>Ga0255126_1000620_pt1 | contig 15124 bp, 8 predicted proteins | sample Law_Miss_RepA_8d_FD_188556 | JGI IMG/M metagenome (GOLD analysis project Ga0255126, IMG submission 188556) | Freshwater microbial communities from St. Lawrence River, New York, United States - Law_Miss_RepA_8d | ecosystem: Environmental > Aquatic > Freshwater > River | place: USA: New York... | reverse complement strand
TGGTCGGTGGGACCCAGAATTTCAGCGCGTCCGCGCAGGCCAGGATTTCTTTTCTTTTTCTGAAGATGTTGAGCGCGCCGCTCAGGTCTCTGTCCTTCCCGCTCGTTTTGGGGTCGATGCGGTCATTCTTTTTTACGACATCACCACGCTTCCCTTTGCCATGGGCCTCCCATTCGCCCTGCAGCCCGAGAAAGGCCCCATGCCTGACCGGCCAATACGCACCATGGCTGATCTCGAAAGGCTAAATCCAGATCCCCACCCCGACTCCTACGCCCATATCACCGGGCTTTTGGCCCGCGTGCGGCAAATGCTTGCCGGCAAATTGCCGGTCCTCGTCTTCGCAGGCGCCCCCTTCACAGTCGCCAGCTATTGCATCGGCACCGGTAAAGATCTCGCCGCCACCCGCGCCTTCGCCGCCGAGAACCCCAAAGTGTTTGCCGGCCTCATGGATCGCCTCGGCCATGCCACCGTTGGTTTTGTCAACACCATGCTTTCTCTGGGCGGCGATGCCTGGCAACTGTTCGACAGTTGGGCCGGCAAACTAAGCGAAACCGAATACGACACCTGGGCCCAAAAGTGGCATGTCGACATCCTGGCAAAAACCGCCAAAGCCAACCCCGACAAACCCTCCATTCTCTTCGTCAAAGAATCTCCCTACCTCGATAAACTCTGCGCCGCAGGCGCGCCAGTGGTCTCACTCGGTGAGCACCATAATCTTGCCGAGGCCCGATCACGCTGGCCACATTTGGTTTTCCAGGGCAATGTCCCCGAAAGAATCCTTCGCGCAGGCACACCCGAAGAAGTGCGCCAAGCGGTAAAAAACTGTCTCAGCCAAGGCGGCGGCCACAAACACATTCTCAATCTCAATCACGGCGTCGACCGCACCACTCCGCCCGCTAACTTCCAAGCCTATGTCGATACCGCCCGCGGCCTGATCTAGTTCTATAGCATCCTGATTTCAATTTGCCCCTTCAGGGGATTCCTGCTACTCTGTAAATATATCTAAATAATCTTATATGCGATCCGATTTTCTCATAATCTATGCTGCGCAAATTATTATTTGCATTTAATAAATTCTGACCTAGGGTTCTCGCGAAGGTCATCTCCCCCACTGCCTTCACCCGTCCCTTTTGACAAACCGCAACCTAAAAAAGATGAGGATTACCCATGTGGAATTTGCTCACGGCTGCCTGGCCCAAGTCTTGCCAAAAAATCATGTCACAAAAACCAAAAGTCACACCAAAAGAAAAACGCAAAACCAAACCCAATCTTGAGGCTTTGGAAATTCGCCTCAATCCCGCTTTTATCTACGCGGTCGATAATGACTGGGGTAGTGGTTTTCAAGCCCATGGCCTGCTGACCAACGAGCAAACCGCTCCTATGGCGAATTGGCAGGTTGAGTTCGACTACAACCGCGATATATCCTCTATATGGGATGGTAAAATTGCCTCCAAGGTCGGCCGCCACTATGTCATTGTCCCCGAATCCTATAATTCCAGCATCTCCGTGGGAGCTAGTGTCCAATTTGGCTTTGTCGGGGCGGGGGGCACCATCACCGACAAACCCTCCAATGTGGTTATCACTTGGGACGGCTCGACAAAACCACCGGCACTCCCAGCCCTATCTGTCGCTGATGTCAGTTTGACAGAAGGAAACACGGGCACCAAAAACGCTGTTTTCACAGTTTCCCTTTCAGCCAAATCCGCCTCCTCGGTAACGGTCAATTACGCAACAGTAAATGGCACTGCCGTCGCCGGAACTGACTTCGCTTCCACCTCAGGGTCTCTCACCTTTGCCCCAGGTGAAACCACTAAGACCATCAGTGTAATTGTTACAGGCGATACGGTGGTCGAGTCCGATGAGGTCTTCAGTCTGAACCTTACCGCTCCAAGTGGCGCTACCATTTCACGCACCACGGCAACCGGCACCATCCTGAACGATGACATCGCCCCCCTGGCGCTTTCAGTTTCAGATGTCACACTCACGGAAGGCGATTCCGGCACAAAAAATGCTGTTTTCACAGTGGCATTATCATCAAAAGCAAGCACTGTGGTCACAGTGAAATTCGCAACCAATAACGGAACAGCCACCGCAAGCACCGACTACACCTCAACCACCGGAACCCTCACCTTTGCCATTGGCGAAACCACCAAAACTGTTCAGGTGCCAGTTCTCGGTGATACCGTTGTCGAGTCCGATGAGAATTTTTCAATCCTGCTTTCCGCTTCATCGGGTGCAGTGATAAGTAAGGCTACCGGTACCGCAACCATTGTGAATGATGATGGACTGCCAGCCGGTAAATTTAATTATGGCGAAGTCCTGCAAAAATCATTGTTTTTCTACCAAGCACAACGCTCCGGTGATTTGCCCGCCAACTACCCCGTTTCATGGCGTGGTGATTCCGCCCTAAAAGATGGTGCCGATGTTTTTCTTGATCTCAGTGGTGGTTACTACGACGCAGGCGACAATGTTAAATTCGCCCTTCCCATGACATCCTCAATGACTCTTCTGAGCTGGGGGGCCATTCAATATCGCGACGCCTATGCCAACAGTGGTCAGCTTGCCCAAATGCTCGATACCATCCGCTGGGGCACCGATTGGATAATGAAGGCGCACCCGGAGCCAAATGTCTTCTACGCACAGGTTGGCAATGGTGGTGCCGACCATGCGTTTTGGGGGGCACCAGAAGTGATGACGATGGCCCGACCATCCTATCGGGTCGATGCGCTTCACCCTGGTTCCGATGTCGCTGCCGAGGCTGCTGCAGCATTGGCCTCCGCTTCCATGGTTTTCAGGCCCACTGATCCTGCCTACGCCGATCTACTAATTCGTCACGCCAAAGAACTTTACAGTTTTGCCGACACCTACAGAGGCAAGTACTCAGACAGCATTCCCGATGCGGCTGCCTATTACAACTCATTCAGCGGTTATCAAGACGAACTCGCTTGGGGAGCTGCATGGCTTTACAAAGCGACAAATGACATTTCCTATCTCACCAAGGCAGAGGCTGTCTATGCCCAAAACCTCGTCGGCAAAGATCTGACCTGGACCCAAGCATGGGATGACAAAACCTATGGTGCGGCTATCCTCTTGGCCCAAATGACCGGCAAAGTTCAATACAAGGCGCAGGTTGAGGGTTGGCTCGATTATTGGACAGTAGGCAACGCTGCTGGAAAGATTCGCACCACCCCAGGTGGCCTTGCCTACCTAGATCAATGGGGATCCCTCCGCTACGCTGCCAATACTTCTTTCCTCGCCTTGGTTTATAGCGACACCGTGAAGGACTACGGCACCCGCTACCATGATTTTGCTGTCAAGCAGGTCAATTACATGCTGGGAGACAATCCGGCCCAGCGTAGCTATGTTGTCGGTTTTGGCATCAACTCTCCCAAGAATCCCCATCATCGCGCCGCAAGCGGCGTTTATGATGGCAATGTGAATGCTTCTTATGATAACCGCCATGTGCTTTATGGGGCCTTGGTGGGTGGCCCACAGTCGTTGAGCGATTCCGACTACCAAGATGTGCGCGGCAATTACATCTGCAACGAGGTCGCACTGGACTACAACGCGGGTTTCCAAGGGGCAATCGCCCGCCTGTATGGCGAGTTCGGGGGTAAACCCCTACCCAATTTCCCGGTGGCGGAAACACCCAGCAACGAATTTTTTGTCGAGGCTGCACTCAATCAGGCCGGCACCACCTTCACCGAGGTGCGAGCTTTACTAAATAACCGGTCTGCTTGGCCTGCGAGGGAAAGCAGCAATCTTTCCTTCCGGTATTTTGTCAATCTCTCCGAGGTTTACGCTGCTGGTTATTCTGCGGCCGATGTGCAGGTCACTTCCAACTACGCACAAGGGGCCAAGGTGAGCGGCCTTCTCCCGTGGGATGCCACTGCCAACACCTACCAAGTCACAGTAGATTTTTCAGGCACTAGCATCAGTCCCGGATCAGGATCCTCGTTCTGGAAAGAGGCACAGGTGAGAATCGGCCTTCGGGCCGGATTGCCTGCCTCCGCTTGGGATCCCACCAACGACTGGTCCTACCAAGGCATTTCAACCAATCGTGACAAGCCCGTTTCAATTGTTAATATTCCGGTTTATGAATTTGGAAACAAACTCCTTTTTGGCCAAACTCCTGGAGCTAGCTCCACTCCGTCTTTGCCTTCCATAACCATTGGAGATATCTCGCTCACAGAAGGAAACACAGGCACCAAAAACGCTGTTTTCACAGTTTCACTTTCGGCCAAGTCCGCCTCCCTGGTCACCGTCAATTACGCAACAGTAAATGGCACTGCCGTCGCCGGAACTGATTTCGCCCCCACCTCAGGTACTCTCACCTTTGCACCCGGTGAAACCAACAAAACGGTTATTGTTTTGGTCAATGGCGATTTATTAGTCGAGCCAAATGAAACCTTCTCGCTGGCGCTTTCCAGCCCAAGTGGTGCCACGTTGGCCCGTTCCAGTGCCACCGGAACCATAATCAGTGACGATGCGGCCCCGGCCCTGCCAGCCCTGTCCCTCGCAAATGCCTCCATAACAGAAGGCGATACCGCTACTAAAATAGTTTCGCTCACCGTGACTCTTTCCACCGCCTCCACTACCCCCGTCACCGTCGCCTATGCCACAGCAGACGGTTCAGCCAAGGCCGGTTCAGATTATCTTGCCACCAGCGGCACCCTCACCTTCGCGGCAGGCGAGACCAGCAAAACTGTGGCAATCACCGTTCAAGGTGATAAAGAGGTCGAACTCGATGAGGTTTTCACCCTGGGGCTAAGTTCCCCACTTGGGGCCACGCTTGCCAAATCCTCTGCCAACATCACCATTCTCAACGATGATATTGGTGCTGTTCAACCCGGTGCCCTTTCCGCCAAAGGGGATCTCACCATTGCTACTGACTGGGGTGCTGGTTTCACCGCCACAATCACCCTCACCAACACCGGTACCACCCCCATCAACGGCTGGAAGCTAGCCTACGATTTCCCCTTCGCCATCACGAATATTTGGAACGCCACTGTCACCTCTAAAATAGGAAACACCACCACCATGCAAGACGCGGGCTACAACGCCACCATCGCTGCCGGGGCTTCCATCAGCTTTGGTTTCAACGGCAGCCCAGGCAATGTGAAAGCCGGCCCAACCAACTGGACTCTCAACAGCGTCCCAATTTCAGCTAGCTTCAATGGCGTTGCCACATCCAACCCACCCCCAGCCAGCAATCCTGTCAATCCACCCACCATTTCAATCGCCAATTCCAGCGTCCAGGTTGGCCTTCCCACCACTGGAACCGCCCCCGGCTTCTTCAAAACAGTCGGTAACCAGATCGTCGATGCTTCAGGGCAGGTTGTTCGCATATCTGGAGTGAACTGGTTTGGCATGGAAGGAACCAATTTCGCACCCCACGGCCTCTGGACTCGTGGCTACAAAGAAATGATGGATCAAATGAAGCAACTGGGCTTCAACACCATCCGCCTGCCCATTTCCAACCAACTGCTCGATGCCGCAAGCATGCCAAACGGCATCGATTTCAGTAAAAATTCCGATCTTCAAGGACTCAATGGCCTCCAGGTTCTAGACAAGATCGTTGCTTATGCTGGCCAAATTGGCCTGCGTATTTTCCTCGATCACCACCGGTCAGATGCCGGCGCCGGTGCCGAGGGTTCAGGCCTCTGGTACACCGCAGCCTACCCCGAAACCCGCTTCATCTCCGATTGGAAAATGCTGGCGGCCCGCTACGCTAACAATTCCACAATCATCGGGGCTGATCTGCATAACGAACCCCACGGTCCCGCTACCTGGGGAGACGGTAACCCCGCGACCGACTGGCGTTTGGCCGCCCAAAAAGCTGGCAACGCCATCCTCGCCGCTAATCCCAATTGGCTCATTATCGTCGAGGGAATCGAGTCCGGCACATCAGGCAATTACTGGTGGGGTGGCAATCTGTCCAATGCCGGAGCTTTTCCGGTTCAACTCGATGTTGCCAATCGCTTGGTCTATTCCACCCACGACTACCCCGCATCTGTTTTTGAACAAAAATGGTTTAGTGATCCTAATTACCCGAATAACCTACCCGCCATCTGGGACAAAAACTGGGGCTACCTTTTCAAAAATGGCATTGCCCCAGTACTGGTAGGCGAGTTTGGTACCAAACTCGAAACCGCTAGTGACCAGATTTGGCTGAATGCCTTGGTAAAATACATGCAAGGTGGAATCACCGGTGGTACCCTACCTGCCGGCCAGCAAGGGCCCAGTTGGACCTACTGGTCCTGGAACCCAAACTCAGGCGATACCGGTGGTATCTTGGCCGATGATTGGAAAACAGTGAACCAGTCCAAGCTGTCACTCATTCAGCCCATGCAGTTTGCTCTCAACACCAGTTCTGATGGCAAAGTGACAGCCTTCTTTGAGGTTTCACTTTCCCAAGCTTCCGCCAAACCGGTGACCGTCAATTTTGCCACCGCTGATGGTACCGCCAAGGCTGCAAAGAACTATGTTGCCAGCTCTGGCACTCTCACCTTCGCGCCAGGCGAAACAAAAAAATCCATCCCCATCACTATCCTGCCCGATTCCACCATGACGGCCAACTTGCTCTTCACGCTGCAATTGGCTTCACCCATCGAGGGTGTTTTGGCTTCAGTCACCAAGGCTACTGGCACAATTCTCAAACGCTGATTCTGCCCCAATCAATCCAAGCCTCCGGCCTTTTCCAAAGGTCGGAGGCTCTTTTTTTCTAAACAGTAAAAGCGTTTGGGGAAGCCGTCAGGGGCTCTCTTTGGTAAAAAACATTGGCATTTAAATGCTTTGCCCAAGGAGAATCGTTGTGGATGATGCCCCACTCATCACCACCATTGCGGCAGGTTTCACCGCCGCGTGGGTATTGGGCTTGCTCACCCGGTGGCTCCGCCTTTCCCCAATTGTCGGTTACCTGCTCGCAGGTGTCCTCATCGGTCCCAATACCCCAGGGTTCATAGGCGATCTCGACCTGGCGCACGAACTAGCAGAAATCGGCGTCATCCTCCTCATGTTCGGCGTGGGCCTCCACTTCAAACTCCATGAGCTCATGGCCGTCAAAGCAACTGCCTTGCCAGGCGCACTCCTCGAAAGCGCCACTACAACCCTGTTGGCATTGTCCGTCCTGTGGTTCCTTGGTTTCGAGATAAAAACGGCCATGGTCATGGGTATGGCCATGGCCGTTGCCAGTACCGTCCTGCTCATGCGGGTTCTCTCCGAGGCAGATAATTTGCACTCCCCAGCCGGCCATATCGCCGTGGGTTGGCTCTTGGTCGAGGATGTTCTTACGGTTATCGTGTTGGTCCTTCTGCCGGTTTTCGGCTCCTTGCCAAACGGAGGAGCCAATGGGGCCGAAGGCAATACACAGCTTGGTTGGACCGATTCACTAACGGCCGTTGCGTTGGCCATGGTCAAGTTGGTCGCCTTGGTGGGCGTGGTCTATCTTGCCGGCTCGCGGGTCATTCCGTGGGTGCTTACAAAGGTTGCCAGTCTGCGGTCCCGCGAACTTTTCACCCTCACCGTGTTGGTCTTCTCGGTGGCAATCGCCGCCGGTTCCTTTGCTGTCTTCGGTGCCTCCATGGCCTTGGGAGCGTTTCTCGCTGGCATGGTGGTTGGCCAATCCCCCGTCAGTCACCAGGCAGCGGCCGACGCGTTACCCTTGCGCGATGCCTTTGCCGTGCTTTTTTTCGTTTCTGTAGGCATGTTGTTCGATCCTGGCATTTTGCTCACCCACCCGGCTTCATTGGCGGCCATGGCCGCAATCATCCTGCTGGCAAAACCCATCATCGCCCTCACTTTGGTGCTTGTTCTCGGTCATCCGGTTCCAACGGCTCTCACCGTGGCTCTGGGGTTGGGGCAAATTGGCGAATTTTCATTCATCCTTGCTGAAGTAGCCCGCAAATATGGCCTCATGCCCGAGGAAGGGTACAGCCTGTTGGTGGCCGCTGCCATCCTCTCCATCACCTTCAACCCGCTGCTCTTTCGCTCACGCAAACACATCGAAGTCTGGCTCCGTTCCAAACCCCGCCTGTGGGCTTGGCTCAACAATCGGGCCGAGCGAAAGGTCCAGCATGTCAATGTCGGAGTCGCCGCAAAAATCAGCCAGATCGAAAAGGAAAAGTCCACAGGCCTGGCCATCGTGGTCGGCTACGGCCCAGTAGGCCGAACTGTGGAAGGCCTTTTGCGTGAAGCCGGTCTTTCCACCATCGTTGTCGACATGAATATGGACACAGTTCTGGAGATCACTCATCAGGGCAGGGCTGCCATCTTTGGGGATGCCGCAAGCCCCACCATCCTTCAGCTTGCCGGAGTCGAAAAGGCTTCCCATCTGGTTCTAGCCCTGCCCCAACATTCCCAACGTGCCGCTATTGTTTCCATCGCCCGCAGTCTCAACGAGAAACTGCGCATTTTTGTAAGAGCCCGCTACCTGCGCGAGCGTGGTGAACTCGAACAGGTGGGTGCCACCAGTGCGATATTTGAGGAGGCCGAGGCTGCCGTTGCCCTCGCCCGCCTTGTGCTCATGGACACCGGGGCCGCCGGCGAAGTCATAGATCGCACCGTCCGCGATATCCGCATGCGCCTCATGCTGGAAAACATGACCGGCATGCGCACCCAACTGGTGCGCGACATCATGATTCCCTGGGCCAGCGTACGCCTACTTTCTACCTCCTACTCCATAGACCGAGTCCGCAGGTTGGCCGCTGAACAGCACTTTTCCCGTTGGCCTGTGGTCGATGCCCAATCAGGCGAGCCAGTCGGCTACCTGCTGGTAAAAGACCTCGTCGGCCACGATTCCATAGGCGACTGGACCCGCCTCATGCGCCCAATGGGCGTCTTAGGCCCGGCCGCCAATATCGAATCCGCCCTGCACTATTTCCAAAACGAGGGAGCCACCATTTGCCTCGTCCGCGAAGGGGGCAAAAACCTGGGTCTCCTCACCATTGAAGATATTCTTGAGCAAGTGGTCGGCCGAATCGAGGACGAATACCCCAACAAGCCAAAGCTCGAACTTGCGAACATTGCCTTCACAACCACCGACCTTATCTTTCTCCGGTCGCAAACTCCTCTCGAGGTGATTCTGGCCCTGTCTGCCGCAATTCCACCTGCAAGCCTCCCACCCGGTGTCGATGTGGACGCCATCGCCGGCACCCGCGAGACAGAATCAGTCACGGATATTGGTTTGGGCGTTGCTATCCCGCATGCCCGCTGCCCCGGTCTCCCCGGCCCCCTGGTTATTTTTGGCAGGTCAAGGGAAGGGGTCCTCTACAAAGGCGGTTCAGGCGAACCAGTCAAACTCTTTTTCCTGTTGGTAACACCACTCGAGCAAGCCGAGGCCCAAGTTATCCTCCTCAGCCAACTGGCCCTCTTCGCCGGCAACGCCGATAACCGCCACGCCCTCCTGCAGGCTAATTCTGCCGAAGAAGTCCTAACTGTTTTCCGCCAATTCAGCCACCAGTCCTGATTGTCAAATCAAGCTTCACCCAGCGCAAAATTTTCAAATGGTTCTATTTCGCTCCCAATACCGTATTCCCCAATGCAAGGTTGGGTTACGGCGGACTGACCGTCCTGCCCCAGGGTTGTCATGCAAAGGGAGAGTGCCATGAATCGAAGGAATCTGTCTGTGGCGGCTATGGTCTGCCTGCTGAGTCTGGCCGGTGTTTGGGGAGCGTTCGCCCAGGAAAAGGGGCAGGATGCCGCAGATCCCAAAATGGATTGCAGCAAGGCCTCCAGCGAATGCTTGCTGGCTTGTCTCAAATGCCACAAAACCTGCATGGAGATGATCGCCAAAGGTGAAAAAAATTACCACCAATGCGCGAGCGCCTGCCTCGACTGCTCCGAGTTCTGCCGAATTTGCCAGACCATTTGCGCGCGCGGTGGTCCCATGATGGGAATTTGCTGCGAGGCTTGCGCCAAGGCCTGCGATATGTGCGGGGAACTCTGTGCGAAATTCCCCAATGATCCCGATATCGCCAACTGTGTCAAGGAATGCAAGGAATGCGCCGCCAGTTGCCGGATGTGCATTAAAATGGATTCAGCCACCAAATGAAAAAGTGACAGGGGCAATCTTTACGAATGCCGGGGTATTTTATCCCGGCATTTCTTTTTGCATTCCAATAACGGCAATAGAATCAGAATGATCGATCTGTTGAATTCATCCGGGCTGAATGGGGCCGGCCATGTTGCGCTATTATGAACACAAATCCGCACCACTCCTTGGCGGTTATGCGTTTTTCATACGGGTTGTCTGGAGTGTTCTGGCCGCCTTTTGGGTCACCATTTTTTCTCTGATTATAGGCGCGGTTGGTTATTCAACCTACGCCCCCTGCCTATGGATCGACGGCCTCCACAACGCCGCCATGATCCTCGCCGGCATGGGCCCGGTAGTCGAAATCCACACCTTTACTGGCAAAATATTTTCTATCATCTACGCCCTGTATTGCGGCGTGGTCTACCTGGCCATCATGGGCATGCTCTTGGCCCCCTTCTACCACCGCATGCTCCATCGCTTCCACCTCGAGGATGAGGCTGCCAAAGCTCGCCAATAATCGTCTACCCTCCCACTCGCTTCACCTGATAACCCAATTTGGTCAGCTCCAAGATCACCCGCTCACGGTTGTCTCCCTGAATCTCAATCCGCCCGTCCTTCACCGTTCCGCCCGTTCCACACCGGCTCTTGAGCGTTGCGCCCAGCTCTTTCAGTGCCGTCTCCGAGAGAGGCGTGTCAAACACCGTGGTCACACCTTTGCCATGCCTGCCTGCGGTTTCACGCCCCACCTTCAGCACAATCGCCTTCTTCGCTGGCTCCTTAACAGGCGGGGTGGCAGGAGCCTTCTTCTTTTCCCCAGCAGGCCTTTCCCCACCTCCCAGCAGCCGGGCCACCAGATCCATCACCTGCTGGTCAATCTGTCCCTGATCTTTGGGACCAATCTGCCAATACTCCAGAGCTTTGGCCATCTCGCCAAACCGTTCTTCGCAAACAGGCTGGTCGCTCGCTTGGTTCAGCGCCAAAGCCTTGCCAGCGGCTTGCAGGTTTTCAACACCGACCAGGCCAATCGATTTGGCAACCGCCTCCCAAGGCAGCCCCATCATCCCTGCGATCGAGTTGAAGCGATCCGCCGCCAACGAACAAAAGGGGGATCCCGTGTCGAGGATCAAAAGTGTTTTTTTTGAAGGTGCAGCCATGGCGCAGATAGGTTCCCGTTGGTGTCAAAGAAAAGTTTATCGCAAAGGTAAGGGACTCACCTCAATCGATTTGAACTCCACCGCATCCCGGTGCCCGCAAAGCCCGATATGCCCCTCGGTTCGCATCAGTCCCGGGTGTGGCTCTTTGCGCATCTTGTTTTTCACCAGGCTCACATCGCCTTCCAGCACCCGGCTTCCGTTCACATTCACCTCAAGCGTGTGGCCCCGCACCGTAATCTCCATGGTGTTCCACTCCCCAACGGGCTTCAGGTGACCTTTCTTGGCGGCAATCAGCCCGTAGGCAGACCCGTTCGCCTGCCGCGGGTCAAGCTTTGCGTATTTTGCGTGCGTGTCATCTAGCAATTGAATTTCACACATCCCATCCAAAGATCCTGTCCCAGTTCCCGGGTAATGCAGCGCGATCCCGTTGTTGCCTCCAGGGGGTAATTTATACTGCAGGCGGATCACACAATCTCTCACCGTTTTTTCGCTGAAGAGAACCCCGCTCTTACCGTTTTTACACGCCAATACCCCGTCCTTCACCTCATAGCAGTCGGTTTCCCCTTTCCAGCCAGTCAGGTCTTTGCCATTGAAAAGGGGTTCAAATTTTCCTTCCTGCCCCCCAACCGCCAAGGGCGCCAAGAAAAGGGCCACCAGACAAAAAAGCGGTTTCCAAGCCAACATGCTCATACCTCCCCAAATGGCCCATCAGTTCCCCAGCCAGAAGCTTTAGAATATAACTGCATTTTTCTGCCCGGGGGATGGATCAAAGGTGCGGAAATCACTAAATATTGGCGGGTCACCTGTTCCCCTTCCATCGCCATCGAGTCTTTTATCGTTTCCTGCCTAAAAAGCCTCCAACCCCACAAAAAAGTCAGCCCGGTCTCCGCCTTCAAGGGCGATGACTGGGCTGACTGATTGGCGCCAAGCCTGCTGGTTTTTAAAATAAAACCTACTTGCCCTGAATGTCGTGGCAAAAAAGCAGGCCCTGGTCTCGGATATAAAGCTTCCCGTTGGCAATCACCGGGTGCGCCCACGCCGGCGAATTGCTCCTGTCAGCTTGTTCAAAACGCCCTTGCTCAAAGTACTTTTCCTTGTTGGGCTCCACCAAAACCACGGTGCCGCTTTCCTGCCGGTAGTAAATTCGGCCATCAGCCAGGGCAATCGAGCCTTTCGCCACCTTTTTGTCACCGCGCTTGTCCCAAAGAACCTTACCGGTCTGAAAATCCAAACAAATCAGAGCACCACCCTCATTGCCGCCATTTGCCCCGTACAGGCAGCCATCTGTGACCACCATGCCACCATGATGGTTCTGCATTTTGTTGGTGAAATACACTTCCTTGGCGTTGATCTTCCCATCTGCTTCCCGTGTCAGCTTAGCCAGCCCGCCTCCTGCTCCATAAGCCGAGGCGGCAAATACCTGACCGTCCAAGTAGATAGGCGAGGAGCAGGCAATCCCATTGCGGTTGGCAGGCGCGTTGTAACGCCACAAAACCTTCCCATCTTTGGCCGAAACCCCAATCAGGGCTTTCGCCGTCAGTTGCACATACTGCCGCTCACCTTCGAATTCCACCGGAATGGCTGAGGCATAACCCGCCGTCGAACCCGCGCCAAATCGACCAAAACCTCCCCGGCCACCAGCCGGCATCGGGGCTGGATTAGCCGCCGCTGCTTCCTCCAGTTTGCTTTCCCAAATTGTCGCGCCCGTAAGCTTGTTCAGGGCTGCCATCGTTGCCTTCGGCCCACCAGGAGTGACAATCACCTTGTCACCATCCACCAAAGGCGATTCACGGTAGCTCCACATCGGTATCTGACCAGCAAATTCCTTGGTCAGGTTCTTTTGCCACTCTATTTTTCCGCTGGCGTTGTTCAAGCACGCCAAGTTCCCACCCATACCCAATACATAAATGCGCTCGCCGTCCACCGTCGGGGTGCAACCGGGGCCCTCCTTCGATTGCGGCATCCGCTGGGCATAGGTTTCGCCCAAAGGTGTGGTCCACAGCACCTTCCCGTCTTTTTCCGCAAGGGCCCAAACAATTTCCTTACCCTCACGGCTACCCATGCCATAAATTTTGCCATTCGCCACCGAAGGTGCGCTGTCGCCTCCCCCCAGCTTGTCCACCCGCCACTTCAGCGCCGGACCACCCTCGGGCCATTTTTGCAGCAACCCCTTTTCTGCCGAAGTTCCGTTACGCCTCACGCCATTCCAATGCGGCCAGTCTTCCCCATGGCTCATCCCACAAAAGGGCGCCAAAAGAAGCGCCGCAGCCATCGTTCCAAATCGCTTCATTACTGCCATGCGAGCCAATGTGATCATGGTTGTCGTTCCTTGGTCAGCTTGCCGATTCTTTGTCAAAAATTGCCCGAAAATCACCCAAAAAATGCAATACTAATGCCAATAAGTATTTCAGCGTTACCCTGTCGAACAACATTATAACCCGATTCACCCACCACACCTGATGAGAAATCGATGAGCTTCAAGGGGTTGTATAAACACACATTAAAAAACCAACCCAGTTGAATACCATTCAACCTTGGTGAACATTCTCTTTAGGCTCAAAAACCGGCAAATAAATCTTCCACCAAATAGCCGCTAACCGCAGTCCTAACACAGTTCCAATCGCCAAAAAGCGCAACAACTGCCGCTCAACCACACCCTCCAATACCACATACACAGTCGCCCCCACAAACGACGCAGTGGCATACAGATAAATCTGCCGCCTAAATACCATGGGGATCTCACCAATCAGGCTATCTCGTATCATCCCACCCGCCGTGCCCGTGATCACACCCATCGCAATCCCCACCACAGGCGGCACTCCAGCCGCTATCGATTTCTCGGTCCCCACCAGCGTGAACAACGCCAGGCTGGCTGCGTCTGCCAGTTGCAGGGCCGAATCAGCCATCGGATGCAGTCGAGTGACATAGTGCGCCAAAAAGAAGGTGGTCAATGCGCATAAAATCGCCGTCACCACATAGCTCGAATCATCTACCCAAAACACCGGCCGCAAATCCAAAATCGTGTCCCGCAGTGTCCCGCCACCAAGCGCTGTCACCAGTGCCAGCACCACCACGCCAAACAAATCCACCCGCTTGCCACGCGCCGCCAACACGCCCGACATGGCCGAGACACAAGTCGCCAGATGTTCCAAAAAATATTGCATGGCTCATGCCCTGAAAGGCAAATCGTCCCTTCCATCAAGCCGTCAGGCCAGCCGCTGAAAACATTTCCCAGGTCTGGTAACCCCCCGATAGGTTCACCACATCCCTTCCCGCCGCTAGCAGAATGCGGGTGGCTAAATAGCCCCGCATCCCCACCTGGCAGTTCACCGCCACCCGTCCTGCGGGCACTTCCGCCAACCGGCTGCGCAACTCATCAATAGGGATATTGATCGCCCCCGGCAGGTGGCCCTTCGAAAATTCATCCGCACCCCGCACATCAACCACTGCGGCAAGCGTTCCCGCTTTCTGATGCTCCAATAATTCACCCACCGTCACCTGCGGCTGGTCACCTCGCAGAATTCCCGAGCAAACAAATCCGGCCATGTTCACAGCGTCTTTGGCCGATCCATAAGGTGGCGCATAGCACAATTCCGCCTCCTCCAAGTCATACACTGTCATTTTTCCCTGGATGGCCAACGATAAAATATCAATCCGCTTGTCCACTCCATCCCCGCCAACCGCCTGGGCACCCAGCACACGCCCATCTTTTGGGTCAAACAACACCTTCAAACAAATCGCTTGCGCCCCAGGGTAATACCCAGCGTGGTTGTTCGGGTGCAAATATGCAGCCCGGTAAGCCATCTTCAGCCGCTTCAAGGTTTTTTCCGAGGCACCCGTGCTCGCAACTGTCAGCTCAAATACCCGCACTATCGCGGTCCCCTGGGTGCCACGGTATTGCGCCTCCCGTCCAAAAATATGGTCTGCTGCAATACGC
>Ga0255126_1000600_pt1 | contig 15334 bp, 13 predicted proteins | sample Law_Miss_RepA_8d_FD_188556 | JGI IMG/M metagenome (GOLD analysis project Ga0255126, IMG submission 188556) | Freshwater microbial communities from St. Lawrence River, New York, United States - Law_Miss_RepA_8d | ecosystem: Environmental > Aquatic > Freshwater > River | place: USA: New York... | reverse complement strand
GGTGATGGCGGCAAAGGCGTTCACCACGCTGGCGAGCCATTCGTCATTGGCCGCAGCCAGATCGACGTCGCATTCCACGCGGGGCAGCACGGCGGTGGCGCCGAGCGCGCTCAGACGCTCATCGAAATCTCGCCCGGTTTTGCAGAAATGCGGATAGCTGGAGTCCCCGAGCGCGAGGACGCTGTAGGAGAGCTTTTCCAGGCGCGCCGCCTGCGCCCCGTTCAACTGGCGATGCAAGGCGAGGGCGTCATCCGGCGGGTCGCCGTCACCGTGGGTGCTGACGATCAGCAGTAGCGCGGTTTCCTGACGCAGCTGGCGTGGGTTGAAGTCGGCGAGACTCAGGAGCCGTGCCGCTACTCCGCGTTGCTGGCAGGCCTTGAGAACTTTTTCGCCCAGTCGCTTGCCGTTGCCGGTTTGTGAGCCGATCAGAATGGACAGGCGAGCGGCAACCGCAGGCGCCTCGGCGCGGGCCGGCAGCGCTGTTTTGCCTTGACCGACGAGACCGGCAAGGTAGCCGCTTGCCCAGATGAGCGCAGACGGCGAAAAGCCGGCCACCGCGGATTCGAGTTGAGCGAGTTGTTGCGCGGACAGGGGCTGTAGCCGGATGTCCGGCGAGGAAGCGGTCGACAAGGCGGTTACTCCGGCCGGGAATTCGGGAGCACGGAGTCTAGGGAGAGACAGCCGCGTGGGGAATTAACGTCTCGGCATATGATTCTGCGAATGTGGTCTAAGTCGTGAGCGTAGATCCGGACAGAAACCATAACAGCAGTGCGCCAAAGCCGATCCGGTACCACGCGAACGGCACGAAGCTGTTGCTGGCCACAAAGCGCAGCAGGAAACGGATGGTCAGCAAAGCGCTCAGGAAGGCGAAGACGAAGCCCACTGCGAACATGGGCAGCGCCCCAAGCGAGAGCTCGTGCCAGCTTTTGTAAACGTCGAAAACCGTGGCTGCAAACATCACCGGAATGGCGAGAAAGAACGAGAATTCAGTGGCGCAGGACCGGCTAACCCCCAGCAGCATGGCACCCATGATGGTCGCCCCGGAGCGTGAGACCCCTGGAATCAGCGCCAGCGACTGGGCGAAGCCAATTTTCAGCGCGTCGCCGAAGGAAATTTCATCAATGGTCTGAACGCGCGGCGGTGGGGCCCAACGCTCAATCAGTAAAATGACCACGCCCCCGATCAACAAGGCCCACGCGACGATGAGTGGGCTGAACAGCACCTGCTTGATGAACCCGTGCAGCAGCAGACCAAGCACCGCCGCGGGCAGGAAGGCCACCAACAGCCGTACGGCAAAGCGGCGCGAGGACGCTTCGCGGGTGAGCGTCAGAGCGACCGTCGAGAGCCGATCGCGGAAGTGCCAGCACACTGAAAGAATGGCGCCTAACTGGATGACGACCTCAAAGGTTTTCGCCTCTGGTCTGTTAAACTCCAGCCACGCACTGGCAAGGATTAAATGTCCCGTGCTGGAAATGGGCAGAAACTCGGTCAAGCCTTCAATTACGCCCAGCAGCAAGGCTTTGAGCAGCAGTATGACGTCCACAGTGATCCCTGAATTCTCTTCAACAAATGATGCGCTGGCCGTTTTCTCGGGCCCGGTGCGAGGCGGCGCGAGGTTAGCATGGTCCTGAGTCTGCAACTGCTAGGTACGTTGATCGGCATTTTGGTCGCGGCGGAAATCTTCACCAATGCCCTGGAACATCTGGGCGAGCGCATCGGGATTTCGGAAGGCGTTACCGGCTCGCTGTTCGCCGCGGTGGGCACGGCAATGCCGGAAAGTATTGTGCCGCTGGTCGCCGTGATGGCCGGTGGTGCCAGCACGGCAGTTAACGCCGAGATTGGGGTTGGCGCCATTTTGGGGGCGCCGCTGATGTTGTCCACGCTGAGTCTTGGCGTGATGGCCCTATCGGTGTTGAAGCGGCGCGGTTGGCAGGGGCATCTCCGCCCGGAAAAGACGGGCTTGCAGCGCGACCTGCTGTTTTTCCTGATTGCTTACGCCATCGGCATCGGCGCGCTGTTCGTGCCTGCCGAATTGGCGAGCGTGCGCACCGGATTCATCGTTGCGCTGGTGCTGACGTATTTCATCTACGTCATGTTGACGCTGCGGGTATCTGCCGCGCTGGTTGAAGATGGACACGGCACCGAAGCCGATGGCCAGTTGTTTCTGTGCCGGGTGGGTTTGCCGAAGCACCTCGTGGTGATCGTGGTGCAGATGCTGCTGGGTCTGGTGCTCCTGATCGCTGGCGCGAAGGGCTTTGTGCACAGTGTGGAGCAGGCGTCGGGACTGATCGGCCTGTCGCCCCTGTTGCTGTCGCTCCTGATCGTGCCGATTGCGACCGAGCTGCCTGAAAAAGTGAACAGCGTGCTGTGGATTCGCAAAGGCAAAGACACGCTCGCCTTCGGCAATATCACCGGTGCGATGGTGTTTCAGGGCAGTTTGTTGCCCGCTTTGGGCATTGCGATCACGCCTTGGCAACCTACGCAGGAAATCCTGATCGGCATTGGCGTGACCTACGCGGCAGGTATCTGGATGTACCTGCTCGCGCGGCGCGGAGATTTGCGCCTATGGCATCTCGCCGTGAACGGCGTGATTTACGTGGGCTATGTCAGCGTCATGTTGACGTGATCAGGGTTTTGTTCGCGCTGAACCTTCAAGCTGAAGATTCAATCGCTGGCTGGTGCCGAGAAGAGGACTCGAACCTCCACGGATCTCTCCACTGGTACCTGAAACCAGCGCGTCTACCAATTCCGCCACCTCGGCAAAGCGAGCGGCAATCTACAGAAGGGGCTGGGGTGAGTCAATGAGCCGACGTAACGATCGAAGCCCGCGCGAGCCGCGCGAATACAACGTTGTCATTCCGTCCCGTGAGGACATCGCCAAAGCATTAGAGGCGGCCGATGCGCCGCTGCCTTTGCCAGCGCTCGCCAATATGCTCGGCCTGCTGGGGGATGAAGAGGCCGTTGAAGGCTTGAGCCGGCGCCTGCGCGCGATGGTTCGTGACGGGCAGCTGGTCGAAAATCGCGCAGGCCGTTTCGGCGTGGCGCGGCGCATGGAATTGATCGCGGGGCGCATCATTGGCCACCCCGACGGTTTCGCCTTTGTGCGACCGGATACCGGTGAGGCAGATATCTATCTCGAACCCCGACAGGCACGCCGGGTGCTGCATGGCGACCGCGTGCTGGTGCGGATCGCCGGTGTTGACCAGCGGGACCGACCGTTTGGCGCAATCACCGAAGTGATCTCGCGCGCCAATACCGAAGTGGTCGGGCGCTACTTCAAGGACGGCGGTGTGGGCTATGTGGTGCCGGACAATCGCCTGATCAATCAGGACCTCCTGGTGCCCGCCGGCGACGAGGGCGACGCGAGCCACGGCCAGATCGTGGTGGCGCTGATTACCCAGCAACCGGATGTGCATACCCAACCCATTGCCCGCGTGGCGTCGGTGCTGGGTAACCACATGGCGCCCGGGATGGAAGTCGAGATTGCCATTCGCGCGCACAGCCTGCCGTGTGTTTGGCCACTCGAAATTGAGCCCGAAGTGGCGCAAGTGCCCTTGGAAGTTAGCGCCGAGGACTGCATCGGACGGCAGGATTTGCGTGAGCTGCCTTTTGTCACTATCGACGGCGCGGACGCTCGCGATTTCGACGACGCGGTGTATTGCCGGGCGACCCGCGACGGCTACAAGCTTTTCGTGGCGATTGCCGACGTCGCGCACTATGTGCGCGAAGGCACGGCGCTGGATGCGGCGGCGCGCGAGCGCGGCACCTCGGTCTATTTTCCCGACCGCGTGATCCCCATGCTGCCGGAGGCGCTGTCCAACGGCATTTGCTCGTTGCGGCCGAATGTCGATCGTCTGGTGCTGGTGTGCGAGCTTGCCCTCACCGCTGAGGGCGAACCGAAGAAAGCCCGCTTCTACAACGGCGTGATTCACTCTCACGCTCGCCTGATTTACGAGGAAGTCGCCGGCTGGCTGGGCGCGGCGCGGACCCGCGAAGCCACGGTGCGCAATCAGGTGCTGCTCCTGCATGAGCTCTATCTCAAACTGCGCACCCGGCGCGAAGTACGCGGGGCGCTGGATATTGATTCGGTCGAGCCCAAGTTTGTGTTCAATGCCGCGCGCAAGATTGAGCGCATTGAGAGCCGGGAACGTAACGATGCGCACCGCCTGATCGAAGAATGCATGATTGCCGCCAACGTCGCGGCGGCCGAATACCTCGAACAGCACAAACTGCCGGCGCTGTACCGCATTCACGCGCGGCCTGAAGGCGAAAAACTGGTGGCGCTGCGCAAATTTCTGGCCGAGCTCGGCATTGGTCTGCCGGGCGGCGAACGGCCGGAAGCGCGCCACTTCGCGCAAGTGCTGGCGCAGGCCAAATTGCGGCCCGATAAACATCTCATCGAAACCGTGCTGATGCGCAGCCTGAAACTTGCGGTTTATCGCGGGGAAAACGCCGGCCACTTCGGGCTTGCGCTGGACGCCTATGTGCATTTCACCTCGCCCATTCGACGCTATCCGGATTTGGTCGTGCATCGCGCCATCAAACGACGCCTCGCACGCACGAAAGTGCCCAAAGCAGCGCTGGAAGAAATCCCCGTGCTTGCCGAACACACCTCCATGACCGAGCGGCGCGCCGATGAAGCAACCCGTGAAGCGGTGGCTTGGCTGAAGTGCGAATTCATGCTGGAGAAAGTTGGCAAGAGCTTTGAGGGCACGATTAGCAACGTCACCTCGTTCGGCATGTTTGTGCAGTTGTCCGACATTTTTGTCGAAGGTCTGGTGCACGTCACGGCCTTGCCAGACGACTACTACCAGTTCGACCCCACCGGCCATCGGCTCCGAGGTCGGCGCACCCATCGCGAGTTCCGGATCGGACAGCAAGTACGGGTCACGGTGATGCGGGTGAGTCTGGACGACCGGCAAATTGATTTTGCGCTGGCGACCGAGGCGCCGGCCGCGAAGCGTCGACGGCGCTGAGTTGGGGAGCCTCTATGGAACGAACCCTGTTGGTTTTCGGGCTGCACGCCTGCGCCGCCACGCTCAAGCGGGCCGCGCACGAAGTGCTTGAACTCTGGATCCGCCGCGACGCGGGCGACGAACTGCAGGCCATGGCCGATCAGGCCAGCGCGCTGGGGGTGGTCGTGCAGCGCGTGCCAGCGCCGACGCTCGATCGCCTGAGCGAAGGCGGCGTCCATCAGGGCATTGTGCTTCGCCGACGGACACCGGCCAGTCTGGACTTGAACCAATTACGCGCGCAGCTGGTCGGGCGCACGACACCGCCATTGTTGCTCGCGATTGACCATCCGCAGGATCCCCACAATCTGGGCGCTTGTTTGCGAGTCGCCGACGGGGCGGGCGTGGATGCGGTCATCATCCCGCGTGATCGGAGCGTCGGGCTCACGGCCGTCGTCGCCAAGGTCGCGAGCGGGGCGGCTGACTCCGTGCCGTTGGTCCAGGTTGGCAATCTGGTGCGAGCGCTGGAAAGCCTCAAGGAAGACGGGCTTTGGGTAGTGGGGGCCACCGGTGAGACCGAATTGGATATCTATCGCGTTGACCTGAAGGTGCCGCTCGTCATGGTGTTGGGGGCTGAGGGTCCGGGCCTGCGTCGCCTCACGCGGGAGAGCTGCGATTTGCTGGCCCATATCCCAATGCTGGGCACCGTTGAGAGTCTCAATTTGTCGACCGCTGCGGCCGTATGTCTATTTGAAGCACGTCGCCAGCGCATGTTTGGCTAATCAAGCGGGTTTACAGTAGGTCGCTTCGCGGCTTACCATCGCCGGCTCACAATTTGTTCAATCTCCTTGCTTCACCGTTTTGCCGGGAAGCTTCAATCCGAGAGGAGACCTCGTGCGGCATTATGAAGTCGTGTTTCTGGTCCATCCTGACCAGAGCGAACAGGTCAACGGCATGGTTGACCGCTATCGAACCCTGATCGAGTCCAACGGCGGTGCCATCCATCGTCTTGAAGACTGGGGCCGGCGCCAGCTGGCCTATCCAATCAACAAAGTGCACAAAGCGCACTACGTCCTGATGAACATCGAAGTCAACGCCGCCACGCTGGCGGAACTGACTAGTGCGTTCCGCTTCAACGACGCCGTGTTGCGCAATCTCGTGATTGCTCGCGATAACGCGCTGACCGAACCTTCCCTCATGGCCAAGGCCAAGGAAGATCAGGAAGAACGTGACAGCGAACGTCGGGCACGTCATGCCGAGCGTGAAAGCCGCGCCGAATCATCTGCCACAGGCGGAGATGACGAAGCCGCTGACCAGCCGGCTGCTGAATAAGTCTCAGGGGAAATAAAGCCATGATGAAATCCAAACCTCGTGGGGGCGGCTCGCGCCATTTCCGCCGCCGTCGCTACTGCAAGTTCACCGCTGAAAAAGTCGAAGAAATCGACTACAAAGACATCAATACGCTGAAGGCCAACATTGCCGAAAACGGCAAGATCGTGCCGAGCCGGATTTCGGGCACCAAGGCCCGTTATCAGCGGCAGTTAGCGATCGCCGTCAAGCGCGCACGCTTTCTGGCACTGTTGCCCTACAGCGACTCGCACTAAAAGCCCCAAGCGCACCGTACGCGGTACGACGCTGTCGTGCGAGGCATTGCGGGCTTTGCAATGCGCGGCGAACTGGCGGCAGCCAGTATGGCCGCGCTATTTGCGATTCTGGGATTGAATTTTGCGCCGCTGTTGCTGATTAGCGGCGCGGTGATTGGCTTGGTAACGCTGCGTCATGGGGTGCTAGCGGTCACCAAGGTGGCCTTGCTTGGGGCCATTGGCACAGCAGCATTTATGTTGCTCGCCGTGGGCAAAGTTGGGTTGGCGGGCTTGGTGGTGCTGCTGCCCTGGGTGCCGGTGGCGAGCGCGGCGCAGGTCTTGAGTCGTTCCGGGCTACCGGGTCGGGCAATAGCGGTCATCGCCATGTTTGTGATGGGCTTCTCCTGGTCGATTCGACAGGCCGCGCCCGACATCGACGGGTTCTGGCGTGAGCGCATGACTGCACTGGTCAAGGCCATTTCCGAGCAGGGCGGCCAGGCGATGCTCTCTTCAGAGGAAATTACGGCGCTCGCTGGTCACATGCATCAAGCCTCGCTGGGTGTGATGATGATGGCGCTGACGGGCATGCTCCTCATGGCGCGCTGGTGGCAGTCCTCGTTGTATCGGCCGGGTGCATTCGGCGAGGAATTCCGGGCGATGACGTTGCCGCTATGGCCAATGCCTGTCGCGGCCGCTGTGGCCCTGGTGGCGTATATCGCAGGCTCGTCCAGCGAGATTGGGAAACTGTCCGGTGACGTTGTTGCCGTGCTGATGTTATTGTTCGCCGTTCAAGGGCTTGCCATCTCCCACGAGCGCGTAAAATCGACGCACGGACGACGCAGTTGGCTCATTGGAATTTATGTGGCGGCGGCACTCTTACCGCAATTGGCGGCTAGCGTACTCGCGGTCATTGGAATGGCAGACTATCTGGTGGATTTCCGCCAGCTCCGGCGCAAGAAGGCCGGTGGTCTATAGCAATACGGTTGGTTGGGCAATCTTGAGTCCAATCGCTACAAGTTCGGAATGCAAGGCGAAAGACGATGGAAGTAATCCTGCTAGAGAAAATTCACAATCTGGGTGCACTCGGCGACAAAGTCCGGGTAAAGCCGGGCTACGGCCGCAACTACCTTATCCCGCGTAAGAAAGCGGTCCCGGCGACTGCCGACAATATCGCCAAGTTTGAAGCCCGTCGCGCGGAGCTTGAAGCCCAGCAGCAGGCAACGCTGGCCGAAGCGCAGACGCGCGCAAACGCGTTGGCCGAGCTGGAACTCGTGATTGTGGCGAAAGCCGGCGCCGAAGGCCGACTGTATGGGTCGGTTGGCACCAACGAAATCACCGAGGCGCTGGCCACGCAGGGCCACTCCATCGAGAAGCGCGAAATTCGTCTGCCAGAGGGCGCTTTACGCAACGTCGGCCGCCACACTGTGGAACTCGCGCTGCACGCGGAAGTTTCCACTTCCATTGTGGTTGTAGTAGCAGCTGCTAACCCGGGCAGCGCCGCCTGAGTGAGCTTAGGTGGCCGCGAAAGCGGCCTCCAAACTTCCAAGCGGCGCTCAGCGTGATATCCCTCGCGCCACGCCGCTTGGCCAGACCGGTGACTGAACGACCATGAGCACCGACCCTTCTCCCAGTCGCTCGCCCGCCGCCGATCGGTCGGCGGAATCGCTACGCGTACCCCCCCATTCGATTGAAGCCGAACAGTCTGTGCTGGGCGGTTTGATGCTCGATAACGACGCCTGGCTTCAGGTGGTCGAGAAACTGAGCTATCAGGACTTTTACCGTCGCGACCATGCGGCGGTTTTCCGTGCTGTCGAGGCGCTCGCTAACGACGGCAAACCCTACGACATCATCACCCTATCCGAGTGGCTTGAGTCGCAAGACCAACTGCAGATGGTGGGCGGTATCCAGTATCTCGCCCAGTTGGCGGACAACACCCCGACGGCTGCCAATATCGCCGCCTACGCCGACATCGTGCGCGACCGCGCGGTGCTCCGAAATCTCATCCGCGCCGGTACGGATATCGCCGAATCCGGATTCCGCCCGGAAGGTCGGGGTACGCCGGAACTCATCGACCTTGCGGAACGCACCGTGTTCGAAATTGCGGAGCGCGAATCGCGCGGCCGTAAAGGCTTCCGCCAGCTGAAAGACCTGCTGGTGGGGGCGCTGGAGCGTATCGACCAACTGTTCCAGCGAGACAATCCGATTACCGGCGTGGCCACCGGTTATTACGAACTCGACGCCATGACGTCGGGCCTGCAGCCGGCAGATTTAGTCATCATCGCCGGCCGCCCGTCGATGGGTAAGACCGCGTTCGCACTGAACATCGCGCAAAACGCGGCGGTCAAGGAGAAGGTACCGGTCGCGGTGTTCAGCATGGAAATGCCGAGCGAGCAGCTCGCCATGCGTATGCTGTCGTCGATTGGACGGATCGATCAGCACAAGGTGCGTACCGGCAAGCTGGGTGATGACGATTGGCCGCGGCTGACCCACGCCGTTGGGGTGCTGTCAGATGTGAGCCTGTTCATCGATGACACGCCGGCGCTGACGCCCGGCGATTTGCGTGCCCGTTGCCGTCGGCTTGCCCGGGAACACACGCTCGGCATGATTGTGATCGACTACCTGCAGCTCATGACCGTATCCGGTTCGAACGAGAATCGCGCGACCGAAATCTCGGAAATCTCCCGGTCCTTGAAGGCGCTGGCGAAGGAATTGAACGTGCCGGTGATCGCGCTCTCCCAGCTCAACCGCAGCTTGGAACAGCGGGGAGACAAACGACCCGTGATGTCGGATTTGCGCGAGTCGGGCGCTATCGAGCAGGACGCCGACCTCATCATGTTTATCTACCGTGACGAGGTTTATAACGAAGACAGCACCGATAAGGGCGTGGCCGAAATCATCATTGGCAAGCAACGTAACGGCCCTATCGGCATGCGCAAGCTGCGCTTCTTCGGCGAATACACCACGTTCGAAAATCTGGCCTTTGAGCAATACGGCGGGGGCCCTGCGTGACCCGCCCTGCGCGGGCCATCTTCAACCCGGCGGCGGTCCGATCAAACCTTCAGGTGGTGCGTAACTCCGCGCCCGGCGCGCGGGTGCTGGCGATCGTGAAGGCAGATGCCTACGGCCACGGTGTGGTGCGGGTGGCGCGGGCCTTGGGGGAGGATGTTGATGCGCTCGGGGTCGCCTGTGTCGAAGAGGCGGTCCGCCTGCGGGATGCGGGCATAGAGCGGCCCATCGTGCTGCTGGAAGGGCCCTTTGAGGCGCGTGAGCTCACCGAGATCGCAATCCATCGATTGGAGTCGGTGGTCCACAACGACGAGCAGTTGGAATGGTTCGTTCGCCATCCCGTCGCTACCGCGCTGTGGCTCAAATTTGATACCGGCATGCATCGGCTTGGCTTCGCGCCGGCCGACGCCGTGCGGGTCGTCGAGCGGCTGCAGCGGCCGGACCGCGAATTGCGGCTGATGACCCACTTCGCCAGCGCGCATCGGGTTGGTGATGCCAGCGTTGAGCGTCAGTTACAGACCTTCCTCAGTGCGACTGCTGAACTGCCCGGCGAACGTTGTCTTGGTAATTCAAGCGCCATCCTCGCGTGGCCGGGAACCCATGCGCAGTGGGTGCGGCCCGGGCTCATGCTCTACGGCGTCTCGCCATTCGCCGAACGCACCGCCGAGTCCTTGGGACTGCGGCCCGCGCTCACAGTCACCTCTGCGCTGATTGCGGTGAAAACCGTGCTGGCGGGCGGGGCTGTCGGTTATGGACAGTCCTACCTCTGCCCGGAGACGATGCCGATCGGCATTGTGGCGTTCGGCTACGCGGACGGTTACCCGCGGCAGGCGGCGACCGGCACGCCGGTGCTGGTTAATGGTGTGCGGACGCAGGTCATCGGCGAGGTCACGATGGATATGATGATGGTTGATCTCCGCCCGGTAGCGGGCGCCAGGGTCGGTGATCCGGTCGTGCTGTGGGGCGAAGGATTACCGGTTTCTGAAATCGCCAGCGCGGCGAACACCATTCCCTATGAACTCCTGTGCCGGATGCGAATGCGCGCGCAGTTTGTGGAGTTGCCGGCATGAAGCAGGGCAAACGCCAATACCAGTGTCAGCAATGCGGCGCGGTCTCGAGTAAATGGGCCGGCCAATGTGCCGATTGCGGCGAATGGAACACGCTGCAGGAAAGCATCGCCCCGGCGGCGACGGCGTCGCCAAGATTTACCTCGTATACCGGCGAGGCGCCGCGCATCGTCAATCTGGCGGAGGTGGATGCCGTCGAGGCGCCGCGCCTCGAGACTGGCCTGTCTGAACTCGATCGCGTGCTTGGCGGTGGGCTGGTGATCGGCTCCGTGGTGCTGCTAGGGGGCGATCCTGGCATCGGCAAATCAACCTTGCTCCTGCAAAGCCTCGCGCATTATCGCGAGCGCGGCGTGTCCACCTTGTATGTGAGCGGTGAAGAATCCGCAGGCCAGATCGCGATGCGAGCGGATCGGCTCAAGCTCCCGCGCGACGCCATTCGCTTGCTCACCGAAACCGAGATCGAGCGCGTACTGGCCATCGCCGCCCAGGAAAAACCGGCGGTGCTGGTCATCGACTCCATTCAGACCGTGCATACCGGAACCTTGCAATCCGCGCCGGGCAATGTGGCGCAAGTACGCGAATGCGCTGCCCAGTTGGTCAGGTTTGCCAAAGCGACGCGCACTGCGGTGTATCTGGTGGGGCACGTGACGAAAGAAGGCGCGCTCGCCGGGCCGCGCGTGCTCGAGCACATGGTCGACGCGGTGCTGTATTTCGAGGGCGAACTCAGCGGGCGTTATCGCCTGGTGCGCGCGTTCAAGAATCGTTTCGGCGCGGTGAATGAGCTCGGCGTGTTTGCGATGACCGACCGTGGCCTGCGCGAGGTCACTAATCCCTCGGCCATTTTGCTGTCACGGCACGAGCAGCCGGTGGCGGGCAGCGTGGTGATGGTCACCCGTGAAGGCACCCGGCCGATGCTGGTCGAAGTTCAGGCACTGGTCGATGACAGCGGACTGTCTAATCCGCGACGGGTGACCGTGGGGCTGGAGCACAATCGACTCTCGATGTTGCTGGCGGTGCTTCATCGACATGGTGGCGTGGCGACCGCCGGATGCGATGTATTTGCCAATATTGTCGGCGGCGTACGCGTCACGGAGACCGGCGCCGATCTGGCCGTGGTCATGGCGGTGCTGTCGAGTCTGCGCAATCGCCCGCTGCCGGCCGACCTCGTGGTGTTCGGTGAAATCGGCTTGGCGGGGGAAATTCGCCCGGTCCAGAACGGCCCTGAGCGCTTGCGCGAAGCCGCCAAGCACGGGTTCAAAAAAGCGATAGTGCCGAAGGCGAATGTTTCTCGCGAGAGCGGAATGGAGTTGATCCCGGTGGCGCGGCTCGAAGAGGCGCTGGCGGCGATCTAAGCCCGCTCAATCGCCCAGTTCGGCGTCGCCTTGGGGGGGCGCGCCAGTCTCTCCGGGCGGCGCGAAAATCCGGGCGATCCGGACCGTCTGACCTGCGGCCTGCACGATTTCGATGGTGTATTCGCCCAGTCTGAAGCTGGTGCCTGCTTCAGGAATATCTTCCAGCGCTTCCAGAATCAGTCCGTTCAAGGTCTTTGGACCCTGCTCCGGCAGCGACCAGCCAAAGCTGCGGTTGAGTTCGCGCACATTGGCCGTGCCGTCCACCATGAAACTGCCGTCGGCCTGACGCGACACATCACGCGTTGCTGATTGCGGCACGGTGGTGAATTCGCCCACCACTTGTTCCAGCACATCGTCCAGCGTCACCAGTCCCTGAATATCGCCGTACTCGTCCACCACCAGCCCCATGCGTTGTCGCGCGAGCTGGAAATTGAGGAGCTGCGTGTAGAGGTTCGCCCCAAGCGGCACGAAGTGCGGCGGCACCAGCAGGGCCTCGAGATCTTCCAGACTGAACTCCCGGGATTGCCGGAGCAGGCGACTGAGATTGCGCAGATGCAGGATGCCGGCGATGTCATCCAGATTGCCGTAGTAGCACGGCACTCGGGTGTGACGGCAGGTGGCGAGTTGTTCCAGGGTATCCGCCCACTCCTGCTCGAGGTCGACGCCGACCACGTCGGGTCGCGGCACCATGACGTCTTCCACCGTCACGTTTTCCAGATCGAGCAGACCGAAGAGCATGTCGCGATGTTTCTGTGGCACCTTGGCGCCATTGCCCTGGAGGGCCGCGCGCAACTCCTCGCGATTCAAGGGGTCGAGTTCGCGCGCCGGCGGCCCTCCCGCCATGCCCTGCAGCAGTCGCCGAGGCAGATCCGTGAGCAAGGCGGTGAGAGGGCGGCTCAGCCAAACCAACGGCAGGAGCAGCGGTGCGGAGAACGCCGCCCAACGCTCCGGGGCGAGCCCGGCCAGCGTGCGCGGGATCACGGCGCCAAACACCACCAGTACGGCGGCGATGAACAGGCTCAAGGGGAGTGAGGCTTCGTAGGCAAACCCGTTCAGGGCAATAACGGCGCCGATCTGGGTAACGAGCACAAGTACAAGATAGTTGGCGATGAGGCCGAGGCCTGCGATGCGCTCGGGTTGCTTCAGCAGCCGAAGGACGCGTGAGGCATCGGCTTGCCCCGCCTCGGCCAGTTGTTTGATGCGATTGCGGTTCAGGGCGGTTAGCGCCGCTTCGGTGGCGCTAAAGAAGGCGGCGACCAGCAGCAGACCGAGTAGTTCGGCAAGCAGCCAGCGGAGAGTGTCAGGGTCGAGGGTGCTCATACTCGGTGTAGCACCAGTTCCAGCACGATTTTGGTTCCGAAATAGGCGAGCGCCAGCAGGACCAGACCGGCGCACACGTATTTCACACCGTGTCGCCCGCGCCAGCCGTAACGCCAGCGTCCCACGACCAGCGTGGCAAACACCGCCCAGGCCAGCACGGAGAACACGATTTTGTGGGCCAGATGTTGGGCGCGAATGTTTTCGATAGAGAGCGCTCCCAGCACCAGACTGAGCGTGAGCAGGACAAAGGCAATGAGCGTGAGTTGGAACATGACCGCCTCCATGGTGGGTAAGGGCGGCAGGAAATTCAGGATGGGGTGATGCTGGCGCAGTTGGCGTTCGGCCACCGCCAGAAACACCGCTTGCACGGCGGCGATGGCAAACAAGCTATACGCGATGAGGGCCAGCGCGATATGAATCCGCAAGCCCGGCGCGATGGTTTCGGTCACGAGATAAGTGCTGGGGATGCCGAGGTCGACCGCCAGCGCGAGCGCCGCGAGCGGGAGGATCACCACGGCGAGACTCGCCAGAGGTTGCCGCAGGAGCAGCAGGCTAAGGAGCAGGGCAATACACCAGGCCACCAGTGAGGCCGCATTGAATACACTCACGTTCCAACCCTGCGGCGTAAAGGTAAGTTGCGCGAGCACAGCGCCATGCGCGAGCAGGGCCATGAATAGCACCGCCGACCAGAGGCGGCGTCGGACGGGAGCGTCGGGGCGGTCTGGCGGCTGCGGTGCAGCCAACAGCGCCGAGGCGCCCAGGTAGCCAATGATTGCAAGGACGCCGGCGGCGTAAATCAGCATCAGGAGCGTACTGCCAGTGAAAACACCGGGTCATTGTATAAGCCTCTCTGCCCGCATGACAGGACGCCGCTGATCGTGGCCACCGTCTTGTTCACTTGGGAGCTAGGGGGCGGCATCGGTCATCTGGTGCGTCACCGCGGGTTGATCCAGCAACTGCTGACCGACGGGCACCGGGTGCACTTTCATGCCTGCGATCTGGAGAAGGCTCATCAGGTGTTTGACGGCCTTGCCCTGGAACTCGCGCGAGCGCCGCGTGGCTACACCCCTCCCGAAGACCAAATTGCCCAGTCCAACAGCTATCCGGAAGTTATCTGGAATAGCGGATTTTCCGATGCTGACGCCGTTCAGCAGCGGCTCCAGCACTGGTGGTCGGTAGTGGCGCAACTGAAGCCAGACGTGGTCATCGCGGACTACAGCCCAAGCGTGGTGGTGGCCTGCAAGTTGTCGGGGACCCGGGTAGTCGCGATCGGATCCGGCTTTTACACACCACCCCCGATTTCACCTTTACCCGCCTATCACTATTGGCTTGCTAACGACCGCGCGCGACTGGCGGCGAGTGAAGCCAGACTGCTCGAGGTCATCAACAGCGCGGCAACGGCGCTCGCGGACCGGCCGTTTAGCTCGGTCGCTGAAGCACTGGTGGTGGCGGAGACCTTTCTGTTGCTGTTTGCCGAACTTGATCCGGTGTTTGACCGCCCCGATACCGAGTTTATGGGCGTGTGGCCGGTGCCCGGCTTTGGGATTCCCCCGGTGTGGCCGGGAACTGGTCCCCGGGTTTTTGCCTATCTCGAGCCCTCAGTCTTGTTGCCCGACATTCTGGCCGCCAGTGCCGCGCTCGGCCTCAGCCTGTGTCTGTACGCGCCGGGTTTGCGCGCCGATGCGCTGCCGGCGATTCCTGGCTTGAACGTTCATCTGGCGGCGGAGCCCGTTGATTTAGTGCAGGCCGCTGCCGAATGCGAGATGGCGATTACGAACGGCAATCCCAATTCGCTGGCGGGCTTCCTGCTGGCGGGCAAGCCTCAATTGGCGGTGCCCTATACGATGGAGAAGTATCTCATTGCCCGCCGGCTGGAGTTGCTCGGCGCGGGGCTATCAGCGCCCATGCGTCGCCCGGGCAATCTCGCCGCCAAACTCCGGGCTGTCCTCATGCAACGAAACTTCCGCCGCGCGGCCGAATCGTTTGCCGCGCGCTATGCGGGTGGGAGCGAAGCCGCACTGGTGCAGCGGATGCGTGAGCGTCTGGCGCTCCGA
>Ga0255126_1000595_pt1 | contig 15464 bp, 9 predicted proteins | sample Law_Miss_RepA_8d_FD_188556 | JGI IMG/M metagenome (GOLD analysis project Ga0255126, IMG submission 188556) | Freshwater microbial communities from St. Lawrence River, New York, United States - Law_Miss_RepA_8d | ecosystem: Environmental > Aquatic > Freshwater > River | place: USA: New York... | reverse complement strand
CGGTGAGACGCTCCGCGAGATAAAGCTCCGTCGGGCGTCCCGCGAACTCCTTGAGGTGGAACCGCAATTCCTCGCCGAACGACGGGTCGGCGCGCGCGGCGTCGTAGGCCCGGCCGAGATCCGACAGCGCGGTCATCAGCGTTTCGGGCACGAACACCCCGCCATACGGGCCGAAATGCCCGCCGGAATCCGGCAGGCTGGTGCGATCAACGACTTCGGGCGCGGCGGCGGCTGACATCCCGTCAACGGCAACCCGCGTCCGCGGCGAACGCAAATCCGTTTTCCCTTTGTTGCCTCAGCGCCGGCGGAGAAACGTCAGGACATCCTCGAACCGGGTGCGATTCGCCTCGTCGGCCGAAACCAGATTCTCATGCGCCTCCAGCACGAGGCGCGCATTCTCCGCCTGGGACAACTGCCGGGTGTCGAGCGCGGTGTCGCACTGCGTCGGCCCGGCCTCGCCTTCGCCGGCCTCGATCGTCACCAGCCGGTGCAGGCCGAGGTTGCGCATAAGCTCCACGTTGCGGGCACCCGCCCGGAGCACGACAAAGCTCCCGTTCGGCGAGACCTTCCGCAGGGAGATCGCCGCGCCGGCCAGCACTCCCAGAAAGGTGCTGTCCATGCCCGCGCACCCTTGGCAGTCGAGCACGAAGCGGGTCCGGCCATGACCCAGCATCTCGGCGATGAAATCGCGCAGGCTGCCGCTGTTCTGGAAATTCGCCCGACCCTCGACCCGGATGACCACCGGATCGGAACGGGGATCGACCAGGAAGACGGAGGAGCCGGAGGCTTCGGACATGGAAAGGGATGCCTGCGCCCGGGCCCGCGGGAATCCGCGGACGCGGGCGAACGCGAGATCAGGAACGGGCGACGATCTGGCGCAGGACGAACGGTAGAATACCCCCGTGCTGGTAATAATCGATCTCGATCGGCGTATCGATGCGGCAGCGCACCGCGACGTCCTCGACCGTACCATCACTCCGCGTGATCCGCAGGGTGAGATCCTGCTGGGGACGCAACGCGGGCGAGAGCCCGAGCACATCGAACTTCTCGTGGCCGTCGAGCCGGAGTGTCTGGGCCGTCACGCCGTCCTTGAACTGCAGCGGCAACACCCCCATGCCGACGAGATTGGAGCGGTGAATGCGCTCGAAGCTCTGCGCGACCACGACCTTCACGCCGAGGAGATTGGTGCCCTTAGCGGCCCAATCCCGGGATGAGCCCGTGCCGTACTCCTGGCCGGCCACCACGATGAGCGGGGTGCCGTCGGCGATGTGCCGCGCCGAGGCGTCGTAAATCGACATCTCCTCGCCCGTGGGCTGGTAGAGCGTGTTGCCGCCCTCCTTGCCACCAAGCATCAGGTTCTTGATGCGCACGTTGGCGAAAGTGCCCCGCGTCATCACGCGGTCGTTGCCGCGGCGGGAGCCGTAGGAATTGAAGTCCTCGAAGGGTACACCGTTCTCAAGCAGGTGGCGTCCGGCCGGCGAGGACTTCTTGATGGCCCCGGCGGGCGAGATGTGGTCGGTGGTGACCGAATCGCCGAAGATGCCGAGCGCCCGGGCTCCGGTGATCTCGCGGATCACGCCGGGCTGCATCCCGAAGTCAGCGAAGAAAGGCGGCTCCTGGATGTAAGTGGATTTGTGATCAAATTCATAGACGTTGCCCGTGGAGGCGGGGATCTCGTTCCACTTGGGATTCTGCGCGGCGAAGTTGCGGTAGAGCTTCCGGAAGACCTCCGGCTTGAGCGCCGACTGCATCGCGTCGCGCACCTCGGCCAAGGTCGGCCAGATGTCCGCGAGGTAAACCGGTGCGCCCTCCTTGTCCTCCCCGAGCGGCTCGCAGCTCAGGTCGATGTCGACCCGGCCGGCGAGCGCGAACGCCACCACGAGGGGCGGCGACATCAGGAAGTTGGCCTTAACGTTCTGGTGCACGCGTGCCTCGAAATTACGATTCCCGGAGAGCACCGACGCGGTGATAAGATCATTCTTCACCACGGCGTCCTCGATGCCGGGATCGAGGGGACCGGAGTTGCCGATACAGGTGGTGCACCCGTAACCCACCGTGTTGAACCGGAGCTTGTTGAGGTAGGGCTGGAGACCGGTCTTCTTCAGGTAGTCCGTCACCACCCGCGAACCCGGGGCGAGCGAGGCCTTCACGGCCGGGTTAACCTTGAGTCCCTTCTCGACCGCCTTCTTGGCCAGGAGTCCGGCCGCCAACATGACGCTCGGGTTGGAGGTATTGGTGCAACTCGTGATCGCCGCGATCACGACGGAGCCGTGACCGAGCTTGGCCTTGCGCCCGGCAGCCGTCTCGACCTTGACGTTCGAAGCGAAAGCGGCGCGCGCCTTGCCGAAGCCGTTCTCGGCGACGGGCCGTTGGAAGGCACCGAAGAATTCGCGCCGCAGACTGGAGAGCTCGATGCGATCCTGGGGCCGCTTGGGACCCGCCACGCTCGGAAGGACCGTGCCGAGGTCGAGGCTGAGATCGGTCGAGTAATCGATCTGGCCCTGGCTCGGGATGCCCCAGAGTCCCTGCGCCTGGTAGTAGGACTCGTAGAGGGCTACCTGCTTCTCATCGCGCCCGGTCGCGCGAAGGTAGGCCGAGCACTCCGCGTCGATCGGGAAGAAGCCCATTGTCGCGCCGTACTCTGGCGCCATGTTGGCGATCGTCGCGCGGTCGACGACCGGGAGCGCCTGCGCGCCGGGGCCGTAGAATTCGACGAACTTCCCGACGACCTTCGCCTTGCGTAGCATCTGCGTGACCGTGAGCGCGAGATCCGTGGCGGTGACCCCCTCGCGCAGCGCTCCGGTGAGGTGCACGCCGACGACGTCCGGCGTGAGGAAGTACACCGGCTGCCCAAGCATCCCGGCTTCGGCCTCGATGCCACCCACGCCCCAGCCTACAATCCCGATGCCGTTGATCATCGTGGTGTGGGAGTCGGTACCGACCAAGGTGTCGGGATAGTAAACCCCGTTCGCGTCACGAAGAACGCCCTTCGCAAGGTACTCCAGATTCACCTGGTGGACGATGCCGATGCCAGGAGGAACCACCTTGAAGGTGTCGAACGCCTGCATGCCCCACTTCAGGAACTGGTAGCGCTCGCGGTTGCGCGAAAACTCTAGCTCGAGGTTGCGCTGCATGGAGTCCGACGCGCCGGCGAAGTCCACCTGCACCGAGTGGTCCACCACGAGGTCGACAGGTACAAGCGGCTCGATGATCTTCGGATTCTTGCCCATGCGGGCGACCGCGGAGCGCATCGCCGCCAGGTCCACGAGCAGAGGCACGCCGGTGAAGTCCTGCAGGACGATGCGCGCGACCACGAACGGGATCTCCTCGGTGCGTGGCGCTTTGGCCTGCCAGCCCGCGAGGTCGCGGATCGCGCCCTCCGAGACGCGCTTGCCGTCGCAGTTGCGCAGCAGCGACTCGAGCACGAGCCGGATGGAGACCGGTAGGCGGGAGACCGGATAGCCGGCCGCCTCGAGGGCGGGCAGCGAGTAGAATTGATGCGAGGCGCCGTTCGCCTCGAACGTGCGCAACGTGTTGAACGGATTCTGCAGGCTCATGACGGAAAAGATTGGGCGGGATACGCGGCCCCGCCCGGGCCGGGAAAACGATTCCCCGCCGGGACGCGCCAGGCGCCGACCGGCGGAAGGAGCAACCTCAGCGTGCCAGCGCCGCCTTCACCGCCCCGAAGTCGGGGAGATCCTTGGGCGTGGGCGTCTGCTCGGCGTACTTGATCACACCGTCGGCCCCGATCACGAACGCCGCCCGGGCCGAAGTGTCACCCATACCGGCCAGGTTCGGGAAAACCACGTCGTAGGCCTTGGTGACGCTCTTGTTGAGGTCGCAGAGCAGCGTGATGCCGATCTTGTTGTGCTTCGCCCAGGCCTCCTGGGCGAAAGCGTTGTCGACGCTGACCCCGTAGACCGTCGCGCCAAGCTTCTCGTATTCGCCAAGTCCGCTCGTCTGGTCACACATCTCCTGCGTGCAAACTCCGGTGAAAACCGCGGGGAAAAACAGCAGCACCGTCTGCCTTTTGCCAAAGTTATCGCTGAGCTTGACGTCCTTCAGCCCCTCGGGGGCCTTGGTCTTGAGGGTGAAATCGGGCGCTTTGGTTCCGACGGCGAGTGGCATGGTTGAAGAATTAACGGGTGTTTGAGCCTCCGGCACCGACCGTCGGCCCGAAGAAAGGGGCACCTTGGAGCCCGCCCTGTCGCGCCGCAAATTGTTTTTCAGCCGGAGGTTTCGGTGAAGCGACCAACAAAAAAGCCCCCGGCTTTCGCCGGGGGCGCAGAGGGGAAGGTCGACTCACTCCTCGCGGCGGCCGCTCAGCATCATCAGGATGTGAAGCAGGCTGCCGAGAGCGGCGACGAAGGCGGCGACGTAGGTGAGAGCGGCCGCGTCCAGCGTCTGATGTACGCCCTTCATTTCGTCGTTACCCACGATCCCGAGTCGGACCAACTCGGCTTTCGCCCGGCGGCTGGCGTCAAACTCGACCGGCAGCGTGACGAGGTGGAAAAGGCAGATTAACGCCAGCGCGACCGCGCCGACCATGAGCAAAGTGCCGCCCAGCGCGGTGCTGAGCAAAAAGATACCGGCGATCATGACGAAGTTGGAGATTCCCGCGGCGATCTGCGTGGCCGGAGCCAGAGACTGGCGGACGGTCATCATCGCGTAGCCCACCTTGTGCTGGATCGCATGGCCGGCCTCGTGGGCCGCGACGCCAAGCGCGGCGAGGCTCGTGCCATGGTAGTTGGGGGAAGACAGCGCCAGCCGCTTGTTGATGGGATCGTAGTGGTCGGTAAGCTCGCCCTCGACCTCGACGATTTCGACGTCGTTGATCCCGGCCGACTGCATCACAGCGGCGGCGGCCTCGGACCCGCGGATGTGTCCCCGGGAGGGTATCTCGACGTTCCTGGCATAGGCGCTCCGAATCTTCATCTGCGCGTAGAGTCCGAAGAGCATCGGAACAAGGATGAGGAGGATCCAGATCATCATGGTGGTATTGGGTTGAAATTTCTTAGTTGGAGAATGCCGGCCTTAAACCGGCAGAACGAGTGGAAAGTACTCATCCGTCGGGATTTTCCAGAGTAAAACGATCAATTGGAAAGCCCCGCGTGCGGTTCCAGCACCATCGCCGGTGACCCGCTTTACTTCCCTTCCGCCGCCCAGCGCTTCATTTGCGCGATGTTGCGGGCGGTCACCGAGGCGCCGGCACCTTCGTCTCTCTCCTTGCCCGGCCGCCCTCCCAGATAAACGGCCATATCGCTGTCGTACATTGCCTCCGGCTCCGGGCCGCGGTCTCCCGTCTCGACCATCCAGCGCCCGAGGCGCGCACGCATCGCCTCGAGCTCCGTCCGGAACGCGGGATCGGCGGCAAGGTCCCGCACCTGCCAGCGGTCGTTCCTCCACTCGTAGAGCTCCTCCGCCGGCCGCTCGGGCCGGAAAAGCAGGTTCTCCGCCAAAGGATCCAGCGAGCCGGCGGCATGCAGGGCGCGCAGGGTCTGCACGATCGATTTCCCGTCTTTGTAGGCGTTGGGCTGCAGGTGCGGCCGCCGCGGGAGAAAATTGCGGACGTAGAGAAAATGGTCGGAACGCACGCTGCGGATGCGCTCGACGGTCTCGTCGCAGCGATCACGGGCGGCGAAGACGAATTCCCGCGGCCGGTAGGACGAGGCAAGAACGTCGCGTGCTTGCATCCCGGACGGTAGCGGCAGCCCGGCGGCCGCCAGCGAGACCGCGGTGATATCGATCAGCTCGATCAGGTCGTCCCGCACGACTCCCCGCGACACCCCGGGCCCGCGCACGATGAACGGCACATGCGTGCCCTCATCGTAGAGAAACTGCTTCCCGCGCGCGTGGCTGATTCCGTGATCGGTCGTGAAAATGACCAAAGTGCGGTCAAGAACGCCTTCACGCTCGAGGCGCGCGATCACCTCCCCCACATGGCGGTCGGTGAAACGCACCGCGTCAAGGTAGGCGGCCCAGTCGCGCAGTATCACCGGGTCGCGCGGATAATAGGGGGGCAGAACGACCTTCGCCGGATCGGTCGCGCCGCCGAGCTCGACCGCCGCCCGCTCGGAGAGCCGCCGCGCCGCGGCGTCGTCACCGCCGCGCAGCTTCCCCCCGGCCAGCTGCACCTGCATGAAGAAGGGTTGCCCGGGAAGGCGCCCTCCCCAGTCGCTGGAGTCGTACATCGCAGGATCCCACTCAAAGTTGTAGTCGGTCTTGCCCAGGGCATCGCCCCGGGCCTTGCGCGCCTTGCCTTGCCCGCGCCGATCGGCGTCGGGCAATCCGCTGCCGATGCAGGTGTAATAGCCGGCCGCCTTCAGTCGCGCCGGTGCCGGCACGACGCCCTCGGGCAGGCGGATCTTCAAATCGCCCCGGCCGCTGCGATGGTGGTGAACACCGATCGACGTGGCGTACATGCCGTTGATGAAGGCGGAGCGGCACGGTGAGCAGACCGGCGCGGTCGTGAAGGCGCGCGTAAAACGCGTTCCCTCCGCGGCCAGCCGGTCCAGGTTCGGCGTGCGAATCAGGGTCTCCCCGTAGGAGCTCAGGTTGGCCGACATATCGTCGACGATGATCCAGAGGATGTTCGGCCGGACATCCGCGACGGACGCGAACGATCCAACAGCGGGGGGGTGTGAGCGCGAATCAGCGGGGCGAAGATTTCTCTTGGGCACCCCACCGTCGGCGGCAACCTTGAATCCACTCCCGATGTCGCCCCGTCCGCTACACGCCGCTCGCCGCCTGCGCCGGGCCGCCTTGGCCCTCGTGCTTTCAACCGCAACGGTCCCGGGCGATCTCCCTGCCGCCGCGGCCGGCAAAACGGTCGTGTCTGCAGCCCCGTGGGTGGAATCGGAATTTCCTTTTTTCTCCTCTATTCTCGACGCCCGCAAGGCCGGCGTGGGACTGCCCGCCGACAATCTCGCGCCACGCGGACTGGTGCTCAACTTGGGGCACGACTGCTGGGCCTGCTTCGACCCCGATCTTCTGCGGATGACGATGATTTGGCGGGGTGCCGGCGTAACACCTACCGCGCTCGCCCCCGGCTCCTACCACGACATCGCGCGAAAAACCCCCGGCGGCCAAACCAACCTGCCACGACCGGACGGACGGCCATGGATCGGCACGGGAATTTATCCCGGAGGCAACGAGGGCGAAACTCTATTCCTCACGGATCCCAGGTCGCCCGCGCCCAGCCCGCAGGAGCCCGGCCGTGGCGCGCTCCCCGGGGAGGCGGGACGCTTCCGCGCCGTCAGGATCACCGAGCGAAACGCGGTTCTGGAGTACACCCTCGGGCGTACCGCGATCTCCGAGTGGCTGGCGGTCGCGGGTGAAGCGACGGCCCCCGAGATACGACGCAACTTCGAGGTCGGCGCTTCACCTCAAACCCTCCGAATTGTACTGGGAACAAAGGCGCCCGGCACACTCGTTTCCATCGGATTGCCCGCCGATGCCTCGACCGACGCCGTCCGCCTGCTGGAGGAGAGAGGCGTGACGAGCCTGCTGCTCGCGCCCCGCGTCCGGCCACTGCGGTTCACCGTCGCGTTGAACCACGGCTCCGCGGTTCCCGCCTCTGCGCAAGGAGGCGAGGCCCCGCCCTCGGCGAGGGCCCGCCGGTGGAACGGCGAGGTGGTCACCACGATTCACCCCGCGAAGGACGACTCGGCCTACGTGGTGGACCGAATCGAGTTACCGGTGGAAAACCAGTGGCAGCGCGGCGTCCGACCGGCCGACATCCAGTTCCTGCCCGATGGCACCGCGGTCATCGTGACGCTGGATGGCGACGTCTGGCTGGCGCGCGGCCTGCACGAGATCTCCGGGCGCGTGACCTGGCGCCGTTTCACCTCGGGACTGCACGAGCCCATGACCATCGCGATCCGCGATGGCGGGATTTTCGCGTTTGATCGCAACGGGGTCTGGCGACTGCTGGACACCGATGGCGACGGAGAGGCCGACCGTCACGAGATGTTCGCCAACGCCTTCGGCCAGACCGCAGACATGCGCGAATTCCCCTCGCAGATCCGCCTCGGGCCGCGCGGTGAGTTTTTCCTCGCGAAGGGCGGCCAGCAGGCGACGACCCAAGGCAAGCACAACGGCAGCGTCCTTCGCGTGAGCGCCGATGGAAGCGAGGCCACGCTTCTAGGCTGGGGTTTCCGTCAGCCGAATATCGGGGTGGATGCTCTTTCGGGCCTGGTCACCTCGAGCGATCAACAGGGCAACTATGTCCCCACGACACCGCTGTTCATCGTGGAGAAAGGCAACTTCCACGGGTTCCTCGCCCCCTTCGAAGCGGCGGAGAAATATCCGGCCCCGATCGCCGAGCCGTTGACGTGGATCCCCCATCCGGTGAACGCCTCGGCGCTGTCGCAGGTGTGGCTGCACGGGGCGAACCTCGGACCGTTGAACGGCGGCCTCATCCACATCGGCTACAATCGGCCCGAGGTTTTCGCGGTGTTGTTCAACCGCCGGGGAAAGCTCCCGCAGGCGGCGGTCGTGAGCATCACGAAGGAATTCCACTACCCTCCCCTCAACGGCTCCGTGAATCCCGCCGACGGCCGCCTGTATCTCGCCGGCTTCCAGGTCATCGGCTGGGGCAACGTGATCGATGTGCCGGCCGGCCTCGGCCGCCTGCGCCGCACGGAAAAGCCTGTGACGCTGCCTCGCGAGGTCGTACCCATGGCGCAGGGCGTGCTGCTGAAATTCGACGTCGAGCTCGACGCCGGCGCCGCATCCGACGCGGCGAATTACTCGCTGCAATCCTGGTCCTACCGGCGAAGCAGCAAATACGGCTCCGCGATGTACAAGGCCGACGGTATTCCGGGGCAGGACGCGCACCCCCCGAGCGCGGCCTACGTTTCGCGCGACGCCCGCGCGGTTTTCGTGGCCGTGCCCGGCCTGAAGCCGGTCATGCAGTTGCGCATCGGCTGGTCGCTCGCGACCGCCGGAGGCGCCAAATTCAGCGAAAACGCCTACACGACGCCCCGCGAGCTCACGCCATTCGACCCTGAGGCTGAAGGGTTCGGCCCGCTTGCGATCGACCTCACGCCACGTGTCCCCGCGGCGGCCGCGGCCGTCGCCGCCCCGAGCGCGGCCGAAGGCGCGCGCCTCGCGCAGATGTTCGCCTGCGTCGCTTGCCACGGATCGGACCACAACCCGGCCGTCGCTCGCGCGGGACCGCCGTGGCAGGGCCTGCACGGTTCACGCCGCAAGGTTTTCGTGGGAGGCAAGGCCCGGGAGGTGGAGATCGACGACGCTTACCTGCGCGAATCCATCCTCGAGCCGGCGGCCAAACTCGCGGCGGGCTTCGAGAAGGGCGAGTACGCGATGGCCAGCTACGCGGGTGTGCTCACCGACGCGCAAATCGAGTCTTTGATCCTGCACATCAGGACGCTGCGCTGAGCCGGCGGCCAGCGTCAGACGACCCGCGACCAGAGCACCTTCAGGTAACGGCTCTCGAGGCAGTTCGAGTAAACGGGGTGATCGGGCCCGGGGCCGGTGCGGTCGAAAAACTGCAGGCGCCGACCCTGGCGATGCGCGGCCCGGATGACATGGTTCTCGAAATCCTCCAGCGAGAGCAACCCCGAGCAGGAGCAAGTGACGAAGATGCCGCCCGGCTTGACCAGCGAGATGGCGAGAAGGTTGAGGTCCTCGTATTTCTGCCGGCCCTCCCAGTTACCGTGCTCGTCCCGCGTGAAGATGAATTTCGGCGGGTCGAGCACGACCACATCCCATTTCTCCCCGTTGGTCTGCATCTGGCGAGCGTAGGCGAAGGCGTCGGCGTGGACGAATTTGAGGCGCACCTGGTTCAGGTTCGCGTTGCGCCGGGCCTGCGCGATCGCGGCTTCGTCCAGATCCACACTAGTGACCTCCTCGGCCCCGCCAGCGACCTTCGCGTTGAGCGAAAAACCACCGGTGTAACAGCAAAGGTCGAGCACCCGGGCGCCGCGCGTGAAACGGGCGAGGGCACGCCGGTTATCCCGCTGGTCACAAAAGAAACCGGTCTTGTGACCCTCGGCGAAGTCCACCTCGTAACGCACGCCGTGCTCGCGGATCTTCACCGCGGGCGGCGCCGCGGCGTTGGTCTCCTTGAAGAGAGAGGGCTTGATGCCCTCCAGACTGCCGAGGTCGTGATCGACGTGGACGCGCGCGTAGCGGGTGCCAGCGAGCTCATGCAGCAGCGGTAGCCACATCGGCAGACGCTGCGCGACGCCCAGACTGTAAACCTCGCACAGCAGCGTGTCGCCGTAGCGGTCGATCGTCAGGCCGCTCAACCCGTCACCGTCGGAGTTGATGAGCCGGTAAGCATCCGTGACCTCGTCGTGCCGGAAGACCTCGCGGCGGAGCGCCACGGCGCGGCGCAAGGCCGCCTCGAAATAGGATTCATCGACCGGTGTCGTGGAATGACAGACGACACGCAGCGGGATCTTGGCGCGGGGATTGAAAAGGCCCCCGCCCGCGAGCACGCCGGACTTGTCGAAAACGTGGACGAAATCGCCCGGACGCGCGTCAGGGGAAACCTCACCGAGCATCCGCGGGAAGATGGCCGGCTGAAAGGTGAAGAACTTCAGCTGGGCCCAAGGCCGGGGACGCGCGGCGCGGTCCAAGGGCGCCGGGCGTGCGGCGGGTTCCGGTGCTTCAGGGGAAGTCTCCACTCGGCGTGAGCGAGAAAGGATCGGAGTTGGACGAAAAGAAAGGCCGGCTGCGGACAGCCGGCCCGGAGATCGCGCGCTCGTTCGCGTCAGGCGACACGCTCGACGATGAGCGGCGGGGGAGTCGGACGCTTGGGCGCGAGGCGGTAGGCATTCTTGAAGTACTCCAGCGCCTGCTCGAGCTTCGCCTCGTCGTTATAGTGGATCATCATCAACGGCTCACCTTGCTTTACCTGGGTGCCCACCTTCTTCACTTCCGATACGCCAACCGAGTAGTCGATCTTCGACTGGTTGGCGTCGCGGCCCGCGCCAAGGATGTGCACGCCGCGGGCAATCATCGCGGCGTTGATGGTGTGCACGTAGCCGCGCTTGGGAGCCGGCAGCTTACGAATATGGCGGGCCGGGGTGAACTTGTCAGGGTTATCGATATAGGATGTGTCGCCCCCCTGTGCCTTCACCAACTCCTTCAGTTTAGCGAGGGCCGAGCCGTCGGTCAGGTGCCGCTGGACGGTCTGCTTGGCCGAAAGGGTGGAGCCGGCCACGCCGGCGAGACGCACGATCTCCATACCCAGCTTTAGAACGAGCTCCCTCATGTCGTCGGCGCCCTCGCCCTTGAGGAGCTTGATGGCCTCCTTCACCTCAAGCGCGGTGCCGACCGAATCACCGAGCGGCTGATTCATGTCTGTAACCAACGCTACGCACCGGCGTTTCATGGAGCGACCGACACGGGTCATGGACCGGGCGAGCTGCTTGGCTTGCTCCAAGTCCTTGATGAACGAACCATTGCCCCACTTGACGTCGATCACCAGACCCTCGGAACCTTCGGCCAGCTTCCTCGATAGAACGCTGCCGGTGATGAGCGGCAGGCTGGGGATTGTACCGGTCTCCTTGCGGAGCTCGTAGAACTTGGCGTCCGCCGGGGCCAGATCCTCCGTCTGCGCCATGATGGCTCCGCCGATGCGGGAGAGCTGGCTGGAGAATTGCTCGTTGCTGTGGTGTCCTTTGAAGCCCGGGATGGCGCCGAGCTTGTCCAAGGGGTTGATGATGTAGTCGTGCTCGACGCCGCACATCATAGGCACAACCACGCCGGAGGCCATCGCGAGCGGGACCAGCACGAGGGACGTTTTGTCCCCCACGCCGCCGGTGGAGTACTTGTCGATCTTTGGTTTCGCGATGTTGGAAAGGTCGATGACCTCTCCCGAAAGCATCATCTCCTCGGTAAGGTCGGCGGTCTCCTGCGCTGACATTCCGGAGAAGTAGATCGCCATGGCCAGCGCTGCGAGCTGGTGCTGGGGCATCTCGCCATCTAGCGTGCTGTCGATGATGTAGCGGATCTCCTCTTGCGTAAACTCGCCACCATCACGCTTTTTCTCGATCAGAAAGGTGAACGAGGGCTTTACGAAGCGGCGGGTCGGGATGTTTCGTTTGCTGGTCATGGGACGGAAAAGAATACGCCCCGACGGCAGCCCGCCGGGACGGAAGCGTGCCACGCAACCCGCCACCTCTGAAAAGTCGAGCCAAATCCCGACCTTACGACGCCAAGCGGCGCCATCCGACCGCACGGGGTTCACCGAGTCCCATCGCTGAATCAGCTCCCGCGCGACGCTGATTCCAAGTGAGTTTGAACTTGCCCTCGCCAGGGGCAACCAACCCACTTTTTTTCACCTTTGGCCCGCGGTGCATGCGGGCCGAACCCCATCAAACCATGAAACTGCTGCACCTCACCCACCGACTGCTTGCTCGCCTCGCTTGGTGCCTTGTCGCCACCGGCCTGATCACCACCCACCCCTCCGCGCCTGGTCTCCTCGCCGCGGAACGCGCCGGAAGCGGCGTAGTCACGGGAAATGTCACCAACAAGACCACCGGCAACGGACTGATCGGCGCCAAAGTCGATCTTCCGTCGCTCAATCTCACAGCCCTCGTCGACCAGACCGGCCGCTATATTTTCAACGGTGTACCTGCCGGGTCCTACGAGTTGGTTGTCTCCTACACCGGTTTGGACACCCAGCGCGTGACCGTGAATCTCGCCGGCGGCCAAACCGCGGTCCGAAATTTCGAGATGAGCAGCAATGTGCTGATGCTCGATACCTTCAAGGTGACCTCTGAAAAAGAGGGGCTCTCGTCAGCCCTCACCCAGCAGCGCAACGCCGATAACCTGAAGAACATCGCGTCGATGGACGCGCTGGTCGACCTGCCCAACATGAACGCCACCGAACTGGCCATCCGCCTCCCGGGCGTGGCCTTCGGCAACCCCGGTGACGAGGTCGTCGAGGTCATCAGCGTGCGCGGCATGGGAGCCGGCATGAGCTCGATCACGATCGACGGCGGCGGCATGTCCTCCTTCAGCGCGCAGAACCGCAACACCCGCATGACCGCCTTCACCGGCGCCATGTTCGAGTCGCTCGAGGTTGTGAAGGGCCAGACGCCCGATAAGCCCGTCGATTCCCTCGGCGGCGGGGTGAACTTCAAGACCCGCTCCCCGCTGTCGATGCGCGAGAAGCGCCGCGTCACCCTCAACCTCACCGCCCGCATGGCGCCTTGGTTCACCGAGCAGGTCCCACTGCGCGAGGCTCGCCGCAACCACGCGCTGATGAACGCCTCCTACATCGAGAAGTTCGCGGTGTTCGGCAGCAAGACCGAGAACCTCGCCGTTTCGGTCAACGCCTTCTACTCGGAGAACGCCTTCGGCTTCTTCCGCTCGCAGCGCGACTACCAGCAGACCAACGCGCAACCGGCCTACGTGTGGGATTACCGCACCACCGACAATTACAACAACCGCAAGCAGCGCAGTCTGAACACCAAGTGGGACTACCGCTTCGACCAGAACAACCTGATCAAACTTAACCTGATCTACAACGATGCGCCCGAGCCGATGCGCCGCCAGTACGTCACCCGTGCCTTCGCCGGCAGCCAGACCACCGTCCCGAACGCGACGAACTCGGGCGTTGTGCCCGGCTGGACCGACCGCATCACCACCGTGCGCGCGGTCCCGACGGCCGCCAACGCCACTTCGTCCACCACCGCCCCGGCCCTGATCGACGTCACCTCCACGCTCATCAACCGCGACCAGCGCCTGCGCCACCTCGACCTCGCGGGCGAACACACGCTCGGTCGCCTCGAGATCGAGTGGGCCGGCCTCTGGAGCCGCACCCGCTACCGCACGCTCGGCGCCGAGGGCCAGCTCGTTAACCGCATCGGCAACGTTCCGTTCGCGGGACCAAGCGGCGGGCCCGGCTCCGCGACCAACAATGTCGTCGGCCCCAACGGCGAGACCGGCGTGGGCTGGATCCTCGACCGCACCCAGAGCGACCTTTACCCGCGTTTCATCCAGAACGGCGGCCTAGATTTCACCAACCCGCGCAACTACCGCCCGGCCGTGAACGGCCTGAACTCCAACTCAGGCAACCTCGACATCGACCTGATCAAGGAGGCCCGCGCGCACTTCAAGTACCGCCTGCCGATCGACGCCTTCACCGCCTTCGTCAAGACGGGTGGCCAGGTGCGCGACCACACGGTTGAACTCGAGCGTCGCGGTCGTCGCTGGAGCTACATTGGCCGCGACGCCCTGCCGACTGATCCGAGCATCCTTAGCTGGGACTACCTCAAGACCGGCCGCCGCATCCCCATGTGGGAGGGCGCGATGTTCCTCCAGAACGGCCAGCCCACCCAGCCCGCGCTCTGGCAGGAGGACATCTACTTCCGCGAGCAGAACCGCCTGGCCAACTCCAACAAGGTCAACGAGGTCATCACCGGAACCTACCTCATGACCCAGGGTCGCATCGGACGCACTGGCTTCCTCGGAGGTGTCCGCCGCGAGGTCACCGAGACCACTGGCATCTCCCGCATCCGCGCCCGCGTGCTCAGCAACGCCGCCCAGCAGGCGGCCGATCCGATCGGAGCCGCGCAGCGCGACTATGCGGACGACTATCTGAACAAGGGCAAGTACGCGCAGAACTTCCCCAGCATTCACGTGTGGCGCGACCTCACGGCGAACCTGAAGCTACGCGGAGCCTGGACCACTGGTTTCGGCCGCCCGTCCCTCGCGAACGCCCTGCCCAACTTCTCCTTCAACGACACCAACCAGACCGTCTCCATCGGTAACCCCGCCCTCCTGCCGCAGCAGGCCAAGAACTGGGACTTCGGTCTTGAGTATTACTTCGAGCCCGCCGGCAGCTTCTCCGTGGGCTGGTTCCACAAGAGCATCCGCGACTTCATCCTGGGTGGACGTGAAACCGGTACCGTGGGGCTCGGCGCCGACAACGGCTTCGAGGGGCAGTTCGAGGGCTACAAGATCCTCCAGTCGCTAAACGCTGGCACCGCCGTCGCGCAGGGATGGGAGTTCGCCTACCAGCAGCAATTCCGCTTTCTCCCCGGCCTCCTGCGCACGCTGCGCGTCAACGCGAACTTCACCGTCATCAACGCCCACGGTGACTTCGGTGGCACCACCTACCTGAGCAACGGGCAGATCAACGGATTCATCCCGCGCACCGGAAACCTTTCCGTCTCGTGGGACTACAAGAAGTTCGGCATGTCGGTGAGCTACAACTACACGAGCGAAAGCATCCGCAACGCCTTCAATGTGGGCGCGCCGTCCCGCAACCAGTACCTCAAGGCGCGCGACCTCATTAACCTCAATCTGCGCTACCAGATTCGCTCCAACCTCACTGCCACCTTCGGCGTCGCCAACCTGTTCAACGAGCCGCAGATCTATTACCGCGGCATCGCCGACCAGCTGGAAACGTTCCTGATGCAGGGAACCACCATCACCGCTGGCATCGAGGGTCGCTTCTGAGTTACACCTCCAACCCCAAA
>Ga0255126_1000589_pt1 | contig 15591 bp, 10 predicted proteins | sample Law_Miss_RepA_8d_FD_188556 | JGI IMG/M metagenome (GOLD analysis project Ga0255126, IMG submission 188556) | Freshwater microbial communities from St. Lawrence River, New York, United States - Law_Miss_RepA_8d | ecosystem: Environmental > Aquatic > Freshwater > River | place: USA: New York... | reverse complement strand
GACGAGACGTCCTGTGCCGAAGCGGGCGATCAGGCGCTCTTGGGATGCGTTGGCGGTCCATAGTTTCCATCGATTCATCAGACCAAGATGAACGGGGGGATCGGACAAAAGCTGTCCATTCGAGCGACTGCACTGCCGCTTCTACTCTGAGATGTTGCCGAGGCAAACCTCCGCATTCGGTCAGGCTGCGGAAGTTACCGCCGTCTCGCGGGACCGAAGAAATAACCTTTTCCAACCCGCGCCCCCTGGGTCTTGCGACCGGTGGCAGGCCCTAGTTTGTCCTCATCGAACAAGGCTGTGTAGGTGTAGGGAAATTCAGGGAGTTTCACGCGTTGGACCTTCTTGCCAATGTAGCGCTCGATAGAAGCCACTTGGGCTGCCTCACCTGCACAGAATAGAGTCAACGCATCGCCCGAATTCATCGCGCGACCGGTTCGGCCTATCCGATGAACGTAGTCCTCCGGATGCTCCGGTACGTTGTAGTTGATGACATGCGAGACGTCCGCGATGTCGAGGCCGCGCGCCGCAATATCGGTGGCCACAAGAACCTCGTATTTTCCGCTTTTGAAACCTTCCAAGGCCTGTTCCCGATCTTTCTGAGAACGGTCCGAATGAATGACGGACGCCTTGTGGTTGTTGCGCCGAAGTAGGGCGTCAACAGTGTCGGCATCGCGACGAGTCCGACAGAAAACGATGGCGCTTTCCCATTCAACTTTCTCCAGCAGTGACACCAGCAGAGTCGGTTTCTGAAGCTCCGCCACCGGGTAAAGGACGTGCTTCACGGTGTCTGCCACGGAACGCCGTGCACCGATTTCAATGGTGATAGGGTCCCGCATCGCCCACGTGATCAGCGTTTCGATCGCCGGGGGGATGGTGGCCGAGAATAGGGAACTCTGACGATCTTTGCCGCACTTGAGAACGATGCGCCGCACATCCGGGAGGAAGCCCATGTCGAGCATCCGATCAGCCTCGTCGAGGACTAGAAATTTTACCCCATCTAAACGCACGGCGCCTTCGCCGAGGTGGTCGAGCAGTCGACCTGGAGTTGCGACGATGACATCCATGCCGCGCTGGAGGTCGTCGCGTTGTTTGCCATATCCGACGCCGCCGTAAATCAGGCCGATCCGTAAATTAGTGAATTTGGCAAATTTTTCGAAGTTTTCAAAGGTCTGCACGGCCAGCTCACGCGTGGGCTCTAGCACTAAACACCGCGGCCCTGGAGCATGGGAGCCCAATGTGCTGAGGATAGGCAGCGCGAAAGCCGCGGTTTTGCCAGTTCCAGTTTGCGCGGATCCGATGACATCACGCCCTTCGAGTATCTGCGGGATGGCACTCGCCTGAATGGGCGTCGGCTCTTTGTAACCGAGCTCTGCAACGGCATCGAGCATCGCCGCCTGCAGCCCCAGTTCAGAAAATAGCATGTCGGAGGTTACAGGCCCTCGAATCAAGGCGGAAGGCGGAACTTGATGTGCGTGACTGCTTTCATTGGATGAAGTGGAACAAAAATGTTTTAAATACCTAAAAACCAGAGTATATATTTAAAATATTTTAGACCATGTCTCGAGTTTTTAATGATCAATCTCTTTTTGCGACACGACAGAGTCTTCTGTTGCGCCTGAAGGACCAAGAGGATCAGGAGGGATGGCAGGAGTTCTTCGATACCTACTGGCGCTTGATTTACTCGTTTTGTCTCAAGGCGGGGCTTTCTGAGATTGAGGCCGAAGAGGTTGTTCAAGAAACCATGATTTCTGTGGCCAAACAAATGCCCCAGTTTCGGTATGACGGTTCGAAGGGCGGTTTCAAGGCATGGTTGATGACGCTGGTTCGGCGCAGGATGGTGGACCGACTCCGTAAACAGAATCGCTGGAACCGGATTATTTCGCAGGTTCCGCCCTTTGAGGGCTCGAGTGAAACCGTGGCGACGGATCATCCAGATCCAAAGCGTCCCGAGTTGGATGTGCTATGGGCCTCAGAATGGGAGGGATATCTTATTAATAAGGCGCTGCAACAGGTTCGGGAGAAGGTGTCCGAGAAGCAGTACTTGATCTATGAGATGCACGTCTTGAGAGAAGTCCCGATTTCGACGGTGGTAGCCAACCTTCAGACTTCGACCATGGCTGTGTATGTGGCCAAGCATCGGGTGGGAAAGCTGCTTCGGGTCGAATTGGGGAAGCTGAGACATGAAGAGGATCCGGAATAGAATTTTCTATGGCTTCGAGCGATCCGCAGCGCGGGATTCCAGTGATACCAGATCATGAGTTGATCGAGGTGATAGGCTCTGGTGCCTACGGGGATGTTTGGCTTGGGCGAACGGTTCTGGGGACAGCCCGCGCCATTAAGGTGATCCGACGTTCGTCCTTTGAGAGCGATCAGCCTTTCAATCGGGAGTTCGAGGGCTTGAGACGCTACGAGCCCATTTCAAGGGCCTGTTCGAGCTTGGTCCCCATTCTTCAGGTGGGCTGTGATGCAAAATCTGGCTTCTTCTATTCGGTGATGGAGTTGGCTGATTCGGTTGCCGCGCCTGCGATCGTTGCAACCGACAATTTGCCTCAACCCTCTGCTCAAGGCGCGCATGCCTATCAGGCGCGAACGTTGCGTGTCGACCTCATCACCCGGGGCCGCCTGCAAATTGCTGAGTGTGTCGAAGTGGGACTGGCTATGGCCGATGCTCTGGAGGTGCTCCACACAGCAGGTCTGGTTCATCGGGATATTAAGCCCTCGAACATCATCTACCTTCACGACCGGGCCTGTCTGGCCGATGTGGGGCTGGTGAGCGAGGCGCGCGAGGGATCCAGCTGCGTGGGCACCGCCGGGTACATCGCACCGGAGGGGCCCGGACTCCCACCGGCTGATCTCTACAGCCTGGGAATGGTCTTGTATGAGATCGCCACGGGCCGACGCCTGGCCGACTACCCTTCGACCCCGGCCGAGTGGATCCAGCCCGGACACACCGTCGAGTGGGAGTTCCAGGAGATTATACTTCGCCTCGGAGCCCGCGACCCGGCCCGACGTCATCGCGATGCCGCGGAATTGCGCGACGAGCTATTGCTTCTGCGCGGAGGCCGATCGGTCCGACAACTCCGGGCTCGGGAAGTTCGGAAACGAGTTCTCCTTCGCGCCACGGGCGCTGTTTTGGTGATGGGGATCTTGGGCCTTGGTGTGACGGCCGCGCTGCGATTCCGTTCCCGTGAGGTCCAGGACCGCCGGTGGGACTCCGAATCTCAACAGGTGGCCCTCCTTCTCAGCCGGGCTCGGGACATTCTCAACGATGATTCCCCGGCCAAGCGATCTCGGGCGCTGGCTACTTTGCGAGCGGCCACTGCCTTGCGTGCCGGGCAACCAGAACTTCGGGAGCTGGTGGCCAGTGCGTTGCTAGTGCCCGAATTGGTGTCCGAAAAAACACCCTGGCGTCCGCCCTCACGACTCGATGGGCCCGAACCTCGGCGATGGCCCGTGGGTTCGATTTCTCACACGGCAGGACTCTTCGATCCGGAACTACGCCACTTGTTTAGAGTGGGAACCGATGGATGGATCGAGGGGATTCCGATACGGGGTGGTGCCGGCAGACCCTCCCTCCCGCCGCCGGCGCCCGGCCTGAACCTAGAGTTTATTAGTTCGGTCAGCCTCGACGGTCGCTGGCTGCTCGTTCGAGATTCTTCGGAACGGTTCCACGTCGTCTCCCGGACCCAGGGGCAATCGGTGCTCCAAGTGCGCCTGGATCCCAAATACCTCGGTCGTGAGTTCACCCCGGATGGGCGGTGGCTGCTGGCGGGGCGGGCCGATGATTCGTTCGACCTGTTACCCATCGACCACCCGGGGAGAGTGCGTCATGTCCCGGTCGGAGTGCCTCCACATGATCTGGTGGTCAGCCCCGATGGGCACTGGGCCGCAGCCATCAACGCCACCAATCCCATCGTGCGCTTCGCCAATCTTGATACGGCTCGCGTGGAACGAAGAATGGAGCTTCCCGCCGGCGAATCCGTTCAGGTGCTGGCGTGGAACCCCGATGGTGATCTTCTACAGGTGTGTTCAGAAATGCAGATATTCATCGGCCGCTTTGATCGTTATCGAACGCCGGTGAAACGGTTGGTTAAGGAGGACCACGGCATTCTTGGGCTGGCCTTCTCGCCGGATTCGTCCTGGATTCTCTCAAGCGGGTACAATGGCCGATCCCGCATCTGGGACTGGTCGAGCGAGACACCGTTGGCCGAGTTCGCCGGGGCCGGCGCCGCCATCCAGTGGTCGCCGGACGGGCGGTGGATCGCCTGGAAGGACGAGTTTCAATGGGAGTTGCTCCGGTTCGACCCGCCCACGGGATGGTCCGTGATCCCGGAGGTGCCACCCGACGTCCCTTCCGAGGCCAACGCGGGCCCCGCGGTGGTCCGCTTCCATCCGGCGGGAGACCGATGGGCCAGTGGTTCTTACGATGGCATTCGATTGTACCCCAAGTTAGGTCGCAAGGAAGCAGCGCATTGGCCGTGCGACGACGGCATGATCCGGCACCTGTCCTTCTCGGCGGATGGAACCCGGCTGTGGGCCCTGAGCCTGAGCAACCGGATCACTCTGGCCGTGGAGGGCGATGCGTCGCGGCCCCGATTGCGTTTGATCGAGCGTCAGCCGATTCCGAATTCCGGGCGCGGAGATATCGCCCCCTCCGGTGAAGCCTGGATTGTGTCGACCAACGGCTCGTTTTGGTGCGATGCCCAAGGTAGTTGGCAGCCCGTGGCGCTGCCGCCGCGCAGTGTCATCGGATCGATTCATTCGAGCGGAAAGTTATTAGCCAGCTGGGGGATCGATGGCGCTCCGGCCGTGTTTGTTTGCGAGAATGGGTTCCGAGTGCGGTTGCTCGAATTCCCCCCAGAATTGTCCGCCTTGGGCGAGGCCGGTGAACTGGTCTTTTGCCCGGTGTCCCGAAGGCTCTTTGGCACCATGACTCACGGGCTCGTGGCATGGGATGTGGATTCGGGAAAAATCCTATGGCAGCGGTTGTTGGATCCAGTGGGGGTCTATGGTCGCGTGGCCGTGACTCCCGATGGTCAGCGATTGGCTGTAGCCCTAGGAACCCGCTCACTCCACCTGCTGCAAGCACAGGACGGATCGATAATTTCCCAACTGCGGTTGCCCGAAAAGCTGCGCATCACTTCACTGAGTTGGGATTCCCGCGGTCGGCGTCTGCTCGCTTCCAGTGTGGTGCATGCCTCGTATCTTTGGGACCTCGACGCCTTGCAATCGGGCTTAGCCCACGAAGGCGTTGCCAATCCCGATCTGGCCCAGCCTATCGTCCCAGAGAAGAATCCCTAAGTTCGAGATCTTGGCGGGCCTCGGAGCCGCACCTACGAGAGCCAGTTAGTCTTGCGCGAAGAGATTCAGGACTCCGTCGAGCCCGCTGAAATTGAGCGCATGCATGGCTTGTTGACGCACCACCGGTTTGGCTCGATAGGCGATACCCATGCCCGAAGCGCCCATCATCTTGAGGTCGTTGGCGCCGTCTCCGATGGCGATGGCGCGGGAAGGTTCGACGCCGAGGCGCGCGGCCAAAGCGCAGAGCTCCGTGGCCTTCCGGCCCGCGTCCACAATGTCGCCCAACACGCGACCTGTGAGACGGCCCGCCTGGGTTTCAAGAGTGTTGGCCATTGCGTGGTCGAGCCCGAGGCGCGCCTGAAGTCGGTGGGTGAAGTAGGTGAACCCACCGGAGATGAGCAGGGTTTTCCAGCCGGACTCTTGGGCAGATCGAATGAGTTCCTCCGCTCCGGGTGAGAGTCGCAGTCGTTCTTCGTACACCGCTTCCAGCGCGGATTCCTCTAGGCCTTCGAGCAAGGCCACCCGCTTTCGCAAGGCGCCGGCAAAGTCGAGTTCGCCGCGCATGGCCGCTTCGGTGATGGCCGAGACCTGGGGCTTCACTCCGATGCGGTCGGCGATTTCGTCGATGCACTCGATGGTGATGAGGGTCGAGTCCATGTCCATGACCAGCAGGCTGAAATCCGCACGGCGTCGGTTCTCAGGCACGAAGGCGATGTCCACCTGGTGGGATTCGGCCAAGGCCTTGAGCTCCGGAGTGGCCGCGACGTTCTGCCAGCGGGCCGAGTGCCCACGGGTGGCGTCGGGCGAACGGCCTAACTCATTGCCGAAGGCGGTGATGGCAGCCTCGGACAGCGTCGTGGACTGAATGACAAGCTCGGTCATGATGCGGCTTAGAGACTGGGATCTCCCTGGCCAAGATGTCATGCCGTTTCCACGATTGCCCTCGCCGGAAAACCCGTCAAGTTGGCCAAGTCGGTTCCGTTGGAGAGCGCGGTCGGGTTGCTGATCCGTGGCCTTTTCAGTGCTCCTCCGCGAGTCCCTTCGAGAGTGTCATGCCCCTGTACGAATACGAACTTTGTGACGGCAACTGCGCCGCCTGTGGTGGTCAGTTTACCCTCCGGCGACCCATCACTGCACCCGAATTGACCGCCTGCCCGGCCTGTCGCAAACCCGTCCGCAAGGTGATCTCCGGTTTCAGCACTCCCCATCACCTGAAGCCCCTGTCGACCACCGATGCCAAGAAAGCGGGATTTTCGGTCTTCAAACGGGTCAACAAGGGGGAGTATGAGCGCCAGTGATGCGGCCTAGGAATTGATCTACAGAAAATTCTGTGGGATTGCTGGTCTTTGAGCCGAACCGCTAGGCTACCAACCCTGTGAGCAAGACGCCGACTGCGCCGAAAAATCCGATTTCCCGTCCCCGCCGCGTGGGACTCATTTCCCTCGGATGCGCCAAAAACCTGGTAGACGCCGAGATCATGCTCGGATCTCTCCTCAGAGAAGGCATCGAGATCGTCAACGATGCGTCCCAAGCCGACGCGGTCATCGTCAACACCTGTTCCTTCATCGACGCCGCACAAGAGGAGTCGGTGGATACCATTCTGGAGTACAGCGCCCTGCGCGAAGCCTCGCGTCGGGGTCAGGCTCTCATCGTGTCCGGGTGCATGCCGCAGCGTTATCGTGACGAGTTGCCCAAGCTCATGCCCGAGGTGGATGTGTTCATGGGCATTGACCAGGTGGAGCAGGTGGGGGCGCTGGTTAATGAGGCCATCGCCAAGCGGGCCTCCCGAGTAGGGACCGAGGCAGAGACTCCCAAGGCACCGCAGGGAGCTCGCGTGAAAGGCCGCCTCAAGGAGTTAGAAAAACAAGCCCCGGCCCATGACCATGCCGACGAGACGGCTCTCCGGGGCACCGATCGTTTCGGCAAGAGTCGCATCGCCCTGACTGCGGCTCAGCAACCGGAGGCTCCCTCGGTGGATGTCACGGTTCGACCCAGCTACATCCCGCATTTTGACACCCCGCGCTTCCGTCTCACACCGAAGCACTTTGCCTATGTGAAGATCGCAGAAGGCTGCAACCATCCGTGCAGCTTCTGTATCATTCCTCGGATGCGCGGATCCCACCGCAGCCGGGTGCAGGCAGACATCGTGGCCGAGGCCAAGGCGTTGATCGCCGACGGGGTGCGCGAGCTAAACCTCATCTCCCAAGATTCCACCTATTACGGGCTCGATCTGCGCCCCAATCATAGCCGGGCTATTTCTTCGCCAGAACGCTTCAAAGCAGCCACCCAGGCCCTACCGGTCGATGCCACCACGCTGTGCACGCTACTGCGCGAATTGAACGCGTTGAAGGGCGACTTCTGGATCCGACTTTTGTACACCCACCCGGCCCACTGGACCGACGAGTTGATCCGGACCATCGCCGAGTGCCCCAAGGTGGCCCGGTATGTGGACATGCCCTTGCAGCACATCCACGACGACATGCTCGCCCGGATGCGCCGTGAGACTTCGGGGCAGTACATTCGCGACCTGATCGCCCGGATTCGGGCCGGCATCCCTGGCATCACATTGCGAACGACCTTCATCGTGGGTTTCCCGGGCGAGACGGCCGCGCATTTCAAGACCTTGATTGAGTTCATCGAAGAGACCCGCTTTGAGCGTCTAGGGATTTTTGCCTACTCCCGCGAGGACGGCACGGTGGCCGGCAAGATGGAGAAGCAACTGGCCCCCAAGACCCGCCAGAAGCGTCGCGAACTTTCTATGGCCGCACAGCATCGTGTCGCCGTGGGCGTCGCCGAGGGGTTTGTTGGCCGGACGCTGAAGGTGATCACCGAAGGCGAGGCGTCGGCGAAGGAACTGTCTAAGGCCAACATTAGCTCCTGGGAGCACGGACTCATTCGAGGCGAAGACACTGGAGTGATGGCCCTCAAGGGACACTACACGATTGCCCGCGGTGAAGCCGACGCGCCCGACATCGATGGCCGCGTGTATATCCAAGGCAAGGTGCCGATTGGGAAATTCTGCAAGGTCCGCATTATCGGCCATACCGACTACGACCTCATCGCCGAACCGGCTTGAGGTTCTCGGGGGTTGCCGTTTGGTGGCGGAGCGAAGAATCGTTGGAAGAATCTATTGCTCCGCAGGGGTGCTTTCTGGATGATCCGTCCGCTCGCAAGAGCAACCTGGTCGGGGCGTAGCGTAGCTTGGTAGCGCGTCTGAATGGGGTTCAGAAGGTCGTGAGTTCAAATCTCACCGCCCCGACCATTTTTTAAAGTACCGGCCTTCCGCAATGGGAGGCTAAGAATCGCGGTTACCGCGAGTTACCGTTAGAACAGCCTTAAGTTGCAACAAGCGCGTCACGGTCGCGTTAAGGAATGTCTTAAGGTTGCGTAACCGATACCCCTTGTAGATTCCGTGGGTAACCTGTCGAAAGCTTGGGAACTTCTCTTCGCATCCAAGGTTGTCGACCCCGACTTGCAATCGTCTGGGATTGCAAGGCTTTCAGAGCAAGGGCAACTCCCATTTGAAGGAATCTATTGGCCATCGGAGACAACCGTTCCGGAAGGGGCAACCCAATGGAAACTTCGAGGAACCGACTTGTTCTCATGACCCCAGGAGCAATTGATGTCGGCCCCTGAGTTCGATCCCGGTCAGAACAACCGATCTAGCACGTCGGCGGGTGCCGTCTTTGTCGGTGTCGGATCACCGATGGGTGAGGATGCGGTATTGATGGGCTGGGACTTCGATGGCTGTGGAGTCCGCGGGGTGGGGTGGTTCCTGTTTCCAGAGGCGCAGGTCTTGGAGTCCGAGATCTTGGGGCGATATCCGCACGGGCGTGTCCCGGGGGTTGAAAAGGGCGATGATCCGATCCTCCTGCCAGCGGCGTTCGAAGGCGAGGAGGCCGAACCGCTGCTCAAGGGGCAGTGTGCGATAGTCTCCGCGCCGGAGGGCGGGGTGCGCGTGCCGGCGTTGGATCCAGTCGCGATAGTACTTTGCTTGAGCCGTGTCCACGGTCACCGCGTCCGCTGGGCGCTCGTGGCCGAAGGGCAGGCGCTTCTCCGGCATGTAGTGGAGATCGGCCCAGACCATGGGTTTGCGGCAATCGGGATCATCGGCTCCCCACATCCCGACTTCATCCCCGTAATACAGGTACGGGGCTCCGGGCGAGAGGAACTGCAGGGCGATCATTTGCCGCCACCGGGATTTCTCGGCTGCGTTGGGGGCCCGCGGATCGTAGCCCCGGTCTTCTTTCAGAGAGGCTCCGTGGTCTTGGCGTGCCACCGGGTTCACCACCGCCGATCCGACCCGCGAGGTGTCGTGGGAGCCCAGAAGGTTTTGGAGGGCCAGGCATCGGTCGTAGCCGTAGTGTCGGTGCTGGAGTTCCAGAGCCTCGGCGAACTGGGCCGGTGTGATGGATCGGGGTTGATTGAGGAATTGGAAGACGGCGTCTCCGAATCGGTAGTTCATCACCCCATCGAAGGCCTGATCAAGCCAGGGGCGGGCATTGCGGAACGTGTTCGCTGAATAGTCTTCCCACCAAATCTCGCCAGTGATGAAGGCCTGTGAATTGATCGCCTGCACCCATCCTCGGAACTCCTTCCAGAATCCCATGGGCACTTCAGCAGCAACATCCACACGCCACCCGTCGATGCCCTCCTCGGGGTTGCCGCTCCCATTGGGGTCCATCCATCGGCGCACGATCGAATGGAAATGCTGGCGCACTTCGGGATGCAAATTCTCCGCATCCCGTTGGATTTCCGGCAGGTCTTTGATGCCGGACCATCCGCGGTAGTCGAACTCATCGGTTGGCGTGGCCGGATCATCCCAGCGGGTGATGTGAAACCAGCGGGCGAAGCGGCTGCCGGGGCCTTCCCGTCGGGCCTGTTGCAAGGCCCAGAAAGTGGTTCCGGTATGGTTGAAGACCCCATCGATGATGATGCGCATCTTCCGGCGATGGGCTTCGCGGATGAGTTTCAGGAACAGCCGGTCGGCCGCGCTCCAGCGCCAGGTGGTCGGATCGGCGGGATCTTCGGCGGCGAACAGAGCGGCATCACCGGCGGGATCCGGTCCGAAATGACGGTCGATATGATGGTATCGTGCCGCGCCGTATTTGTGCAGCGACGGGGAGTCAAAGATCGGATTGAGGTACAGCGCGTTGACGCCTAAATCCTTGAGGTAATCGAGCCGGTCGAGAATGCCTTGAAGGTCGCCTCCGTAGCGGCGGAGTTGGGCGTTGTGGTAGAAGTCTTTTCCGCTGGCCTGCTCCCACGGTTGAAGTGCGTACCAGTCGGAAGTCCAGGGAGAGACTTTCCATCCCGCGGGCACTTCATAAGGCCAGGTGCCTTCGAGACTGGCAGGGATCGGGTCGTTCTTCGGGTCCCCGTTGCGGAACCGTTCGGGAAAGATCTGGTACCAAATGGCGTCAGCCGCCCAGTTCGGCGGGGTGGCCAGAACCCGAGGCGCCCACAGCAACATAAGCAACACGGTGATTCCGCGGAGCATTCGGAGAGACTCTGGGGAGGCAGTCCTGGGGGCTTCGTTCTTGTTCACCTCGGTCATCTTTGTAGGCGCCGATCGGGGAGTATTGGGGATCGTGAGGAGCGGAGTAATTCTTAGGCTGGGTTACTTGGCAGCCAGATCGTAGCAGACGATCTCGCTGTCGTTTCGAAGGTAGATTCGCCGGTGGGCAAAGGCCGGATGACTCCAGACGACCGGACGACCGGGGTCGCGGTTGTCTGGTTCAATGACGTGCGCCCGGCTGAGTTCTTCGTACCCCTTCGGTGACAGTCGAGCGATAATCAGGTCGCCCTGTTCACTGAGCAGAAACCATTGCGAGCGGTTTTTCACCACAAAGCAGTTTCCCCAACGTTCGGCCTTACCCACGGTGGGCTGGAAGGTCTCCCAGAGGCGCTCACCGGTATCCAGACGCAGGCAGCGGAACTGTCCGTAACTGCAAGGGCCGTACACATAGCCGTCCTCCACCCACGGTGTGGCCATGATGGAGTTGAGATTTACGGTGTCGCGCTCGCTTTGCTTTGCGGTCTTCCAGGCCACCACAGGCACTTCGTGTCCGGGTTCAAATCGCAGACGCATGGATCCATTGTAGAAGCAGGTGAGGAAGAGCCCGTCGTCCAGCAGACGGGGAGTGGGGATGGCCAACCCGTAATTGAGTTTCCAAGGTTCGCTCCAGAGCACTCGGCCGGTCTCCGGATCTAGTCCGTTCACCGCCTCGGCATGCCAGAGGATTAACTGGCGTCGTCCGCCGAGTTTATAAATGACGGGGGGACAGTAACCGGGCTCTTTGGCCGACAGGGCTCGCCAGAGTTCGCGCCCGGTGTTTTTGTCGAAAGCAACAGCCACGCTCCCTTCGCCACCCACCATGCAAATGAGCTTGTTTCCATCGAGCAGCGGATGCGCCGAAACGCCCCAAATCGGAACCTTGAGCCCGAAATCGGCCACGAAGTCCCGGCTCCAGACCACAGATCCGTCCCGGGTGTTCTGGCAGGCGAGCTGGCCCATGGCTCCCAGTGTGTACACGCGACCGTCGGCAACGACCGGTGTCGTTCGCGGACCCGCTGCGTAGCTGACCGTGTAGCTGGAATCGTAGGTGCGTTGCCAGACCACTTTTCCATCGGCGGCATCGAGGCAAAGGACCCGTTCGGTGCCGGCGATCGACGATGTATCGAACGCATTTTTGGCTTTCGATGCATTGGTTGCGACCTGGCGATCCATCAAGTACACCCGATTTCCGACCACGGCCGGTCCCGTGTATCCGGATCCGATGGCGGTGCGCCATACTCGTCGGGGGCCGCCGGCAGGAAATGCCTTCAGGATTCCAGTCTCCCTCCAGTTTGCATCCCGCTGGGGTCCTAGCCATTGCGGCCAGTCATCGGCGCGGAGTCCACCGTTGGTCCACGTTCCCAGCAACGCTAGGGCAGCTGCCACGCAAATGGGCCACCACCGATTTGCCCCGGAGTGCGTTGTTGGCAGGAGTTGTTGCATTGGTTCAGCCCAACTGATTTGCGGACAAATACAAGTCCGTGGAATTGGGGTGGCGCATCAGAGCGCCGAGAGGGCGGCGGCTTGTGCGGTGGGTAGATCGGCGAGATTGGCGTGAGGTCGTTGGCTGTGGGAGGCGTGAATCACCTAGGCTTCAAAATCCCTCAATCTGCCTGTATAGACCACACCGATCCTGGACCCGAACTCCGCCCACTCTCCATGATCATGCATCTCCGTTGAATGAAACCTGAACTTGCTGTCGCCGCCAACCGCCGTGCTTTGCGCAGGGTTACCTCCCTTGGGTTCGTTCAGTTTTTCCTGTGTCTTGCGATAGGCATCTCCCGGGTTGTGGGGGACACAGTGCCTGAGGTTTCCGTCATCCCGAAACCGGCACGGATGGAAATGGGTCGGGGTCGTTTTGTGCTGGGACGCAACACGGTCCTCACCGTGGCCCCGGGAACGGAGGCCACCGGACAACAGCTCGCCAGCCTGCTGAGACGTTCGACGGGCCTGCCGCTTCCATTGAAACGATCGCCGGCCGCTGGCGAAGCCGGGAGGGCGGATTCCATCCAGGTGGCGTTGTCGGGTGACGCTGCCGCGTTGGGGGAGGAGGGCTACCAGTTGGAGGTGCTGCCCGACCGAGTGGTCATTCGGGCCGCGTCGGGTGCGGGAGCTTTTTACGGATGCATGACTTTGCGTCAGTTGTTTCCCCCAGCCTTGGAGTCTTCGGCCCTTCAGCCCGGCGTGGAGTGGTCAGTGCCCGTGGTGAGGATCGAAGACAAGCCCCGCTTTCCCTGGCGCGGTGTGCTGCTCGATCCTGCGCGGCAGTTCATTAGCAAGCAGGGTGTTCTTCGGTGCCTCGATTGGATGGCGTATCACAAGCTCAACCGCCTCCATCTTCATCTCACCGATGTGGATGGCTGGCGGGTGGAGATCCGGAAGTATCCCAAGCTGACGCGCGTCGGTGCCTGGGCAGACCTCGGAGAAGGGGTGCGGATCGGGGGCTTTTATACCCGGCAAGACATCCGCGAAATCGTCGCTCACGCCGCCCAGCGCTTCATCACCGTGATCCCGGAAATCGAGACCCCGTCCCATTCCGGGGCGGCGTTGGTTGCCTATCCCGAATTGAACTGCTTCGGGACCCGCCGGAGTATCGCCCCGTTTCCCATCGATCCGCTGTGCGGTTCAGAATTCTGTCCGGGCAACGAACGGGTGTTCGAGTTCCTCGACGGCGTGTTTGCCGAGGTGGCGGAGCTTTTCCCTTCACCCATTTTGCATGTCGGAGGAGACGAAGCGGAGATGCGATACTGGGGCGAGTGCCCGAAATGCCAGGCTAAGCAGAAGCAGGTCGGAAATCTTCACGCCTGGTTTATGCAACGGGTGACAGACCTGGCCGCGAAACGCGGAAAACGCATCATGGGCTGGGGCGGTGTTGCGAAGGGGGCCATTTACACGTGCTGGGACAATGAAGGCAGCAGCGGGTGGGCCGCGGCGAAATCTGGATGGGACGTCGTGATGTCGACCGGCAACCATCACTATTTCAACTACAACATCGAGCGCACCACGCTGAAGACGGCCTATGATTTTGATCCCCTGCCGCCATCGGCTGGGCTCACACCGGAGGCCCGGTCGCACGTGCTCGGTGTGGAAGCCTGCCTGTGGGGGGAGATGATCCCCGAGGATCACATCGAGAGTCAGGCCTTCCCTCGAGTGCTGGCCCTCGCCGAGCGCGGATGGGGCGTCGAGACCCCGGACTTCGAGGAGTTCTTGGGCCGTGTGAAAACCCATGTGAATCGCCTCGCCGCGATGGGCATTGTGACGGGCCCGGGATTCGGCCATCCCATCCAGCCTGCGCTTCCTGCCAGGGCTCAGGACGCGATGCCTCCGCTTATTTATCCCTCGTGCTTCAACCGGAACGACGAGGACTGGCGGTGGACCTTGACGGGCATCGACCGCGGCCAGGGTTACGATGCGCTCTACCCCTTGCACGCGTTCGACGGCGACCTCGACACCTACCACATGACCTGGGGCCCGCGCCGGGATGTGGATTCCTTCACCATTGTCCTGTCGTCCCCAGCATCCTTCGATCGCATCCAAGCCATCACGGGAATGCCCAACGGCGACCACCGCCTCAGGCAGGGTGTGCTGGAGGTCTCCACCGGCTACGGCCGATGGCAAGAGGTTGCCCGCTTCAAAAATGGAGTGGCCGACGCCTCGCTGGATGACCGCCGGGTGGTGGCCTTGCGGATCCGTTCGACCATCAACCAACCTCCCAACGCCGTGCTGGCCATCCGCGAATTCGTGCTGTGGAAGAATGGGAAGTCGACGCTGCGGGAACTGTCCCCCGTGGAGCGGTTGAGAATCCCTGCCGTGATTCCCGCCGCAGGTCGGTGAACCCAGTGAATCCCGCGGCTCACCAGCGTGGAGATTTTCTCCCGCTGCCCTCTGGCTTGATCGTCTCGATTCGTAGCTCGGAGCGCTCAAATTCCAGCGATTCTTCTCGGCAGGGCCCGAAGCCTTGGGTTTGCTGGAGGCACTCCCATGAATCTACTGCTGCCCCTCAAGACGCGTCGGGATTTCCTTCGGACGACCGGCGCTGTTGCCGCTTGCTTCACATCGGCCGGCGCCTTCGCCGAGGCTCTGACGCGAACCCCCTCTGGCACCGAGGGGCCCTACTATCCGAACCACCTGCCGCTCGACACCGACAATGATTTAATCGTCATCAACAACGCCCTCACCCCGGCGGTGGGGGAGGTGGGTTACGTGAGCGGACGGGTGCTCGATGCGGGCGGCAAACCGGTGCGCAACGCGTTGGTAGAAATTTGGCAGTGCGATGCCCACGGGGTTTATCTGCACACCGGCGACACCTCGAATCGGTCGCGTCAGGACAAGCAATTTCAGGGGTTCGGCCGGTTCTCGACTGGAAGCACCGGGGAGTACTTATTCCGGACCATCAAGCCCGTGCCGTACTCGCCCCGGACACCGCACATCCATTTCAAGATCCGACGTGGCGGCCACGAATTGATCACCACCCAGCTCTACATTCAGGGGCATCCCGGCAACGAGAAGGACCCGATCTGGCGCGAGTTGAAGACCAAGCAAGATCGCGACGCGGTGACCGTCGGATTCAAGCCGATGCCCGGGGCGAAGGCCGGCGAATGGGCTGCCCACTTTGACCTCGTCTTGGGCGTCACCCCCGAGGCCTGAGCGGCCGGTTTAGCCAGTCCGAGGCGGCCCAGCCCCGCTCACGACATCCCCCTGTAGGCCGGGTCCCCCGACCCGGCCTACAGGGG
>Ga0255126_1000588_pt1 | contig 15613 bp, 15 predicted proteins | sample Law_Miss_RepA_8d_FD_188556 | JGI IMG/M metagenome (GOLD analysis project Ga0255126, IMG submission 188556) | Freshwater microbial communities from St. Lawrence River, New York, United States - Law_Miss_RepA_8d | ecosystem: Environmental > Aquatic > Freshwater > River | place: USA: New York... | reverse complement strand
CGCTGGAGCGCGATGAGGAATGGCCGCATCCCGAGCGCTCGGTCAATTCGCGTAACGACCGCCACCGCGAGCGCCTGACGGCGTATCTCAAGGCGGAACTCGCCGACCGTCCGGACCTGATCGAGAAGTCGCTGCCAGACTACCCGCCCTACGCCAAACGCATTCTGATCGACAACGAGTGGTTCAAGACGCTGAAGCGCGACAACGTCGATCTCGTCACGACCGCGATTGCACGGGTCACGCCGAATGGCGTCGAGACGACCGACGGTGTGCTCCATCCGGCAGACGTGCTGGTGTTAGCCACGGGCTTCGAAGCCATGCGTCTCCTGTGGCCGATGGATATTCGCGGCGTGGGCGGTCAATCTTTGCATGAGGTCTGGGGCGATGAAGACGCCTCCGCCTATCTCGGCCTCACGGTGCCCGGCTTCCCCAACTTCTTCACACTCTATGGCCCCAACACCAACCTCGCCCACGGCGGCAGCATCATCCTGATCGCGGAGTGTCAGGCGCGCTACGTGATGGGCGCGCTGGCCGGCATGCTCTCGCAGGACATCGCCGCCATTGAGTGCAAACCGGAAGCCTTCGCCGCCTACAACGCGCGCCTCGATGCGGCCCACGCCAAGCTGGTCTGGACCAGCCCGGTGGTGAACAACTGGTATCGCAACAAGGCTGGGCGCGTGGTGTCTGTGATGCCATGGCGACTGGTGGACTATTGGCAGGAAACGCTGGCTCCGCAGTGGGACCAGTTTGAGCAAACCCGCCGCGCAGGCTGAGCGCTGAGCCCCTCGATGCTGGCGCCACGCGCGCCACTCGGGGCGGCCTGATAGTCGAGCGTAATGCCCTTGGCCCGCAGGGCAGAAGATGACTCTGGCGACCAAAGTCGGTGGCCCACGCGCCATCAACAATGAGGCACAAGGCCAGCGGCGCCAGACACCACCCGCCGCGTCGGGGGTTCATTGCAGGATTAACCAGAACGCAATTCAGCCACACCCACCGCCACCGTGCGGTGATAGGCGTTGACCTAATGCTCGTGCACCAGTGCAGGCCGTTATGAAGCCCCATCCGATAGGCGGGCCGCTCACCCTGATTGTAGTTGCACAGGCAACGCGCACAGGCGGTCACGCCGCAGCAGTCGTTGTAGCTCATCAGACAGGCCTTGTTCTCGTGCGGATTCTGGCAGGTGCCGATCCAGATGACCTTGGAGACTTCGGTGCCCGGCGGGCATTGCGAAATGGAACCGCCGCAGCAGGTGCAGAGGAAACCGTCGAGCGCGCAGTAACGCCAGTATTCGCAGATGGTGCCGTCGTCTGACGACCCACTGCCGCCGTATTCGGGTTCGGCGGTGTTTGCGTTACCCACCGCATCCCGGCCGGCGCCGCTTGCGGGGCGCGGTCCAATGGCAAAAGTTGCTTGCACACGGGACAGCTGGGCGAGAGGAAAAACAGGAGGCTGGAGCGAAGCCCTTCGCGACCCATCTCAACGCGGCGTCCGTCCAGCGCCTGCAGCGCAAATAGTGGCGCATAAGCACTTCTTCCCCGCATTGCCAGCGTAAAACCATCCGCTCGGTCAAGAAAATCCATGCCCGCGCTGGAGGTCCCGCCCGGGGTTGCCGCCGGGTGATTGGCAGGGTGCGGGCTTTCATCGAGACTTCGGCCAAAGGCCATCACGCGCCACGCAACGGATCTGATTTTTCTCAGAAGGAGACACCTACATGGATATCGGTATCAATGACAAAACGCGCGAAAAAATCGCCGAGGGGCTGGCCCGCCTGCTGGCAGACAGCTACACGCTCTACATCAAAACTCACGGCTTTCACTGGAACGTGACGGGCCCGATGTTCAACGCGCTGCACTTGATGTTTATGGACCAATACACCGAGTTAGGGCACTCGCTGAATTTGATCGCAGAGCGGATTCGCGCACTCGGGCATCCGGCACCGGGCTCGTATGCACAGTTCGCCAGTCTCTCCAGCATTCCGGAGGAAACCGGGGTGCCGCCCGCAACGGTAATGATCCAGCAATTGATTGCGGGGCAGGAATCGGTGATGCGCACCGCACGCGGACTGGTTCCGCTGGTTGATAAAGCGGGCGATGAACCCACCGCCGATTTGCTCACGCAGCGCCTGCAAATTCATGAGAAGAACGGCTCGATGCTGCGGAGCCTGCTGGAGACCGACGCACCCGCGATCCCGGCGGTCAGCGAGCGCCGAAAGAAACGCTAGGCCAAGCGCCCAGCCCGGCGCACATCAAGACCGGTGCAACGCTCAGACATTAAGCAGACCGCGCTTCTTGAGCACCAGCGCGGTGAGCGGCGCCACCAGCGTAAGCGCCACCCACGGCAACAGGGACTGAACTCGGCTGCTGAGGGCCGCTGCGCCGCCACCGTACCAGGCCTCCAGCGACAGAATCGTATAGGCAGTCAGCAGCCACATGGCACCGCTGAAAGAATCTTTGAGCAACGCGCGCCGCCAATGAAAGCGCATGCCGCTGATAGTTTTACCAAGGTCAGCGAAATTCGGAATCCAGCGCGGTACGTCCTGGCAGTACTCGCTGTACTCGGGGAATTTCGCCTTCAAGTACGCTTCTTCTGCAGCCACGATGGCGACATAAGCGAGCAAGAAGAAGCTGCCGCCTGCGACATACACGGCAGGGTTGTTATGCAACATAAACAGCCCCGCCAAAATCATGAGATTGCCGCCGTACAGCGGATTACGGACATGGGCAAAAAAGCCATGGGTCACGAGCTCCTTTGCATACACACGCTTACCCAGTCCGCCACGCTTGATATAGGCGAGGCCAATGACTAACCAGCGATAGAGTTGCCCCAGGCCCGCCACCATAAAACCCGCAACATCCAGATTGCTGTCGCTGTTCAGGTCACCGCCAAAGAGCGCCGGCGTAAAACCCGCGAAAAGTGCAATGAGCACCACCGGAAATACCTTGTCGCGATAGTGAAAGAGCCAGTTGCCATAGGACACAAGCCATTTGTTCAACATGGCAAACGCCCCGCCCCCGGACTCATGCGGACTTCACCGCGATCATCGAAGCGAAGTTGTACCAGCGGAAAGTCTCTTCGACGTGCTTGAAACCGACCTCCCGGAGCAAAGTCCGGTTTTCTTCCGGGCGATAGGGAATCAGCACGTTTTCCAAAGCTTCGCGCTTTTGCGCGATCTCCATCGCCGAATAGCCGTGGCGTGCCTTGAGGTCGTAGTAATAGCGAATGAACAGGCGATTCAGCAGGCTCGATTCCATCGTCTGCTTTTCAACCAGAATCAGGCAGCCGTTGTTGTTAAGGCCTTCGTAGATTCGCCGGAGCACGCGTTCACGCATCAGCGGACGAATGAACTGGAGCGTGAGGATCATCACAACCACCGAGGCATTCTCGACCACCGCATCGGTGTGCAGATCCGCCACCACAAACGCTATGTCGCGCGCGGGCGTGAGGCTTTCGGCTTTGCTCCGCGCCTGGTCGATCATGTCAGGAGAGTTGTCGACACCGACCAGACGAACGCCCGGCGCGAGCATGGAATCGAGCAGCGTGAGCGTTGTGCCGGTCGAACAGCCGAGGTCATAAAGCGCACTGCCGGGCACCGCGAAATCCGCGGCCATCTCGGCCGTCATGCGCTGAATTTCAGCGTAGTGCGGCACCGAGCGCGAGACCATGTCGTCAAACACCGCAGCGGTTCGTTGGTCAAAGCGGAAGTCGGCATTGCCCGCTTCCGGAGCGTCAAATAGCTGGTCCCGCAGAGCGTCCTTGAACAGATCGAAGTCGCGAGGTTCTGTCATGGAATTTCTCCAAGGCGTTGAAGAACGTGGCGAGGGAGGATAAAGAGTATCCGCCACTGACGCGCCTAAAATCTCACGCATGGGCGGTGGCTGATGCCTGACAAGCACCGGCGTTGGCCATCTCACGCCACAGCAGTTTTCAACTTAAGCCACCCAACAGGGGACTGATCACATGAATCGAGCAAACCGGCAGTGTTGCGCGCACCCCAGAAGGCGGAGCGCCGACGGGATGCGCAAACGGGTAGGGTTTCTGCTGGTTGCGAGTCTTTTAAGTTGGCTCGTGCCGACCGCTCAGGCAGAAACCACCGTGTTTGCGGCCGCCAGCCTGACAGATGTGCTACCAGCGCTCGCCTCGCGCTACGTGGCACAGGGCGGTACGCCCGTCCGCTTTTCTTTTGCGTCCTCGTCTACGCTTGCCCGGCAGCTGGAAAACGGGGCGCAAGCACAGCTTTTTGTTTCCGCAGACGAAGAATGGATGGCCTATCTAACGAAGAAAGGGCTGGTCGAAGAATCGACCATCGCCAACTTGGGCGGCAACGAGCTGGCGCTGATTACCGCTGCTGATAGCGCTCTTGCCCCTGCAGCGGTGAGCGAGAAATCGCCGCTGCAGGCCTGGCTCGGCGGGAGGAGGCTCGCACTGGGCGATCCCTCGCATGTCCCCGCAGGACGATACGCGCAGGCCGCTCTGGAACATCTCGGGCTTTGGGCAAGCGTAGGAAAGCATCTGGCGCCAGCGGAGTCGGTCAGGACCGCGCTGGTGTATGTGAGTCAGGGCGAGGCCGCGCTGGGGATAGTCTATGTCTCGGATTTGAAGCGCGCGGCGGGCGTGAAACTCATCGGCGTGTTTCCCGCCAATAGTCACCCGGCAATTGTGTATCCGGCGGCCATGATTAAGGGCGTGAAAGACCCCGAGGCCCGAAAGTTTCTAGCCTTTCTGCTGGGCCCGGAGGCGGTTCCGATATGGCGGGAGTTTGGCTTCAAAAGCCCCTGAATTCAGCACAAACGCGAAGCACGAGGGGTTTTGCCGAGTCGCCCGCTGCCCTGGCGGGCAAACGGTTTTCAAGCCGGAGGGAGGGCTACGCTAGCTTCGACAGAATTGCCGATGGCGTTGTAACTGAGCGCATCGAAACTGGTCAGGCGCGCCATCGCGATACCGCGCCCATGAGCGTGCGTTGCGCGCGCAGGGTCAAACTCGAGATAGGGCTGCGGATCAAAACCAGCGCCCTGATCGGTAATCCGGAACAAAATCGCGTCCCGGCGGCGCTCAACCCGAACGGAGGCGTATTTAAGCGCACGTTCGGGAGACCTTAGACGCTGTTCGATTTCCTGTTGCCACTGGCCGTCGGCGAGCAACACGGCCTTCTCTTCGTAAGTGAGCCCAAGATTGCCGTGCTCAACCGCATTGAGGAGGAGTTGCCAGAGCCCGGTAACGGCCGCCTCCGGATTAGGACAGATCTTGGACAACAACTCGGCCAGAGCCTGGGCCTCTTCTACGGTGCGGAAGTTGAAGACCCCGGCTTCGAGGAGGCCAATCGCATTGGCGGTTGATTCCAGACGGGCCCGAAACCGTAGACGCTGCTGAAAATCGCTAATCGCCGAGTTCACTACCCTGCGCAAAAGTAAGGGGTCGTAGGGTTTGGTGACGTAATAAAAAGCGCCAGCCGCAATACCGCGCGCAATTTCTTCGTTGGATGACAGGCCGCTGAGAAACACGACGGGAACTTCCCGGCAGGCCGGGCTCTGCTTCATGCGCATCAAGACTTCAAGCCCGGCCATACCGGGCATTTGCCGATCGAGCACCACGGCCAAAATGTTGTCCGAATTGGCTGCAAGTCTCGACCAAGCGCTTTCGCCCGAGCTATGCACCTCGATGTGGAACGTCTGGTCGCCGAGGATGGCGGCGGCGAGCCCGAGCGAAAGCTCATCGTCGTCCACGAGCATCACGGTATCGCGTTGCGTATCCAAGCCCCTGTTCGCCCTGGCGCCAGAAAAATCAGACATCTCGTTAAACACACCAGACGAACCAGAAGTCAGGAGTTAATCGGCGTAGGCATGAGGTGTCAAGGCGGATGCTCAAGCGCACGACGATGGGCTCGTGGTCTAGGTTCGTTTCCGCTTGTGCTGTAATAACGGAATGGATGTCGACGCCGTAAGCCAAATTGTTCTGCTCAGCCTGCGCATCGCGGCCTTGGCGACTGCCGGCTGTGTAATCCCTGCGGTGGGTTTGGCGTGGCTGTTGGCGCGTCGACGCTTTCCCGGCCGTACGCTGCTCGACGCCCTGGTCCACGCCCCGCTTGTTCTGCCGCCGGTCGTCGTGGGCTATTGCCTGCTTGGCCTTTTCGGCAGCCGGACATGGCTCGGGGAATGGCTGGTCAGGACGCTGGGAGTCCACCTGCCCTTCACTACCGGTGGCGCGGTGATGGCGGCGGCCGTCATGGCGCTGCCATTGATGGTGCGTTCGATTCGCTTAGGCCTTGAAGGCATAGACCGCGGACTGGAGACAGCAGCGCGCACGCTCGGCGCCAGCCGGCTGGACACTTTTTTTTCCATCACGCTGCCATTAATGCTGCCCGGAATCGTCGCTGGCGCAGTACTCGCATTTGCGGCGTCTCTCGGGGAGTTTGGCGCGACGATTACTTTTGCGGCAAACATTCCGGATGAAACCCGCACGCTGACGCTCGCCATCTACACCGCACTCCAGACCCCTGACGGCGAGGCGAGCGCCAAGGTGCTGGTAATGATCTCTATGGGTCTGGCGATTGGCGCCCTGCTCCTGGCCGAGGTCAGCAATCGGGTGACGAAGAATTGGCTGCGGGCCCAGTGATAGAGCTGGCATTTTCAGTCTCGCAAGGCGACTTCTCGCTAGAGGTTGCGGCCGTCCTCCCCAAATCCGGCGTCACCGGAGTCTTTGGTCGAAGTGGTGCAGGCAAGTCGACACTTATCAACGCACTGGCGGGTATTTCGACCACAGCCCGAGGCCTCATCAAGGTTGGCGATGAGGTTTTTCTTGATACCGAGCGAGGCTGGCAGCTACCGGTGGAACGCCGGCGAGTAGGCTACGTTTTTCAAGACGCGCGCCTGTTTCCGCATATGCGCATTGAAACCAACCTGCGCTATGGGGCGCGTCGCCGCTCTGGAGGCGAGTCCTCAGATCTATGGCAAGGCGTGATCGATGTGCTAGACCTTCAACCCCTATTGAGGCGCTGGCCCGGTTCACTGTCGGGAGGCGAGCGACAACGCGTCGCCATTGGCAGGGCATTGCTCTCCCGGCCACAGATACTGCTGATGGACGAGCCACTTGCGTCGCTGGACGCTCCTCGCAAAACCGAGATCCTGTACTACATCGAACGCCTGCGGGAGGCCTATCCGGTCCCGTTGCTCTACGTCACTCATTCCCTCGATGAACTTGTGCGCATCGCAGACCATCTGCTACTGCTCTCTGACGGGAAAGTCATGGCCTGCGGCCCGTTTCTCGATCTCGTCGGCGACACCGCATTGCAGCCCTACCTGGGTCGCTTTGAGGCCGGTAGCGTTCTGGAGTGCGTGCTGGAGCAACACGATGAGACCTTTGGACTGAGTGTCCTTAGTTTCTCTGGAGGCGAGCTCCGCGTCCCGAAGCTTGACGCACCGTGCGGCACGCGCTTACGCGCCAGACTTCGCGGCCGAGATGTCGCCATTGCGCTGAAAGATCCGCCTGAACTCAGCATCACCAACAGGGTGCAAGGCGAAGTGCTTGCACTGAGTTATCGGGATGGGCCTTATGTGGATGTGCTGATCGGCGCTGGGAATTCCAAGCTGCACGCGCTGATTACGCGAGAATCCTGCGCAAGGCTGAACATTCGTGTTGGCTTGAGTGTGATTGCGCTGATTAAGGCTGTTGCTCTGGACAGCCGAACCGTGGGCTACAGCCGACGCGCTAGATGAGTTCAGGGCTCCGGTCGACGGGCGCCGCTCAGATGCTCATTCCAGTAAGCGTTATCAATGCTGGAGATAATGACCCGCCCTGTTCGGGGGCTGGGCGCATGCACGAATCGCCGATCCCCGAGATAAATTCCGACGTGGGAATACCGGGCCCCCTGGGTGTTGAAAAACAGCAAATCAGCGGCTCTTAAAGTTGTTAACGGGATCTCCGGAAGCTGAGCCGCCATCGCAGATGAGTTTCGGGGTAATTGAAAATTGAACTGCCGGAACACGTGATGGACCAGTCCGCTACAGTCAAAGCCCCGGACTGGCGACTCGCCGCCAGACACATAGGGTTTGCCCTGCATACTGGCCGCGTAGGCCACCAAACCCAGCGTATCGATGACCTCGCTTGGCTTTGTACCCGAAGGCGTCTGCATTTCGGCAGGGAGTTGGGGGTTTGGCATCAAAGCCACTGGTGGTGTAGACGCACACGCGCCTAGCAACAGCGAAAATGCGGCGCATAGCGAGACTCGTATGGTCTTCAAGGTCACAAATTCACCTAGCTTGATATCTGACGCCAACGCAAAATATAAGTGACTCGAATTTTTGCCCGCAAGCTCATGAACTTCAAGCGGTAAATACGTTTCTAGCCAGACCCACCCCAGACAGCGGCCTACGTCACGACTGTCTGGCATCTGAAACCTCAAAGCGCGGTTGACTTTCGCCTCGAATTACCGGCGACTGACCGGTAACGATTACCGTTTGTGCACAGCGCACCCGAAAAAACTAGTACTCAGAGGCATGGCGCCCTTTCATTCAAAAAAAACCATAAAAACCCCACAACCAATTGTTTTTTATCGATTTTTTAATAATGATTAAAATTTATCCAATTTGGCTTTGGCGCACATTACGCCTAGAGGAATTGACGATGCAGGTTTTTAATCAACAGACTTATCCACAGAATTTGTGGGTAACTGGACTCTCTATTCTGATTCTCGCGTTCGCCTGCTTGAGTGACATTTGCCGCCCCGCTTGGGCAACGGAAACAGCGCGCGCCGAAACCTTTGTCTCGTTTGAGTACCGTGCAGACGGCAAGTGCCAGATTCTGAGCGAAGGCGGAAAGCTCGTAGTGCTTCACAACACCCATCCGGACCGGGAGATCAGTTATCGTCTGGTTCGATACTTCGCCGGGGTCCCGCAGGCTCGTGTTTTAGGCCAGCTGAAGGCCTCAGGCACAGGAGAAGCGTTAGGCTGCAGTCGAGTGGATCGGCGTGAGCAACTCTGGAAAGTTGAGCGCGCGAGTTTCAAATAAAAGTTCTTCAGGACGCTTTCGTGAATACACAAAAACTCGGCTGGGCTTTAGCACTTTGCGTACTCAGCAGATCTGCAATTTCGGCAGATATCCAGTATCGAGATCCGGGCGACATGACCGAGGGCGAGCGGGCTGGCGTGATGGCGAAGACCAACCAGTACAACACCTGCGTTTACAAAGAATCGATGGCTCTGGTTGATACCCTGCCCGACATTCGGCAAGCGGCTGACGACGCCATGAAAAAATGCCAGCCCGTGATTGATGAGTTGAAGTCTCTGGTGACCAAAGCGGGCTTTGACCCTGGCTTCGGTACCCAATTCGCGCATAGTGCCCAAAGTCGAGCAGTGCGCATGCTGATCCCGGAACTCGCGTTACGGAAAAGCGGACATTAACCGGCGGTCCGGTCGGGAATAGTGGGGCTTCTTAGCGCACCCACATCGGTGAATTTCGCCACGAGAGGAGCAAGCTCTGACAGGGCCCGAAGATAGACTTCTCTCTTGAAGGGGACGATGAGGCTGATGGAGTCCCAGTATTCGATCCACCGCCACTGGTCGAATTCGGGCTCTCCGGCCGCCGCGAGGTCCACACGTTGTTCGTCTGTCGTAAGACGGAGGACAAACCAGCGCTGTTTTTGGCCGATGCAGAGCGGCCTCTGGCTATGTCGAATGTAGCGCTTGGGTAAGCGATACCTGAGCCACCTGCGAGTGCACCCGATGATTTCGACGTCTTCGGGCAGCAGGCCGACTTCTTCGCGCAATTCGCGGAACATCGCCTGCTCAATGCTTTCGTTAGGGTTCACTCCACCCTGAGGAAACTGCCAGGCAGACATGCCCACCCGCCGGCCCCAAAAGACCTTACCTTGCTGATTAACCAGCACAATGCCTACGTTAGCCCGGTAGCCTTGGTGGTCTATGATGGATTCGGTCACGCCATCCTCCCCGAAATCGCCCTGCACAGGATTGATTGTGGCGGCGAAGCAACGGGCCCGTCCTGTCAAATCGCCCCGCTGAAATGATGAGATGTTTTCAGCGGAGCGGGCCTGTCTTAGGCGCTTAGCTCACGAGTTTGAGAATTGCGTCGCGCTCTTCCTTCAGTTCGTTTTCCGTCGCCTGCATTTTTTGACGGCTGAAGTCATCAACCGGCAACTCCTGCACGATCTTGTAATCGCCCCCCTCGCATTGGACAGGGAACGAGTAAATGAGCCCTTCTTCAATGCCATAGCTGCCATCGCTGCGGACGGCCATGCTGGTCCAATCTCCCGGTGCCGTTCCCGCAGCCCAGTCGCGCATATGCTCAAGGGCTGCATTGGCGGCTGAGGCTGCGCTGGAGGCGCCTCGTGCATCGATAATTTCCGCGCCGCGCTTGGCCACGCGCGGAATGTATTGCGTCTGATACCACTCACGATCAAGGAGCGTCATCGCGCCAACGCCTTTTACCTCAGCCTGACTAAGGTCCGGATATTGCGTTGTGGAGTGGTTGCCCCAAATCATCAGCTTCCGGATGTCAGTGACGGCAGAGCCGGTCTTGGCAGCCAACTGGGCAACGGCGCGGTTGTGGTCGAGACGAGTCATGGCCGTGAACTGGCGGGGATTGATATCCGGCGCGTAGTGCATGCAGGTCCAGGCATTGGTATTCGCCGGGTTGCCGACCACCAACACTTTGACGTTGCGGCTTGCGTTGTCGTTGATGGCCTTGCCCTGAACTTTGAAGATGCCACCGTTGGCCGCCAACAGATCGCTCCGCTCCATGCCCGGCCCGCGCGGCTTGGCGCCAACGAGCAGCGCGTAGTCGGTGCCCTTGAAAGCGACATTCGGGTCATCGGTGATATCAATCGCGCTTACCAGGGGGAAGGCGCAATCGTCGAGTTCCATCACCACGCCCTGAAGCGCTTTCATGGCTGGAGTGACTTCAAGCAGTTGCAGATGGACCGGTTGGTCCATGCCCAGCATCTGGCCTGAGGCAATGCGAAACAGCAGCGAATAAGAGATTTGACCGGCTGCGCCAGTGATGGTCACACGTACGGGATTCTTCATGAGAGTTGTTCTTTCTCGTTGACTCTGTGGTCGTTCAGTTTATCCGGATCTGCTCGCGCGCTTAGCCGCGCTGAGCCACCGGCACGTAATCGCGGCGCTGGGCACCGATGTAAAGCTGGCGCGGACGGCCGATTCTGAAATCGCCGTCGGACAGCATTTCCATCCACTGCGCGATCCAGCCGGACGCACGGGCCAGCGCGAACATCGGCGTGAACATGCTGGTCGGAATATTGAGCGCCTGATAGATGAGACCCGAGTAGAAATCGACGTTCGGATACAGCTTGCGAGAGATGAAGTAGTCGTCTTCCAGCGCGATCCGTTCGAGTTCCATGGCGACCTCGAACATCGGCTGGTTGAGGTTCATGGACTCGAGCAGGTCGTGGCAGGCCTGACGAATGATCTTCGCTCGCGGGTCGTAGTTCTTGTAGACGCGGTGACCGAAGCCCATCAATCGGAAGTTGTCGTCCTTGTCTTTCGCTCGGGCGATAAATTTGGGGATGTTCTTGGCGTCGCCAATCTCGGTCAGCATGTCGATAACCGCCTCGTTAGCGCCGCCGTGGGCCTTGCCCCATAGCGTCGCAACACCGGCCGAAACTGCCGCAAACGGGTTGGATTCGGCACTCCCCGCGAGGCGCACTGTTGAAGTGCTCGCGTTTTGCTCGTGGTCAGCGTGGAGGATGAACAGGAGATTGAGAGCCCGCAGCGCCACAGGGTTGGCAACGTAGGGTTCGGTCGGCCAGGAGAACATCATGTACATGAAATTCTCGATGTAATCCCTGGAGTTGTCGGGATAAACGAACGGCAATCCGGAGCCGTATCGGTAAATCTTCGAGACCAGATTCGGCATCTTCGCGATCACCCGACGCGCGGTCAGCATCCGATGCTCCGGGTTATAGATGTCGGTGGATGAGTGATAGAAAGAGGCGACTGCGGCAACCACACCGGCCAGAACCGACATCGGATGGGCGTCATAGCGGTAGCCTTGATAGAAGCGCGAAAGATGCTCGTGCGTCATGCCATGCATCTTGATCGCGTGGTTCCATTCGTCGAGTTGCGTCTGGTTCGGCAATTCGCCGTGAATCAGAAGATAGCTGACTTCCAGAAAGCTCGACTTTTCAGCCAGTTGATCGATCGAATAGCCGCGATGAAGGAGAACACCCTCTTCGCCGTCCAGATAGGTAATCGCACTCCGGCACGCCGCCGTCGACGCGTACCCGATGTCGAAAGTGAACATCCCGAGTTCTTTGTAAAGATTCTTGATGTCGATTACCGGCGCGCCGTACTGGCCTTCGTACACTGGGCATTCGAGTTGTTTGCCGGTCGCTTGGTCGGTGATGATCACGGATCGATTAGCCATGGGTGCCTCGTATCTGAATGGGTGTCTGGGCTATAAGTGTTTTGGCACTGTTTGCGTCGCACAAGGATCCAAGAATACCTGTGCGCGTGGAAAACCTTCAAGCAGGAACTCCGTCTGGCTAACAGGAACGATGTGCTTCCGGACCTCCTCGCCGGACTCCGCTGGTAAGCGACGCCGCACCGCGTCATATTCATGTGACTTTGGACCGGCATTGATCAAAGATCAGAGCATTACGGCCGCTAGCGCAGTGAGCCATTGGCGCCTTCACACAGCTGCGGGCGCTTCCTCCACAGTCAACTTTTTGAGGATGAAGATGCAGTCTTCCTCGTGCCTGTTCAGCGGTAACGCCGCGTTTATAGAAGAAATTTACGAGCGCTATCTTGCCGCACCCTCGTCGATTGACCCGAGCTGGCGGCAGTATTTTGAGAGCCTTCAGGAGGGGTCTGGAGCCGTTGATGTCCCGCACAGTCCCGTTCGAGACAGCATGTTGGCGCAGACTAATGCGGCAGCAAGACCACCCGCTCCCGTCAGCGTCACTCAAGACGACGGCAAACAGGTCTCCGTGTTGCAGTTAATCAACGCCTATCGCTTCATGGGGCACCGGCAGGCCCGCCTTGATCCACTTCTGCAACACGAACGCCCGCATGTCCCCGAGCTGGACATCGAATTTCACGGCCTGAGCGAGCGCGATTTTGACCGGGTCTTCAACACGGGCTCGCTGGCTGGTACGCAACGCGCATCCTTGAGAGAAATCCACCAAATCATCAGAACGACCTACTGTGGCTCCATCGGTGCGGAATACATGCACATCGTGGAAACCGCACAGAAGCGGTGGATTCAGCAACGTCTGGAACCAGTTCTGGCGACACCTCAATTCGACCCCGCCAAGAAGCGTCACTTGCTTGAACGGCTCATTGCCGCCGGCGAGTTGGAAGAATTTCTTCATACGAAATACGTTGGACAGAAACGGTTCTCGCTCGAAGGGGGCGAAAGTACTATCCCGCTGTTAGACCAGTTGCTTGCAGACAGCGGCCGTCTGGGCCTGAAGGAAGTCGTTATCGGCATGGCCCACCGGGGACGCCTGAACGTCCTGGTGAATATCGTCGGCAAGCACCCGGCAAAGTTGTTCGAAGAGTTCGAAGGTAAAAGCCGCGAAGCGCGGCTGGGTGACGTCAAGTATCACCTCGGGTACTCGTCAGACATCGCAACGCCGGATGGGTCAATTCACGTGACCCTCGCCTTCAACCCGTCTCACCTTGAGATCATCAACCCGGTGGTGGAAGGTTCGGTCAGGGCCCGTCAGGAGCGACGCGGCGACGTCGAGCGCAATCAGGTGCTGCCCGTGCTGATTCACGGCGACGCGGCGTTTGCTGGTCAGGGCGTGGTGATGGAAACCCTCAACCTGTCCCAGACCCGCGGGTATACAACCGGCGGCACGGTTCACGTCATCATCAACAACCAAATCGGATTTACCACCAGCGACCCGCTGGATTCGCGCTCGACGCTGTACTGCACCGATGTCGCGAAAATGGTTCAAGCCCCCATTTTCCACGTCAACGGGGATGACCCGGAAGCAGTGGCGATGGTGGCGCAGATCGCGCTCGACTTCCGGATGGAGTTCAACAAAGACGTTGTGATCGATCTCGTGTGCTATCGCAAACACGGGCACAGCGAAGCGGATGAACCGGCAGCAACCCAGCCCGTGATGTATCAACATGTTCGTCGCCATCCTGGCGTCCGCAAGCTCTACGCAGACCGCCTGCTGGCCGAAGGCGTAGTCACAACTGCCGACGTTGATGCAATGGAGCACAACTACGTCACCGCGCTCGAGAACGACGAAGTAGTCTCCCGGCCCTATGCGATGGTCAACGACACCCGCTACCTCATCAATTTCGATCCCTATCGCGATGGTCATTGGCGCTCGCCTGCGGTGACTTCAATCAACCGGGACCGCATTGCCGCTCTCACGGAACGCGTGACGCGCTACCCCAGCCATTTCGAGTTGCATCGAGCGGTCAAGAAGGTTTACGACGAGCGCAAAAAGATGGCGCTCGATGAATCACCCATTGATTGGGGTTATGCAGAAACGCTGGCCTACGCGGCGCTAGTCACTGAGGGGTATCCGGTACGGTTGTCTGGTCAAGATAGTGGCCGAGGCACATTCTTTCACCGCCACTCGGTCATCAACGATCAAAAAACGGGTGACACGTTTCTGCCCTTGCAGAATCTCTCGACCGATCAGGCAAATTTCTTGGTCATTAACTCGACGCTGTCCGAAGAAGCAGTGCTCGGTTTTGAATACGGGTATGCCAGTTCGGAGCCCCGCGGGCTTGTGATCTGGGAAGCCCAATTTGGCGACTTTGCTAACGGCGCGCAGGTGGTAATCGATCAATTCATCGCATCTTGCGAGGAAAAATGGGGCCGCTTCTGCGGACTCACCATGTTCCTGCCGCACGGTTACGATGGTCAGGGTCCTGAGCATTCATCCGCACGACTGGAACGCTACCTGCAGCTCTGTGCTGAGGACAACATGCAGGTCGTCTATCCCACGACCCCGGCTCAAATGTTCCACCTGATTCGGCGACAGGTGCTTCGGGCCTATCGGAAGCCGTTGGTGGTCATGAGCCCCAAGAGCCTGCTCCGGCACAAGCTCTCGGTCTCGAGCGTCGCGGACATCGCGGATGGCACCTTCCATAACGTGGTCGATGAAATCGATCCGATCGACCGCACGAAGGTGACTCGCCTGCTCTTCTGCAGCGGCAAGGTCTACTACGACCTCTTGGAAGCGCGACGGGCAGAGGAGAAAGGCGCTTGCGCGATCGTTCGCATCGAGCAGTTGTATCCGTTCCCCCGCGAGGAAATTCTGGCACTGGCAGCCACGTATCCGAACTTGAAAGACGTGGTCTGGGTTCAGGAAGAACCCCGCAATCAGGGTGCTTGGTCCTTGATGCTGTCCAAACGCCTGCTTGGCGGCTGCTTCCCGAGCGACATACCACTCCTCTGCGTCGCTCGGCCTTACTCAGCCTCGCCGGCGGTCGGCTACTACGCATTGCACGTCAAGCAACAGCAGGAACTGGTGGCCGAAGCGCTCAAGGCGCCCGCGAGTGAGCCGGGGAAGAGCAAAAAATCAGCGCGATCCGGCTCCTAAAGGCCGAGTCCTCTAGTCATTCAGAAAAGGAAACACCGTGTTAGTTGAAGTCAAGGTTCCAGTGCTTGCCGAATC
>Ga0255126_1000587_pt1 | contig 15613 bp, 9 predicted proteins | sample Law_Miss_RepA_8d_FD_188556 | JGI IMG/M metagenome (GOLD analysis project Ga0255126, IMG submission 188556) | Freshwater microbial communities from St. Lawrence River, New York, United States - Law_Miss_RepA_8d | ecosystem: Environmental > Aquatic > Freshwater > River | place: USA: New York... | reverse complement strand
CGTCTCCGTCGAGGATCAAGCTTGGTGATAAGTTCCCAGTCAAAGATGTTTCGGCATACCAAGTCAACTTGCCGGTTCGAGGATTCAATCCCCAAACTTCGCCAGGGACAGCAATCACCAAATCCGTTCGCTGAGCATCTACTTTCGCTAAAATCGGTGTTCCATAAGCTAACTCTAAGGCTGCTCCGGTCGCTTTCCAAACTTCTTCGCCAGTCGCTGCATTCAAAGCGCGTATGGACTGGCTCTCCTCAGCCGCATTGACGATGACTAAATCCTCGTACAAAACCAAGCTCGAAGCAGTTCCCCACCCGCGATTCCCCGATTCCGTTCCGAGGCTGCTCTGCCACAACTTCTTGCCCGACATGTCAAAAGCCAACACGCCAGACTTACCAAAAAACACATACACACGCTTACCATCCGTCACTGGCGTATTCGTAGCATATCCATGCTCGGGAACCCCCATGCCTTGATAAGCGTCCTCAGGCTGTACGGCCGGCTCCTCATGGGACCAAAGCAACTTACCTTCTTTCCGATCAATACACAAAAGATGGCGTTTGAGTTGCGCAAGCGATCCACCTCGACTCTCACCTTCAATACCGGTGTAACACGTCACAAACACGACACTCGGAGTAACGATAGGACTCGATGAACCCGGCCCCGGTAAAGCCAAACTCCATCTTAAATTTTGCTTCTCGGACCATTCCTGCGGGATCGCAACATCGGAACTGATTCCCGCTCCGTTGGGCCCTCGAAACCGTGTCCATCCACTATCAAGGACAACCCCGTCTTCAGGTTCAACCGCACCTTCTTCTACGCCCGAAGATCCCGATCCAGATGTCTCATCCGGTTTCTCATCACTTCGCAAGCTAACTCCATCCACTTCGGGACGCACCCCCATCCCCGGATGACGCGGCCGCCCTCTCCCTAAAAAGCCTCCGGCAAGAAATACAGCCCCGATCACTGCGGCCGTGACTAACCCTAACAAAAACACCCGCTTCGTTGCCAATCGTGCCATCGGTTGCCCCTTGCCCCTCAAGAAAAGAAAAGCATTTTCACTCTTCGTTGACCTTGTTTTACACCAAATCTGACAACGAGTTGTTAGGAAAAGAATGAAACCCTCTTCAGAGAATCAACCCAGCTCGAACGACAAAGTTTCAGTCTCGACGAGAAATTGGTCGATACGCTATGAAAACAAGTGACGGTTATCAGCCCATTTCATACACCTCAAGCCCACCGGCGTAGCCATGAAGTCCTTCAAGAATCCCCTGCAATTCTCCACGTTCAAACCTTGGATTGCTACTGGGTTGCTAGCATTCTCCACGGCTTGTTCACCCACTGGGGCGACCGCCCAAGAAAATACTCGGAACGGTGCTGTTATTGGCGGGGTTACCGGAGCCGTCATCGGGGGTGTCGTAGGGCATAATCACAAAGACCAGACCGCCGAAGGTGCCCTGATTGGTGGTGCGGTCGGCGCCGTCGCCGGCGGGATCTTTGGAAACCAACGCGACAAACTAGAACGCCAAAGACGCGCATACGAACAACAAAAGCAACAGTTCTATCAGCAACAAACCTACCATTATCCACCAGGCTACCAAGGCCGACCGAACGTCATCTACGGCAACCAACCCGTCCCCAGAACAGCTTCCGCGCCACGTACCGTCCGCCGCCCAGTAACCTATCCAGAAGTCATCCAAATGACCCGTGGGGGTGTTAGTGAATCCGTCATCGTCGGACACATCCAAGCGAACGGCGTATGGGCTCGCCCTGATGTCGACGAAGTCATCATGCTGAGCCAAGAGGGCGTCAGCGATTACGTCATCCAAGCTATGCAAGGTGCGGTAGTCACCGGCGCCGGAACGCCCCTTCCCCCGCCGCCTGTTTCCTCACCTTATTCAGCGAACTCTGGTTACTCAGCAAACTCTGGCTACTCAGCAAATACTGGTTACTCAAGGTCCTCGGCTCAATCGCTAATGCCTACTCCACAAACGCCGACATCATCGAGAATAACACCTTCGAACGCGAATACACCACGCTTCGCACCACCACCGCTTCTTGAACGACGCGGGTTCTAGTCACAGCATTGTGTCACAGCATTGTGTCACAGCGTCGTATAACATCATTGCATAGCAATACGGTGTAGCAACTTAGTGCTTCGCAATCCTCGACCCTATCACACAGATGCTTTGAGGATTCCTTGGACAACCTTTCCATGCACATCCGTCAGACGATACTGGCGTCCTTGATACCTAAAGGTCAATCGCTCGTGGTCGATCCCACATAGATGCATGATCGTCGCTTGCATGTCATGCACGTGCACAGGATCTTCAGTGATGTTCCAACCGAAGTCATCCGTCGCGCCCACGACGTGGCCTTGGCGTACACCACCACCTGCCATCCACCAACTGAACGCTCGACCGAAGTGATCCCGGCCGTTGGGCTTGTTCGGGTCCCCTTGACCGAAAGGTGTTCGGCCGAACTCTCCGGCCCAGACCACAAGCGTATCATCTAACATGCCGCGGTCTTTCAAATCTTTTACCAGCGCCGCCGCAGGCCCTTCAGTATCCTTACACTGTTCAGCCAATTGCGTGTAGAGATTGTTGTGCTGATCCCAGCCAGCGTGCATCAATTGAACAAAACGGACCCCTCGCTCCAAGAGTCTTCTAGCGACAAGACAGTTGTTCGCAAAACTGCCTTTGTTCAAAGCATCGGTGCCGTAACGTTCGATCGTTGCAGCAGACTCATCCGAAAAGTCCAACAGTTCCGGTACACTGGTTTGCATTCGATATGACATTTCATATTGAGCGATCCGGGTCTCAATTTCCGGATCTGCAAAACTCTCCAAGTGCATTTGATTCATCGCCGATAAATCATCGAGCATCGCACGGCGCATCTCACGCGAAACCCCATCGGGATTTGCTAAGTACGGTACGGGATCTCCGGTGTTGCGAAATCGAACTCCTTGGTAGCGACTTGGCAAAAACCCACTACCCCAGTAGTAGTCAAAGAACAACTGCCCGCAGGTCTTCCCCTTATCGCTTGAGGTCATCACCACGAAGGTAGGAAGATTATCCGTCTCACTTCCCAGACCGTAGGACAACCATGCACCCATGCTAGGACGTCCAGGGACTTGAGATCCCGTCAAGAAAAATGTGACCCCGGGCGCATGATTAACGGCCTCGGTGTACATCGATCGCACCAAAGTAATCTCGTCAGCGATGCTACCTACGTTGGGCAACATGCTGCTCAATCGCATCCCGCATTTGCCATAAGTTTCAAAAGGTTTGATCGCGGGCAAACAAGGCCATTTCGCGTAGCCGCTGGACATCGTCGACAAGCGGGTTGCTCCTCGGACCGAATCCGGGATATCCTTCCCCGCTTGCTCGACCATCAAGGGCTTCTCATCGAATAAATCGGTGTGAGACGGCCCGCCTCCTTGCCAAAGTACCACCACCCGCTTCGCACTCGCAGCATGATGCGGCAAACCAGGCAATCCAGCTTCGCCTCGTCGCAGGCTGGAATTCTCACTTCCAGATGCGGAATCAGCCCCAAGCAGACTTGCGAGGGCAGCGACCCCAAGCCCTTGCGATCCAAGCCCAAAAAGCTGCCGTCGCGTTGATCGAGCAGCGTGCAATTGCCAAGCGTTTTGCGAAGGTTTTTGCTGAGGATTCATAGTCTTAGGATGGTTTTCGAGGGAGGGAGCAACGCACCGGCCAAGCAAAGCTCTATCATACTCCAATCCCCTGCGGATTGGACTACCGAGAATTAACGATCCGAATAAACTTTAACCCCTGCAAATCAACTCCTTGCATCGGCAAAACCATCACGTATCAAATGCCGTATCCGTCGCCGATACCCTACCAACAGAACGCAAAACAATGAGCCAAAAGAAACTGCTGGTAACCGCCGCTTTGCCCTACGCCAATGGGCACATCCATATCGGCCATCTCGTCGAATACATCCAAACCGATATTTGGGTGCGATTTCAAAAGCTACGAGGAAACCGATGCATCTTCATCTGCGCCGATGACACCCATGGCACCGCGATCATGATCCGCGCGAGACAGGAAGATCGATCCGAAGAAGAGCTCATTGCAGAGATGAAAGATGCTCACGAAAAAGACTTCGCCGGCTTCGATATCGCCTTCGATCATTACGGTAGTACCAACTCGGCGGAGAACTACGAGCTTTGCAAACAGATTTGGAGCTCGCTTCGAGAAGCCAATCTCATACGTGAAGACGATGTCGAGCAACTCTTTGACCCAGTAGCTGGCACGTTCCTTGCAGATCGTTTCGTCAAAGGTACGTGTCCGAATTGCAAGGCGAGCGATGAATACGGAGATAACTGCAGCAAGTGCGGGTCGACTTATTCACCGACCGACCTAATTAATCCAGTAAGTGCACTTAGTGGTGCGACACCGGTCAAGAAGACTGCGAAACATCTGTTCGTCCAACTCGAGCAGCTTCATGCTTTTCTCGATCAATGGACTCAGTCTGGCGAACACTTACAGCCCGAAGTTGCAAACTACCTCAAAGGTCACTTCCTAGGTAAGCCGCTTCGCGATTGGGACGTATCCCGTCCCGCACCCTATTTCGGATTCGCGATACCCGATAGCCCAGGGAACTTTTGGTACGTATGGTTCGATGCTCCCATTGGCTACATCGCTTCCACATGGCAATGGTGCAAACAGAACAACGAATCACTAGAGGATTGGTGGAAATCCCCGTCGACGCAGATCCATCACTTCATCGGAAAAGACATTGCGTACTTCCATACCCTTTTTTGGCCTGGTGTTTTGCAATCTTCAGGGTTCTCACTTCCTACTTTCGTACATATCCATGGGTTCCTTACGGTCGACAAAGAGAAGATGTCGAAAAGCAAAGGAACGATGGTGCGAGCAAGAAAGTATCTCGATCACCTCGACCCATCCTATTTGCGATATTACTACGCCAGCAAGCTTGGGCCACGTCTCGATGACATCGATTTAAACCTTACCGAGTTCGCTCAGAAAATAGACTCCGATCTTGTTGGTAAAGTTGTGAATCTAGCAAGTCGCACCGCGAAGTTTGTTGAAACCACAGGGCTTTGCGAAGTGTATCCCGAAGATGGTGGGTTGTTTGCGGCAGCCCAAGAAGCTGGAGAGAGGATTGCCGAAGCTTACGAGCAAGGAGACTACTCAAGGGCCATGCGGCTCATTATGGAGCTCGCCGATGCGGCGAACGGATTCGTCGAAAACACGGCTCCGTGGACACTTAAAAAAGACCCACAGCAGCATGCACGGCTTCAGGAAGTCTGCACGATTGTGCTGAACTTATTCCGCCAGCTCTGTGTCTACCTAGCCCCGGTCTTACCACGATTGGCCAATCAATGCAGTACATTATTCCAAAGTGAGATCCACTCTTGGAGCGATGCGTATCGGCCATTGGTTGGAATGAAACTATCCAAGTTCGAACACCTCATGCAACGCGTTGACTTAAAGAAGGTAGAGCAAATGATTGAAGAGAGCAAAGACACACAGGCCGCAGCTTCGGCGGCCGCACCAGCCCCTGGAACAAATCCCACTACGGGAGCGAATCCAGCGCCAGCAGATAACGTGGTGGCGGCTGTTTCTGTCGATTCAGCGGAGCCACTTACGCTCGAGCCACTTGCACCGACCTGCACCATTGAAGACTTCATGAAAGTCGATTTGCGAGTTGCGCGGGTCATCAAAGCGGAAGAGGTTCCGGAGGCGAAGAAGCTCATCAAGCTGACAGTTAGCCTTGGCGGAGATGTTACACGAACGGTTTTCGCTGGGATCAAAGCGGCTTACACACCAGCGCAGCTTGAAGGGCGACTGGTAGTGATAGTTGCCAATCTTCAACCGCGGCAGATGAAGTTTGGGTTGAGTGAGGGGATGGTCACAGCGGCGGGAGCAGGGGGCGTGGAGGTGTTTTTGCTCAGTGCTGATTCGGGAGCCAAGCCGGGCCACCGCGTACACTAATTTTGAGCACCGTGTTATCGTGCACGGTGTTATCGTGCACGGGTTATCGTGCACGGGTTATCGTGCGCGGGTTATCGTGCAATTGATTCCGAAATCAGCGTCTATCATTCCGTGCACTGATCTATGTGACGACTAAGTCTTGGTCCTTGAACACCCAAGTTCCACCGAACTTGGGTTGCTGGACAGGGTTGCTGGACAGGGTGTAATACGGAAATCTCCGTCATTTGAGTTGCCGTATTCGCGACCGACTCGTCCGTTATGCCATTATTTGCAATGTGTTATAGGCTAGGCGGTAGCGGTACTATAGTCATCTGCTTTGCTGATACTCGCTTAGGAGTTATCAGGGCTTCTGGTAGCAGTTTGTGTTAATCGCACGGTAGGTGATTGGTCAATTCGGGGGGGCCCCTGCTGGTTTACCCCAGTAGAGTCTTTGGATGCTAGCTAACTAGCTAAGCAGAGCAGTCAAATGTGTGGGTTTGCGAGAGAGCGAGGATGGGGGATCGATAAGTTATGTCCCCCGTTAATCGAGCGAGCCACACCATAAATGCTAGCAAATCTCTTCGCATTCCGCGCGGTTCAGGGTCTGTCCCCAAACCAGACCATTTTCAATTGCTAGCATTCCCCAACGATTAGCGTCGAAACGGGGCGCTACGAAGCTTTTTTCGCAAGCTACCAACACCTCCGATCGCTCCGAGCTTTCTGCCGCCGACGACATCCCGACCTTCGCTGATCGCCGTTGGCGGAGAAGCAAATTCGCTTTGACTTGCATTGCCATGCTCGCCGAACACAAAGCGAGGATTTTGCTAGCAAACCACCGCGCATGCCGCGCGGTTCAGGGTCTGTCCCCAAACCAACCCATTTTCAATTGCTTGCATTCCCCAACGATTAGCGTCGCAATGGGGCACTGCGAAGCTGTTTTCGCATGCTGCCAACACCTCCGATCGCTCCGAGCTTTCTGCCGCCGACGACATCCCGACTGAAGCCGATCGCCGTTGGCGGAGGAGCAAATTCGCTTTGACTTGCATTGCCATGCTCGCCGAACACAATGCGAGGATTTTGCTAGCAAACCACCGCGCATGCCGCGCGGTTCAGGGTCTGTCCCCAAACCAGACCATTTTCAATTGCTAGCATTCCCCAACGATTAGCGTCGAAACGGGGCGCTACGAAGCTGTTTTCGCATGCTACCAACACCTCCGATCGCGCCGTGCTCGATGGTACCGACGACATCCCGACCTTCGCTGATCGCCGTTGGTGCCGAAACATCCCGGAGATACCGGCTCAATGTCTCTTCGGCGCAGCCGCAGAACAATTCCCCGCCAGGTACAGATCACCCCCGATCGCTGCTGGCATTGCTGTCAATTCTCTCCGAATTCCCCGACAGGCCAGTCGAGCATAACTCACCTAGAATGCTAGCAAACATCCTCGCATTCCGCACGGTTCAGGGGCAACCTCCAAACCTTTCTGCAGCGCGGTACGTCTTCACAGTGCACTCACGCTTGGCAATTTAATACCTAACACGATGCTTGCTGCCAACCAGAAAGCACTTACTGCACTACATGATGCAAAGCTCGAGTTGATCAAGCAGGAAGAAGGATATTTACACCTAAGACACGACAACACATTGCCTACGCCTGTTGCTTGCGATCGTCCACCATCCAATAAGATCCTCGGTTTACGGGCGGCCCCCTAATTACTCCCAACTCATGCTTACCCGATCATTTACTCAGCTAGACCTCGCTAACGAATTCGCTACTTACGCTGAGCTAAACCAACATAATTCCATCATGTGCTGGAACAAAAACCCGAACCCAAAACGTAGGTTAGCAGTCTGCACATAACCTGCTCGGCGTATTGTATTATATCCTCACTCTACTTAGCACATACTCTGTACCAATTCCAACTATGCCAAGTACAACGGCACAACTCACACAGCGTGGCGTTATTCGACCACCTCACTTCTTGCCCGCGAATGTCATGTATGAGACTCTCATGGGTTCAATTGCCTACGGCGTTTCGTCGGACCAGTCCGATCATGACATCTATGGATTCTGCATTCCTCCTAAAGAAGATGTTTTTCCACACCTCGATGGCGAGATCCCTGGTTTCGGCGAACCCAAAAAACGCTTCGAACAATTTCAGCAGTCTCATATTGACGATCCGTCAGCTCAAGGCGGGAAAGGGATCGAATATGATCTGACGATCTATTCCATCGTCAAGTACATGTCCCTCTGCATGGAATGCAATCCTAATATGATCGACTCGCTATTTACCCCACAAGAATGTGTGCTCCACATCACACAAGTCGGTACAATGGTTCGCGAGGCTAGGCATCTGTTTTTGCACAAGGGCGCATGGCCTAAATTTAAAGGGTATGCCTATGCGCAACTTCATAAAATGCGAAGCAAAAAGCCTATAGGCAAGCGAATCGAATTGCGCGATGAGTTTGGGTACGATGTTAAGTTTGCCTATCATACTGTACGATTGCTCGGTGAGTGCGAACAAATCCTGATGGACGGCACTATCGACTTGAGACGTGATCGGGAACACCTCAAGGCGATAAGGCGTGGCGAGTTATCGGAAAACGATATCTTTCAATGGGCTTCCGAAAAAGAGAAATTTCTAGAAGGACTATATCACTCATCAAAATTACCGAACCACCCAGATGTAGCTACGATTCGCCAACTGCTTCTCGATTGCCTCGAACATCATTACGGATCACTCAACGCATGCATTGTCCAAGTCGATCCAGCGGTCGTCGCATTGCGGGACATTCGAGATATCCTCAATCGCGTTTCAAATGTCTTTGAGTAAGGTCTAGGGAGATAAACATAGGTATCTCCAAAAGGAGGCATTCATGGCGATTTTCGTATCTTGTCTTTCATTGTTCATGCCTTTTAATCGATAACCTACGCATTCGTTATTGAAAAGAGTTGCATGCTCATCGCGATCCTAGAAAACATTGTTGCAGCGGGTGGTCGCCCATACGAAGTCGGTGGCTGTGTTCGCGATCGACTTGTCGGAACGACTTGCAAAGATATCGACATCGAAGTCTTCCAGATGAATTCTGACGATCTCGTCTCCATTTTACGCAGGTTCGGAAAAGTAGACTGCGTTGGCGTTTCGTTTGGCGTTATCAAACTCAACACAAGCGACGGCATGGAATACGATTTCACGCTTCCGCGTCGTGAATCAAAGTTAGGTTCCGGACATCGAGGATTTCTTGTTGAAATCGATCATTCGATGACTATCCAAGAAGCAGCCGCGCGTCGCGATTTTACTATCAATGCTATTTATCGCTGCCCGCTCGCCGACCAGTTATATGATCCGTTTCACGGGGTAAACCACCTGGAAAACAAATTATTACATGCAACTAGCGACCACTTTGGTGAAGATCCATTGCGTGTCCTGAGAGGAATGCAGTTCGCAGCCCGATTTGGATTGTCTGCTACAGACCAAACAATACAAATGTCGCGAAACCTCCTACCTGAAGCGACAGATCTGGCAAAGGAACTAATTTGGCATGAGTGGGAGAAATGGGCCTTGCGCTCCGCTCACCCTAGCTTAGGACTTGTGTTTCTGAAACAAACGAACTGGCTGAGTCTATATCCTGAATTGCAGGCGTTGATTGGTATCCAGCAAAATCCAGAGTGGCATCCCGAAGGGGATGTTTGGACGCACACATTACACGTTTGCGATGCCGCAGCTAAAGTCGCTGAGCGAGAACAGCTCGAAGGCAATGACCGCATCACCGTACTGCTAGCTGCGTTGTGCCATGACCTAGGTAAAGCAACTCATACCCGGTTCGAAAATGGTCGATGGCACGCATATGGACACGAAAGTGGAGGTGTCGATCCAACGAAAAAGTTCTTAGATCGGATCGGATGCCCCATCGCAATACAGCAGCTGGTGGTGCCGCTTGTAGCGGACCATCTCATCCATGTGGTCGATAAAGTAACTCCAAGATTGGTTCGCCGACTAGCCTATCGACTTGGAGAAGCCTCCGTAAAACACTTGATCCATCTCATCGAAGCAGATGTTTCGGGCCGTCCCCCATTGCCGCCGAGATTGCCGGACAATGCAAAACAGATTTTGGAATTTGCATCAGTGATGCGGATCGATCTCAACGCCCCAAAACCGATCGTACAGGGAAGACATTTAATCGAACTTGGATACAAGCCATCACCATGGTTCGGTAGGATTCTCAAAGTATGTTTCGATGCCCAATTAGATGGTCGCTTTGAGAACGAGGAAGATGGAGTCGCGTTTCTGCGAAGTCAGTGCGAATACGGAATATGATGTCTTGCAAGCCACTCTATGAAATCAGTCGCTCGACACAACCGATGTAATATCGCAGTCCGCATAGTTCAGGAGCTGTCCCCAAACCAGACTGTTTTCGAATGCTAGACTTTTGGGACACTAGCGGCCAACGCAAACGATCGACCGCTTTCTAACCCTATAAAAAAGGATTACTTCAACTGCTGGAGAACCTGCCCGTTATCAAGCTGCCAAATCCAAAGCACGCCATCCTGACCTCCAGCAAACGCCATCGGCGTCTTCCCTGCCACAACACTGCAATATACCGCTTCCGCTGGCCCCCCTATCGCTCTTACTTGTCCACCATTGCTTGCATCATGCACCCGGACTTGCTGATCCGCAGATGATGTTACCACCTGGTTGCTTCGCCCCACAAACGCGATCGATGTTACCTCCTTGCCAAAACCTTGGATCGTTCGGATCGCCGTACCACTCTCTACATCCCAAACCTTGATGGTGTTGTCCGCAGAAGAACTCGCAATCCAATGACCATCATCATGCCACGCTACTCCAAGCACATGGTGTGTATGCCCCTCAAGCGTCCGCGGGGCCGGTTGCGCTACCCCCTCCGGTACATGGACTTGGTGAAGCCGCAAAACTTTGTCCGCCGCCCCTGTCGCCACCCAATTTCCATCCGGTGAAAATTTCGCAACCAAGATGGAGTCGCTATGAACTTGCCCAAAATCTTTAACCACCAAACCATCGGACACTCGTAGCAACTTTAACTCCCCGAATCGGCTCGGAGCACCACTTCCTACCACCAACAACTGGCCATCTTCACTCCAATCCATCGCTGTTACACGATCAGAAAATGGCGATTCCTGAGCCGTTCCAATCACTCGCTCCAAACTCCAGCGATTCCCCCAATCCCACGCCAACGCTCTCCCGTCATCCAACGCCTCTACCACCCAACCACCTGCCGTAACAAGCAAGGAATTGACGTTAGGAGCACCCCCAGGTAACACCGATTGCTGAACCCCCTTATCTCCTCTCACGACAGATATCGTTCCATCCACCCTCGCCGTAACAATACTGCGATTATCCGGCGTAAAGGCACTCTGGAGCACAGGCACCGGTACAACAGCCGCTTGCGTTTGAGCAAGCCCTTGCTCAAACTGGGCTACTTTTTGTTTCTCCTGTTCGATGCTCGCTTGAAACTGAGCAATTGTCGCGCCTGCTTTCTCAATGGCTTGCATCGCCGTTGCAATGGTCTTATCCATCGTCGTCAGCTTGGTCTCTACTTCCATCTTCGCCTTCATTGCTACCATCTGTTGCTGCTTCTTCGCTTCAACATCCTTTGCCGCGGCTTCCACCTTCTTCATCGCTTCTTCAACTGCAACTTTTGCCGCTTGCATCGCTGCTTCGCTATCCGCTACAGCCTTGGTTTGCGCATCGAGTTCCGTCTGCTTTTTTCCTAACTCTTCCATAACGGCTGTTTTGGCTTGCACCAACTTTCCATGTGCCTCGACTTCAGCCTGCTTGGCCTTCTCCAACTCTGGAACCCTCGCAGTCGTTCGCTCTACTTTTGATTTCTGCCTCGCAAGGGACAAATCCGCCAAATCCAATCGTCGCTGCCCTTCGAAGTCGATTTTCTGCTCCCAAAGCATCGCGCCATCAGCACACTTCCACGCCTTGGTCAAACCATCGTTCCCAATCGTTGCAAACTTTGTCGCATCGGTCGCAGCGAGTACGTGTTGAATCGGCGCACCATGCGCAACGGTTCGTAATACCGCTCCGTCCGTCCCTTGAACTACCCGAACTGTACCGTCCGCCGTTGCAACCAACACGCGTGGCACACTTGCTTCTTCGTACCTCGCTAACCCAATCACATCCGCAACATCTCCCAAGCGGTCGATCTTGGCGAATACCGCAGGTGACTCGGCCGTTGCTGGCGTCACTGTGATCCACTGCACTTTTTTCTCCGGAGTGATTCCCACAAGCGTTTGCGCATCTTGTACGACCAACATTCGCAAAGGTTGCTCAAGCTTTCCAGACAGACTAGGTTTGACCGCAACCGGGCTGGGTGTGTCATTCGCGGGTAAAGTGTATTGCGCGATTGATGCATCTTCACCAACCGTCCATAAAACAGTACCGTCAGCACTCCATGCCAACGATACGACTGGTACCGAGGCTTCGAGCTGATGTGTGACTACTCCGGAATCCGCTCGGACGATTTCAAGACTCGGCGTCCTCGTTGCTTTCGCAATAGCTGTACCCTGAGGCGAAACTCGCAGCAAATGAGCACCCCGCAACGAAATCGCTACACCTTGATCTGTTACCCCAACACTCCTCTTCCAAATCTTGATGTCTCTAAAACCACCTGTAGCAATCCTAGAACTATCAGGACTGATCGCAATCGACTGAATCATATCCAAATGACTCACCGGTGCAGTGGTTTGTAACTGACCTTGACTCTGGGGATCAATCAATTGAGCAACATCGCCTGCAGCATCCAATGACGGCCAGCGATAAACCATCGCTTGATTCCCTCGACCTGCTACCACCCATTGACCATCAGAACTCGCATCCATGGAGTACATGGGACGCACACTCTCAGGGACCTGCTTCCATTGCATGTTCTGATTAGGCTTTGCAATACCAGCGGGTGCTCCCGCATCGATCCAAGCTTGCAGCAAATCGATATCAGAAGCACTGAAGCGTTTGGCACCCACAGCATTTTTATCCGGTGGCATCACGGAATCATCCGTCGCTCTAACTCGCCGCACCAACTCGCTCTCGCTCCCTTTCCCCACAAGCATCGTTGGACCACTATCCCCACCCTTGCCAAGCTGCTCATAAGACTCAAGATTCAATCCACCTTCAGCCTTCTGTGCATTGTGGCAAGCGATGCAATTTGCTCGTAACAGAGGAAGAATGTGGTTAGCAAAATCCTTGGGCTGACCAGCACCAACCGCAGCATCCTGCGCGTCGCTCCGAACGCCTAAAGCCAAGAAAACGGCAAGGAAAAGGGTGCAATGTAACGTTATTGAAAGTTTATTTAGCAATGCGATATTCATGTTTCAGGGTTACTTATGGGCAAGTAATGTGATTTGCGTTGAAATATAAAAGTTTTACTTCGGTGGCTCTGCCGCAGGAACAACTTTTAGACGGAAAGGAGCCGAAGGCAGAAATGTCTGAAAATCCCTTGGAGCAATTTCTTTCGCAAGCGCTTCAAGCTTCGGATTTGTTTCAGCAATGATCTTTTCGGCCGCTGGACGATCACCAGCCCAATTCGGGTCTGCTAACAATCCTTGTATGCGGTCCCGATATGCCAAAAGCCGACTGTGTGACTCGGGATGCAAAGATTGCTTAAGCACAATCTCGGTGACAAACCAAACCGTGTACTCGCCGACCGGTGCATCCGCTGCAACCTTGATTTCCGGATTGGCTTCAAGTGCTTTCTCCGGAAGTTCAAACTCACCAAGGGTGACCTTAGGCGGGAGGTTCTGTGGGCGCATGATGCCCTTCGCTTCACCACCAGCACGCCGAACTGCGCGAACAGGAAGCTTACCTGCTCCCCCTTGTGGGATTTCAAGAACCAGTCCAGGTGAATCTCCAGCACGTATTTGAATCGGTGCAAGATCCTGATCAACTACTTTCAACAGCCACTGACCAGATATTCGAGCTTGCGGTAAGCCTCGATCACCTGAAGCAGAAACGACAATCGCCGCTGCTTGTATCGGTATCACAATTTCCGGATCAGCCGGATTCAACTTCGTCTTTGCAACAGGCTTAATCGCCCCTAACGAACCAACTGCATTCTCATCTGCAAAGAACACCAAAATCCCTTCACTCTGCCCCGGCGCAAGAACACTCGGAGCAACGGTGACTCCCGCAGGCAGACTCTCGCAAGAAAGCTCAATCGGCAAATTATGATTTCCAGCCCGACGCACGCTCACATGCATCGCCACCTGACCACCCTTTGGTAGCGACACTCCTGTCGTCTTCGCTTGCGCTGAATTGTTTGTATCCGGTAACCAATGTCCCACAGCATGAACCCGAGGAACTGGCGGCCCTAACCTCAGCACGACTTCCGTTGAATGCTTACTTGATGGCTGCAGATTCAGATCACTAACACTCAAACGAATGTTTTTGTTCGACGGCCCTGGCGGGATCAAGAAAATAGGATCAGTGGTTACGAGTCGTACAGCGCGCGTTCCAACGGCAGAACCATCTTCGGCAATCGATATTACGTCACGTCCTGTAAAACGGCCCCTGGCCAAAAAGTCTTGGATACGTTGTTGCAAGCCGGGATTATCTGCAACGACTCCACTCGGATTCTGCGCTAACACGTTCCGTATTTCAACAAGTTGCTCCGGAGTCGGTGGCGGCACAACCCGGTCCGCGATAACGCGGATATCCGACAATTGCCCCATGGTTTCTGAAAGCACCTCGCATTCGTAGGCTGCACCCTCACTAGGAGTAAACTCAATCTCACGCGTCGGCTCTTTCGCACTAAGCCTGAATTTCACTTGCCATGGTGGCGAAGGAACCATTTGCGGCAAGATCGCTTGCGACGATGAACCATCCTGCAATGCCGAAGGCTGCGCATTAGCATCGACACCAGGCCATTCGCTAACTGCATTAGCAAAAACGCTAAAAGGTGATTTCCAAGAATTAGCGCTAAGAAGTGGGTGATTATCTGGCGGATCGATCACGAGGGCGAAAGACATGCTCTCAGACGATCGGTATAGAAAATCATGAATCCCAAGTCTCAGCTCTTCAATCTGCTTGGTGGGCACAGATGTGGGAGTCGTAAATACAATCGGCTCCCGATTAACGCTACGCAATTGGCTTAAAACATTCCCCTCGCTATCCGAGACTTGCAATGCAGCAAGCGTCGTAGCATCAATCGATTGCGATGCGAGAAGTATCCTGGGCCACCGCTCTGCTTTCTTAGTGCGAAGCAAAACTCGATCATTGCGTTTTGTTAGCCCAACATAACACACTCCCGGCAAAACTTCAGGTGGATTCTTCGGGTCAATCGATGGTGGAAGATTTTCAACGGGCGTATTTACCACCGCGATGAAACGCGAATTGGAAACACCATAACGTCCGGTAGCCCACAACTCGTAAATCCCAGGTGGAACACTCGGATCGACAGTCACTGAGAAACTTCCGTAAACCTTCTGCGCCGTCGCAAGCGGATCAAGAGGAAGGCTCGCTGACTCATCCAATTTCGCAACGATACGAGGATCTGAAAAGACAATCTGCTCGATGTCTTGAGTAAAGCGTCCCCCCGTGACCTTGAGGGCATTGGGATGATTGGTGGACAACACGGGAGGAAAGACAGCATCAATAGCGAGAACAGGAAGCTCAGC
>Ga0255126_1000566_pt1 | contig 15943 bp, 9 predicted proteins | sample Law_Miss_RepA_8d_FD_188556 | JGI IMG/M metagenome (GOLD analysis project Ga0255126, IMG submission 188556) | Freshwater microbial communities from St. Lawrence River, New York, United States - Law_Miss_RepA_8d | ecosystem: Environmental > Aquatic > Freshwater > River | place: USA: New York... | reverse complement strand
CTGTGGGCAGACGAATCACAAGTGTCCCGGCCATTTCGGCCACTTCCGCCTCGCCCGCCCCGTCTATTACATCCAATTCCTGCCCTTCGTGCAAAACATCCTGTCTTGTGTCTGTATTCGGTGCTCCAAGCTCCTCGTAGACAAGAACTTCCGCAAGCATTATCTGAAGCGCCGTGGGGAGGCGAGGTACCGCGAGGTTCTCACGGCGTCCAAGGAGATTAAGCGCTGTGGCCAGGAGACGGAGGACGGCTGTGGTGCTCGTCAGCCTGACCGCTACGTGCGCGAGGGAATTGCGCGCATTGTGGCCGAGTGGGAGGACGCCAACGGCAACGGCGAGAAGCAGAAGCAGAGCCTGGAGGTGGAGTACGTGCTCCGCCTCTTCCGCCGTATTACCGACGAGGACGTGGACTTTCTCGGCCTGAATCGCTTCTGGTGTCGCCCTGACTGGATGATCTGCACGGTCCTGCCCATTCCTCCTCCGCAGGTTCGTCCCAGTGTGATCCAGGACAACAACCAGCGCTCCGAGGACGACCTCACGCACAAGCTGGCCGAGATCATCAAGACCAACAATACCTACCTCCAGCCCCGCATTGAGGCTGGCGCTGCCAAGTCGGTCATTGACGAGTGGACGAACGTGCTCCAGTACCACGTAGCCACTCTCGTGGACAACCAGATTCCTGGTGTGGCCCCGAGTGCGCAGCGCAATGGCCGGCCTCTCAAGTCCATCCAACAGCGTCTGGGGAGCAAGGAGGGCCGTATCCGCTATAACATCCAGGGCAAGCGCGTGGAGTTCAGCGCGCGCTCCGTGATTACTCCGGACCCGAACATCTCCATCGCCGAGCTCGGTGTTCCGGAGAAAATCGCGATGAATCTGACTTTCCCGGAGCGCGTGACCAAGTTCACGAACGAGCACCGTGGAAACCTGGACAAGCTCTACAAGCTCATTCGCAATGGGCCGAATACGTACCCTGGTGCGAAGACGATTCGCCACGCCGATGGGCGCATCACGAGCCTGCGCCACGTGAATACCAAGGAGCTCGTGCTCCGCGAGGGCGACATCGTGAATCGCCACCTCATGGACGGCGACGTGGTCCTCTTCAACCGCCAGCCCACGCTCCACCGCATGTCTATGATGGGGCACAAGGTCAAGGTGCTCAAGGGAAAGACGTTCCGTCTTAACGTGTCCGTGACGGCTCCTTACAATGCCGACTTTGACGGCGACGAGATGAACATGCACTGCCCGCAGAGCTACGAGGCTGCCACGGAGCTGGAGGAGATCGCTGCCGTTCCTCACCAGATTCTGCGCCCGCGCGACGGCCTTCCCGTGATTGGCATTGTACAGGACACGCTGGTGGGGAGCTATCGCATCACCAGGGACCACGTCACCCTGAATCGCAGGGAGTTCATGAACCTGATGATGTGGAATCGGCGCTTTGACGGCACTATCCCCGAGCCGAAGGGCGACAACGGCAAGTGGACGGGGCGCCAGGTGCTCAGCCAGCTCCTGCCCCCTATCAACCTGGAGATGAACAACAGCTCCAAGCGCAAGGTTGTCATCCGCGACGGCGAGATCCTGGAGGGCCAGTTCGACAAGGGCATCTTCAGCAAGGCGTCCAAGGGCATCATCCACATGACCTACAAGGACTACGGGAGCAAGGACACGGTGGACATGATTGACGCGCTCCAGAACACGATGGAGCAGTTCCTCGTGTACAACGGCTTCTCTGTGGGCATCAGCGACTTGATTGCCGACGCGTCCACGAAGGACGAGATGAACAAGAAGATCAAGGACACCAAGTCCGATGTAGAGACCCTTCTTTTACAGATTCACCAGGACCTCTTTGACAACAACACGGGCAAGTCCAACCAGGCCGAGTTTGAGGACAAGGTGTTCGGTACTCTGAACAAGGCCACGGAAGGTGCGGGCGAGTCTGGCCAGGCGTCTCTGGCGAACGAGAATCGCATGACGGCGATGGTGCGTGCGGGGTCAAAGGGTGGGCCGATTAACATCGCGCAGATGATTGCGTGTGTTGGCCAGCAGAACATTGAGGGCAAGCGTATCCCGAATGGCTTTGAGGACCGCACTCTCCCGCATTTCAAGAAATACGATGATGGCGCAGAGGCGCGTGGGTTCATTGAGAACTCTTTCATCGCTGGACTGACGCCGACGGAGTTCTTCTTCCACGCGATGTCGGGTCGTGAGGGTCTGATTGATACGGCAGTTAAGACGGCCGACACAGGCTACGTACAGCGTCAGCTAGTGAAGGCGATGGAGGACCTCGTGGTTCACAACGACGGCACTGTGCGCGACGCCAATATGAATATCACGCAGTTCCACTATGGCGAGGACGGCATTAACTCTACCAAGATTGAGAGCCTCTCCCTAGAAATCGGTGAGCTGACGGACGAGCAGATTGACACCGAGTACGGCCTGAAGGGCGCCGACCTGACGGCGATTCTAGGTGAGGGCGTGGACCGCGGGAATGACGCGGACCTCCTGAAAGACTTTGCCGACCAGGTGAAGGCCGACCGCAAGATGTTGGTGGAGGGTGTCTTCCGCGGTGGTCGCGTGGGTGGTGTGTTCGCTGCGGTGAACATGGAGCGCCTGCTCTTCAATGTGAAGGTCAAGTTCGGCCTGAATGGCGAGCAACGCACGAATCTCACGCCCGCGCATGTGGTGGCCGGCGTGAACGCCGTGGTTGAGAAGACGCAGAAGTTCCACAAGATTTGGGCCGCCCTCCTGCGGTTCTACCTGTCGCCCCAGAAGATCATCGTGCGTGACCGCTTCACTGAATCCGCCTTTGACACAGTATGCGAGATGCTCGTGACGAAGAACTGGCAGGCCTGGGTACAGCCAGGCGAACTCGTGGGGATCATTGCAGCCCAGAGTATTGGTGAGCCGTCGACGCAGATGACGCTCAACAGTGTGGACTGGGACACGAAGGTGATGATTGCCAAGAACGGGCGCATTGTGTGCCCTGAGATTGGCGAGTTCATTGACGCACAGCTGGCCGAGAATAAGGACAAGGTCAAGGTGTTCGCCAACGAGCAGGAGTACCTTGAGCTCAGCCAAGCCGATACCTGGCAGGCCATCAGTTGCGACGAGGACGGCAAGATGATGTGGACCACCCTAGAGGCCGTGACTCGCCACCCCGTGGTCAATGAGGACGGCACGGACACGATCCTGGAGGTTGAGACCGCCTCAGGGCGCACGGTAAAAGCCACAAAGGGCAAGTCGTTCCTCATGCTCATTGACGGAAAGATTAGCGCCGTGAATGGTTCCGACATCAAGGTGGGCGACTGCCTGCCGATGGCGAACTCCCTGTCGATCGGTGACCTCAAGGTAATTTCCTCCATCTCGCTAAGGGAGTACCTCCCTCCCACGGAGTGGTTGTACGGCACAGATGTTCAGCTGGCACTCACCCAGCTACGTAGCCAGGAGCGTCACTGGTTCCAGAAGAACAACGGCAACCTATTCACAATCCCCTACAGTCGCAGTGACGCATTCCGCGAGGCGTTCGAGGACGGCAAGAACACTAACGCTGACAAGATTGTATCGGGCTATGTCTATCCTGCGCGCACCCGCCCCGATGTGAGCCAAATCCCCGAGGACATCCCTTTAACACAGGATTTCGGTTTCTTCGTGGGTGCCTACCTTGCCGAAGGAATGAGCAACTCCACGCAGGTGAACATCACGAACAATGAGCTGGCATACCTGGAGAAGGTAAAGCTTCTCATGGACTCTTGGAATGTCGGCACGCATATCGTATGCGAGGAGCGCGAGTCAGCCAAATCTGGCATCAAGGGCACGACCACAAGCCTCGTTATCCACTCCACGCTCTTGGCCACTCTTATGCAGAAGGCGTTTGGCCGTGTGAGTCACGAGAAGACCATGCCTGACTGGGTGTTCCAGGCTCCTACCGAGTTTGTACAGGGTCTCGTTGACGGCTATGTGAGTGGTGATGGGTCTGTGTCAAAGAAGAGTGGTTACATTACTGTGACCTCCGTGTCGAACGAGCTGTTGACCCGCTTCAGCACGCTCCTCGCCAGGTACGGAATCTTCGGGCGCATTTCAAGCCACATGCCGGCCCTGAACAACTTTGACTCTGTGCGAAAGGCGTATACGTATACGATTCCTACGCACTACTCCAAGGTGTTTGCGGAAACTTTCGCTCTCTCCATGGACTATAAGCAGGACATCCTGGACTATCACTTCAATCTGATGGAGAAGGGTAACATGACACATCTGGATACCACGGGCGAGGTGGTCTGGGATGCGATCGTGTCTATCAAGGAGGTCGTGCCGATGAAGGGCAAGGTGTACGATTTCACCGTTGAGAAGACTCGCAACTTCATGACACACTCGTGCCATATCCTGCGCGATACCTTTCATCTTGCTGGCGTGGCCAGTAAGTCCAACGTGACCCGAGGTGTGCCTCGCCTCAAGGAGCTTCTCAAGGTGACCCAGAATCCGAAGGCCATGTCACTCACCATCTCGCTCCTTCCGGAATTTGCCAACAACAAGACGAAGGCGCGCGAAGTGGCGCAGGAGCTGGAGCTCACTCTTCTGCGTGACATGACGGTGAGGACGGCCATTTACTATGACCCCTCGGACTCGGCGAGTATTCTCAAGGAGGACCGTGAACTACTGGCGTTCTACAAGATGTTTGAGCTGGCCGAGGCACCGGCTGCGTGGAGCAAGTATATTCTTCGTCTGGAGCTCGATAGACAGCAGATGTTTGACAAGAACATAACAATGGACGATATCCACTACGTGTTGCGTGAGCGCTTCGGCAAGGACGTGAACATGGTCTACTCTGACTTCAACAGCCAGAAGCTCGTGATGCGCATTCGCCTGCTCATTGCTGGAGAGACTATGACAGACCCCTCAAGCCTGGATGTCATGTCGGCCTACAAGAAGTTCCAGAACAAGCTTCTGAACTCGGTCATTATCCGTGGCCTTCCTGGAATCAAGGCGGCCACTTTCCGCAAGGGCGATGGGCGCTTCATGTTCAACGCGACCGAGGGCAAATACGAGAAGACCGAGGAGTACATCCTCGACACGGATGGTAGCAATTTCCTTGAGGTCATGAATCATCCCGCCGTGGATGCCACGCGGGTGTATAGCACACACGTACACGACATTTATTCCCAGCTCGGTATTGAGGCAACGCGGGCTGTACTGTACAATGAGATCCAGACCCTGTTCGAGGAAGGCCAAATCAACTACCGGCATCTCGGCTTACTAGTGGATGTTATGTGCAGGGCGGGGCGTCTGATGTCCGTGGACCGCTACGGCATCAATAAGCTTGACATTGGTCCTCTGGCCAAGGCGAGCTTTGAGGAGACGGAGCGCATTCTCTTGAAGGCGGCCGTGTTTGGTGAGATGGATCCGGTCACCGGCGTCTCGGCGAGTATCATGACTGGCCAACCCATTCGCGCTGGCACGGCATTCAGCGACATTATGCTGGATGAGATGGCCGTGCTCCGCTTACAGAAGGGTCTACCTCCCGCGGCGCCTCTGGGTGGGGACGACGAGGGTCCGACACAGGAGCAGGTGGACCAAGAGCTCACTCTGGACCCGAATGACATGTGCTCGCAGAGCCGTCTGCGTCTAAATATTAATCTGCCGAAGGCGAAGGCTACCCTGGAAGACGAGCCAGATATTGAAATCGCCGTGGTGGAGGATTAGACCAAAAGCCAAAAGGCTATAAAGCCAAAAAACCAAAGGCTAAACGAACCCGATAGGTACCATATAATGTGGTCCATGCCACCCTGGGAAAATAACCAATGTATTTCGTTTCAGGGACCACTGCCACGAACTACATGCATCCAAGAAGGCTGGAAGGAGATGGAGCACGACGCCATCATAGAGGCGAAAAACCAAATAGAGCACATAGATTCCCACGCAGAGTGGGAAATCCGCAAGAAAATCACGAATCCCTATGAAGCCATTTTTTCAGGCAGTTCCGAAAACACCTTCCCATCTCTCACGAATCTCCACCCCCTCAGCCGTTCCTATTTCAAGATGATTGAAATGCTGAAAATCGCCAATTTCTGGAAGTCCGTCGACCACAAAGCCCCCTTCAAATCCGCCCACGTCTGTGAAGGACCCGGTGGATTTATCCAGGCCCTCGTGGAACAACTCCGCAACAGGTCCATCGCAACAGAAGCCATCTACGCCATGACCTTGCGCCCCACGAAGACGCATATTCCAGGCTGGCGCAGATCCATCCAATTCCTCCGCAAAAATCCACAAATCAAGCTCTTGTATGGCGCAGACGACACGGGCAACATCCTTTTACACGAAAATCAAAAAGCCTTCTGTGATACAGCAAAAGGCTCTATGATTTTTACGGCCGATGGAGGCTTTGACTTCAGTGTGAACTACGCCAATCAAGAACAAATGGCGTTTCCCCTCCTAGTAGCCTCGTTTACGATGGGTCTACAGTGCTTGGCAAAGGGCGGGACAATTATTATCAAGCTCTTTGACATTTACAGCAACGCCACGCAGGACTTATTTCTGGGTACGGCCAGGCTCTTTGAGCGCTTTACGCTCTATAAACCCGCCACGAGTCGTCCTTGTAACTCGGAGCGCTATTTCATCGCGATGAATTATGTTGGCGAAGATGAATCAAACGAATGGATAAAGCATCTACACACCGTCTCAGAAGCGCATGCCACAGCCCCTATAACACGTCTTTTTGCGCAGCCATGGCCCAGGAATATTGTAGAAGCCATCCAAGAACACATACATCACCAAGAGAAACAACAAATCAGTGTAATAGAAGAAACTCTACATTTTGACAAGTCCACCCTAGTAAACCAGATCGCCCGGAATATCCGTATTAGCAAGGCCTGGTGCGAGGCGTTTCAAGTGCCGTATTGTATTTAGACACTAGATCTAGTCGGTGCGTTCCATGTCAGGCATCTTCGGTTTAATATACACATCATGAAGCCTCTGTCCTACCACTACAGAGGCTTGATGCTGTGACATCTCGCCAGTACCCATGCGCTCTAAGAGAGCCAGCATCGTCTTCAGAGACGCCTCATTGAACGTCTCGCTAGACATGAGCATCTTGAAGAGGGCGGGATAGTCCTCGGCAAAACGACTCACCTCGGCCTTTATTTCCTCGGCGGATTTCCCAGCCTCCTTCATCGCCTTCACCTTTTCGACCTGCGCCTTCACGTATGTGGCCCGCGCTTTCGCCACATCGGGTTCAATAGGTATTGCGGGCTCTTCCTCCGGTGGACGAAATGAGGGCCTAGGCATGTTCTTCCATACCTCCAGAAAGATATTTTAAATCCAATACGCAAACAGAGATGGCGTTTGCTATACCATCATGTGAATTGGATATTCCCGTCCTATCGCCATCTGCCGGCGACAAAAATGCGTATTTGGAACCGAATTCTCCAGATGCGATCATACGAAAAGCCACCGCTATGAGAGCACAGGCATGTGTAGATACTATGTACGATGTAAAACCGGCCGTATATCATACAGGCGAACCCATCAAAAATTTGTCACCAAGACCACGAAATATAGATGGCTTTTGCGATTACAAGGCTAGATATAGTATACCCATTCTACTTATATTTATTCTCGCACTCTTCATTATCCTCGTATCGAGCAAATCTCTCCGCCGTTCTGGGAAACTCTGTGTGCTGGCGTGTGCGGTAATATTGATGGCCGTTGTTATATACATATACACTAGAAATGAGTGATCCAATCAAAGAAGACCCGGTGATCATTGATAAAATCGTAAATATACTCAATGAATACCGCAAGAAATTTGTGAATAACGATACCCTCACATCACAAGACCCCGTAAAACTCAACGAAATAAAGGCCACCCTCCAACAAAAGGCCACCTCCGTCAACAATTATTTCAATAATCCGAGTGCCTATGTAAGCGATGTGAACGACACAGAAACGAACACCCTCATAAACCAATTGAATACACAAATACAAGCTCATCCCGAAAATCCGACATATCCTATACTCATCGGCAGATATACAGGACTAATGTTCGTACAATTCCCTCTTACACTATCTGTCAACCATATTCACAAGCTAGCAAAAACGCAGGCCTAATACTAGATGGACAACGGAACCGTATGTCCCGAAGGAAAAGTTCGTCGTAGATCCTATGTACGTAAAAATACGGGCAAATCTGTAAGAGGCACCTGCGTTTCCGTACCTAAACACGAATGTCCTCCCGGTACTGTATACAGGTCTTCCTATACACGCCACGTAAAGAATCAATCATATACACGCAAGACGAAAAACGGGCGCTCTATCCAAGTCCACCCTCGCTCCCACACTTCTAAAGTAGGTGCCTCGTGTGTGAAAGTATCTTCCAAGACAGGCAGGCCTCCGAGCTCGGCCGTGCGCATTGGTCCTCTCAAGAAGGGAGAGCTCAAAAAATTCGGATATTCTTATAAACTCCCGGAGGAAACTCGCAGAGCAGCTCTTCAGGACGCCATTGATAAACTCGGACCCCTCAATGTTTACTACAAACTCCACGCCGTCTCCGAGCTTACAAAGACCAAAGCCCCTAAGGCCTCGGCCGTTTTCATGGAAGATAAGAAATGGATACAAACTGTCTACGGCCCCCTCCACGCTTTCTAAGCGCATGGCAGATGTTCGGCTTTGTCATCACGACGTTTATTTTCTTAATCGTCTTGGTGTATACGAGATTTAGTATTGGGTCCATAGAGCTTGATGCGAACTGGGAAGAACAGCGGTGCCGACCCGATGTAATGATGACGAGTGGATTATACGGCAAAGACGCAGAAGCAAACGTACAACATTGCATGACAAAAGGCTTTGATGCCCGTGCAAAAAAGACAGTAATCCCCTTTTACTCCATCATGGGATCGTTTGCCGACACACTTTCTTCACTCATTACAAGTATAAATAGCACGAAGGTTACATTTGCGACTCTTGTTGGAAGTGCATCAACCGTCTTTACGGAGTTCTCCTCGCGCCTACAAAACATGTTTCACAGAATGTACAGCTCTGTTGTGCAGATGAAAATACTAATGAGCAGAATATTTTCAACCATGAACGCAATTATGTATATGGGACAATCAGCCATTCAGGCAGGCATGAATTTTGAGCGGACAAGCTTATGGAACACTATACGAAATTTTTCATGCTTTGACCCTGATACACAGGTGCTGACAATTAATCGGGACATACAGTGTATAAAGGATATACAAATTGGCGATACACTTGAAAATGGGCAAAAGGTCACGGGGGTCTTTCAATTCAACGGAGATGGCCAAGAAATGGTTGTACTGCCCGAAGGTGGCATGATCGTAAGTGGGCCCCACGCTGTTTTACAGGGATCCAAGTGGATAAAGAGTTCTGAACATCCCGACAGCATACGCTCGCAGAGATGGAATGGTGGTAATCAGCGCCCCCTGATCTGTCTGAATACCACGAATCATACGATACAAATTGGGAAATATACATTCACGGATTATGATGAAACTGCCGAGGGAAATAAAAGCGCGATGTCTTCCGCTATACACATGTTAAACGGGGGGCATTATTCCTATTCGTCGCCTCATACGTTTACGAGGGGTTGCCACCCCGATACACGGATACGCCTCAAGGATGGCTCGGCCGTCCCGGCAAACACAATCACCCTGGGCACTTCCCTTTCACATGGTATTGTGACGGGTGTTGTAAAAACACAGGTGAGCGAGGTATGTTACTATGGCAATGAGGTATTCACACCGGCCACGGCGGTCTGGTCTGAAGAACATAATAAATATATGCGTCTCGGAGATTTTATACAACCCCAGATCCTCCAGAGTCCGGCAATATTCTGTGCGTTCTTTGTATCGCCTTCTGCGGTAATAGAGACCTCGGAAGGTACTATATTCCGTGATTATCTGGAAATACACAGCAACCAAATAGAATCTTCGTATGCCGATGCATTATATAAGTCCTAATAACGTTTAGAATGTCGTTGAAAAGTCTTCCACTTATATTAACGACAATCGTGTTTTTAGGAGTATTTGCATCCACCGTCATTAGTCTACAGCTAGAAGATATACGCGGAAACTGGGATAAGAGACGATGTGAAACTATGGTCATTTCTATGGCACATTTAGTTCCCGATGGAAAAGATCCCAATGTAGATCCGACTAAATTTGCCACGGACAATTTCTATTTCTGTATGAACAAGTTGGTGGACAATTCCATGAGCAAAACTATTAATCCCTTGACGGGAGCAATAAACATGCAAATTGATCTTGCTAATCCTATTGCACAATCGATGAACTATTTACGTTCTAATGCGAAGAGCCTGCTTGATCCTTTGAATAAAATGGTACAGTCACTCTGGGATAGTGCCAAAGTGATAGCTATAAAGATTTCCACTACGTTTTATCTCATAGCAAGCGCATTTCACAGGGTACAGGCGCTTGTACTATCAACCGTTTTTGCCGGGTTCGCCGTATTCAAAGGAATACTCAATCTTCTTGCGCTTGTGCGAAGGATTGTGGCTGAAATGATGGCGATGTTGATGGCGATTATTATAATCTTAACAATTATTTCTATCTTTTTACCAATGTTGGTATCAGGCATTTTACCCATATTAATTGCTGTAGTAGCTACTATTGCTGCAAGTATTGCACAGGATGCGTATAATGAATTGGCCGATGTTAATTCGGCGATCGGATTCCAAGACATGCCGAAGAGCCCTGGCCTGCGTGAGGGATTGCCTCCTGGCCGCTAAATTTATTGTGCTGCTCTAGAAGAATGAAGCGCACCACACTTTTGATAAGTGCCCTTTGTATGCTCATTTTGGCGAATATACTCATGATGTCCTACGCATCCCCGGCATTCCTCCCCAGTTCTGAGGGATTTACGGCGTATATGAAGGAGAAGCAGGCTGAGGCAGAGAAGAAGGAAGAAGCGTTTAGAAACTATTCCCCTGGTGGTGCTAAGGATGCGTATCAACCGATTGGAGCGTTTGACGGTGTTCATCTGAGCAAGGCGAATGAGTGGCGCCAGGCATCTCCGAATGAGCCTCTCCAGGGTAACTATCCGAAATTTGAGGTTGGTCCCGACCAGCTCTTCATGTTCAAGGACAACCAGGTGAAGCCCGAGTGCTGCGCGGCCAGCTACTCGTCCTACGGCGGATGTGTGTGCACCACGCCCGAGCAGCGCAATTACATCAACATGCGCGGTGGCAATCGTACTGCCCCTGACGCGGGTGTGTAAAGCGTATGCTGGCGTATGTAAAGCGTATGTAAAGCGTAAAAAACAATCCCCAGAAATACTCCACGACTTTAGAATGTCGGCCAAAAAAACTATCTGCCTTACTATGATCGTTAAAAACGAGGGCCATATTATCGCAGACACACTCGCACATCTCCTCAAATATATACAATTCGACTACTGGGTGATCAGCGACACCGGCTCTACGGATAAGACCAAGGAGATTATCCAAGAATTCTTCAAAGCCAGGAATATCCCTGGAGAACTCGTGGAAACCCCCTGGCGCGACTTTGGATTCAATCGCTCCGAGGCATTCCGCCACGCCTATAAAAAGGCCGACTACGCCTTTGTCTGGGACGCAGACGACGAAATCAGCGGTGATTTCAAGTTACCGGCCGTCCTAGACGCCGACTCCTACCTGTTCACCTTCGGCTGCGAAGACGGCTTCCGTTATTCCCGTGCGCAGATGTTCAATAATCACCAGAAATGGATTTACAAGGGCGTACTCCACGAGTACGCCATGTGTACCGAGCCAACCAGACCCTCTGACACAGTTACGGGCAACTACTACTTCATTTCTGGGCGCCGTGGTGACAGAAGCAAGGACCCCAACAAATACCTGAAAGACGCTCTCATCCTGGAAAAAGCGTGTAAAGAAGCCCTGGAGACCAAAGACCCGATTTACAACCGCTATGTCTTTTACTGCGCCCAAAGTTATTCGAGCTGTAACATGCACGAGAAGTCCGTCGAATTCTATAAGAAGGCCGCAGATTCCAAGGAGCAGTGGCAACAAGAGCGTTATATTGCGTGCCTGGAGATCTACGAGGCATGCGAGAAGTTAGGCAAGCCAGAGGAGGCACTTCGCTTTCTTGTAGATTCTTATTACTATGATTCAAAGCGCGTAGAGTGTATTTATCGCCTGATAAAACACTATTGTGTGCGCAATGCTCCTGAAGTAGCCTACATGTATTACTCACTCATCCAAAATTATTTAGAGAATGAATATCCCACGGACAATATTTCCTCACGCCTCTTCGCCAGGAAAGCAGAGTACGACTTCTATCTTCCCTATTACATGGTCATCGTATCCGAAAAAACAGGACACCTTGATACGGCGGCGAGGATGTACGAGTTCATTGTCAAACAGAATTACACGTATTTGACCGATTGGTGGGTGAGGAATCTCGTGTTCAATATGCAGTTCTGTATCACCCACTTACCGAATCGCCTAGACTTTTTCCTAGACTTTATGGACTATATACGCGCCCTGGAGACCAGGGGAATTACGTTTGAACCTGTACAACGCCAGGTGATATCCAAGCTGATCGACAAATACAGCCCTCTTCTTACACAGCCCTATACAGGTCCCCTACCCACCTCTAAGACAACCCCAGTCCGCATCCTGTTCACCATGACGACGTGTAAGCGCTTCGATCTCTTTGAGAAGACCATGAACTCCATCCTACAAACGTGGACTGACCTCAATAAGGTCGACTACTTTTTCTGCGTGGACGACAATTCCAGGCAGGTTGATCGCACGAAGATGACGAAGGCCTATCCCTTCATAAATTTCTACATGAAGGACTCCGCCGAAAAAGGTCATCGCACCAGCATGAATATCATTTACGATAAAATCAAGGAGCTCCAGCCCACTTACTGGATACATATGGAGGATGACTGGCTCTTTTTTCAAAAGGAGGCCTACGTACAAAAGTCCATTGATTTCCTAGAGCGCAATGAATCGAAGGCCATTCACCAGATCCTCTATAACCGCAACTACGCAGAGATCTATGACGGCTGGAACATCAATGGCGGACAACCACTGGAACCCGGCTTCCTCCTACATCTCAAGAGCGACCAGATACAAGGTCCCAACTGTGGATACTGGCCCCATTATAGTTTCCGCCCTTCTATGGTGCGTGCCCGCACAATTCTGGATCTCGGCAACTACGACTCCCCCAACACCTTCTTTGAACGTGACTATGCCGACCGCTACTTTGCCAAGGGCTACAAATCAGCCTTCTTTAACACGATCTCGGCTCTGCACACAGGAAAACTCACCAGTGACAAAACAGGCGAAAACGCCTATACACTGAACAACACTGACCAGTTCTCTTCTTCCAAGCAAAAGATGCCTAATACGTTTGTAATAAACCTCAAACGTCGCACAGATCGCAAGGAAGAAATGGAGAAGACGTTTGAAGCGGCTGGATTCACTAATTATGAATTCATTGAAGCCATTGACGGCTCTACTCTAGAAGTCACGGAAGAAATCCGTCGTCTTTTCGTAGGCAATGATTTCGGCAGTAGAAAGGGTGTCATAGGATGTGCGCTCACCCACTACAACCTGTGGAAAAAACTGTCCGCCGACACAGAACAGTCCTTTTACACCGTGTTTGAAGATGATATTAGCGTATCCAATACATTTCGCCAAGCTCTTGAAAAGGCTCTTACAAATGAACTCACCAACGTGGATGTCTTATATTTGGGATATCATGTGAGAGATGAACATAAAGAACGTATTCACCAGAGGCATGATAACGCCGTACCAATAGATTTTAGCATTTATATTGGCGGGTTTTATGGCTATGTTATTACTAAATCTGGATGTAGTAAGATTCTCGAATATATAGAGTCGAACGGGATAAAACATGGAATAGATTACCTTGTAAAAATAATTCCTGGCCTGCGTATTTATAATCTACAGCCTCATATTGTGTTTAGTCAGTGGGTACAGAATGCCTCTTCACCAGTAGATTCCGATATACAGAAAGATAATTCTTCCTTTATTTTCACTGCTGATGTAAAAGAGGATGAGTGGGAGATGTACGCGGGCATGGATTCTATGAATGGTGATATGAAAGCGGTAGGGAGAAAATCCGTGGGCGAATTGATGGCAGAAGCCACGATGACCGCGGGATGTGTCGCATTCAATACTCTCGGCTTCCTCAAATCGCGTGTAAAGTTACCCCTAATAAAATCCCCGTGGTTGAATGACACAGATGGTATATATGTGAAGAAAGGATATGTGCCGAAAACGCGTGTCAAGATGTTGTGTAATTGGTGTTCATCCGTCGATCTCTGTAACGAGTGGCTAAAGATGACCCAGGGAAATTATATCTGGAAGAATATACAAATAACGTGGGAAGACGAAGACATTGATTACTACGTCATTATTAACAAACCGCAGCCCGGTGCCAACTTTATTCCTGAGAAGACCATCATATTCCATATGGAGCCCTGGTGCGCCGATGATAACCAGCACTGGGGGGTAAAGACGTGGGGAGAGTGGGCAAGGCCCGATCCCGCGAAGTTCCTCCAAGTAAGGAGCCATGATAAATTCTTGAATCCTGGTACATGGCAATTAAATATGTCATATTCACAGATATCCAAAAATCTTCTAGGAAAGAAACAGCCTGGCCTAGGAAATCTCATTTCCTCTGTCTGTAGTCCCAAATATGTTGATCCTGGGCACAAGAAGCGCATTGATTTTATGAAATTCATAGAATCTAAACAGGATCCTGATGTACAATTACATGTTTTTAGCGAAGATAACAAACACGGGTTTTCTTCTTACCAAGGAAAACTTGCCATGAATAAAAAAGAACAGGGCATTTTACCTTATAAATATTATTTCATGTGTGAGAACAACTCGGAAAATAATTATATAACGGAGAAGCTTTGGGAGCCTATTCTGTGCGAGAGTCTTTGCTTTTACTGGGGATGCCCGAATGTGGCCGATTATATCAACCCGAATGCGTATGTACAGCTGGACATGAACGATTTTGAGGCCTCCTTTAACATCATTAAACAGGCCATTCAATTCAATCTCTGGCTACACCGCCTTCCTTATATCCAGGAAGCTAAGCGCTTACTCCTGGAGAAGTATGCGTTCTTTCCTATGCTGGAAGAGGTGATAGACTCTAGCCTAAACTAATCTCGCATATATATCCACAGCAAAATGTTCCGCATCCTGGCGCCTCTTCTTATGGCTTCTGCGCTTTCTTCCGTCTCAGATTGCTCCAACGGTCGCGCGCTCTTTACACTGACCTCTATGAGTTTCTCTCCTGATCCTACTGTACCTGGAGAGAACTCTACACTCTTACTCTCTATGAATGTTCCCACGGAAGTAACTAACGGGACGGCCACATATTCTACGACCTACAATTTCATCCCTTTTCCTCCTACTACGGATCCTCTGTGCTATGTTACAGTGGACTGTCCGATTCAGGCAGGTACCCTAAACACACGGTCATCGTATCCCATTCCCGCTGATCTCAAAGGTACTATGCAAATTCGTATAACCTGGAATGATATGGACGGCAACCTGTTGATGTGCGTGGCAGTGAATACGAAGCTCGGAATGAATCGGTCCAAGGCTTTGACAGTATTCACTGGCAAAACCAAGATATTCCTTACAGATTAGATGAACGCTGCTATGGAAGGATTCAACAGAAATGCAAATCGGGTAATGAATAGCCTTGTCCCGGTTGGTTCTAATGCAAACTCCCAGAGCTGGATTTTTACAGTGATTATGATCGCGGTCGTGGTGGTAGTATGCGTGGGCGTCTTGTATTATTTTAAGGACTCTCTCAATGACCTAACCACGGCAACTATGGATATGATCAATGGCTATTTCTCTACGCCCCCGCCGCCACCCCCGCCTATGGACGTTTCTGGGAATAATGCTCCTGGACTTGGTCC
>Ga0255126_1000556_pt1 | contig 16079 bp, 16 predicted proteins | sample Law_Miss_RepA_8d_FD_188556 | JGI IMG/M metagenome (GOLD analysis project Ga0255126, IMG submission 188556) | Freshwater microbial communities from St. Lawrence River, New York, United States - Law_Miss_RepA_8d | ecosystem: Environmental > Aquatic > Freshwater > River | place: USA: New York... | reverse complement strand
GTAGGTGGAGGTAACGACGTTTGAGGTGAAGGTGGAGGTGGAGGAGGAGGTGAAGTTGGATTTCTATGAATAGGTGGCGAAATTGTAGATCGGCTACTAGTTTTAGCCATCGATTCCGCCGCTTCCGCAGCCGCAGCCGCAGAAGCAGCTGTCCGCTGCCGCTGCCTCCTCTGCCGCCTCCTCTGCCGCCTCCTCTGCCGCCTCGTTAGAGGGGTGTGTGTGGGTTCAACAAAAAAGTTAACCGCTTCTTTACCAAACCAACTCAAGGCTGTCCTTTGAATGTAGAGGGGTGCGGTTTCAACGAAAAAGGTAACCGGTTCCTTACCGAACCAACACAACGCTTTCCTCGACTCCTCATCGAACTGGAGCCATGCTGCTACGAAAGATTACTGAAAAGCGGTGCTGTCTAGTGAGCGCTCAGTGAGCAGAGGGACTACTCGTTTTTTTTAGAATTTCCGGAAGTACTAGTACTGCCGACATCTGTTTACGTCACTGGATGACCGCAATCTTTTGCGTGCGACGTGTTCAAGACAATAGTGGCTGCGAACGTATCATTGCTGTTACGTAACAAGTCGGATTTGCGCAGCGACCGTCACGCGTAGTGGTCGTTGGACTTCACAGATGGTTAGGGGCTTGCTGATTCAGGTAATACGCATCAAATCTTTGTCTAAAAAACTGACCGTGTGGCGCGCAGCTCTTGATGGTTGCAGCTGCAACATCATGTCATGGCCAAACAACGTTGGGCTAGAGCTTCCCGCGCACACTATGGTGACTTGCACGACTAATGGCGCTGTAGAAGGGACAAGTTTACTTGGGTATGTACAGAATTCGCATAGCATTCGTGGGGTATGGCATTATAGCGTTGCATTGGCTCAAGTGACGAATTTGCGATCAAGTTGGATTCTTGTGGAGAATGTCAATCCGTCCCAGTTGGTTCCGGTCGGAATGAGCGAGGCTGCCCCTGGTTTCATGCTGAAGTCCACCGCCCGAATAGCCAGTTCCAGTTTTCTATACAAGCCCCAGCAGGCGCTAAACGGTCCCTCTTGTGTCATCGGCGGTTTTGTTGTACCCGACATTTCATTATCCCGGACCCCCGAAGCTGAGCAGCCAGTAGCGGGCTGTAAACAACAGGTAAAAGAACCTGAGAAAGTACGTGCACTTACTACCAAGCAGGCGCAGAAGCCGGCGGCGTCCGCATCCGTCTGTGTTCAGATGGGCAACCACCGCTACAAAATTTGTATACATAACAGAAGAGAAACGGCGTGCATCCTGTGCAAAGGAGGTTCCATTTGCGTTCACAATAGGCAGCGATATTGGTGCAAGGAATGTGGTGGGAAGGCATGGTGTCAACATGGAAAGCAGAAAAGCAGGTGCGTAAACTGTGGGGGTAAGGGAATTTGCCAACATGGCAAGTTAGTAGCGCGCTGTCAAGAGTGCACCAATGGGAAGCCTTGAAAATAAATTGGAAGAAGCTGCAGAGGTAGCAGTAACACAGACACAACAACGTGAAGGTGCAGCAGGTATCTGAGCGGAATTGGGGGGGGAGGGGTGAGGGGGTGAGGGTGCGTGAAGTGTGTGGTAATGTTGCCTGTGTGCGTGATCGAGATGCTGGACAGGTTGCACAGTTGAACTTCACGGAGAGGTTGGGTTTACGTAACGCAAGGCAAGAACAGCAGGAGCAACAAAGACGCTGCGCTGCCAGCTGCAAGCAACAATGAAGTGACAATGAATTTATTGAGGAACGTACGTAAAAAACATAAGGAACATCGAAAAAGGCGAAGCGTTAGAAGGGTTGCGAACCTAACAGCCTTTAGAGCGCTTAGACGCCGGCGGCTGGCAGGTCAGCGTCAGATCGCACTGCACTGCAGCGTCCGATTTGCGCTGCCCTAACAAGCGCTGCAGTTCTTCGAGACGTGCGGCAGAGGCAATCACTGCGGCCTCAAGACGGTTCTGGGCCAGTTCGAGGTCGAGCCTGGCAGCGCACAGGGTCTCCAAGCGAGCCAGAGTCGCGTCGACGCGAGCGAACCGCTGGTCGAAGTACTCTCGAGAGTTCAACGCCATCTCCGTGCAGGGAACGAGCGAAGCCTTAATCTCGGCTGCATTCGCTGCGAGCAAACCAATCGCATCCATGTTATAAAGATTCAATTGGTATGACAATATAAAAGCACCTTTTCGTATGTCCCCTCAGGCGTGCCGGGAGACGCGCTATTCATCAGGGAGCTCGAGGAGATGACGAGAGGACGCCTCATGCGTAACAGGCATTAATAGTAAACTCGTTATTCCATCGGATGGCACTCGCCCTGTTCCCTTTGTTTCAAGTTTTGAGGAACTGGAAATCCAGTGTTCCTCGTGATGTTGAAATTCATCAGGACCTACCCCCATTTCGCTAGGTTTTTCTACGCTATTTTAGTGGAATGTACTAGTGTCACCTACAAAAGTAGTTGTGAGAATTTCGAAAAAATTTGTGGAAAATCTAATGCGAGCAGGGCCTATCTGCTTTAACGGGAAAAGTCTTCAATAACATAACACAACACGCCTTTGCAGTGTAGACGCACGCGCCCCCCGCCACGCAACAGTCGTTCCCAACCCAGTTGTGGCATTTCCTGGATATGGCCAATGAAAAGTGTGAGCAAGAAATGGGCATTAATGAAACAAAACGTATGCCACTTGCTTGTGAGGAAACGCTTAAAGACCGCAGATGGGAAACTGCGGCTAAAAAAAGAAGTCAGTTGAATCCAAGGTTCGCGTACTGTCCCAAGATTTGGACGCACCAAGACAGGCACAAGTGGGGGGCAGTGAAATGGGGCGTGAACAAGCCTGATTGAATGGTGCATCGGCATATGTGCGAATATTCATGAATAAAATGTCGCCTGTTGTATGTATTTAGATGCTGCTGTTGTTTTATTGCTTGCACTCTGAGAAAGACATACGCGCACGCGGGGGGTGCTCATAATACGTGCGCGCGTATATGCGGGGAAAGATGGTGGTAAATACACTCGGTTTAGGTTTTAAGGCTGCGTCCCTGTCCGTCGGTGTTCAGACGGGCAACGGCCGCTACAAAATTTGCATCACGGAAGAAGAGAAAAATACCCTTTGCTCAAGTCCCCTTGGTTCGCCCATGCTGCGTAATAAACCTCCAGTGTTCAAGAACCGAACGCCTCACGCGGGGTTGCGCATAATGAAAGCACGTGTATATACCAAGTCTAGAATTTACTAAACAAGGCTAAAAGCCTAAGCCGATGAGCAAGGCCCGTAATTCGTTACGAACATCCCGCAATGTTGCGGGTTGATCCAGCCGTGGGGAAGTGGGGGCAGGGGTTTCGCAGTCTGTCTGCACGCCTGCGTCACAAAAAGCAAGGACGTCAGTTCCCACGGACTGGTGTACAAGAAGGGGGGAACGTATTGGGGAATCTGGAAAAAGTTGGCACGGCACGAAGCCAGGAAATCCGACGCGCGGCGGCGTGTTCATTTCCAGGATACAAGCCAGGCGTGAAGAAAATGGAGAACTGACGACTTTGGGTCTGCGTTGCAGCCGAGGTACAGACGTAACCTCGACTAACAACTGCTGGGGTGTTGAAACCCTGAGCCTTAAACGACCAGTATGTCGGCCGAAGGGGCGTAGCGGAGATGCAGCAGCATTGAAGAGTGCTTCGTGGGACACTTGAGGAGCCGGGGCCGGACCAGTATGTCGGCCGAAGGGGCGTAGCGGAGATGCAGCAGCATTGAAGAGTGCTTCGTGGGACACTTGAGGAGCCGCGGCCGGCAACAAAAAAACCGCAAACGGTTGTTGCCGACCAGGGTGATGAGAAGGAGACAGGGTGGTTGCTACGCCAGCAGAAGCCTGGACGGCCGCCAGGTTGCCTGGAGGTGCATGCCGGGGCAGTAGGGGGCTTGATTCCAGCTGCACCGCGCACTCGGCGCACACGTCATAGTCGCAACGCTGGAACATGGAGTGACATAGTGCAACAACGGATTGTGTAGCGCAGCACACCACCTGACACCATTTTCCTGCATCGCCATCCTCGAGGGGGGTTTCGCATTCGTCGCAGTGGCGCCCAGAATTGGTGTAGAGGCGATCACGCAGACGATGGTCGTTGGGGCAGTACAGACCTGAATGTACAGGGCTTTCTGGGAGACGAGCAGATGGAGCGAACGATGATCTGTACAGGTGAGGTGACAACAAAACAAAATACATACTGGAGAGGGGAGAGAGTGGCGATAGCACCTGAACCTCGCCCGGCCTCGTTGAAGGTGCATGGGTGTTCCGAATCCCAAGAGGTGACCTTGACTCCCCATACTTTCCACGTAGATGTTTTGGGGAGCATTTGAATGATGTGAGCCATGCGTTACGTTGGACTCGTCTGTACGATGACCGTCATCTTCGCTGTTTGATGAACCCTCGACGGATTCATCTTCGTCGTTAACTTCCTTGGCTTGATGTGCCATGAACCTGTTGCCAAGGTACAGCTGGCGGGTTGAGGCACTTTCGCGCTTACGCGCCTCCCTCATCTGGCGGCGTTCTTCCTTCTGCTGGCGGCGCAATGCCCGTTCGTGTCGACGTGCTTCCTTCCATCGCGATCCAACATCAGAGTGCAGAGAGGAAGAAGCAGGATCAGATTGACTCTGCGACAGCACAGCGGGTACAAGAGCTGCGGAACCCGGCGTTGGAGGAACAGCCAATTTGGATCGACCCTGAGACGGAGAATCCGGGGTCTGTGGCAGATTTCGCCGAATGCGGAAAGGCCTGCGCGGGGGAACGGGAGAATTGTCGTCGGGAATGCGTGGTGCAACAACTGATTCAAGAGCTGAGGAACCTGCCGGCGGAGGAGCGGCCAACGTCGCTGGGCCTTGAGACGGGGAATTCGGGGGCCGTGGTGCAATAGGCTGTTTGAGCAAAGGCCGGCGCCTGAACACCGGAGAACTGTCGTCGGACATATTCTTTGTGATGGTAGGCAACAGTAAATATCAAACGCAAGTGCAGGCTTAAAATAAAGGGTTCGATGTGTGAGTTGTCCAATGTTCCGCAACGTGCTAGGCTGCTAGCCATGGCTAGGCTTCAAGCAATACCCCCGTGGCACAGCAAATACCATTGGGGGTTGTATTCGCAGTGCGCGAGCCGGAGCCAACGGCGCCCGAGAAAGTATATGCAGACATCAGGTTTATTTCCGGTACAAAATTGTAGTTGACGCTTCAGCCTTAGGCATGGGTCACAAGTATGAAGAGCGTTTGAATTGTGTGAATTGTTTGAGTTCAGAATTCCTAGAGGAATTGGGGTATTGAATCAAAAATCATAGTTATAATGGTCCGGGAGAAGGGGTGGAAAGGGTTCAAATGCACAGCATGACTCGAAAATGCTTGGAGTAACAGCCTCGCGCAGGTGGTTCTTTTTTTTTTGATTAGTCCTCCTCCGTTGTGTGGCCATGAGTCCAAATGTCGGTGAGAAATGAACCAAAATTCAGAAGTGAAATTTTCCGTTGAGAAAGGGTGGAAAGGGGTCAAGAGGAAGCATGACTCCTCTAACATTTCCAGCAGGATTTGAATGTTGGAAAATTCAAAGTGGAAGTGTTGTGTTGCGTCGCCTGCTGCCCCAAGCATCTCCATTCAGACCGTCCAGCATTGCAAGGGCACGGCATGGTTGCGAGGTGCAGGCGGGGTACCAATCTCGGTTGCAGGTGGTGGGCATAATATACGGTTGGGTATTGTCTAGGCTAGTGTAGCACATCTGGACTAGGCTGATTGATCGAGTACTTTTTATGTACTACATCATCAGACTGATTGTAACGCACTTTTTTGCATCTGAAGCAGCAATGTTCAAGACGGGCGTTCAATGCCTGCGTTGCCACAAGATCTTTTGCGACAAGTCGGGTTTCAACAAACATCACTCAAAAAATCATACTGACGAGGGCGCTCCGATGTATATGACGGGGGTAGCCTACGCAGAAAGCAACGGAGCCAGGACTACAGACTTCGATTGGACTCTCGACCCGCTTCCTGTGGGTACTTCCGCTGCGTTATGTGTCACCCCCGGACTTCTGCAACGAGAAACCAAGATTTTGGCGAAGGCGGAAGCGTTGTTCAGTGACCAAAAATGGTCTTTGGGGGAACCATCGGCAGTCATGGTCGATGAAGCAAGTGGCCATATTGATATGATCGACGAGCTCGCATTCAATGCGTCAACATTGCTGAGGATGCAAATCATGCGGTCAAAATCAGGGGCAATCAAGGTTGTTCCATTCCAGCCTCTCAAAGATACATCCGGGGGCCATTATGCCAAGACTCTTTCTCGATTCAAACTCTTTGCGGAAAGGTATTTTGAAAGGTCTGCAACCATTCAAGAGCTTATTCTTCTGGCACTGAAAGAAAAGTGCAATTCGCAGAACGTATGTTGTCTGGAAAGCTTTATTTATTGGTTAGTCCAGCATGTGCCAACTTTCAAGAATGCGGACCCCCTGCAACACGCTGCAATGCACATGCGGCGCGTATTGCGGGGAACAGCTATGATGCATATGCATGCGAATGTGGACGAGGAAATTGAGCCCTTTTGCATTCAGTGGCTAAATGCAACCAAGGCAACCCCTTTTGGCGTTTTGACAGCGCTATATTACGAGATCAAACGCTGTGTCCCCCATGACAAGCGATTGCTGATCCAAAGAAGCGATCCCGACGAAGGGTTTCCGACTGGATCTGCCATTACGGTAGATACAGGTCGTGAACTGGTGCGAGTGACATGGAAAATGATGCGTTCAATTATTTCAACAACAGTCACGAATATTCAAGCGGCGCTTGATGAAATACACCTTCCAGGTCAGGCTATTGATTTGGCGACTGTGAAGGATTTCGAAGACCCCGCCATTGGTGCAGGAATAAGGGTGCACAATGAGGCAATGTTCAGCGATGCAGACCAAATTGAATGGCTTAAAAATCATTCACGAAATATCACTCAAGGCAGAAAAGTTTTTGATGTGTTGCAGAAGGCAGCTCGCGATTTTTTGGCGGGTATAGGTGCCAATATTGGTGGAGGCTCTCGCAGAATGCCAGAACTTTGCTGCATAACGCTGGAGGTTACAGCTCAAAATCCAACCAGGTGTTTCAGAATTTTTGAAAACGAAGGAGTTTTTGTCGGAGATTATCGGAAACAGCAAGCAGCAGTTGCAAACCCGGCAGAAGATTTGACGCTGTGGGTGATCCCGGCACCATTGGCGCGCATTATGTGCAGGTTGATTATTTTTGGAAAGCCGATTGAAGTTCGTCTGGCTCAAAAGCTTCTTTCAGATGCAAATGCTGCAGTTGTGCACAGGACTTTGTTCGGTGCGTTCGAAGGAAAGCCTCTCAAAAGTACCAAGTTGGGCGAGTTAACAAACTCTATACTTTCTTCTCATGGATGCCCTCATAGTCACGACATGCGTCACGCCCGCGAGCATTTTTCGACAGAGCTGGCCCTCGAAATTGCTGATGGTTCCAAGATTCAGGCGAACCAGTTTGCCTCCCATTTGTTCAATATTGCTGCAACCTCAAGCAACCACTCGCTTGCGACTTCAAAGTCAGAGTATGCCGGCGTGTTTGAAAAAAACAGTGTTGGTGGGTTACGGCAGGTTGATGCTCGGGAAAAGATGGTTTTCTCTCGCACCTACAATCATGTTGTACTCGGCTTTGAAAAATTGCAAATTGCGACAAGCAGCCAACCAGCAAAATGTTCAAGTTCGCAAAGTTCGCCAGCTACGCCGCTGACACAACAGTTGGCAAGCAGCCAAGGGACCCAATATTCAAGTTCGCAAGGTTCGCCAGCTACGCAAATGACACAACCGGTAAGTGGCGATTTCGGTCGGTTATCCCAGTATGGTGCAGCATTGTCACCATTGAAATCGCATTCCGAAACGATAAGCCCCAATGGAAGTCCGCATGAGGAGGTGAATGAAGGCCGCAAGCGTGGCCGCGACTCGAAGTTCCAATTCCTAGTGCAGCGCTTCAAGATTACAGAGGTCCGTGAAGTGCAACGAACGGCACTACATCTGCTATTGGATTCGTGCGCAATTGATACCAAAATCATACAAGCCCCAACAAGCACGGGCAAGGATATGCTGCCATTTGCAATGGCGGTTTTGACTGGAAAGGCGCAGCTAATTTTTGTTCCGTTCGTCGCATTGATCGACAATGTCATTCAGGAGGGTGCAAAGTTCAAATGCCGCGTGGTCAAATTCTCTGACATTCATAGGTCTATTGACGTTGCAACTGCAGCGGCAACGGCCGACTGTATCATATGTTCTTATGAGCATGCTCCAAAGGCGGTTCGTATTGCTCAAGAGCTGCTGTCGCGTGAAAGAATGGGCTGGTGCTGGTTCAATGAGGCACACGTGTTGGAACTTGATGCCTCATTCCGTGATTTTGGTTCAATTTACGAGGTATGCCTACAATGCCCGCAGGTTTGCTGCATGACAGCAACACTTCAGCCTCGGCATGTTGTAGGTCTAGCACAGAAGCTTGGTCGCAAAGGGTTTTCAGAGTCAATGCTTGTATGTCCGAGTCGGCCCCAGTTAGAAGTGGGGCTCAAAGTCACAACGGATGCAAAGGCCTGGATTGCACAGGAGTTGAAGAGGCAGCCAGCTGGGCAGAGGGCTATAGTTTTCTGCCTGTTCAAACATAACGTTACAGAGATGGCGGCCTACTTGAAGGAGACGCTGGGTTCTCGAGAAATTCTGGAATGCGTTTCAGGTGCCATTCATGACATGGCTATGTTCAGAAAGTTGAGTTCAGCTATTATGGTCTGCACATCCGTATTGGCTGCAGGTGTATCGTTTGATACCGTTACAATGGTGTTTTTCCTGAGCTGCGCGCATGGTCCAGAATACTTTTTACAGGGTGCGGGGCGAGGGGCCCGCTCAGAACAGGAAAAGTGCGTTGCGACTCTTGTGTCAACCAGGAGAGATCTGGAAAATCATCAGAGATCGAAAATGTCAGGTGAGATACTATCCCGTGCACTTTGAATACCGCACAGCAGCATTGTGATTTTTTTACAAGGCATGGCGGAAATGGCGGCGTTTTGTCTGAAGTGTGAGGAGGATCAGCTAAATTTTGGAGCAGAAGTGTACAAGTTATTTGCGCATCCGTCTTGTGCAGGAGGTTCAAAGCGGCCGTGCAGTGATCAGGCTGGAAATGAGGTGTGTGCTGTGATGTTGTATGATATATATCTTGATGTACAAGTCTTCAATGTGTATGTGCCATGTATCGCTAAGGGTATGGTTAGTCTCCATCCATGACATCCGGAGTCGACCTCAAAGCACTGAAGCCTGCACTCGTCAAGCCGCAACCCCAAAACGATGCTGGCTTTGCCAATCCAAGATTCAAGGAGCTGGCAAAGGCTATCATGCGCTCTCAGAAAATCTTGAAACAGCCCAACATGGGTGAAAAGTGCGAAGGTAGGCGAGAATGAGCAGGGTGGCCTTGTTTGTTGACACGGGAATTGTGCAGGTTGCAGGGGAGTATGTACGGCAAGATGCAGCTTTTTGGTCAAGCTCCATGATTGTGCTGTCAAAAAGGGTCACTGTCAGGCCTGCCTCATGCCTTTGAAGCGTTTTGAGGGAGAGAACCTGCATCCGTCGACCCCAGGCTGGAGGCAGTGCGAGTTCAACAACCGAGATTGCATCAAAAGATTCCTCGTACTTGCATCTCAAGGGGTTGATATTAATGTTGTACTCCCCTCTGATTTTCCAATATCGGGACCCGAAGACGCAATGAGGTGGGCTTTTTCTGCCAAGCCAGCAAGTCCTCCAAATATTGTTTTGTTTTGGGCAGCACTGCTGGGCCCACTTTAGGTTTCAAACAATGTCCAAAAGAAATTTCGTCGCTCAAGTGATTTGTCTGCCCCCGGCCTCATCGCTCATCACCCCACATTTGACTAGCTCGCCCCCGCTCCACAGGATTGACGGGCTCGACCACCACACCAACATCACCTCCGCATGCAACACATAGCAACCGGCGCTCGCCTTTGCCCGTGTTACATCGCACAACCGAACTGATTCGTCTGACGTAGGTTGCATTCATATAACATATATCATCTATCATATATCATACATACAAATAAATCTGTCACGTTACAACCTCCTGATATTGGAGCTTCACGTATAACGCGTAATACGTAATGTATAGGGAAGGTGAACCCTAAATCCTAACCATTTATGTATGTATGTATGAAATGATATGATGTGATAGGGTACTGTAATTATGATAATGATGATTATAATTAGAATTAAAATATTCACAGTGGGCGTACGTGCTAACCTAAGCACCCTAAACCGTTGTCTTGGCATGAACCTATCTCCGTCATGTCCCCGGTGCGCTTCTTCAAGCAAGAAGGTGAACAATCAATAAAGTATATTTTATTGCCGCTGGTCACGCCGCGGGAGGGCGGCCATCGACTTAAGCGGTCGCCATGGTCCGAACAGCACCGTGATGGTGCAAGTGAATGAGTGAATGGTTAGGGTTTGGCTAGCGGACCCGACGGGCCGCTGATTCACGTTGTCAGGGGCGTTAGCCCGATCACGTACAAAGGAATTCAGCAGGCATCACCCGTAACAAAGCTTTCACGCCCACACAGAAAGGTGGAATTGTTACGTAACTCCGCCCACTCCGACACAACGAATGTGTTACGTAGAAGTCCCCACAATAGAAGTAGTTGTTACTTAATTAAAGTCCCCATCTTGTAGAAAAGAAGTAAAAGTAACATGTGAAATCATTTGTGAAAAGTTGATACACTCCCTGCTTTTCATCTCTTCGCTAGACGGGCAGTATCAACCTGCAATAGCAACACGAGCACGACAAGACATTTCAAACAATCTTTATTAAAGAAAAAAACAATGAGCGCCTGCTTTTCAACCCAACCCAGACGGGCAATATTGAAAGGCAATAGCAGCAAGGCTGCTGCATCTGCCTCGTGGAAACTGCACACCGGATTTCCGCAGGGTCTTCCTGCGATTTTGTCAGCCCCAGCATTCTGTCGAACGTACCGCACGAGTCTGGGGGGTTCCCCACCCTTGTCCTGGATTCATCTTAAACCTGGTTTAAGCGTGCAATACCCTGGTGTTTTCAATGCGCATGCAATCGGCGCGGGTGCACCCGCGAGCAGGCCTAAGTTAGCTAAGGGACCATGTGCATAAGACTGGATCCCCACAGACAGAACAATACTGACAACCAGTTCAAATGTGTGAGGGGTGTGGTCGAGGTGGAGAGCCGCGCTGGTGCAGTTGAGAATTGTCGGTTGGGATTATACCTAACGCTGAATCGTTCAGATCGAAAGTGAAAATCAGTTTCAAACCTATGTTGTGGGTACGAAACACATTTTTAGGGAGGATAGGATGAATTTCAAGAACGGGTTAAAATTTATCAGGACCTAACTGCATTTCGCTAGGTTTTCTACGCTATTTAGTGGAATGTACTAGGGTCCACTAGGTCGAGTACAAAAGTAGTTTACAATTGTTAGACAAAAACACCAATTTCGGGTATGTTTTTGAAAACATCAGGATGTGCAAGGCAGGTATTTTTTCTCTTGATGCCGGAGGCGTGAAGGTAGTTGGCGCTTCAGGTCAGCGCGGTTCGGTGTTCTGAGCCGCAGTGTCACAGCAGAGCCAACGTTCCTTCCGCCGCAGCATGCTGCAAGTACAGTGTATCTATGGTTCTAAAACTGCCGGTAGTAATGATTAATCACCACGCATCCCCATCAATGTCTCTGAATACTATGTCGGACGCCGGGGGCCAACCACCCAAACCACAATCTGCACCCTATGAAATCGTCGTTGGTGGAGTCGCTCTCCACTTCCCATTTCCGCCGTACCCTAGCCAGGTCTGTTTAGCAAGCCAGATGATAAAAGCGTTCAAAGGTCGAAAGCACGCGCTTTTAGAAAGTCCCACAGGCACAGGTAGTGCTGGACATTTGAAAATCGGGTTAGGTATTTATTTTAGGTGTACAATCATTCACCCGGTTTCTGCAGGTAAGTCACTTGCTATTCTTTGCTCCAGCATTTCATGGCAGCAGTCTGAAAAGGCACGCCTCAAAGAAATGTACGACCAGCGTGGGGAAGGTAATGCGGATTGTGAATCAGGCACTGGGAAACCCAACAACGCTCCAGCAACCTGCAGCCTGCCAGTTTGTCTGGCGCGCGATGTGAATATTCACGATGCGGCAGCCGACTGGGACGACTTTGAACCTGACAAAATTTGGGTGAAGAAGCGAGTTGTCAGCAAAGAATCTGTCAAACGTACCGTTGAGAGGCGAAAGAGTTCAAATGCCGCCACAGCCACCACAGCCGTTGAGGAACTTGACAAGACAGAATCGTTATCCCGCATATACATATGCTCACGGACGCATACGCAGCTGTCCCAGCTGATCAAGGGATTAAAGTCTACTGTTTACACGCCCTCAATGGCCGTTCTGGGCTCCCGAGACCAATTGTGCATTCATCCCACTGTCATGCCGTCACAAACCAAGACCGAAGACTGCAGCAAGTTGATTGGAAGCAGCGATGGCAGCGGTTGTCAGTTTTTTCAATCCGCCAACATTTTATCCAATCACCCCAGCATGCGCGTCGTGTGGGATATAGAAGATATTGTCACAAAGGGACGGCAATTGCGTGCTTGTCCTTACTTTGCTGCCAAAGACATCGCTGAAAAGGCAGATGTTGTGTTTTGCCCTTATAGTTACTTGTTGGACAAACTCATTCGAGAGGCAGCTGGTATTGACCTCAAAAACAACATCGTCATCTTTGACGAGGCCCACAATCTGGAGGAGCAATGCAGAGAAGCCGCTTCAGTTATCGTGACTATTGCTCTTGTGAATGCTAGCATCGACATGTTTGATAAGTGCATGCGTTTTCCGAAGTGCCCCTATGGCGTACGAACACTGCGCAGTGCATTCGTGGACATCCGAAGTTGGATCCTGGAGCGCGAAAAGGGCATGAGCAGCGGCGGTGATGTTGGCGATAGATGTATAGAGTTTGTGGCGGAGCAAGTGTCGCATCAGTTGTTTGCAATGGGGTTGACAGCCGACAATGTTATAATGCTATCTTCATTTGCCAGTGATTTGCATAAGTGGCACAAAGATGTAGTGGAGTGCAGCGAGGTACCAAATGCGTTCAGATGGGTTTGTCCCGTCGACGGCAAGACGCATTCTGTAGTGCCAGCTTTCCAAGCGAGTATGAGGACCTTGCAGATGGTGCTTTTAGTGTCAGGGTACGCCCACGAATTTGGAACGGATTATGCTATGTGCCTGCAGCAACCGTCAACGGATGCAGAAATTAAAGTCAACATTTGGTGCCTAAATTCAGGCGTGGCATTCAGAGACCTGCGCGAGCAGTGCAGAAGCGTTGTTCTGACTTCAGGTGCGGTGTGTGTGTGTGGCGGTAGTGTTTATATTGTTGAACACAGTTGCTAAGGGACATCAATTACAAATCATTGTTAAAACAGGCACCTTATCTCCTATGGACTCTTTCTCCTCTGAGCTCAACTGTGATTTTTCCATTCGGCTTGAAGCTCCCCACGTCATAGACTGCGCACGTCAAGTCATGTGCAATTACATGCCAGAGTTCAATCTCTCTTTTAAAGGCTCAAACTCAACTACACTGCATCACCGCCTTGGTCAGCTTATAATCGACGTTTGTTCAGTCACACCAAACGGAGTGCTCGTGTTTTGTGCGTCATACTGGTGGATAGAAATGCTCAGTCAGGCTTGGCGCACAAATGGTCAGTGGCGAACCCTCAAATCTTTGAAATCATTGTACGTGGAACCAAGAGTCATCGACAAGAATTTTACCAAAGTATTAAAGAATTTTGAGGCCGATGCTTGCACATTAAGAGGGGCCGTGATGATTGCGGTGTGCCGGGGGAAAATCAGTGAGGGCTTGGACCTAAGCGACAGGTGCTGATGCATATGTGACATGGACCCAACCCTTTATTGCGTTGAACGGCGATTATCTTTGTTATAGCTTCTTGATGCCTCCTCTTGTTTTCAGGCAATCACGAGCTGTTCTTGTTATTGGCGTGCCATTTCCCGGGGTTAAAGATCGCTGCGTCATGCTAAAGAGAGCATATAACAGCAGGTGCGCCCGCATTTACGCCATAGTTGGTTTGGATATAACTACGGCGACAGGCGCTGTGAGTCTTCATCGATGCTTGATGGGAACACTTGGTACAAAATGCAGGTAGGTTACATGCATCATGCTTTCAACCCCTCGCATTTTATTTCAGTATCAACAGGCGTTTCGGGCTGCAAACCAGGCCATCGGCCGGTGCATACGACACAAATCTGATTATGGCAGGTACTGCCGCATGTAATTGGTCTTTGCAGCACTCAGCCTATTTTTGCAGTGTTATTCTCGTGGACTCCCGGTTTGGGGAAGTTGACAGGTTAGTGCTGACACTGGTACACAACATTTCGTGCGTGCACCTTCGTCAATTATCTCACGAGTGCAATTAGCCTGCAATATCTTCCCAAATGGATCCGAGGCCGAATGAACAACTGCAGTTCAAGTGATGTAGGGCATTTTAAGCATTTAAAAACACTATCTCTTCCTCACTCATTGTTTCAGGTTGTCCAGACTCTCCAGCCTTTCTTCGAACGCATGGCCATCGATTTTCCATTGGTTGGAGTAGGAGAAGGACAATCTTACGATAAAAAAAAGGATGCAGGATGCAGAGAAGGTCAAGACAAAAAAGGAAAAGGGACAGATGAGGGGGGAAAACGTACGGCGTGCTTTCCATTGCTGCAGTTCGCAGGTTGGAAGAAAGCTAATAAGGAGGAATGACGCAAAGTGACGTAACACGAGTTAACTGTTGAATAAATTTTGTGAAATTATAGCACAAGGGCGCAGGGCTCAGCCCCTAATTGTGTGAGAGGCGGGGTCCCCTTTGGGGTGCCGAACACTCAAGGGGGCGGCCCGAGCAGGCGATATGGAATGTCGGCTGGTTAAATTATAGGAAGGCGCCGCAGGCTGCGCACTGGGCCAGTGTTGAAGGTAAAGAGAGATGTGTAAAGTGTGAATATATAAACGTTATTGGAAGAGTGATGATCGATCGAGTTAAAAAAAGCCTGCATCGAAAACACTCACAGTGGAGATACAGTAAAAACAATTTTACAGTACTTCCAAATGCGAAAGATGAACCAAAGAGGAAGAAACAAGAACAACAACAACAACATTGTTCTTTATTTGCACGTTTATTGCAGTTTGTCCGTTTCGCCCCCTCCCAGGGGGCAGAAAGATGAAGAAAGCGCAGTGCATCCTTCGTCGCCAATGCCATTCCCTGCAATGAGTGAGACATGGAGAGCGAGGAGTGGCGGCGGCGGCCCCAATCAATCCAACAAACAAAATCAAAATCAAAATCAAAATCAAAATCAAAATCAAAATCAAAATCAAAATCAAAATCAAAATCAAAATCAAAATCAAAATCAAAATCAAAATCAAAATCAAACAACATCTCATGAAACACTGATGAACCAAAGAGGAAGAAACAAGAACAACAACAACAACACATCGTTCGGTTGTATTAAGGAAACGTGTCTCGAATACTGAGCCGCCCCTCACTCAGACGGGGGAAATTTCATGTGTCAGGTTTGATTGAGCACACGCGGTCCAAATGTACACGGCGGAGAAGCTGTTGAAGGAGGAGGCAATAATTTACACATTTGCTGCACATGCTTGTTTTTGTTGTTGTTGGTGTTGTTTTTGCTGTTGCTGCTAATGTTTTTGTTGCTGTTATTGATGTTGTTGTTCGCGTTTACCTATCGGCACTTACAAAGAGCAAGACATGTTAAAGTTGATGATGATTGATGATGATTGATGATTGATGTTGATGGAAATGTTAAAGTTGATGATGATTGATGATGATTGATGATTGATGTCGATGGAAATGTTAAAGTTGATGATGATTGATGATGATTGATGATTGATGTTGATGGAAATGTTAAAGTTGATGATGATTGATGATGATTGATGATTGATGATGATGGAGATATTAAAGTTCATGATGATTGAGGATGATTGATGATTGATGTTGATGGAAATGTTAAAGTTGATGATGATTGATGATGATTGATG
>Ga0255126_1000550_pt1 | contig 16231 bp, 10 predicted proteins | sample Law_Miss_RepA_8d_FD_188556 | JGI IMG/M metagenome (GOLD analysis project Ga0255126, IMG submission 188556) | Freshwater microbial communities from St. Lawrence River, New York, United States - Law_Miss_RepA_8d | ecosystem: Environmental > Aquatic > Freshwater > River | place: USA: New York... | reverse complement strand
TGACAATTCAAACACGGGAACCGCCGGCCGGTCGTTCCCTTTTTTTATGTCAGAAAAGCCCACGTGACCAATCAGGCAATCCTAGCGCTGGCCGATGGAACGGTGTTTCACGGCCTCTCGATCGGTATAGACGGACATTCCGTCGGTGAAGTCGTGTTCAACACGGCGATGACCGGCTATCAGGAAATCCTCACCGACCCTTCCTACGACCAGCAACTCGTAACGCTGACCTATCCTCACATCGGTAACGTCGGCGCCAATGCGCTCGACGACGAGTCAGGCAAGGTGCACGCAGCGGGGCTCATCATCCGGGATTCCTCGATGGTGGCGAGCAGTTGGCGATCAACCAGCAGTCTTAAAGACTACGCCGCGGCCGAAGGGCTGGTGGCGATAGCGGAAATCGACACCCGCCGCCTCACGCGACTGCTTCGCGATCGCGGGGCGCAGAACGGCTGCATTATGGCCGGCCCGAATGTTCAAGCCGAAGACGCCATCGCCAAGGCGCGGGCTTTTCCGGGTTTGAATGGCGCCGATCTGGCCATCCGGGTGACGACGCGCGAGCCCTACGTCTGGCGCGAAGGGTCTTGGCAGTTGCAGGGCAACCTCCACCGCACCAGCAGTGGCGAAGCGCAATGGCGCGTGGTGGCCTTCGATTACGGGGTTAAGCGCAATATCCTCAGAATGCTGGCGGACCGCGGCTGCGAAGTGCATGTCCTGCCGGCCAACGCCACCGCTCAGGACTGTCTGGCCTTACGCCCCGATGGCGTTTTTCTGTCGAATGGTCCGGGTGACCCGGCGGCCTGCGATTATGCCGTCGCCGCGGTGCGCGAACTGTTGGGCGCTGGCATCCCGATGTTCGGCATTTGCCTTGGGCACCAGATTCTCGGCCTCGCCAGCGGAGCGCGCACCGTCAAGATGAAGTTTGGCCATCACGGCGCCAATCACCCGGTGCAGGACCTGCGCACCGGCCAAGTCGCCATTACCAGCCAGAATCACGGCTTCGCCGTTGAAGAGGCGACCTTGCCGGACATTCTGGTCGCCAGCCACCGTTCCTTGTTCGACGGTTCCTTACAGGGCATTTCGCATGCCCGCGTGCCCGCCTTCGGCTTTCAGGGCCACCCGGAAGCCAGCCCTGGCCCGCACGACATCGGCTATCTGTTCGACCAGTTCGTCGAATCGATGCGCCGCCATCGCACTCCCTGATCCATCGGTTGCCCGCTGCCATGCCCAAACGGACAGACATTAAAACCATCCTTGTCATCGGCGCCGGTCCAATAGTGATCGGTCAGGCCTGCGAGTTCGACTACTCCGGGACGCAGGCCTGTAAGGCACTTCGCAAGGACGGCTATCGCATCGTGCTGGTGAACTCCAACCCCGCCACGATCATGACCGACCCGGATACGGCGGACGCCACCTACATCGAGCCGGTGCGCTGGCAGACGGTTGAAAAAATCATTGAGAAAGAGCGCCCTGACGCCATCCTGCCCACCATGGGCGGACAGACCGCGCTCAACTGCGCGCTCGATCTGGCGCGCGAAGGCGTGCTCGCCAAATACGGCGTGGAGCTGATCGGGGCTTCGGAGCGCGCGATCGACATGGCCGAAGACCGCGAGAAGTTCCGCCAGGCGATGACCCGCATTGGGCTCGGCTCGCCGCGCTCGCGGGTGGCGCACTCGCTGGAAGAAGCCGAGCGGCATCAGGTATCACTCGGTTTCCCCACCGTTATCCGTCCCTCGTTTACCTTGGGCGGCACCGGCGGTGGTATTGCGTTTAATCGCGAAGAATTTGCCGAAATCGTCACGCGTGGTCTGGACGCTTCTCCCACCAGTGAAGTGCTGATCGAAGAATCCGTGCTGGGTTGGAAAGAGTACGAGATGGAGGTTGTCCGCGACCGCAAGGACAACTGCATCATCATCTGCGCCATCGAAAACCTTGATCCGATGGGCATACACACCGGCGACTCCATTACCGTTGCGCCCGCGCAGACCCTGACCGACAAGGAATACCAACTGCTGCGCAACGCCTCCATCGCGGTCTTGCGCGAGATCGGCGTGGAAACCGGCGGGTCCAACGTGCAGTTCGCGATCAATCCGCACAACGGCGAGATGGTTGTGATCGAAATGAACCCGCGTGTGTCGCGCTCGTCCGCGCTGGCCTCCAAGGCCACCGGATTTCCGATCGCGAAAGTCGCGGCGCGGCTGGCGGTCGGATATACGCTCGATGAACTGGCGAACGAAATCACCGGCGGCGTCACGCCGGCGTCGTTTGAGCCGACTATCGACTACGTGGTCACCAAGATCCCACGCTTTACCTTCGAGAAATTCCCGCAGGCCCACGACCGTCTCACCACCCAGATGAAGTCTGTGGGCGAAGTGATGGCCATCGGCCGCACGTTTCAGGAATCTTTCCAGAAAGCGCTCCGTGGTCTTGAGACCGGCGCGACTGGCTTGGATGAACGTTTCCGCGCCGGCGAAAAGCTCGATCAGGCCAAACTCATTCGTGAACTCACGGTGGCCGGCTCCGAGCGGATCTGGTTTGTGGGCGATGCCTTCCGTCACGGCATGAGTTTGGAAGAGGTGCACGACCACACCAAGATCGACCCCTGGTTTCTGGCCCAGATCGAAGACCTGCTCCGCGAAGAGCAGCAGGTCAAAACCGAAGGTCTGAGCAGCCTCACCCCAAGCCGCCTGCGCGGCCTCAAGCGCAAGGGCTTTGCGGACGCCCGTCTGGCGCGCCTGTGCGGGGTGGAAGAATCCGTCGTGCGCCAGCAGCGCCATGACGCCGGCGTGCGGCCGGTGTTCAAGCGGGTTGATTCCTGCGCCGCCGAGTTCGCCGCCACCACGGCCTACCTCTATTCCACCTATGAGGAAGAGTGCGAGGCCGCGCCCACCAACCGCGAGAAGATCATGATTCTTGGCGGCGGCCCGAACCGCATCGGGCAGGGGATTGAGTTCGACTACTGCTGCGTGCAGGCGGCCTATGCCATGAAGCACGCGGGCTTTGAATCGATCATGGTCAACTGCAATCCGGAAACGGTGTCCACTGACTACGACACGTCCGACCGCCTCTATTTTGAGCCGCTGACGCTGGAAGACGTGCTGGAGATCGTCGAGGTCGAAAAACCCAAGGGCGTCATCGTGCAGTTCGGTGGCCAGACGCCGCTCAAACTGGCGCGCGCACTGGCGGCCGCCGGCGTGCCCATCATCGGCACCAGCCCGGACTCCATCGATTTGGCTGAAGACCGCGAGCGGTTTCAGGGCTTTTTGTCGGAAATCGGCCTGCTTCAGCCGCCCAATCGCACCGCGCGCTCAACGGAAGCGGCGCTGGTGGCGGCCGGCGAAATTGGCTATCCGCTGGTGGTGCGACCCTCGTACGTGCTCGGTGGCCGGGCGATGGAAATCGTCTACAACGAAGAAGCGCTTGCCACCTACATGCGTCGCGCGGTGGCGGTCTCGAACGACTCGCCGGTGCTGCTGGACCACTTTCTCGACCACGCCATAGAGGTGGACGTGGACGCGCTGAGCGACGGTCACGAGGTGGTCGTCGGCGGCATCATGGAACACATTGAGCAGGCCGGGATTCACTCTGGTGACTCCGCCTGCGCCTTGCCGCCGCATACCCTCACCCAGGAACTGCAGGATGAAATCCGTCGGCAAGTGGTGTTGATGGCGCGAGGCTTAGGCGTTATCGGTTTGATGAACACCCAGTTTGCGATTCAGGACGGCAAAATCTTTGTGCTTGAGGTCAATCCGCGCGCCTCGCGCACCGTGCCCTTTGTCTCCAAAGCCACCGGCGCGTCTCTCGCCTGGCAGGCCGCGCTGTGCATGGTCGGCCAACGCTTGAGCGATCTGGCGCCCAACGGGGTGCCTCAGCCCGCCTACTTCTCGGTCAAGGAGGCGGTGTTCCCGTTTGTGAAGTTCCAAGGTGTCGACCCTCTGCTTGGGCCGGAAATGAAATCCACCGGCGAAGTGATGGGCGTTGGCGCTACCTTTGGCGAAGCCTTTGCCAAATCGCAGCAGGCGGCGGGCATGACCCTGCCGGCCGGCGGCACTGCGTTTGTGAGCGTGCGCGAAGCCGACAAGCCGCAGGCGGTCGCGCTGGCCCGCCAGCTCGCTGATATTGGATTCCGCATCGTGGCAACGCGCGGCACGGCCAAGGCGCTAAAGGCCGCCGGTGTCGCCTGCGAACCGGTCAATAAAGTGCTGGAAGGCCAACCGCATATCGGCGACATGATTAAAAACGGGGCGATTGATTTCATCATCAACACCACCGAAGGCGAGCAGGCGATCGCAGATTCATTCGCTATCCGTCGGAGCGCGCTCCAGCACAAGATTGCCTATACGACGACCATGGCGGGCGCGACCGCTGCGGTGATGGCCCTCGCCGAGACTGGCGAGGAGCAGGTGCGAAGACTGCAAACTCTCCACGAGGAAGTGGCACGGTGAATAAATCCCCCATGACCGCCCAGGGCGCGCAACGCCTGCGTGACGAACTTCATCGCCTCAAAACCGTTGAGCGCCCGCGCATTACCAATGCGATTGCCGAAGCGCGCGCGCTGGGCGATTTGAAAGAAAACGCCGAATACCATGCGGCCCGCGAGCAGCAGAGCTTCACCGAAGGTCGGATTGCCGACATCGAAGGCAAACTCGGCAGCGCGGAAATTATCGACGTCACCGCCGTTAACGCGCAGGGACGGGTGGTGTTCGGGGCGACCGTCCAGTTGCTCAACTTGAGCAACGATAGCGAAGTCACCTATCGCATCGTTGGCGAGGACGAAGCCGATATCAAAGCCGGTCTGGTGTCTATCAACTCACCCGTGGCGCGCGGCCTGATTGGCAAGCGTGAAGGCGACACGGTGGTTGTGCAGGTTCCGAGCGGCGCTGTCGAGTACGAGATACTCGCCGTCCTCTACCTCTGAACGCCGCTCGCGTGCAGCGCACGCGCCGAGCATTCGCATGAGCAAGCGCGCCGATTCCAGTCGCTGGTACCAGAAGCAGGTCAGCGATCCTTTCGTCAAAGCGCGTGAAAAGCAGGGCCTGCGGTCACGTGCCGCCTTCAAGCTGACTGAACTCATCGACCGCGATCGCCTCCTACGGCCCGGTGCTGTGGTGCTGGACCTCGGGGCGACTCCGGGCGGCTGGTCGCAAATCGTGGGCGCGGCGGTGGGCGCGAAAGGTTTGGTGGTGGCCGTTGATATCTTGCCGATGACCCATCTAGCCGGCGTGAAATTTCTGTTGGGCGACTGTCGCGAGCCCGAAACCATGGCTCAAATTGCCGAATTGCTGGAAGGGCGGCAGGCGGACCTTGTTTTATCCGATATGGCCCCCAACTTAACTGGCATACGCGATACCGATGAGGCGCGTTCGGTTGAACTGGCGGAAGTGGCGCTGGAAACCGCTCAGCAGTTTCTAAAGCCGGGAGGCTCGATGCTCATCAAGATGTTTCAGCACGCAGACAGTGACCGCTTTGTCGTGGCGCTACGTAAACACTTTGAGCGCATCAATCGCCGGAAGCCGGCTGCCTCGCGACAGGCCTCGCGGGAATTCTATGTGGTCGCCGCCGGGTTCCGCGGCTAGACTAGCGCTGAACCCGGCAGTCAGCGCACACGATTACTACGGCTCGCGGCCTCGGCGGGCGACAACGGACGGATGGATAAAATGGCCAGAAATTTAGCTCTGTGGGGCGTCATCGCACTGGTACTGATGCTGGTGTTTCAAAACTTTACGCCTCGCGCCGGGGCTTCCCGAGCGGTTGGCTACTCTGAATTCATCGGCTCTGTCAAAAGCGGTCAGGTTTCCCGCACCTTGATTGATGGTCCTACCATCGAGTTCGAAACGCCGGATGGCGCCAAGCTCTACACCTACAGCCCTGAGAGCGACAACGGCGCGCTGATTGGGCTGCTTCTCGATAACAACGTTCGCATCGATGCCCAGCCGCCCGATCGTCAGGGGCTGCTGATGCAGATCTTCATTTCCTGGTTCCCGTTCTTGCTGCTCATCGCGGTGTGGATCTACCTCATGCGCCAGATGCAGGGTGGTGCCGGCGGCCGCGGGGCGATGTCGTTTGGCAAGAGCCGCGCGCGCATGCTGGGTGAAGATCAGGTGCGGATAACCTTCAACGATGTCGCAGGCGTTGAAGAAGCCAAGGAAGAAGTCAAAGAACTCGTCGACTTCCTGCGCGACCCGGGCAAGTTCCAGAAACTCGGCGGCAAGATTCCACGTGGCGTACTGATGGTGGGTTCGCCCGGTACCGGCAAGACACTGCTGGCGAAAGCCATCGCTGGCGAAGCCAAAGTGCCCTTTTTCACGATTTCCGGTTCCGACTTCGTCGAAATGTTCGTTGGCGTTGGCGCCTCCCGCGTCCGTGACATGTTCGAACAGGCGAAGAAGCACGCGCCCTGCATCATCTTTATCGATGAAATCGACGCCGTGGGCCGCCACCGCGGCGCGGGCTTGGGCGGAGGCCACGATGAGCGCGAACAAACCCTCAACCAGCTGCTGGTGGAGATGGACGGCTTCGAAGGCAACGAAGGCGTGATCGTGATCGCCGCCACCAACCGGCCCGATGTTCTCGATCCCGCCCTGTTGCGCCCTGGCCGCTTCGATCGTCAGGTGGTGGTGCCATTGCCGGACATTCGCGGTCGTGAGCAGATTCTGAAAGTCCACATGCGCAAAGTGCCGCTGGGCGATGACGTCAAGCCTTCACTTCTCGCACGCGGCACGCCGGGTTTTTCCGGGGCCGATCTCGCCAATCTCGTAAACGAAGCGGCGTTGTTCGCCGCGCGTGGCAACAAGCGCCTGGTGAGCATGGAAGAATTTGAGCGCGCCAAGGACAAAATCATGATGGGCGCGGAACGCCGCTCCATGGTGATGGGTGAGAAAGAAAAGAAACTCACGGCCTATCACGAAGCCGGCCACGCCATCGTGGGGCGCCTCGTGCCTTCCCATGATCCGGTCTACAAGGTCACCATCATTCCGCGTGGCCGCGCCTTGGGCGTCACCATGTTCCTGCCGGAAGAGGACCGCCTCAGCTACAGCAAAGAACGGCTGGAAAGCCAAATCTCAAGCTTGTTTGGTGGCCGCATCGCCGAAGAACTGATTTTCGGGAAAGACGCGGTGACCACCGGCGCCTCCAACGATATCGAGCGCGTGACCGAAATCGCCCGGAATATGGTGACCCGGTGGGGCTTGTCCGACCGCCTTGGCCCGATGACCTATAGCGATGACGAGGGCGAAGTCTTTCTGGGCCGTTCCGTGACCCAGCACAAGATGATGTCCGACGACACCGCGCATCTGATCGACGAAGAAGTGCGGACCATTGTCGACCGTAACTACACCAGAGCCCGCAATATTCTCGTTGAGAACAGCGAGAAGTTGCACCAGATGGCGGATGCGCTGATTCGCTTCGAGACGATCGACAGCGATCAAATCGGCGACATCATGGAAGGCCGTCCGCCGCGCGTGCCGCAAAACTGGGATGACGACGACCGGGGTCGCCCCTCGCCCTCAAACGCCAGTCCCGGCGCCGCGCAGGATGATGCCGATTCGGCAATCGGCGGCACTGCGAGCTCGCACTAAAGACTGCTCAGGATCCGGCGCCTGACGGGGCGCCGGAGACTAAAGTATCCGTCACCTTCAGCACACAGTTCAGATTCTCCATGGGCAATAGCAGAGAACGGCAATACTTCGGTACCGACGGCATCAGGGGACGCGTCGGGATCGCGCCCATCACCCCCGACTTCGTCATGAAGCTCGGCTGGGCAGCAGGTCGGGTGCTCGCCCGTGGCGCACGCGGCAAACCGAAAGTGCTCATTGGCAAGGACACCCGCGTGTCCGGTTATATGTTTGAGTCGGCGCTGGAAGCGGGCTTGTCGGCGGCTGGCGTGGACATCCATTTGCTTGGCCCGATGCCGACGCCTGGCATCGCCTACCTCACGCGAACATTCCACGCTCAGGCGGGAATAGTCATCAGCGCCTCGCATAACCCGTTTGACGACAACGGCATCAAGTTCTTTTCCGGCAACGGCGCGAAGCTGCCGGATGAGGTGGAACTTGAAATCGAAAGCGAGCTGGAAAAGCCGTTCGCCACCGTGACTTCCCGTGAACTCGGCAAGGCCCACCGCGTGATGGATGCCGCCGGGCGCTATATCGAATTCTGTAAAAGCACCTTCTCCAGTCAGCTCGATCTGACGGGGCTGAAAATCGTGGTGGACTGCGCGCACGGCGCCACTTATCACATTGCGCCCGACGTTCTGGAGGAATTGGGCGCCCGGGTCGTTGCGATCGGGGTCGCGCCCGACGGGTTCAACATCAACGACAAAGTGGGCGCCACAGCGCCCGAGGCGCTGCGCCAGGCAGTGCTCGCCGAACAGGCCGATCTGGGGATCGCGCTGGACGGTGACGGCGACCGCCTGATGATGGTTGACGCGCAGGGGCAGGTACTCGACGGCGACCAACTGACCTACATCATCGCCCAGCACCGGCAGCGGCTAGGCCGCCTGACTGGCGCCGTGGTGGGGACTCAAATGAGCAATTTCGGGCTGGAACTTGCGATCCGCGAGTCCGGACTTGAGTTTCACCGCGCGGCGGTAGGCGATCGCTATGTGCTGGAGATGCTGAACGCCAATGGCTGGACCTTGGGCGGCGAGTCGTCGGGGCACATTATTTGTCTCGATCTCACCAGCACCGGGGATGGCATTATCTCGGCGCTGCAGGTGCTGGAAGCGATGTTGACGCAGAACGCTAGCCTCGCAGAGCTGGTGAGCGGGATGAATCTCTTCCCCCAAACCTTGGTCAACGTGCGCGTGCAGCGCCGCGCCGAGGGTGGTTTTCCGCCTGAGGTCCACAGCGCCGTAGCCGAGGTTGAGGCTGCGTTAAGTGGTGAAGGACGCGTTCTGCTCCGACCCTCGGGCACCGAGCCGGTGATCCGCGTGATGGTCGAAGGTCGGAACATGCAGCAGGTGGCGGATTTCGCCGCGCAGCTCGCGGATACGGTCCATCGGAGTCTGGCGAACCCGGCGACTTGATGGCCACGGCGTTCGCCCGCAAGCGAACGCGGCGCCGGGCGTTATTTAGTCGTCGCGCAATAGCTCGTTGATGCTGACCTTGGAACGGGTCTGGGCGTCGACCCGTTTCACAATCACCGCACAATAAAGGCTGTGGCTGCCATCGGCTGATGGCAGGCTGCCGGACACCACGACCGAACCCGGCGGGATATAGCCGTGGGTAATCTGGCCCGTCGCGCGGTCAAGAATTTTGGTGCTCTGGCCGAGGAAAACGCCCATCGAGATGACCGAACCCTCGCCTACCACCACACCTTCCACCACTTCCGAGCGAGCGCCAACAAAGCAGTTGTCTTCAATGATGGTGGGCGAAGCTTGCAGCGGTTCCAGCACGCCGCCGATGCCAACGCCGCCAGACAAATGCACGTTCTTCCCGATCTGGGCACAGGAGCCTACGGTGGCCCAGGTATCGACCATGCTGCCGCTGTCGACATAGGCGCCGATATTCACGTAGCTCGGCATCAGGATGACGCCGGGGGCGATATAGCTGCCGCGCCGCGCGATGGCGGGCGGGACGATGCGGGCGCCGATCTGGCGGAAGTCCGCGTCGCTAAGGCCGGCAAACTTGCTCGGAACCTTGTCGAAATACTGCGTGTGCCCGCCGTCCATGACGGCGTTGTCGTTCAGGCGGAAGCTCAGCAGCACCGCTTTTTTCGCCCACTCATTCACTACCCACTGCCCGTCACGTTTTTCCGCAACGCGCAGTTCCCCGCTGTCTAGCAGGGCCAGCGTTTCATCCACTGCGTTGCGCACAGCAGATGGGGCGTTGCCAGGTGAGAGTTGGGCGCGATCTTCAAAAGCGGCTTCTATTACGCGGGAGAGTGCTTCCATCTTTGGTATTCCAGTTTGGGTCTTGGCTGAGTTTAGGTGGTGAGCAAGGAGTCGCGCAGGCGCTGCGCTGCCTCCAGGCATTCTTCAAACGAGGCAACGAGCGCCAGACGTAAGCGCCCGGCTCCCGGGTTACCGGTGCCGGTGTCACGCGCGAGGTAGCTCCCGGGCAGCGTGAGCACATTCGATTCGGCCAGCAGGCGCCGGCACAGCGCGGCATCATCACAATCAAACTGAGGCCACAGGTAAAACCCGCCAGCGGGCAGACTGACCTTCGCCACTTCGGCGATCAGGGGCGTAACGGCGCTAAATTTCGCCCGGTACAGCGCGCGATTCGCTGCTACGTGAGTTTCATCATTCCAGGCCGCCACGCTGGCCGCCTGCACGTGGAGCGGCATCGCGGCGCCGTGATAGGTGCGATAGCGCAGGAACTCGCGGAGCAGCTGCGCGTCGCCCGCAATAAACCCCGAGCGCAGGCCCGGGGCGTTCGAGCGCTTGGAGAGACTATGCATCACCAGACAGCGGCTGAAATCATGTCGGCCGAGCGCCCACGCGGCCTCGAGCAAGCCGCAGGGTGGGGCGAGTTCATCCGCATACAGCTCCGAATAGCACTCGTCTGAGACGACGGTGAAATCGTGTTCGTCGGCGAGCGCCAGCACTTCGGCGTAATCGGCCACGCTCATCACCGCACCAGACGGATTAGCCGGCGAACACACGTACACCAGCTTGCAACTCGCCCAGACGTCTTTCGGCACTTGCGAGAAATCGGGCAAAAACCCGCGCTCGGCGGGGCAGGGCAGAAACCAGGGTTCGCCGCCGGCGAGCAAGGCTGCTCCTTCGTAAATCTGATAGAACGGATTGGGCATCAGCACGCGCGATTTGCCTGGGCTGCGGTCGATCAGGCACTGCGCAATGGCAAAGAGCGCTTCGCGGGTGCCGTTGGCCGGCAACACCATGTGGTCGGCGGAGACGCTTAGCGCGGGCAGTTTGAAGCGGCGCTCAAGCCAGCGTGCAATCGCGTGGCGCAATTCGTCAGAGCCCTTGGTGGCGGGATACTTGGCCGTGCCTGCGAGGGCGGCGACCAGCGCGTCGAGCACGAGTTGCGGTGTGGGGTGTTGCGGTTCGCCAATCGACAGATTGATCGGCGCCAGCGCCGGGTTGGGCACTAGCCCTGCGCGCAAACCGGCGAGCCGCTCGAATGGATAAGGTTGTAAACGGGCGAGTCCGGGGTTCATGGCTGGCAATGGTCGGCGCTGGGTGGGCCGCTAGTATAGAGGGGCCTGAGAGCGGTGCCATCGATACCTTGGCAGGATTCTTTCGGTTATCCTCCCGACCCCTTTTTCAACAGTGATTGTTCCCGATGACGCACAAGATCCTCCTGATCAGCGGCGACGGTATTGGCCCGGAAATCGTGGGCGCTGCCACCGCGGTACTGCATGCTTTGCGCGAGCGGTTTGGGCTCCAGTTCGAATCCGAAGAAGCGCTGATGGGGGGCTGTGCTTACGAAGCCACCGGCGAACCCTTGCCCGAGGTCACGCTCAAGGCCGGTCGCGCCGCAGACGCGATTTTGCTGGGCGCGGTCGGTGGGCCGCAGTGGGATCAAATTGAGCGCGCCAAGCGTCCCGAGCGCGGCTTGCTCGCGTTGCGATCGGGGCTGGAACTGTTCTGCAATCTCCGGCCAGCATCGCTGTTCAACGCACTGGCCGATGCGTCCGCGCTCAAGCCCGAAGTGGTGGGTGGACTCGACATCATGATCGTCCGCGAACTGACCGGGGACATTTACTTCGGTCAACCGCGCGGCATTGAAACCCTGGCCGACGGCAGTCGGGTGGGGCGAAACACGATGATCTACTCCGAGGCAGAAATTCGCCGCATCGCGCATGCGGCTTTCCGCACTGCGGGGCAACGTCAGGGGCGTCTGTGCTCGGTCGACAAGGCCAACGTGCTGGAGACGACCGAACTGTGGCGCGAAGTCGTGACGGAAGTCGCAAAAGAATATCCGGCGGTGTCGCTGAGTCACATGTATGTTGATAACGCCGCGATGCAGTTGGTGCGGGCGCCAAAACAGTTCGACGTGATCGTCACCGGCAACATTTTTGGAGACATCCTTTCAGATCTCGCTTCCATGCTGACCGGGTCGATAGGCATGCTGCCGTCGGCGTCGCTGGATGCCAACGGGAAGGGCATGTATGAGCCGATTCATGGTTCTGCGCCAGATATCGCCGGCCGTAACATTGCCAATCCGCTGGCAACGATCCTGTCGGTGGCGATGATGTTGCGCTATTCGCTCAACGAGCCGACCCAAGCGGCACGAGTAGAACAGGCCGTCGCCCGGGTATTGGAACAGGGTTACCGGACTGCCGACATCCAGAGCCCGGGCACTCAGGTGGTGGGCACGGTGGAGATGGGGCAGCAAGTCGTCGCGGCACTTCAGGCCTAACCGCTCAAAGTCGAAGGAAATTTAGCAATGAGTCGTAAATTCAATGTGGCCGTCGTCGGCGCTACCGGTGCCGTAGGCGAGACCATGCTGTCGATCCTCGCCGAGCGCAAGTTCCCCGCCGACCGGGTGCATGCGGTGGCCAGCGCCCGTTCTGCCGGTAGCAAGGTCCAATATGCGGGCCACTATTTGACGGTGGAAGACCTCGACACCTTTGATTTCAGTACCGTTCAAATTGGCTTGTTCTCGCCCGGCGCGTCGGTTTCTGCCGTCTATGCGCCGAAAGCCGCCGCCGCTGGCTGCGTCGTTATCGATAACACCTCGCAGTTCCGGTACGACGCCGATATTCCGTTGGTCGTGCCCGAGGTCAATCCCGCTGCGATAGCCGAGTACCGGAACCGGGGAATCATCGCCAACCCCAATTGCTCCACTATCCAGATGCTGGTGGCGCTGAAGCCTATTTACGATGCGGTTGGGATCGAGCGCATCAACGTTTGCACCTATCAGGCGGTATCGGGCACCGGCAAAGAGGCCATTGAGGAACTGGCACGCCAGACCGCCGAGTTGCTGAACGGCAAACCGACGGAAAACAAGGTTTATCCGCGTCAGATTGCGTTCAACTGCCTGCCCCAGATCGACGTCTTCATGGACAACGGCTACACCAAGGAAGAAATGAAAATGGTGTGGGAGACCCGCAAGATCATGGGCGACGACCGCATTCAGGTGAACCCAACCGCCGTGCGCGTGCCGGTTTTTTACGGCCACTCCGAGGCGGTTCATATCGAGACGCGTGAAAAAATTGACCTTGAAACAGCGCGCGCACTGCTCCGCAAAGCCCCTGGCGTCAAATTGCTGGATGAGCGCAAAGACGGCGGCTACCCCACGGCAGTCACCGAGGCGGCCAATCACGACCCCGTGTACGTGGGGCGAATTCGGGAAGATATCTCCCACCCCCGCGGACTCAATCTGTGGGTCGTCTCCGACAATGTTCGGAAAGGCGCGGCGCTTAACAGTGTCCAGATCGCGGAAATCTTGGTAAAAAGTTATCTATAAGTTAAATTTAACGCTGAATTGTAAAGTTCTATCGCAGGTCGAAAATTGATGTTGCCTAAATCGCCCCCGGCGATAGTCATGCTCAAGTTCGGCTATTTTCGTTGAGCGACTAAGGAAGCAGAACATGCTACGGAAAAGGGCCGTTGCGCTGGCAATCTCGCTGATGTTTCCCGTCGTGGCCCCTGCGCTGGGCTTGGGAACTTTGAAGGCCTCGTCAGCCCTGAACCAGCCGTTTGAAGGAAAGATCGAAATTCTTGGCGCCCAGCCCGGGGATTTTGATGCCTTGACCATCAAGCTTGCCGACACGGGCCAGTTTGACCGGGCCGGGCTTGCCCGCGATGCAGTCCTGCTGGCGCTCAAATTTGAAGTCGTTTCGAATCCGAAAGGCAACGACTACATTCGGGTTTTTACGCGTGACGCGGTCCGCGAACCGTATCTGGACTTTCTGGTTGAGTTGAATTGGGCCCAAGGCCGCATGGTGCGTGAGTACACCGTTCTGCTCGATCCCCCTTTGTACGATCCCAATCGCCGTCAAGCCGCACAGGCACCGAAAGTCACGCCGGCACCGGCTGTGCCCCGCAGTCCCGCACCTGTTGCGCGAGCACCGGCGCCCGTGGGCGCTCCTCCCACCATTTCGGCTGGCACCATCGGCCCGATCGCGGCGGGTGAGACCCTGTGGGCGTTGGCGCAACAGCACAAGCCGACCAATGTCTCCGTGCAACAGATGATGTTGGCCTTATTGCGCGCCAATCCTGAAGGCTTTCCCACCGGCAACATCAACATGTTGCGCAAGGGCGCCGTGCTCAAGATGCCATCGGCGGCTGAATTGGCCGCCCTCAGCCGGAGTGAAGCGGCTACCGAACTCGCGCGTCAAACCCAACTCTGGCAGGAATATCGGCAAGGGGCGGCCAAGCGTCTCGTGCCCCAGCAGCCCCGAACCGCCGAGGCTGCGGCCGCGCCAGACTCGCGGAGCAAGCCGGCAGATGCGCACCTCGAAATTGTCGCGCCCAAGAGCAAAGCCGAAGCCGCCGGTGGCGGTGGAAAAGAACTGGGCGACGAGCATGCTGCTGCCCAAAGCGACCAGACTCTCGAACTCAAGGCTCGTCTTGACGAAGCGGAAGACATCATCGACCTGCTGCAGCGGCAGGTTCAGTTAAAAGACGAGGAACTGGCCAAGCTGCAGTCCAGCCAAGCCGGCGTGCCGGGGCAGGCTAGTGAGCCCAAAGCACCCGCCACTGTGTCCGCACCGGCTGCGCCAGAGCCAGCCGCCGAGGCTGCCTCAGCGCCAGCCGCTCCGGCGGTAGTGCCGGAGGCCAGTGCGCCGGCTAAATCTGCCGCGCCGAAGCCCCCGGCGCCCGTGGCCCCCGCCGTTGTGCCTGAACAGGACGAGGGCTTCCTTGACCAACTCTTGCCGCAGACGGTGCGGGATTTGGTTCCCGGTGGTGCAATCACTGTCTTTGGCATTCTGGGCTCATTGCTAGCACTTCTGATTTTAGGCTTGAGCAAATTGCGCGGCCGCGGGGCAGTGGCGCCCAAGGTGCCGAAAACGAGCGCGACCTCGGCGGTCGCGGCGGTCGAACCTTCGGTCGTCGATAGTCCGCGCGAGATATTGGACGACGGCACACAGACTCTCCGTATGGATGAGCTGCCCGACACGTTGCCGCCTGCCAGTGCTATCGCTGACCCGCACGCTCGGACCATTGAGGCTCCCGCTGAAACGCTTAGCGTCGATCCGTTGGAAGAGGTCAACGTCTATCTGGCGTATGAGCGCTTCGATCAGGCTGAAGAGCTGGTGCGCAAGGTGATTGCGCAGTACCCCAGCGAACCCCGCTATCAGTTGCGCCTGCTGGAGATTTTCTATTCGGCCAACAACTTGCCCGCGTACGAGCAAGCCGCGCGCGACTTCAGCAATAAATTTGGCCAACAGGACTCGATGTGGTCCAGCGTGGTCGCGATGTGGGACGCGATGTCGCCCCAGCGAGAACTGTTTGCACCGGGTGTGGTTACCGCCGCTGTCAGCGCTGCCGCGAGCGCCGCGATCGTGGACATCACGGCCGATGCCAACGGGCCAAATGAGGGTGACGGGCCGATTGAGACCACCCACGTGAGTCTCTTCGGGGCAACTACCATGGAACGCGAGCCGCAAGCAGCGCCGACCGCGGATTCGCTGTTCCCCGAAATGCTTGATCTCACCGCCGGGGAGTCGGACGACGGTGAAATTCTGGACCTCACCGCGACGGTAGAAAAACTAGAGAAGGCGGGTTTTCTGGCACCCGGAAGTGCTACCGCGCCGGCTGCTGACGACGTGTTTGATATCTCGGGTGAAGAGACTGCCGCCCAGTCTGGTGACAATGGACAGTTGCTGGATTTGACCTCAACCGCAGACGTCTTCGACGTCATGGAGAGTGGCAACGCCGAGGCTGAGAGCCTGACCCGCACCGCCACCGGGGGCGGCCTCGACGCCGCTGCGGCGGAAGCGGTCGGCGATGAAATCGATTTCGATATCGGTGATCTGGGCGATTTCGACCTCGACGCGACAAATTCTCCGTTGGACTTGGGGGCCGCACACGAGGATGACGGCGCGCTTGATTTCGATATCTCGGGCCTGGCTGATGAAGCCAATGAGCAGGCACATGAGTCAACGGCCGTCATGACGAGGTCTCAAGCCGGTTCGGGGAGTGAAGTCGTCGACGAACTTGATTTCAATCTTGACCTGCCCGAGCCCGAATCGGTAAGCCTGACGGCGGCCGAGGATGAAAGCGATTTGCAGTTGGTAACGCTTGATGATCAAGACGGCGAGCTCGATTTTGATCTCTCGATCGACGACACCTCTTCAGTGCCAGATCTCTATC
>Ga0255126_1000542_pt1 | contig 16465 bp, 8 predicted proteins | sample Law_Miss_RepA_8d_FD_188556 | JGI IMG/M metagenome (GOLD analysis project Ga0255126, IMG submission 188556) | Freshwater microbial communities from St. Lawrence River, New York, United States - Law_Miss_RepA_8d | ecosystem: Environmental > Aquatic > Freshwater > River | place: USA: New York... | reverse complement strand
GACTCAGCAGATGCTGGCGTGATTCGCTTAAACTCTTTGACTTCAATTGAGAAATCTAGTCCATAGGGGCCTGCCACTCGAACGCCCACTTGCACACCGGATCCAGAAGCTACCGACGAAACTTGGAAATCCCCAAGTTCCGCCAGAAGCGGCTCAAGCATATGTTCAAATTGTGTCGGCAAGGGATTCATGGATTCACCATTAATGATTGTTTTACTGCGGAGTAAATATAGTTCTTTTGGTGAAGAATCAAGCAGTTTTTTACTTTAAAGCCGCAATTTACTCCGCAGTAAAGGCGGGTTTTTCGGTGAAGGTCGCGAGGAAAACGCCCACCGACCGGCGACGCGTGGCTACGTCTTGTCTTAATCGAACGGCCACTTTGCTGGTGGTCTTCAACCCCAACGGGGTGACAGGTGATAGCCCAGGGCAACGCCCTGGGTTCGGGATCAATTAAGGATCGCAAGCCCTGAAGGGGCGAAACCGGGCGACGCCATGTACGCGTCGAGATGATATTCGGGTAGGACGTACGTAGGGCATTGCGCCCTTTCAGGGCTTGGGTTTCTTATGGGCATTGAAGTCCCAGGGCGTTGCCCTGGGCTATCACATTATGCCCCGTTGGGGCGAAAGACCCATTGAAATATCCCTACACGGCTACTTGCCGAGCCATCGTCCGAAGCAATCGAGTTGGTACCGAGTGAAGCAGTTTCCAAGTGATACTAATCGGCCGACTACCTGCATGATTGACATACTTGCATGGACCAAGGAAGTGATACGGAGCCGACAACCCAGAAGGTAACGTCTTGGTCTCACGCACGAACAGCAACGGTGTATAGCCGAACTCGCCGTGCCGAATGTACCGCTGCCCCGTTGACGATTGTTCGGATGTGTTGCTTTGCGATTGCCAATGAAACAGATCATGCGAGATAAGGTAATCCTCATACATCGTGGTCGGCGAATACTCGTCTTCGGATTTTTGAAGCGTCACAAAGAAGACATCGAGTTTACGATCCTTCAAATGCAAAACACCCTCGCGCTGGCTCGGCCGGTTGCCGAAACTCCAATGCCCAAGCGCAACGAGAATCTCATCACGCGTATAGGCAGCATGAATCGCTAGAGGATTGTAAGCCGATGAACTTGGCGATGATATCAAAGGCGAATGCTTCAGTCGGTAATCCAGCACAGCGTGCAGATCTGTCATCACTGACGGATTGGATCGCAACCTTTGCTCGGCGACTTCAAGCGACAACTCCGAATGCTGCGTTCCCCAAAGTGTGGTGTGAAGCATTTCAACGAGCTTTGATGGTTTCGCGGAATCAACGGGTGTGGTCGACGAAATGGTTGCTGCCAAAGCACTAATCTGCTGTGGACAATTGATGTGGCTGAGTCGGCACAAGCCCTTCGCAAGCTGCTGCTCATCAGGCGCGTCGATGGGTTCACTGATCCCCGCATCGGCCAACAGACGAGACCACAACCCGCGCTTGAGCAATTCATCTAAAGTGGTATCAAAGTAGTCGATCGCGTCTTCAAGCGACGGCGTTCGCCCAAGGTACTGCTTCAAGTCTCGCAACGAGGCTAGCATTCGCGGGCGTACCAATCGAATTGATTCCCGTACGTTATCAAGCACTCGCTGTTGAGCCACTCGCTCCAGTTTGATAACGCAACCGCTAGGCAAGTGCGGAAACTCTGCTGCAATTTCGTCGTCGAGTTTGGCGGTCGGTTTGCCACTAAGTGCCCGGAATCGGCTGGCGAATCGAAACTCTTTACGCTGAGCGCCGATGAAGTCGAGTACGGTCAAGCAATCTTTCTCGCTATGTAAGCGAAGTCCCCGACCGAGCTGTTGCAAGAATACTGTGAGGCTTTCCGTAGGTCGTAAAAACAGCACGGTATCAACTTCAGGAATGTCGACACCTTCGTTGTAGAGATCGACGACGAAGATGAAGTTCACCTTGCGATCCCGAAGTTTCTGTTGAGCGGAGTTTCGCTCTTCATCGTTCGACTGTGCGGAAAGTGCAATCGATGGCACGCCGTTGTCGCTGAAGAACCTTGCCATAAACTCGGCGTGAGCGACGCTTACGCAAAACGCCAATCCACGAACGTCGGCAATATCGAGAACCGTATCGAAGAGCTTCTCAAGTACCAGCTTTGCTCGGATATCGTTACCGGTGTAAAGCCGATCCAAATCATCGACGCGATAACCACCGCGTTGCCAAGCTAGACCGGAGAGATCGACCGAATCAGCGACACCGAAATATTGGAATGGACATAGTAAACGACGATTGATCGCGTCAGGCAGTCGGATTTCCGCACTGGCGCGTCCACCGAACCAATTCAACACGTCAAGTTGATCCGATCGTTCGGGCGTAGCAGTCAGGCCAAGCAGTATTGTCGGCTTGACGTGGTCCAGCAGAGCTCGATAGCTCGGTGCGGCCGCGTGATGGAACTCGTCGACCACAATGTACTCGAATCGATCCGTCGCTTCATCGAGGAGGTTGCGAGAGTTGAAGCTTTGGATCGAGCAGAACAAATGATCGCGTTGTTCAGGATCGTTACCATCAACAAGCAGATCCCCGAAGTTTTGGTCTCGTAATACGCAGCGAAACGATGCCAAGGCTTGGTTGAGGATTTCTTTGCGGTGAGCGATAAAGAGCAAGCGAGGTTTTCGTCCGAGTTGTTGAGTTACTCGGGCGTAATCAAACGCGGCGATCATCGTTTTGCCCGTGCCCGTAGCAGCGACCACGAGGTGTTGATATTTGTTTTGGACCTCGCGTTCAGCAGCGATGATGTCGAGAATTTCTTCTTGGAATGGAAACGGACGCAGGTCGAAGTTGATCGCGGTGGTCGGATCCGTTGCAACGTAGCGTTCCCTTTGAATCGCCTGGCGTAGTCTTGGAGTCGCCTTTTCGTCGAACGCTTGGAACTCATCGTCTTGCCAATAGGTTTCAAATGTTCCGGTGACTTTGTCCCAGAGGTATGGGAGTTCGTACTGGCTTATTTTCGTAGTCCATTCGAGTCCTTCGGAGAGTGCAGCGTTCGACAAGTTTGCGGAACCAACGTAAGCGCTGCTGAAGCCAGTGTTTCTATGAAATAGGTAGGCCTTTGCATGCAATCGCGTTCGTTTGGTGTCATAGCTAACGCGAACTTCGGTTTTGGGTAATTCACGAAGTACTTCAACAGCTTTCGGATCAGTCGCTCCCATGTAGCTTGTTGTGATCACGCGAATAACAGGTCCGTTGTCACCGGAACGTTCCGCCAGCTCACGCAGGTTATCGAGCAAGACGCGTAAGCCGCTCCATTTGATGAATGAGCAGAGGATATCCACACGATCGCAAGTTGCGATTTCTTTTCGGAGTTGGCTCCCGAGGCTTGCATCCAGTCTGGTTCCGGTGAAGAGTGAAGAACGCGAGAGCGGACTGTCCGGACGATCTCTCGTTGGGGCGTTGACAGTTCGATGGATCGCTAGCAGCCGCTGCAACGGCGTGGCGATGCTCAAACCATCAGCTTCTCCATCACAAAATGCTTCGGCAAGCGTGACCATAATTCGTTCCACCAGTTGTCGCTGCTTCTCAGCCGCATCCGAACCGCGATGTGATGCCAAACCCGAGGCTATCAATCTTTCGAGATACTGAGCGAGAGCCGAATGCGACTCTTCTGTATCCACGGGACTTAGAGCGAATAGCCGCGGGTCGCCAAGCTCAACGAGCTTCGATTCAATGGCTTTTGTGAGAATTTCTTCGTAAAGACCGGGATGCACTGGAACAGATGACTTTGCAACGTGAGGATAGAATCGAATCAAGAATCGACTTCGCTATTCTACCCGCTGCGACATGTTTGCTGTATTCCAATGCCGCGTCACAATTCTTGGTCTCGTCCTGTCAGGAGAAACTCAAGACGATCAGCTTCGACTGCAATAATTCGAATACAAAATTGGAACTCCTCACGAGTAAGGCCATGTGTCGGTATGCGGCATTCGGCAATCAAGCGATTTTTCTTGTCAATTCGAAATCCGACCAAACTTGTACTTCTATTCCGTTTCCAAATCTCCAGTGGTAGCTCGGGCAGCGAACTGACGACGGATTGCTTCACAACGAACGCGCTTAGTACAAGTTCGTTCACCTGTTTGCTGACCTCTACACAGTGTTTTCGACCATCCTGGAGTGTCACACCAACCGATGAACCTTCGACACTAAAATCCTCTGCACCAACCATCTCGAGCCAATCATCCGTCATGATCAGCCTCCTTCCGCAAATCGTCTCGAAACGCTTCCAGCGATTCGTCTCGTCCGGGCAGCAGTCTCTGTTCGAGTATGTCCGCGTTTAGCACAACTCGCTCAATAAGTGCCGCAATCCGTAGTCGATTCACTTCGTCATCACCACTAAATAGAACCTCTCCTTCCACTGTCAAGTCGTAGCTGCGTTCATCTTTGCTAACGATTGCCCCGACCTTCATTGGACTCGCGGATACTGCTTCCAATACAGCTTCCATCTCTTCGTCTGGGTCGACTCGTCCCACCGGGCTAAGACAGCGAACAATTGGAAAGCGATCGACTGAATCGAGGATTAGGGTGAATGGCTGAATTCGATGATTCAATTTCGCCGTCCCAGTTAGCACACATTCGTTTGCTTCTCGTTCCCATTGAATAGCTAAGCCGCGAGACTCACCGGATGCAGTCTTTCGAAATCGCTTTTGAATTTCCGAGTAATGATCCGGCACTGTTGAAAGCGACTTTCGCGTGCCAATTACGTGAGCAGGTAAAACTGGGAATGCGGTTTTTAATCGACCACGAATTTGCTCGGGGGGCTTCCTCGATTTGGCAAATTCGTGGCTCGCATTGATGGTTCTTTGTTCTGTCGTGGATACAGTTAGTCCTTCGTGCATCAAACGCAAAAATATGTTCATCCGGTCCAGAACGCGATGGACTTGAAATATCTCGACCGTATCTTCCAGATGTGGAAAAAACACTTGGAGCTTGTCGTTGCCATCCAGCCTCTCCTCGTTCAGGCCAGAAAGGCGCCGATCCGAATGAGACCTAACACGATCAATTCGACCAATCCTCTGCTCCATTGACGATGGAGTCCAGGATATTCCGTAGTGATGAATTGATGAACAGAAAGTGTGAAGATCTTCTCCTTCCTGCAATAGGTCAGTTGAAAACAGAACCAATGGATAGCCTGGCATTCGGAACTGACGGACTAAGGTTTCATTCACTTTGCCATACATTCCACCCACAGGCTGTTGTCGGCCAAGCATGCTGCCAAACTCCTTGGTTGCTTCATCAACGTGGCGGTCTCGAATATCGGGCGCATTGACGTCAATAATCAAGTCAAAGTTAGCGGCAACATCAGCCAGCTCATCAAATGCCCGCCACCCTCGCGTCCCTCTATCTGTCACTCGCTGATGCTCAAGCAAGTCGAGGTACTTGGTGATTTGATCGATGTTTGAATCCGAATCGTCATCTAAGCCACGGTGCTGCGAACGCTGGTCAAGGGTTTGTAAGCGAGACGCAATCAAGACATACATATCGATAAACGAATGGCCCAATCGAGCCACGGATGCAAGTAAAATGGCTCTCCATTCACGCCTTCGGAATCGTGTTGTGCGGCATTTGTCTTCAGGCTCTGGCCACAAATCAGCGCGAAGTTCGGGTCTCTCTCGCAGCTTTGTAAAAAAAGTTTCGACGGCTAGCAAACCCGAAACATCAGAAGTCTCGATCGCTGAGATCGCATGAACTTGACGTTCGAAGCGTTCATGCCACACGATGCGTGCGTCGTCCTGGAATTCGCACTTCTTGTCCTTTAATAGCTCTATGGCGGCTGCCTGGACTGCTTCAGTACGGTCGGCTCTGGTTTGTCTCTTGGCCGCGCTGAGAAACCTCACGGATTCATTTCTAAGTACCGTCAATAGTCGTCCCTGATCCAAGCCAAGCACTTCTGCAAGCTTGCTCTCGACAATCGCCGGCGTGCATCGAAGCACGTCTGCCACATAGTTGTCCGAGAAGAAAGTTGCCAAGGTTGTTCCGCTCTGAATAAAGCGCCGCTGTATATTTGCCCCGCTTACAACATCCGGAGGACCTTCCCCACGAAAGAACCAAGCGAAGAATGTATCTAAGCCGCCCGTATCTGATTCCTTGCCACCCGCTGTTACAACCTCGCTGGATGAGTCAAGTTGCTTGTTTCCAGCCGCAAGCCGCTGCTGACGATACGCATCGAACAATGACGTTAGCCGGTCTTGCATGCGCTGCGGCATTTCCGACCGCAGTCGATTCATCAACCATTCATCGTAACGATCATCAAGTTTGCGTTTGAGTTCGTTGACGGATGCGACTCGGCGGACAAAAACGAGTGCTTTTTCACCAGTCTCCCAACACTTCGAAAGCGAACCAACCAACGCGTCCATCTTTGGATGTGGCAATTCAGATTTAAAATGGTTCCTATAAGATCGAGCTAAGCGATTGATATCACCAACATCGATACCTTCCTTCTCGATCGCGCTTTCTGTTTGGTCTGCATCGTCAAAATTGGTCGAATCATCATCGTCACGTTTCAGCTTTGCGGTTTCAAGAAAGCTCTCGAAGGAGGCCAACATCCCAATTTGAAATGACGAATTGAATCGCTCGTGTCCCAGTAATTCGGTCACCTTCTTTTGCACGAGCGCGACCACGAGACGTTGCTTAGGATCTTCAACTGTGATTGGTTCGTCGTGAGTGGCGACACCACCGCGTCTCCACTCACGTCGATACTCATTCTTGGTCAATTCATTTGGACCGATTCGAACCGATGTAACTCGACGAATCAAAAACTTAGCTGCGATGGCCTTTCGCTCGTCATCGGTAATCGTCTTGTCCAAGAGCTGCTTGTAAGTAGCCGCTTTACCAAAAACGTCCAGTTGGTTCCAAAGCTGTTGATAGGTTTCCTCCACTGGCGTAGCGGAAAGAAACAGAACGCGGGCAGCTCTAGACTTATAGCCTGGAAAATGCTTGACGTCAGGATCAACACTCGGATGCCCCATCGCCAAAGCTAACAAACGGTTGCGAGATGAGACGTGATCACCAAAACCATGTTTAAGGTTGTGAGCTTCATCGACGATTACAAGGTCGAATGTCGGAAGTACACAGCACAGAGCCTTCGCGAAATTGTCTTTGAAGGCATCCTTGTTACGAAGATCGAAAATCTCATTGCGAAGCCATGGAACGCTGCGTCGAAAAGCGTCTCGGATCTTTTCGCCATTTTCACGATCAACGGAATTCTTGCCGGTTACGGCAAAGCTGAAACTTGTCATCTTTGCGAAGAAATCGCGGTTGGGGTCCGCAGTTACCTCGTGCACGAGGTCATGCAAATTGCTGCAGGATACTAACGGACGCGCTGGCGAACCGTTGAGTGACTTCACTCGCATGTCGCAGAAACGGACATTGTTTGCAACGAAGTTACGCTGTTCTTTTATCCATTTCGATTGAATATTGCCGCGTGGTGCGAGGATGAGCACGCGAAAACTGGGATTGAAGTGTCGAAACAGAGCCAAGGCCCCCAACGCCACATATGTCTTTCCCATGCCGACTTCATCTGCCAGGTAAGCGACGCCATTGGATTGCAGCATATTGTGAATTGCTACGGCACCTTCGAGTTGTTCATCCCCACGTGCTGAACCGATCCTACTACCGAAGTCGAGTAATTGAGACGCCAAGTTTGTATTAAGCATCAGCCACCTCCGTTGGTGTGGCACGCGTCAAGAACCACTTATCAAACCAGTTCAAGAAGTCGCCAAATCCATCTTCATTATCTTTCAATAGTCGGTCGCGGACTGATGCTAAGTTGGTAAGCCGAGCGTTCAGTTTCATGGTGTTATCGACTTGTTCGCGCCAGTAATCTGGATAGTCCTTAGCAAGTTCGATGCACAACTGTTTGCAGCACATCAAGATTACATATCCATCGATGGCATCTAGTGTCTCTCGCTGTGCTGCAACACGCTCGAGCAACGTGCCAAGCGAATCATATTTCTTACCAAACAGGCGATAGTTGGCTTGCTTTGGCTGGCCGTCGTCTAGTGACTTTCGGACAGCACGCTCCAAGCATCCGAACGCATGAAAAAAGCCCGCAAAACGATCGAAAAGTGTATCGTTATCCAGAGCGAGTTTTGATTTAACAACCAGATCACTGCCTGTTCCCATCCCGGCCAAATCAGTTGCACGGGAATCAATGAATGCAGCGCGTTGCTCAGCGCTCAGCAGCGACCAATAGCGAAGAATGTCTGCCGTTGAAAGCTGCAATAGCAATGATGGCTTATGCGACATTCCTTCCTCTTGAATGAGGACGTACGCTGGTTTCTCGCCTTCGCAATGAACTTCTACCAGAGTCGTGTTACCAAGTATGCTTGAGATCGCAGTTGCAATTTCACTTGATAACTCAATCCAATTTCGAGATGCGAGAGGACCAATTTCGCCTAGCGGGACATTTCGATCATAAATATGAAGTACAGAAGAAGTTGCTTTATGGTCCCAAAAGGCTGACGCGGTTTCAGTGTCCCAGTTATATCGGATATTCAGCGGCGAACACCCAGAGTCCGCTCCGTCATCTTCCCCGCGAACTGCGAACTCGATTGGCGTTTTCGAATCCGGACTCAACCAGAACTCGGGACGGCGGGGGGTAGGTACTTCGACCAAGAATCCACTTTCAATGTTACCGTCTTTCTGATGAGCGCTGCGAGTTAGGTTTGGCGAGCCAAGAAAGCAGATCTCACGTTTGGGACTTTGGGTGAAAAAGCGATAGAGCTTGGCGTGCACAAACCGCTCTCCGTTTTCTTCACGTGCACCGCGGCGCATGATGTCCTTTGGCAGCCGTCCCCAACCTACCTTGGGTAATTCGGTAACCGATTCGAACAATTCCTTTCGCACCAGCGCTTCCCCCGAGGCGCTTCGCGGTAAGAATACACGCACATCTTTCGGCTCGAATAGCCGAATCAGCTCTTCCAACGGCTCACAATGATCAGCGTCATCGAAATATGGCGAGATGATTTCCAGGTAGCCCCCATTCATTTGTCTACCAATCTGGCGACTTAGAAACTCAGGTAAGCTCTCGCCGCCTCGGTAGAAGTGCGACTGCAACTCACCCGCGACCGACTTTTGTTTCCGTTGTTCGCTGGCCCGCAAAAAAGTAAGGATGTCGTCAATCGCGTGGTGAGTCGTTCCACCAGGGCTTCTGCGCTTTATTGACTGCAAGAACTTTGTTACATCCTCCTTCAACCGATTCTTGTCGCCATACGCCATTTCTTCGACATGGCAACATTCGATATTCTCCCACCATCCCGATCGCGTTAGATTTGCTGACATACAAGCAAAGATCAAATACAACTGACGTTCGTTGTTTTCGTCCGCCTCCTCATCCTCCACCAGCAAGAAGACGTTCTTGGGATGAAAGATCGCATTATGTTGGATCGGAATGTAGCGAACATCCAACTTTGCAGATCCCGCATCGCCGACGACTAGCCCACCTGCATCGTAGTACACCGCGATTTCTCCCTCGAGATCACGAATCGCGTCCTCCAATTGCAGTAGTCGAATTGCCGAAGCGTGGCTCAGGCCTATGTCGAAGAATACTGGCAATACTTCCTGTTCAAAGAAGCCAGGATCGAACTGGTAAGTCAGAAGCACCGCAGACCGCAAACGACGCCCTTCCATTCGAAATTGAAAGTGATCCGATAGTGCCTCACGCGGAATCTCAGTCATGCGGCTTCTCCCACAGGGTGCGAGTAACGCTTCGCAGTGAATCCAGGAAGTAGGGAAAACGCCATAACTGTCCGAGCTCATCGCGAGCGGGGAGTTTTCCATTTTCCTCTTTGTATCGCACAGTAAGCTTGCCTCGACTGGTTTCGATCCAGGCGGCTCCACCACGAGTTGCCATCACACTCAAGTTCTGCTGAGCCAGGAGATCGATTACTTCAACAAAACGTCCACTGCACATTGCATGTCCAATCGCTACCCAGCGATCGCCCACAGTAGTGTCTCCTCCACTCCACTGGCCGTGCATGCTGCCGAGCGAATCGGATTCAATCGTCGACAATCCTTCACCCCATTGCTTTTCAATTGAAGCAACGACCGCTTTGATCGGGCAGCCATCCGAGCCAAGAAGGTAATCAAAAAGAAGCGACGTTGGCGCAAGCACAGACTCTGTTATTCGGATTTGTTCCAGATTAAATGCCAACGGCTGCCAATCACCGCCGCGACTGTTCGCGGCGTTGGCAAGTTGCCGAATCGTAGTTGGAGCCCAATGAAAAGATGTGTCAATGAGTGTTTCTGTTAGTAGCGACGCCAATTGACGCTGTTTACCTTCAGTAGTCTCGGTCGGTCCGCCTTCGACTAAGTGATCGAAATAGAAACCACGTTCAGCTTTGCGAATGCGAAGATTCAGAACTTCCCCAACGGCTTCAATTGCAGAATCAGGAGTTGAACTAAGGTTCAACCGCGTCGACTTTGGCTTCAAAAGTGCAAGTATTCGGCCCGCATCCTTTCCCGCTCCGGCTTTAGACAATAGTGGCAAGCAGTGTTTCTGCACGAAATCTAAAGCCACCGGTGTCAATCGAGTTGGATTTCCATCGACGAGTCCAGATGCCCTCGAGGGCATCGTATACAACCCCCATAATCCATAGATCTTTTGATTCGAGAGAATCTGATGACTTCGTTCATCTGACAACCAGACCTTGCCACCTTCGCTAAGCGATCTCTTCACCCGCTCAGTTCCGCGAAAGAGGAAGTCGTTGTTTACGCTTGCCCTAGCATAGGCTGCCAATTGCTCCCACTTTAAGAACGTTGCCAGTTCTGATCCGGGTCCTAGTTCATCGGCTAGCTGCTCGGCAAAATAATAGCCAAGTAGCAAAGTCGTGAAGTCTCTAACAGAATTGCTAACAGTAGTCAGGTTGCCAACAACATGCCGACCGAGTCGCGTCCAAATCTGTTGAATACCTAACGGATCACGCGAGCCCTTAACTGCGGCGCGTGAATCTAGGTCAGTGAGGAATGGGATTTGAAGCATTCGTTGCAATCAGTTTACGGTACGAAAAATCACTTATTGAATGCATGGAATTGTAACACGAGGGAATCTTACCGTGCGTGGTTCAGCGATACCAAACCGGCGACAACTAAACTCATAGGAGATTGTTCGTCCATCTGCAGGAGAAATCGATGCTACTCGCCATCCGAGTTCCCTGCTTCCGCAGGCACTTGCGATTGATGCCAATCTGCGTAAGTCTGGTTCGTACCAGAAACTTTCCAAACAACCCTGCCATTTATGTTCCCTGCATAGATAACGGCACCGCCAGCACTTGGACTCTTGAGAGGCACGTCTTCAGCAAAGAGATACAAATTACGATCTGGAATAGCGACGAGCTTCTGATCTTCGATTAGTCGATCGCGGAGGCCGCGATAGCTTGTCCAGCTATCCTTAGGAGTGGCCAGTGCCGTCGATCCTTTCAAGACCACAAACTCGCCATCGATCTCTTGGGCCATCGCTGACGCTTCGCCCGAGATGAATTCGAAGACGGGTGAAGCGTTGGAGGCATCGACGCCGCCATTCAGGTGCACATATGGCCTCGGCTTAAGAAAGTCGAAACCAAGAACGGGCAGAACTAGTTCGATGTGGGAGAGGAAACCCTCCATATCAGCAATGTCGGGTTCTGGCATCGGTGGCAACGGAGGCGCGGTCCCGTTACACAGTCTCGCCCGTCGAGATAAATGCCCTTTTTCAATGAGCCGACTTTCCAAAAAGCGAACGTGGCCCTTTGTAAGATTTAGATCCTTACTGATCACGGCTACGCACCGAGTCCAAAACTCTTTGTCAGGATCCTTGTCGTGCGCCGTGATTCGCTTGAATACATTGTCGCCCTCACCAACGTAGATCATGTCCTGCGACGGATTCTCCGGGTCGGGACCGGAAAGAATGTACACTCCAGTACGCGATATTTCCTCACGAAGCGCAAGCTCTTTCAGCATCGTGCGAGGCGCAACTACGAACTTACCCGACCAATTCATGACTTCGGCGGTCAGTAGTCCCGAAGCATCACCGTCAACAAGATAAATCCGAATCGATCGTCCCGTCATTAATTCCTCATAGGTTCAGTGAAACTTGGCGTTACGCGACAATTATATCGAACCGATGGAGATGTCGCTCGATGGCAAACTCAAGAAATTCGACGTTAAAACGAACCGCATCACTTCTTTTCATCGGTCGGTATTTGCTCTTCAGCTTGGTAGCTTCGAATTGCCATAGTCCAAAACTCCGAACCGTAGGCCGAGCGAACGACTTCCATTCTCATCACATCAGTTGTTCCATCTGCGATTCTGAGTCCCATAAGGTCCCGAACTCGATCGCCAAGATCAACCTGGCGACTGTAGCCGAGCGCTCCATGAGCACGCATTGCAGCATCTGAAGCGGCCAAGGCAATTTCGACTCCTTCGGCTTTTATCCCGTTGACCAGCGGTGAAGCCGCATCGTAATTCCCTTGATCGATAAGTTCTGCAGCCTTCCGTGCTAACGCCATCGCCATTTGAAGCTTGGTAGTGTTTTCGCCGAGGGGTTGCTGCAAGTGAGTAAAGCGACCGATTGGACCACCATACGCCTGTCGAACCTTAATTCGATCGGCCATCTGCTGAAGCGCTGCCTCCCCACAACCAATTGCAGCGGCAGACTGCATTAGTCGCCAATAGGTGAAGTGTTCGTTGAAGATCTTTCCACCATCACCGTCTTCACCAAGGACGTACTCAGATCCAACGAACATATCGTTGAATTTCAGGCCACCGAATGAGTTGCCTGTCAGACCGTGAGCAAACTCATCTACGATCTGCAGCCCTGGGTGATCGATCGGTAGCAAGAAAGCGGTTCGTGCCCCAGGCTTGCCGTTTGACGCCAGTGTATACAACACAACGTGAGTAGCCTGCCGTAGGCGAGCGTTCCACAGCTTTTGTCCACTTAAAGCAAACCCGTCTCCGACTTTCACGGCTCGACTTTCCATCGCTCTCATGTCGCTGCCAGCATCGGGCTCCGTGATGGCAACAGCGACATAAGCTTTGCCCGAGATGATGTCATTCAAGACGCGTTTTGCGTACGCGGAGTTCGACTTCGCCAAAGGTCGGCCATGCGCGGCTCCAACAACATCACGAAGGTTGAGATTGTGTTTGCCTGCGTGTCGGAAGATTTCAAGCATGTCTACAGTTGACCAGCCGCTTCCGCCGACTTCTATTGGTAGATCCAAACCAGGCAATCCAAAAGCTGCACCATGCTGACGCCAAGCAGTTGGGTTAGTAAGATCGCCCTGTTCACGAAGCAGAGTTGCCAACTGATCAATCTGCTCTTTGATTCGGTTGACTGACACTTCCTCTTTTTTTGCAACGCCCGGCTGTTTATTGATTAGTCGAATCGTGAATATCGTATTCAGCTCGTAGGTTTGATTGCTTTTGTCGAAACCAGCGGGACTGTGAAAGAACAACTGTCGCTTCGGCCCAGTCGAATCACCGCGATACTCGACGATAAACGTGTAGTCTTTGATGGGCCTACCTGGGTTCACGAACGATATCTGATTTCCATCGCTCGTTTGAAGTAAAACGAAATGCCGGCCAAGGACCTTACCACCAGCTGTCGTGACGGTATATGCAAGAATCTTGATCTGACCTGCTTCAACGGACAGGTCCGGTCCGTCGGCTGGATTCCATCGTGTGCCATCAGTTTCGTAGTCGCTCGTCGGCGCAGAAATTGTCGTGATGGCCACTGGCGTTTCGTCGAGGCCCTTGCATAGAAAAGCAAGTAGCTCGACAAACCGCTGGTTACTAATTCGTCCCTCTTTCAATTCTGGCTTTTCTTGGAAGAGTCGAAGGGCGGTCCGATGCGGATGCAGATCCAAGGGAAGTCCAATCATCGATCGCAAGGTCTGCTCAACAATCAATCCCGCTGCGATTGGGCAAGCTCCGCCGCCATCCTTTTGAATCAGTTGGTCGAGTTCGTCTTGCGAGAGAAGGAGTGGCGCATCATCGCTATGATCAGTCTGAAGTCGGTCCAGAGCTATCTCTGGCAGAAGGAAAGTGTTTGTTGGTGCGGCAACAATTGAACCATACTGACCTACAACATCCTCATCCAAAGTCAGGCACACCAAGACAATCGCGCCCAAAACCATTTTCATGTTAAACACTTTTTCATCTCCATAAAATGCTTCCTTGTTTCACAGGCTCACCGAGCTGCGGGTCATAAATCAGTCGCGTTGAGCAAGACTCGCAACTCGCGCCATCGCGGTTCAACTTGATCGAGCGTACGAAAAAACTTTGCATCGTGACGCAAAGATACTAAGTGGCACAACTCATGAGCTACTACGTAACGCACGCAAGATCTAGGTGTTCGAATCAAGAGCGGATTGAAAAGGACGTTACGGGCGGTAGTACAGCTGCCCCATCGACATTGCATTTCACGAAGCTGAATCACGGGCACCGGGATATCAGCTAATGGTGGTCGACGCATTACCTCATCCACAACGCGGTCGATGGTGGACTTAGCACGGGAACGATACCAAGTGTGTAGCGATGCTTTGATGCTCTCTTTGTCATTGCGGTCGCGGACGAAGATCTCAAAGAAAGGCCCTATTAACTTCGTTGGTCGCGGCTCTCCTTGTCGAACCTTAAGTCTGTATTGCCGGCCAAGGTAGCGATGTGTTTCGCCAGATACAAATTCCCAATTTGGCTGCAGCGGACGAAGCGCATCCAGTTCTTTGAGTTGCTTAATGATCCAACGACTGCGGCGGAGGACGCGTTGCTGAACTTCCTCGTCGGCGGCGGATTTAGGCGCCCGAACAGAGATGGTTCCTTCCGGATGAACGGTAATGGACATTCGAGAGCAATTGGCCCGTTGAAGCTGATACTCCAACACTCGATCGCCAAATGCAACCGCGCCATGTGATTCTATTTCGACAGGGGTATCGATCATGAAGATTCCCCCGCTCGCTTCTTGGCAACCAATAAGCACTGTTCGATGATCGCGTCGATCTGTTCTCCCGTTAAGGGAACACCTGACTCGTCACTCAAATCAAAAAGTCGCTCATCTATCTGTTGTGAAACTTGGTTCAAATAGTCCGGATTTCGCGCCCAATCTACTGGCGGATCAGCTAGCACATTATCGATCGTCTTGGCAGCATTAATACGAAATGGTTCGCTTGGAGTTTCCTTTACCATGATCGTGTCGACGATTCCAAAGTACGCGCGTGCGGCATCTCGATTTTCCAACTCGGCGGGGCCGGTTGCGGCACCCTCATTCTTCAGTTGTGCCAACGACTCCCGCACCTTTGCCAGATATTCTTTCTCGAGACGTCGGTCATTTCGCCATTTTGCAATGACCTCTGTGAGCATGTCTGAAAACTTCTGGTAGAACGCTGGGTTCTCGTCCCATTTTTCAGAGATTGTTCGCTTCATTTGCCCTACGATTGCATCCGCTTTCGAGGAATCACTTCCAAGCCTATCGAGTTCTTGTTCTCGCCGCAAATCGTCAAACAATGGAATTTCTGGAACGACAACTTCGACTTCATCAGCACCGACATGCTGATCGATCAAATGCTTGATCTCAGCTTCATATTCACCGAACGCTACGATCTCTTGATGTCGATGCTTCAAACGTCCGCGAAGAACGTGAAAGAACTTGAGGTCAGCCTTGTATCGCTTGATGTCCGCGTCAGATGTCTTCTCAAGAAATGACACTGTGGCCATTGCTCGCCCAAGCGTCCTCGTAAAGTCCGTCAGTGTTTCGTAAAACTCTTCACGCTTGGCTACATCATCAAGCTTGCGCTCGTACGATTCCAAATCGCTACGGTCCTTCAAGCCAGTGAAAAACCGATACAAGTCTTCTCGAAGGCCTGGCAGTTTGCTGATCGTCTCCTCTATCGGCTGAACAATCCCTTGCAATTGCGTTACATCAAAATCAAAGTCGTCGCCTAACTTCGCTCGCTTTGCGTAGTCCTGGATCGCTTTGTCGAGGTTTTCGATAACTCCTTCATAGTCGACAATGAGTCCTTCGGTCTTGTCCTGATGCAGTCGGTTGACGCGGGCGATTGCCTGTAAAAGCGTGTGATCCGTCAGTCGCCTGGCCAAGTAGAGTACGCTGTTTCGAGGCGCATCGAATCCAACAAGTAATTTGCTTACAACAACAAGAATCTCAGGATCGCCTCCAGCCGAAAAAGACGCGATTAGCTTTTCTTGGTAAACGTCCGGATCGCCGAAACGCTCCATCATCCGTTGCCAAAAATCTCGGACTTCTGCTCGGGCCTCCTTTCGCTTAGCGAGTTCACCCTCTTCGCCTTCTCGATCGTCCGGTGCCGAGATAAGCACCTCAGCCTTAATACCTGCTTCCTGAAGGAGCTGTCCGTATCGAATGGCAGTAGCCTTGTCGGGCGCGACCAATTGGCCTTTGAATCCCGTTCCACGGAAACGACTTTGGAAGTGACCAGCCACAT
>Ga0255126_1000534_pt1 | contig 16597 bp, 3 predicted proteins | sample Law_Miss_RepA_8d_FD_188556 | JGI IMG/M metagenome (GOLD analysis project Ga0255126, IMG submission 188556) | Freshwater microbial communities from St. Lawrence River, New York, United States - Law_Miss_RepA_8d | ecosystem: Environmental > Aquatic > Freshwater > River | place: USA: New York... | reverse complement strand
CGTTAACCAACTGCACTGAAAGCTTTCCGTTCGGGTCGGAACGATCCGAGCGTTGATGAAGTTTCATTCGTTGTTGAGCGCTCGAACCAGCCGCTGGGACGCTATTGGGTAATGCTGGTTGTGGCGATGCATTGCTGCGCGGTGTTGCTGGGGTTGGCGAAGGCTGACTCATGGATGGTGATGAAGTTCCTTGTCCTACGTCGCCATAGATCACACCCGATTCATCTCCGAGAATATCTCCACTGTGAATGTTTCCGCCGTGAAATTCATGAGTCGAGTAGCTACTGTCAGCGGCGTGTTGGCACGACGCACAGTGACTTCCTCCCCCGTGAGCATGTCCACCATGCACAACTCCCTGAGTGTGCGAGGAAGCATCGCATCCGCCAGTGCAACCCGACTTTCCACAAAGGCCCTTTCCGCAAAGGGATTTACCACATCCGCCCTTTAAGCAACTACCACCTGTCAAGCAACTACCACCTGGGCATCCTTGGCTTCCCTTGTAAGGTATTCCCCAAAGGTGGCCGAGTTTGGTATACCAAGGTCCGCAGTGTCCGCTCTCACCTGTCCAATTACCGGATTGATCACACGGGTCGCAGCGACGCGGGTCGTTGATCGATTCGTCGTAGTAGACTTCTCCGCATCCACCGGCACAAGCAATACTGTTGGCACACGAGCCTATCTTGTGCTTGACGCGATGTCGAAGCGTTCCATCGAATAGTGGATCGCGATCTTGGATGCCGGTTTGGCACGACTCGCCACAAGCGGCTGATCCGCAGCCGGACGAACCACAGGCAGCCTGGGCTAATCCCGCACCACACTTCTTGCCAGAAGTCGAGATGTGAACCGAACAGCAGCCGGCTTGAAACAAGCACAGAGCAAGGGTTCCAAGCACAAAGAAACGATACGAACTAACTGCACGATGCGCGCAGCGCAGAAAACAGGCCATGATTCCCCCCCGGGTCTCGTATGGTAAATCGTCGATGCCTAAGGCACACGTCAGTGGCTGTTATCGGAATGCATAACCGCTACAATCAGCAAATCTTTGCAACAACGGCTAGCAACTCGTAATCTGTACGAATTGAACCATCACCATTAAGCCCAGTTACTAGGCGCGAGTCCGCCCAAATCCGAACCGGAAAGGAAATGCTATTAATGTTCCTCGATGTCGTTTCTGAATCGAAATTGGTGGCAATCCTAAGACTCGAATCGTTGGATCAAGCCGACCGGCTCGTGGATACCTTGCTCGACGCCGGCGTTCGTTGCATCGAGTTTACGTTGACGAATCGCAAGGCTCCGGCTTGGGTTTCAAAGTTGGTTTCGGAGCACCCAAGCTTTCGGACCGGACAAGCATACCTAGGGATCGGCTCGGTAAGGACTCTTGAAGAAGCCAAGTTGGTGCTCGATTCTGGCACTCAATTCGTCGTAACTCCGATCACGGTGCCCGCCGTGATCGATGAATGTGTTAGACGGAACGTACCAATCGCTTGTGGAGCTTTTACCCCAACGGAGATTGCTCAAGCTTGGGAGCACGGCGCGAACATTGTTAAAGTGTTTCCAGCCCGAGGACTTGGTCCGAACTACATCCGAGACGTGCTTGCTCCAATGCCTTACTTAAAGCTCATGCCTACCGGCGGTATCGATGCTTCCAACGCAGCCGACTACATTCATGCTGGGGCAGTTGCTGTGGGTGTTGGTGGAAAGCTTTGTTCTGCGTTGCATGTTGAACAAGGCAGCTGGGGAGCGATTCGACAAGCCGCTGTCGATGTCGTTAAAGCTTGTCGTTCTTGATCTACCGCTGCAAACACTCCCTTGTTCGTTTGTCGGTTCTGTGTTGGTTCGTTGGTTAGCGCGCAAGTTCGTTCGATTGATCGCAGAGTCTTTTGGAAAGACTCTCGAGCGTGAAAGGGCGGAATTTCACCGACCGACCATCTGCGTCATCGTGAAGGAGCATCACGTATCGATCGAGTCGATTCGCTTGGTTGCTATCGATCAACTGATTGGAATCGTTAGCAGACATTTGCGCCAATACGCGGACTTCGATGTCGCGCATACTTCCGCGTGAAAGCCATCGGCTTAGGGTAGAAGCGGAATCGGACCAAAGGCATACGTGGATTCCAACACTCGGTCCGTCTGAAAGGAGCTTGGCTAAAACCGCATCTGGTTTCAATCCCGCATCACCGCTTGATCCGAACGAGTAATCTTCTTCGCGTCGCAGCTCTCTGAAACGGGCTAAGTTCAAGACGAAGACCACCAGAGATGGATGCGTTGCATTGGGCTGCATGAGTCTTTCACTGAGTAGAGTGTGAAGCGACTCCATCGTGGATTCTACATCGCGCAGCGCGGAAATTTTGCAATCGGTTTCGGACTTAGAACCTGACTTGATATCTTTAAGAATCTGTTGAATCGCTGAGTCTTCGGACCGGCTCCCGTCGAGAATCCAGAACGACGTTGAACTACCGGGACGGCTCCTCTCGGTGGCGAGCCAACTTCCCAGTGCCGAGGCTACCAGATCGTCTTGATTTGCAACGATAAGTGCATTTCGACCAGGCGAGCGGGAAAGCACTCGCATGACGGGTGGTTCGATCGAGACGCTATCGCCAAGTACCCATGCGGTATTTGCGAGTTCGACTGCTGGTTGCTTTTCAGCCAGTCCGTTTGTGTCAGAGGGCCCGTTTGTGTCAGAGGGCCCGTTTGTGTCAGAGGGCTGGGTTGTGTCGGAGAGTTGGGTTTTGGCAGATAGCTTGGTGGGCTGTATCAGATTGCCGATAGTATCCGGATCCCAAACCGCTAGTTTATGTCCTTCGAAGACGATTCGTCGTCCAATCGAATTCGTTAGTGGTGAATGAGGGATTGGCTCAGACGGTAATTCACGAAGCAGTTGTACTTGTTCAGTCTTCGGCAAATAGGCGACTTGGAAGTTCTCGTTCGCTTCGAGCCTACCGCCACCTGCGTTGTAGATTCCTTGTCCGGAATATCGCAATCGTTCAGCTGCGGTATTGTCTTCACCGAGGATCAGCATCGCGTCTGCGCTGTCGCATTGCAAAGCGATCCGCACTGCCATTTGAGCCAACGTAGTTCTCGGTAAGGAATAGGCTCCCCCAAGTGTTTGGGAAGCAAGAACAAGGTGCATGCCGAAGGAACGACCTTGTCGGACGATTCGGTCCATCAACATGGCTGCTTGTTGCGATAGTTTGTCGTCCTCTACGAAGAGCTCTTGGAACTCATCGATGACGATAAGTATTCGGGGAAGTTTAACGTCAGGGTGTTTGCGTTTGAGGGTGGGCAAGTCTTGAACGCCCCAATTACGGAACGCTTCTCCGCGTGCGCTGAGGACTTTGTCGAGATACTCTAAAGTGCTCAACCCAAATTCGCGTCTACTCTCAATACCAATGATGTCAGTGTGTGAGAGTTGAAGTTCGGAATAGACTTGGAATTCAACCCCTTTCTTAAAGTCTAGGAGTACGAGTCGCAATTGATCGGGAGCGTACTCCAGCGCAGAGGAACTGATCAAGGTGTGGAGCAACGAGGACTTGCCCGACCCGGTTTTCCCTGCAATCAGCACATGCTGGGATGTGCCTTCTCCGAGCGCAAGATATTGCACTCGTCCAGCATCCGAGATCCCAATAGGGATTTCCAGTCCGTCGGCGGATTGTTTTCTTTGCGCAAGCTCTGCACCTTTTTTCAGCGAATCGAACGGGACGATTCGTTTACCTATATTCGTGGCAGCGATCAAATGCTTTTGCATGATCCTCGCTACGGTACCTTCATCCGGTGGCATGGCCAATCGGATAGGAACTCCTTGGAATTCTGGGGTGGAGATCAACATTTCTGGTCGACTTGCATGACCGATGCTGCTGCTTGTATCCTCCGATGTGCCCGAAGGCCCGGTTTTAGGAAGTGCAGCCGACAACTCGGCGGGTGCTTTGACGATTCCGTGCAGGGCAAATTCGAGAAGCTTCTGACGATCGGCGAAGTTTGGCCATTGGACGTTTGTAGACCAGTCGAGCAGTACGCCTACGCCGCATCGACTTCCCGAAGAGAGGATCGAGCAGAGGGATTGCCACGAGGAATCATCCAAGCCGAATGGGAAGCCAGACCAAACGATCAGTCTGTATGGAATCGCCATCGGACCGGCTTGCTGATTGTATTCGTAAAGATTTCGATATTGATTTCTTAAGCTTTGCTGGATGACATCCTCGATATGTCTAGCGGTCAGTGCTAGTTGATCGGCGATGTGAATGGGTTGGGTCCATACGCGATGGTTGACAAGCTCCGGAGCGATATCTGCCAAGTGCATCAGCCAGCTATATTGCTTTCCAAGTCCCTCTGGGTCGATGACGGTCACGTGAAGCATTCCTGCGGGGAGCGAAGTCACAGCGCGCAGTAAAAGATTGCGCATTGCTAACTGAGATGTTTCCCGAGACTTCGCATCGTCGGATTGCAGAATGAGCCCACCGTTTCCTAGTAAGTCGTAGAAGAAGGGAAGCGGATCACCTTGGGATGCTCTGGCGGCGAGATTGTTCAGTTGGTCCCAATCGGAAGCGCGCGCTTTGGCGGGATGGTCTTCTGAAGGGCTGACAGAAAGGGTAAAGTCACCGAGGGGCAGCGCCAACGAGGAATCTTGTCGGGACCACTCTTCATTTTCGAATGTCGAAGAATACCAATCTGGATACCGGTTATCTCTCTCCTCGGAGGCATGCTTCATGTGGTCGTGAACAAATGCAACGCCGTACTTCCACCGTTTTGTTAAGCGTTTCTGAGAATCGCGGAACCGAGTATTGAGCGTGGCGACTTGTTCTTGCCCGTGTGCTCGCAATCCATCGACTTCTTGCTTTTGAGCACTGGTTAGTTTTTCAAGCTCCTCAGGATAACGGCGGTTGTATTTATCAAAGGATTCGATCCGTTCACTACAAAACCTGGCCTTCTCGCGAACGGTCGATTCCAGCGTGGATGCTTTATTCGCCCGGTAATCCTCCTCCATTTGTCGAAGCAGTTGCTGGTGTGTTTGCTCTGCTTGATCCTGTTGTTGTTTATACAAGCTCTCCACTTGGGCGATTTCGTTGCGATAGGTTCCTTCTGCGATCTGTTTACCTCGTTGCAGTAGTCCGCGAAGGGACTGCTCTTCGCCGAGCACCGCATCAAACGCATCGCGAAGAGATTTAGCGATCATTGGAAGAGTGCTTAAATACACAATTGCCGGGACCAGGACAGCGGCGAGCAATCCCGCTACGATCGAAATCAGTGGTGGATACGCCATCGCACTAGCGATCGCATAACCGATGGCGGCAAATGCAATTCCTAGGACCAACAGAATCACGGGGCTGACGATGCGAGCCAAAGAATTCGACTGTAAAGCATTTTGCTTTTCGGATAACGACTTGCGGTGAACTTCGTATTCTTTCGCTATCGCGCTCAAGGTGTTGATGTGATCCCAGGATCTCGGAGGTTCGCTTCCCGAGTATTCTTTCTGGCTCAACGCCGTATTGGCGGTTTTTAAAGAGACCCAATCTCTTATCTCGCCGAGAGATTCATCCAGATTGCTTACTTCCGTAGTGAGCTTCGAGATCGCTTGATCGCGCGTGAGTTTTACTTGAGCTCGTTTGTTCTGAAACTCGACTTCTAATTTCTTGCAAAGGTTCTCGTAGTCCGTACGCTGTTTCGTTTCAGCATCTTTTCGTTTCGATTTCAAGACCTTAAGCGTTGAGCGTTCCCATTGGATTTTCTCCAAGGTGGATAATTCACTTCGTTGTAAGGTTTGGTCGAGAGCATCATCCCAATCGGTGATCAGCCGGTTCAATTGCTCCTTGTGAGTCTGGCTCTGAGTAGTAGCCTGACGGCGATATTCGTCTTGAAACGCGCTCAGTTGTTCCGTCAAAGCTTGTGAATCCACAGCATAGGAAGAGGATAGCCGTTCCCAGCGAGTGCGCAGTCCGCGAATCTCTTTCCTCTGGATTGGCATCAAGAATCGGGCTTGGGCTGCTCCGAATCGTTTTCCGAATGGCCAGTGCGGATCGTTCTTTCCGCTCGATGCATTCGACCGGTTTTGTTCAGAATTATTCACGATTCCCTCCCACCTGCTAGGCTTATCCAAAACGAAGACAGGGGAAAGAGCGATTTGAATCACTCCTTCCCCTGTCGTTTAGTATAGCAAGCCTTTCATTGGAAGCGGATCGCAAGTGATCCAAATCCAATGGCAGTTGTTGATCGCAATCTGGGCTGGATCTCTATCGCCGCGAACCTCGAAGTCGATTCGCAATTCGTTTGGACGGATCGCTTTCAAGGTCGCTGTCGCTGAGGTACCAGTCGGACGCAGTTTCATCGGCGATGGAGAAAGCCATGTCGATCGCACTGGAATCGGCGGAATTCCCTTCCCCTTCTGCGGCAGTTGGTCCTTGGTTGATGGAGTTCACCACGATCAGAGCGTCCAGAGGCGTTGCAAACCCATCTCCATCAACATCGATAAACGGAGGATTGTCAGGTGAATTTGGCGGAAGCTGTGCCTGGCCTGGATGCGAGTTGATGTAATTGATCACTTCGAGCACATCCAAAGGAGATACCGAACCATCCGCATTGACATCCAATCGATTTTCTTGGTTTTGGAACGCGGAATAGAACGATACGGTCACTGTGGCGACATTGCTCAACATCTGGTTCGCATCCCGGAAATCGTATTGGAAGACGATTTGAATCGGTGATGCGACGTCGTTGGTGTAAAGGATTCGACCATCGGGCAAGACGCTGGCAACACCTGCGGTGGGCGTTGTCACGATTCGAACGGTCGACGGATCGATGCTTGCACCTTGCCCGGAATCGTTCGCCAAGACATCCATGGTGATCGGTCGACCATAGGATGTGATGAAAGAATCATTGGTCGCGAACGGAGGAAACTCCACCATGTTATTGACCATGATGATAAATGCTTTTTCAAAGCTGAGTCCACCGGCATCCGTTGCGCGAACTCGCACGGAGTAGGAATCACGCTTCTCGAAATCGAATCTTGCATTTGTTTCCAGTCGACTACCCACAATCTTAAATTGCGCGTTATCGAAGCCGCCTGATCCGTTAACTAAAGTGTACGTCGCGGTATCGCCCGCATCGACATCGATTGCGTTCAAGAGTCCTACCAATGCTCCCGGGGCCAAGTTTTCGTTGACCGACTGATTGCTCAAAAGGATGTTGGTCGGTCGCTCGTTGACATTGGTGACGCTAACGGCAACCGGCACGTCGATCGACGCACCCGCAGCGTCTTGGACTCGAATCGTCGGGAGATAGCTACTGAGCGTTTCGAAATCGAAGGATTGGGTTGCAATAAGCTGGTTACCAAGAATCGAGAATTCTGGCCTAATGCCAATCAGGCTATAGGTAAAGGTATCCGCAAAATCTTGATCGATCGCGGCCAACACGCCGATGACACGGTTGCTTCCCGCATTCTCTGGAAGGCTCGATGGGGTCAATCTCACACCCGTTGGAGCATCGTTGCGGTCGAGGACTTGGATGACGAAATTGGTTACCAATTGGTGTCCAACGGAGTCGGTGGATTGAACTCGAATGGCATAGGTTGCTTTCGTTTCAAAATCGAAAGCGCTCCTTGCGATCAACCGATTTCCTTGGATTACGAACGCGGAATTATCCTCTGAACCGCTCCCTGAAACGAGTCCGTACGATGTTACTTCATTGGTGTCCGGATCGTTCGTGGAGAGTTGGCCAATTTCAAGAGCAGAGCTGTTTTCAGCAATCGTAGCATTGCTCAATGCCAGAATCGTCGGGGCTTCATTCACATCGAGAACACGAATTTCGAAGTCTCGATCGAGGAATTGGCCCGCAAGATCCGCTGCGCGAACTTTGATGTTAAACACTGACCTTGTTTCGAAGTCAAATTGACCACTGGACAGTAGCTGATTGCCAGAGATTGCAAAACGACTGTTGTCCAATGCACCGGATACTAAGGTGAATGTTACTGGACCAGCAAGATCGGGATCTACGGCCGTAAGCAGACCAACCAACGATCCACTAGGACTGTTTTCGTTGAAGGATGATCCAATGAGTGTCAAATCGATGGGTGCTTCTTCCACATTCGATACGTTGATCGCAAATGGCTTGGTAATCGACAGTCCACCCGCATCGACCGACTGAATGATCAAGTTGTAGACAGCTTGAGATTCGAAGTCTAGGCTTCGAGTGGTTCTCAAGGAATTGCCGACAATGGTAAAGGCAGTGTGGTCCGAGTTGCTGCCCGATGGGATCAAGCTGTATACGAAAGTATCTGTGTTGTCTGGATCGAGAGTGGACAAAGAGCCAACTTGGGTGTTGGCAGGAAGGTTTTCACTAATTGTCGTATTCGAAAGCAGAATGTCTGTCGCAATTTCATTCTGGTTGATGACTTGAACGATAAGGACTTTCTCGATCGCCCCCCCTGCCCCGTCGTTTGAACGGACTCGAATGGAGTAGCTTGGTTGAAGTTCGAAATTAAGCGATTCGTTAGCCACAACGTCCGAGCCATCGATCGAGAATTTGCTGTTGCCTGTATCCCCAGCACCGCTGACCAGTGTGTAAGAATGCAGATCGGACGGGTCTTCGTCGGTTGTGATGAGCGATCCGACAATCATTCCGGGAGCATTGTTTTCGATGATACTCGACGGTTGTAAGATGATATCGGTGGGTACATCGTTTTGATCAACGACGTTGATAATGAAATTTTGTTCGAGGCTCAAGCCTGCAGCATCGGTGCCGCGAACCCGAATAGCCAGCGTTGGCTTCAATTCGTAATTCAGCGGCGAGATCGCAAAGATTCGGCCGTCGGACATGACTTGGACGAGGCCGTTGTCTGAGTCACCTTGCCCTGCGACTTTCGTGAAGCTCACCGTATCCCCAGCATCAGGATCGCTCGCATTGAGTTGTCCGATGGGGATAGAGACAGATTGGTTTTCGAAGGCCGATGGGGTTAGGCGAATACTGGTGGGAGCTTCGTTAACGTTGACAACGGTTATCGTGAAGGCGTTTTCGAAGTTTAAACCGGCGGCATCGGTAGTTCGAATGCGAATGGCATAACTCGATTTGGTTTCGAAATCGATTGCGGTTGCAGTTTGCAATCGGTTGCCAGATAAGGAGAATGCCGCGTTATCGGCTGAACCCGTTCCTGGTACAAGGCTATAAGTAAATGAATCCAATGCATCTGGATCGAGAGTGGTCAGGGTGCCGACCACGGTGCCGATCGGGATGTTCTCGGACATTGTGGTCTTGCTCAAGATGATTGCCACCGGCGATTCGTTCACGTTGGTGATTTGGATAACGAACGCCTTTTCGGTGGATAGTCCTCCTGCGTCGGTCGAGCGAACTCGCACGCGATGAACGGGTTGCGTTTCAAAATCCAACGCCGCGTTTGTGAACAGCCCGTTGCCGGAAATCTGCCATTTCGCGTTGTCGGTGTCGCCAGTGCCGGGGACGAAGGTGTAGGTATAAGAATCTGTATCGTCCGCATCGATGGTGGAGAAGTTTCCAACCAGCGTAGGTACTCCAATCGGTTGATTCTCTGCAATCGTACTGTTCGAGAGTAGGATGTCGGTGGGAGGATCGTTCACGTTGAGTACTGTGATATTTAGTACTGATTCAGTTGAGAATCCACCTGCATCGACGCTGCGAACTCGAACGCTGTAACTTGATTTGACGTCGAAATCGAAGACTTCCTTTGTGCGCAATCGGTTGCCCGAGATTTGGAAGGAGTTGTTATTCGAATCACCAGCCCCAGTGACGAGCGAATAGGTGAAACTATCCCCTGCATCTGGGTCCGCAGTGTTGAGAGTGCCTACTAGAGAATTGATCGGCAAGCGTTCCGCGACGGTATTTGGGCTTACAGAAACGGCCGTTGGTGTTTCGTTCACGTTCGTAACGCGAATGGTAAATACGCGTTCGATACCAGCACCAAATTGATCCTCAACGCGAGCGCGAATGCTGTAGAGACTCTTGGTCTCGAAATCGAATGGCATTGTACTGGAGATTGCAGTTCCATTGAGAATGAAGCTACTGTTATCCTCGCCACCGAGTCCGGAGACTAATGAATAGGAAAGGACAGCCCCGGAATCAGGATCGGTTCCTTGCAATGCTCCGATGTAGGTATTGCTTGGTAGATTCTCAGCGATGGTGTTCCCGACCAGCACAAGAGAGCTTGGCAATTCATTACCGTCGAGGACTTGGATAACAAATGGGGATTCAATGAATCCACCGACCCGGTCGGTCACTCGAACACGAATGTTGTAAACGGACTTAGTCTCAAAATCGAAACTCTGGAACGACCGAAGTTCGTTTCCGACGATATCGAACTGAAGGTTGTCTTGGCTTCCTGTGCCTGGTTCGAGGGTGTAGATATGGCTATCTGCAAAATCCGGATCGTTGTTGCTGAAGAGACCGATTGCGGTCCCGGCAGGAGAATTCTCCAAGAGGGTATTGTTGGAGAGAGAAAGTACCGTTGGGATTTCGTTCACATTGGTGACATCGATACGGAAGATACCTTCGATGAACAATCCGCCGAGATCGGTGCTGCGAACGCGAATCGAGAGTTTGTTGAGTTGTTCGAAGTCTAGGTTTCCGTTTAGGAGGATTTGGTTTCCTGAGACTTTGAACAAGTTATTGTTCGCATCACCTTCCCCTGCAACCAGCGAATAATTGAATTGAGTGTCGGTAAGGGTGTCGGTATCGGTGGTGGAAAGAACACCTAGAACGGTATCGAGTGGTGAATTCTCCGCGATGCTTCTGCGTGAAAGTCGTACCGATAGAGGATTCTCGTTGACGTTGGTGATCTGGATCGGGAAGATTTGTTCGAAGGCAAGTCCACCTGCATCGCGAGTAACAACGCGTACTGAGTAGTTTTGGCGACTTTCGTAGTTGAAGACATTGGATGTTCGCAATTCGTTTCCAACGATTGAGAACAAGGTGTTGTCGTTATCTCCAGCACCACGAGCGAAGTAATAGGTGAAAGTGTCTCCATCATCGGCATCGGTGGTGGAAAAAGCACCGACGAGGGAGCCAACGGGGGAATTCTCGGCAACAGTGTTGTTTGATAGAGCCAAGGCCGTTGGAGGATCGTTGACGTTGGTGATGTTAATCAGGACATTGCGTTCTACGGAAAGTCCACCGAGATCAGTCGATCGCAAACGGGTCGTATAGGTCTTCTTGACGTCGAAATCGTAAGAGCCATTGGTGTAGAGCTGCGAACCGACGATGGAGAATTGAGCGTTGTTATCGTCACCTGTCCCGTTCGCAAATTCGTACCTGAATACGTTGTCTTGATCAATGTCGATCGTCGACAGATCACCGATCAAGGTGCCAAGTGGGGCGTTTTCGGGAACACTGTTTGGGTTCAAGCTAATTTCCGATGGTGCTTCGTTGACGTTGAGCACCGCGATTTGGATCGATTGGAGGCTGGTAAGGCCACTGCTGTCGCGAGCTTCGAACAAGACGTTTAGCAATCGTTTCGATTCGTAATCGAAACTTGCGTTCGAATAGAGGTCATTTCCGGCGAGGTAGAACGATGCGTTATCTTCTCCGCCGGGACCGGAAACGATGCTGATGATGGTCGAGTCCCCAGCATCTGAGTCGGTCGAAGAGACCGTTCCGATGAAGGTGTTTGCTGGAAGGTTCTCGCGGATTCGGCTGTTGGAAATGATTACCGAAGCTGGAGGTTCATTGACATCCGTGACGTTGATAACAAACGGTTGCTCAAGGGCCAGTCCACCGCGATCGACCACGCGGACTCGGATGTTGTACGAGCTGCGGGCTTCGAAGTTGAACGTTACCGCCGAGTAGAGTTTATCTCCGACGGTTTGGAACATGATATTGTCTTCGCCACCTGGGCCGGCGACGAGCGAATAAGTCAGGGTATCGCCAAGGTCAGGGTCATTGTTCGAGAAGGTTCCGATTTCATAACCGGCTGGTTCATTCTCAGGTAATGAATTGCCTGAGAGTGTGATGGTTGTTGGAGCTTCGTTGACGTTGTCGACCAGGATCGTAAGGATTTCTTCTACAAATAATCCACCTGCATCCGTCGAACGTACGCGCACTGTTAGAACGTTATCCGTCTCATAATCGAGCGGTCCGTTAACGACCAAGGTGTCCGCCGCGATTGCGAAGAGGGCATTGTCGTCATCCCCGGTGCCTGGCACGAGGGTGTAGGTAAAAGAGAAGTCCGTGAGGAAATCTGTATCGAAGGTGAATAGCGTGCCGACGAAAGTCCCGTTATTCGAATTCTCGAATACGTTGTTCGGCGCTAAGAAGACAACTAGCGGTGATTCATTAACGTTGACCACGGTGATCAATAATGATTCCTCGTAGGTCAGTCCCGTGGAATCTCGCGATTCGACTCGGATGGTGAACGATTGATTCGATTCATAGTCGAAGACTTCATTCGAATAGAGGATGTCATCGATGATTACAAAGCGAGCATTGTCGATGTCGCCAGTCCCAGCGATTAATTGGTAAGTGAAGGTATCTCCACGGTTCGGATCGGAACTTGTGAGCTGTCCGATCGGAGTAAGTACTGGTTGGTTTTCGTCGATGCGGGGCGTTGATAGTCGGATATCGGTCGGTGGTAATTGGTTTAGTCTCGCACCGTATGTGTAGCCGAAGATTGGAGCACCAGCAGCATCGATGGTGTGCGTTCCATCGATCGGAACGGTATATTCCCAGTCTGTCTGAAGTTGGAGGATTGCGTTGCTTTGTCCGGTAGGTAGATCTAACGGTGCCCAGCCATTCACATCAGAAACCGATGCGCGCATGCCGTTGATTTCCATCGACCAGCTTAAAATTGTGCCGGTGTCGATTGAAGCGTTGTCGAGGACTTCTAATTGCCAAACGCCAGCAGTGGAGAAGCCGTCAAATGTCGATAAAAGTTGAAAGGGTTGAAAGCGACCGGTAAAAGGTGCGGTTCCCGCATCAATTCCAATAGCAGCTTCATCGTCGAAAATTGTTCCGATGAAATTCTGGCCATCAAGGCCAACGGAATCGGCAAGGGTAATGACCGTGCCATCCGGGGCGATCAAATTGATCGTAAGGTCACTGTCGAAGGTGTGGATGATGTTGACGGTGACTTCCAAGTCCAAAATTATCGGACCGTCGGATCCAACATTGATCGCAGACCTTGCGATTCCTGCGTTAAAACCATCTGAGTCGGGAATATCGACCGGAACGTCGTTTGAATACGTGAAAGTCCCTGTTCCGGCACTGATGAGGAAATCCGGCAGCGGCGAGTCTAGGCCGTTGAGAGTTCCGTCTCCATCGATGTCTTCGATGACGAAAGGATAGAACCGGTCGTTTTTGCCGAAGCCAAAATCGTTTCCGATAGAGAAATCAGCGTTGCTCGCGAGGGTGACGGTGTAGGAATCCGCGATGGATGTTCTGGTCCAACCGGGAAGGTCCATGCGTACCGTGTAGGTGCCATCTGCAATTGGATCAAAGGAATAAAAACCTTCGGCTGATAGTGTCGATGGGGTATCTCCCGCATCGAAGGATCCGTTGTTGTTGAGATCGAGGTAAGCGTATCCACCACCGCCTGCTACACCTCGCTCGTCGGCTTCGAAGAGCCCATTTCCGTCGAAATCTTCAAAAGCGGTTCCGCCAATGCGAGGAGCCGTCGAGGAACCGGTTAATCGCAATCGGAATGCGGATTCGTTGGAATCGTTGCTATTAATGAACAAGTCGCCGCTGTAAGGCCCCGGTGCGGTTGGACTAAAACGAATCGTCAGCAGCAAGACTTGGCCAATTCCCAAGGTCGATGGTCGGAAGCTAGGTACCGAGAATCCAGCGGGAACATCGATCGAGTCGATAAATAGGTCTTCGGTCCCTTGATTTCGGATTCGAACAACGGTTTCGACAAACTGGCCGGAAAGGGCTGCACCAAGATCGACCGTTGCACCTGAAATAAACTCTTGAGTAGTATCGACGACTGAAATCTCGGCTTTACCGATACCATTCAGGAGCGATTGCGCGTTGAGCCGACCATATCCGTACTCGATGTTTTTACCGGTGGTGATGCTGTAGGTCGCGCCGCCGATCAAATCGGTGTTGTTGCGCATCATCGATCGGAAATCGGTCGGGCTAACGTTAATCCCTAATGACTCGGCTTGGGCTAATGCCAAGGCTGCGATGCCGGTCGCAAGTGGTGTCGCGGAGGAGGTTCCACCGAATCCGGAGCCGCCCGACGCACCTGTGCCGTTTCCAGTATAGTCCCCAGCTTCATATCCATCGGCACCTGTACGGTCAGTCGTGTCGATAGCAAGATATCCATTGCGTGTATCATTACTTGGCGTAACGAAATCGACGGCCGAACCGTAGTTGCTGTAGTCGGATCGCGTTCCGCGATTATTCGTCGCCCCGACAGCTATAACGCCTGGAATATTTGCAGCTTGGGCTGCAGGTTGGCTGACAGAGGATGCAAACCCATTACCGGTGGCGAATAGATAGGTTGCGCCGATACCATTTCGACCGGCGGTTGTTCCGGCGACAAGTGCTGTGTTGATTGCAGCCGATTCAAGTCCACCACCCCAAGAGTTGTTAACAACATCACCGGCTTTCCATGTGCCATTACCGGTTCGATTTAGACCACCTGCGTATCGCAATGCGGATGCGATGTTCGCATCACTGGCAACGCTGTTGCCATCAAACATCTTGATCGAAATCAATTGCGAGTTGTAAGCGGCTCCCGCTACGCCTTGGGCGTTATCACCCCGGGCCGCGGCAACACCGCCGACTGCCGTCCCGTGCGCATCGCTCCCTTGGGGCTCGGTCTGATTCGTATCAAAGACAAAGTTCCAGCCGTGGATATCGTCTATCCAGCCGTTACCGTCGTTATCGATGTTGTCACCAGCGATCTCACCGGGATTGGTCCATACGTTCAAGTCCGGATGGGTCGATTGAACGCCATCGTCGATCACCGCAACAATAATGTTTTGCGAACCGCCTCGGTTGATATCCCAAGCTTCGGTTACATCGGAGTCCGCGTCATTGACTCCACCCGTCTGGCCAATGTTGCGCAAGTGCCATTGGAAGTTAATGCGAGGATCATTCGGGATATAGAACTTCTGCCAGTTCTGATAAAAGTTGGGGGCGGTCCAATCGACTAATTCGCTCGCTGAGAGTGAGTTAGCTCGCTCCAGGGCTTTGCGTCCGAAAATTCCCGTGAACTGTCCTACGAACTGATCGCTGCTACCTGAGATCGGTCGATAACTCGCCACTTCTGGCAGTCTTCCAAAGAACTCTTCCGCCTTTGTGCCATCCTTCAGATCGACGATAAACTCATCAAGCAAAGCGGCTTCTCCGCTCGATCCTACTCCGATGTAAACCGGCGCTGTATAAGCGACTCCAGGGATCGCTTCGATGTTCGCAAGAAGTTCAGGCGTTAAGGGTTGGGTTGTTTGATAGACGTTTGCACGGCCACCCATTCCGTAGTCGACGCTTAAGAAGTCAGGCAAAGCCGTTGCCGGGTCGGTCAATCCAATGACGAGTTTACTTTCAGATACGTTAAGTCCTTGCGGCTTGCCATCAGCGAGATAATACGTGTCCGCTTGTTTAACCGGAACTTCATATCCCGCGCTTGCATCCCAGTTGCTGTTGTTCCAGACAACATCGCCAGCTAAGAGTGCTCGCAACTCCAGTCGTTCAACCTTATAAACACGATTCGCCGATTTACGATTACTCTTCGCCATGCTCAATGAAGCCTTGTTCGTGAAAGATTAGAACTGCGATAGACCCTATGAAATGAAAAAATAAAGGGTGTTCGCACCATCAACCTGGGTAATGCCGATTCGCGTTTACCAACGGAGTTCGCTCAGTATAAACCGATTTTTCAAGGAATTCTCGTTCGAACCTGATTATTTGAACACCTATCCATCCCCTCCGGGTGGGGGTTTGTGGGCTTCGAGGGCATTAGGAACGATACAATCAGAGTCTTTTTTGGGTTGCGGGCTGTTAAATTCGAGATTGTGCTGAGTTCGGTTTTTAGAAAATTCCAAATCTTCTGACTTAGAGAAAGAACGACATGCATAACGATCGAGTGGCAGATGATGGCTTGGAATCTTGCTCTGCAAAGGCAAGTGAACTTCTTGAGCTCGCCATCGAACGTGGGACTCTGTCGGCAGCGTCGTTTTGCTTTCGACAAGGTGATTTGACCTGCAAAGGTGATTTCGGGATTGCGGATAGTCTAGCTCAATCGCAGTTGGAAGCAGGAGTTGCCAAGGTTCCATCCTACTTGCTCGGTTCGATCACCAAGCCAATCGTCATCGCTGCGATGGTCTCATTGTTCGACGAGTCTGGGCTTTCGATCGAAGATTCGATTAGCAAGTACCTTCCGGATTTTCCCGTGGAAGTTTTTGATCGAATCACGATTGGCCATCTATTGACGCATACTTCGGGGCTACCTGATCAATTACCAAACAACGCTGAGCTTCGCTCTCGGCATGCACCATTATGTGATTTTGTGGATGCATGCAAGCAGCATACTGTCGCGTTTGAGCCTGGAGAGGCATACGAGTACTCAAGCATGGGGATTCTGCTCGCTGCTGAAATCGCACAGCGGATCGCGCGAATGGATATTGCGGAATTGGTGCAAGTA
>Ga0255126_1000529_pt1 | contig 16672 bp, 21 predicted proteins | sample Law_Miss_RepA_8d_FD_188556 | JGI IMG/M metagenome (GOLD analysis project Ga0255126, IMG submission 188556) | Freshwater microbial communities from St. Lawrence River, New York, United States - Law_Miss_RepA_8d | ecosystem: Environmental > Aquatic > Freshwater > River | place: USA: New York... | reverse complement strand
CGAAAGATTTCCGCATACGTAAAGCTTGGTCGCGTCTGCGTTGAAAGCTAATCCGCTCGGGATCTCTTGCTTGCGCTTCGGTGCATTGGCGTCGGGTAACGCAATGGCATGGGATGGTGAGACTTTCCCATCCTCTGCGACTTGAAAGACCTTGATCGAACCTTGAACGTTGCTCAAGTAAATAAGCTTGCCGTCGGGTGAAAACAGTAATCCCGTAAAACTTGCGATTGCTTTGGTATCGGGTTGTAAGTTGTTGGCGGCTGGATTCGAAGCTGGACTTCTTTGTTCTTCGCTCGGCAATTCAACTTGTTGCAGAACGGTCGCTTGCTCCGGATCGAATACCACCAGCTTGCTCGTTTTGCCACTTGTCACACCGATCTTTCCGTCCGGAGAGATTGCGATCACTTGCGGACGCATGCCCGGTAGTTGCAGCCACTTACCTACCGGGGTAATTCGCTGATTGACTGGAGTTACGATCGATTCGTCAACGGATCTACCGACGAATTCTTCGTCGTCCTTCGGGTTGCTTACAGGTGTCGCGTTTGGGAGAGGTTCCTGGGCAAGTACAGGTAGTGCAACCAACGAACTAAGTGCGATCGGAATAAGCTTGCTTGCAAAATGTCGATCGTTGGATCGGTTGATTCTCATCTGGAAATCCCTTTAGTTTGATGGAGGTAGGAAATGGGATGCGGTTTTGTGGAAATGTGCTAGTTGCAGGTTAACCCAGTCCTCATCTTTTTGTAACTCCCGGGCGAGGAGATGCGCCACTCGCGGGGCTGCTACGCAGGCCGCTTGCGCATTAAGAAAAAGTAGCCTTGTGCGGCGGGCTAAGATGTCTTCTACGCTGCGTGCCATCTCATGCCGAGCTGCAAATATTACATCGACCTCACGGATTGGATATTGCGATACAAGTTGTTGATTGAGAGTTGGATCTTGCACTAAAAGCTCATCGAATCGATCGAGATCATTTCCATGTAAAGCAAGGGACTTTGTCGCGCATGGTCCGATGTTTGGGAAGTGATGTTGAACTTGGTTCACGCAGTCTTCAGCCATTCTTCGGGCTGTAGTCCACTTGCCACCAGTAATCGTGATCAGGCCACTTGAAGTAGTCTCAATTGTGTGATCGCGCGATAACTTTGATGTGTTTCCAACTGCCCCCGAGCGAACCAATGGACGAATACCAGTAAAAACGCTCAAGATGTCCGCTTTCGTTGGTTTCTTGCTCAAGTAATCCCCAGATGTCTTAAGCAGGAAATCGATTTCTTCACGCCTCGCAGCGGGTTCATCCACTGGGCGATCAATCGGCGTATCGGTGGTACCAACCACGGTGTGGTCGTGCCAAGGGATCATAAAGATCACTCTACCGTCGCTCGTCTTCGGTACAATCACCGCACAATTCCCAGGAAGAAAGGACTTGGAGAGGACGATGTGAACTCCTTGACTAGGTGCGATCATCGGCCGGTTAGATGGTGAATCTTGCGAGCGAAGCTCATCGCAGAAAGCTCCTGTGGCATTGATGACGCAAGTAGCTCGGACGGGGATAGGTGCATCCGTTGGTGATTCTTCGTCGGTCGCCAGCACACCTGTAATCTTTCCTTGTGCGTCTTTGATGAAGTCCGTTGCCCGGACGTAATTGCAGACCGTAGCACCACCTTCGCTCGCCGACTGCAATATATTCAGCAGAAGTCGAGTGTCGTCGAACTGACCATCGGAATAGAGAATGCCATACTTCGCTTGTTTCTTTGCGATGGTCGGGACGCTGGCCAAGCATTCTGCGGCATTGAATCTTTTTGCCCTTGTAAATCCGCTCTTACCTGCAAGCCAATCATAGACATAGAATCCCAGGGAGTACCAAATCTGTTGGAGTCGACTGGCGCATGGAACCAAAAACGAAAGCTCATGGACAACATGGGGGGCGTTTTTGCGAAGACGTGTTCGTTCGTGAAGGGCTTCTCTGACCAAACGGACGTTGCCTTGCGCTAAATAGCGGACACCACCGTGCACAAGCTTCGTGGAGCGGGAAGAAGTTCCTTTGCCAAAATCGTCTCGCTCGATCAGAGCGACGGATAGGCCTCTCGTTGCCGCATCGAGCGCGATACTCGCTCCGGTTGCACCCCCACCGATAATCAATATGTCCCAATGGCTTTGTGAGCGAATTTTGCGAATGGATTCGTCGCGAGTAAATGAGTTTGGTGACATGGTCGGGATACTTTGTTCAACCGAGGAGTTAATGGAAAAGTTGATCGCTGCCTGAAAAGATTATTTAGGTCGGTCCCAATCCCGTGAACGACTTAACGCATCTGCCCATCGTTCGCGCCGAGAATTCGCCTCCTGCGGTTTGATGCTCGGTTCGAATCGACGATCCGTCTGCCAGATACTTTGGATCTCTGAATCATTCTTCCAAAAACCGACTGCGAGCCCTGCAAGAAATGCCGCACCGAGACTGGTGGTTTCGATGATCTTAGGACGGACTACAGGGCATTGCAGAATATCGGCTTGGAATTGCATGAGTAAATCATTTGCGGAGGCCCCGCCGTCGACTCGTAATTCGGTAATCGTGCGATTTGAATCTTTTTGCATCGCTGTAAGCACGTCTGCGACCTGGAACGCGATCCCTTCAAGGGCCGCACGTGCAAGGTGACCTGCGGTGGTACCTCGGGTTATTCCTACAATGGTTCCTCGCGCATAAGCGTCCCAGTAGGGAGCACCGAGCCCCGCGAACGCCGGGACGAGGTAAACTCCATCACTGTCGGGGACTTCTCTCGCAAGCGATTCAACTTCTGCTGCGGATTTAATGATCCCCAATCCATCGCGCAACCATTGGACGGCTGCCCCTGCAATGAATACCGATCCCTCCAGCACATACGATGTTCGTTCGTTGCGCCGCCATGCCACGCTTGTCAGAAGCCTCTGGTTTGACGCGATTGGTGATTCGCCGATGTTCATCAACATGAAGCAACCCGTGCCGAAGGTATTCTTCGCCATGCCAGCTTGTGTGCAGTTCTGTCCGAATAGGGCCGCTTGCTGATCCCCGGCTATCCCTGCGATGGGGATCGGTTCACCGAACAGTGCAGGATGCGATTCGCAATAAATTTCGCTAGAGGTGCGTATTGAGGGGAGGACCGAGGAAGGTATGTTCAGCAGTTTAAGAATTCCAGGATCCCAGTCGGAGGTAGCCAGATTCATCAGTAGCGTACGAGAGGCGTTGCTGATGTCGGTCTGGTGTATCGCGCCGCCTGTCAGGTTCCAGAGCAACCACGAGTCGATTGTTCCAAAGGCGAGTTCACCTTGATTGGCAAGCTCCCGGGCTTGAGGGACATGGTCCAAAATCCACCGAATTTTAGTACCGGAGAAATAGGGGTCGACGATCAGTCCAGTTTTACGAGTGATTTCTTCTGCTTGGCCAGTTTGCTTTAACTCGTCGCAGTAGGGTGCCGTGCGTCGGTCTTGCCAGACAATCGCGCGATGGATCGGTTGTCCCGATTTACGGTTCCATACGACCGTCGTCTCCCGTTGATTTGTGATCCCGATGGCTGCAATTTGCCCCGGAGTGATTCCGCATTTCGAGATGACCTGTTTTGCAACATCGAGTTGCGTGTTCCAAATCTCCATCGCATCGTGTTCAACCCAACCAGACTCGGGAAAAAACTGCTGAAACTCCTTTTGTGAAACGCCCAGGACCGTACCATCGTGCGAATAGAGGACTGCACGTGAACTTGTGGTGCCTTGATCGAGCGCCAGTATCGCTTTCATATTTCTTGATCCGAATCAGAGACTCTGGGAGGTGGAGTTCGATAACAGGACTAGCATAGCAAATTCATCGATGCTTAGGTTAAGAAACAGTGTCTACTTCTTACAACGGATTCGGATCCAGTCGTGCCACTTAACCCAACACGAGGTTGCGGTCCCGTGCATCGATCCTATCCGTTTGTAACTCAATCCCTACACCTTCATAGTTGCTAATCGGTAAGAAGTTCCGATGGTATTGAGCCGGGTACTCCACACACCGGGCCGCTTGCGCGACTCCGCTAACGACCGCGAGAATTCAAAAGCATTCGATCGAAGGTCGAGCGACAGCGATTCGGTCATGATCGAATTGGTGTTTTGTCATCGCATCCTCGATTCGATTACGATCACGAGCACCGTTTCACTGAGCACGAGTACCGTATTTGGGATTGGTTGCTTGTTCTGGGATTCAACGATCATCAGCGTCTGACTTATTGTAAGTTAAAATAGATCACTCAAGCAATACGTTTGAATTGGTTTGCCTTAGCTCTTCTTCGTGCTCGTGCTCAGCATCGCGGTGCTCGTGCTCGTAATCGCTGCCCGAAGTCTTCTGTCCGTTTAACGATCGAGAGAAGTCACATGCGTTCGATCGAAGGTCGAGCGATAGCGAGTCGGTCATGATCAAATTGGTGTTTTGTCGTAGTTTCCTCGATTCGATTACGATCACGAGCACCGTTTCACTGAGCACAAGTACGGTATTTGGGATTGGTTGCTTGAACTGGGATTCAACGATCATGAGCGTTCGACTCAATGCAGTTAAAAGCGGCCGAGCAATGAAATCGTTTGTATTGGTTTGTCATTTCTCTCCTTCGTGCTCGTGCTCAGCATTGCGGTGCTCGTGCTCGTAATCGCTGCCCGAAGTCTTCTGTCCGTTTAACGAACTCAAGAATTCAAAAGCAATCGATCGAAAGTCGAGCGATAGCGATTCGGTCATGGTCAAATTGGTGTTTTGTCATAGCATTCTCGATTCGATTACGATCACGAGCACCGTTTCACTGAGTACGAGCACGGTATTTGGAATTGGTTGCTTGTTCTGGGTTTCAACGAGCATGAGCGTCTGATTTATTGTAAGTTAAAAAGCGGCCGCTCAGGGAATTCGTTCAGATTGGTTGGCCTTGTATCTTCTTCGTGCTCGTGCTCAGCATCGCGGTGCTCGTGCTCGTAATCGCTTCCCGAAGTCTTCTGTCCGTTTAACGATCGAGAGAAGTCAAACGCATTCGATCGAAGGTCGAGCGATAGCGAGTCGGTCATGATCAAATTGGTGTTTTGTCGTAGTTTCCTCGATTCGATTACGATCATGAGCACCGTTTCACTGAGCACGAGTACGGTATTTGGGATTGGTTGCTTGAACTGGGATTCAACGAGCATGAGCGTTCGACTCAATGCAGTTCAAAGCGGCCGAGCAATGAAATCGTTTGTATTGGTTTGTCATTTCTCTCCTTCGTGCTCGTGCTCAGCATCGCGGTGCTCGTGCTCGTAATCGCTTCCCGAAGTCTTCTGTCCGTTTAAGAATCGCGAGAATTCAAAAGCGTTCGATCGAAAGTCGAGCGATAGCGATTCGGTCATGATCAAATTGGTGTTTTGTCATAGCATCCTCGATTCGATTACGATCAAGAGCACCGTTTCACTGAGCACGAGCACGGTATTTGGGATTCGTTGCTTGTTCTGGGATTCAACGAGCATGAGCGTTTGATTTATTGTAAGTTAAAAAGCGGCCGCTCAGGGAATTCGTTTAGATTGGTTGGCCTCATATCTCCTTCGTGCTCGTGCTCAGCATCGCGGTGCTCGTGCTCTTAATCGTTGCCCGAAGTCTTCTGCCCGTTTAACGATCGAGAGACGTCAAAAGCATTCGATCGAAAGTCGAGCGACAGCGATTCGGTCATGATCGAATTGGTGTTTTGTCATCGCATCCTCGATTCGATTACGATCACGAGCACCGTTTCACTGAGCACGAGCACGGTATTTGGGATTGGTTGCTTGAGCTGGGATTCAGACGGAGCAACCGTACTATTGTAGGTTGCACCATTACAACGTATCTCGCAAGGTAGTTATGCTGCGAAACCTAATGGTGTTCAGCGACGATTATCCTTACCCGATCTCCCCGCTCTGTTCCGGCAGTGTTAGCCAGTCGCAGCACTGCCTTGCGATCCGGCGAGAGAGCAACATTGAGTTGTGGGTATCCATTGTAACCAAGGAATCAGCAACATCAGCATGCAGGGTGCACGATAGCGGGACAAGAGTATCGAATCGACCGGCAATTGTCTTTATTGTACAGCCTGTCAACTTGGGCAATCGAAAGTTTGGATCCATCGTGAGCCTTCGGTGATCCAAAATTGGAGCAAATGGCCATCGCATGAACGAGGGAATCAAACAAGTTATCGGCAATGTTTTTAGTGGAGGAGCTAAACATACAATCGGTCCTCGCCACTTTGAAGCGAAAACCGCCTGCCAGGTTGCAATGCACCCAAGACTGTGGGCGAGTATGGCATGCGGTTTTGATTCGTGCAGATGCTGCGCAAGTCGATGAACAATGCTACTCAGGTCGAGCCCAACGCTTGGATATCGGAAGAGTTGCACCGACGCAAAATGCCCCTCAAGCCGATGCATTAGTGGCCGAAAGACCAATGAAGCGACCCCAAAGCCATGAACGATTAGTAGCGACGATTTACTCACCAAGATGATTCTCAGACCCTATTTTTATATGGATCAACCTAAGCCTCGTAGACCGGACCTATACAGTCTAACACTTTATCCGTTGACGAACTCCCGAGCGATGACGGACGATTGGACTGACTGTCTCCGGGCCCCTCCATTTACCACTGCGTGGCATCCAGGTCCAGAGGCTTTGGTTAAACGCAAACGAGTACAGCGGCGGTTACTGGAGGACGAACAACCCAATGTAGCAATTCAGCCGAAACAAGTTTGCGATTGTTGCAAAATGCAACGGTTCTTAGTCCCCTAATCCTGACTCAACTTCAGGAAATCGTAGGCAACGGACTCATAGACGCATAATTCTCTTGGTCGCACTCATTCCAGTATCGCTTTTGCCAATATTCCGCACTCCATATGGCACACCTTTTGCTTCTACACGAGCAAGCTTGCGATACTGCGCCAAGACTTTGATCGCTGTGCATTAACACGTTAGTTTATCCATCTTAAATTGAATCCGATTGGAAGTATCATGGTTGCCCCATCGTAGTCTTTGCACATCGCTAGGAATATTTTGAATGCCTTTGCCGCGATTGCCGTGCTGGTTAGTTGCATCGGGAAAGCTCAGGAACAAACGCCCTCGGTTACGATCGCAGAGGAACCCAAGTATATCGATCCGATCGCTTGGGTTCCCGAGGGACTGCGAACGAAAGTGACGCACAGTTTTCAAGAAGTACCGCTGGGCGAGGTCGCCGAATGGATCCAATCTCAGACAGGCCTGAGTGTTGTTCTTGATGAACGCGCCTTAGAGGAAGAAGGAGTTTCGACAAGCGAATTGCTGACCGAATCATTGAAAGAGGTGCCGATCTATCAGTTCCTAGACCGGCTGGAGAGAATCGGTGTTGATTGGACTTCGGATGGCAGAATGATCACATTGCTGCCGCTAAATGCAAGCGTTCGTAATGTACAGTACAACATAGGCGATTTGCTCGATATGGAGTACAACCCGGGGAATCTGATCTCCGTCTTGACATCGACAATCGACCAAGATTCCTGGTTGGACTACGGCGGCAACGCGACGGCCGTGTTGCTTGGCGATGTTCTTTTCATACGACAGACACCTCGAACCCACCGCAGAATTGCAGCGCTTTTAGAAGGACTCCGACGTCCGGCGCGCATAACTTGGGTGGATGAGTCGAACGAGCATGAATCGATCCGCGCTATACTCGAAGCTAAAACCTCGGTGCAATTGAAAGGTACACCTCTTGCCCAGGCCGTTCAATCCATATCGGTGCAGCATCAATTAAATATCCGCTTAGATCGGATGGCGCTTAGAAAAGCTCGGATCTCGGAACGCTTGCCAATCTCCGTTGATATTCGCGAACAAAACCTAGGAACAATTTTGGAATTTATAACATCGCAGTATGACCTAGGATGGTTCTATCGAGACGGCGTGGTCTGGATTTCCCACGTTGGTGATGCCAGAGCGGAAAGAAAGCTTGCGATATTCGATGTTCGAGATCTGTGTAAGACCCGTTCGGATTGCTCGAAACTTCAACAAGCCATCGAAGGACAGGCGGATCCCGGCCATTGGAGCAGTGAGGGCGGGACTGGCATCATCGAATTCCCATCGGCAGGAATTATGGTGATCTCGCAACGGGAATCTGTTATCGATGAAGTCACCGCGCTCTTGGATAACTATCGATCTGCGTTGAAAAATTCGAAACGAAGAATGTCTGCTGAAGTCGATCCCGAAGGCTATGAGACCAAGTACTACCGCATGCCAACTGTCGTTGCTAATGATCTTCGCTCGCTTCTTCCAAAACTTATCGAACAACAAAGTTGGATCGGAAGCGATTCGGCCATCGAGGGTGCGAAAGGAACAATCCAGACTTGTCGTTCGCTCAGCGCTCCGCTCAACGTACCAGCGGGATTGAATAACAAGTCGGCCTCTGAAGAGTATTCGGTTTTAATCATTTATCAAAAACGTCGGATTCATCCGCAAATCACTGAACTTCTCCAGAAAATCGAAAGAGGAGATGCACCGGGCTCTGGGGGAACCGAAGGCTTAGGCGGCGGCATGGGGACCTCGGGCAACGGTAATGGTATCGGTGGAATGGGGGGGATGGGAGGCATGTTTTAGTGGTTATGCGCTCTATGAAGCGACAAAAACCAAAGTAAATTGAGCCGCGGTTCGCTCGGGTAAACTGCCACAAGGCGATTTTGGATCGTCATGCGCGACGGCGCTGACTCGGTCACTCGCCGTCGGCTTTCGTTTATAGAAAACGTCGACCATAGCTTTACACGTTTCAAGTGCGGCTTACCGGATTTCTGGGTGCGTTCAATAATCTCGATATATCCCGTGGCGTTTGATCCAGTCGTTCGCAGCATCACGCAATTCGGAAATAAGGTGGACACAAGTATGTCGTACAGACTCTAATTCCTCTGGAGGGATGTCGTGAAGCTGTACCAAGTAGTTGTATTGCATCCCAATGAAAAGCAGATGGTCCACTCCTAGCGATTGTTGATTCGTATATATGCGATCTAACGCCTCTGGTCCAACAGCATGCATTAAGGCAGAAAGCTCACTGTCAGGAGCTGAACTCGGAAGAGCCATTCGAGTGATAAAATGATCCAAAAGGTATTCAAGAGCCCAATGTGTGTCACCAATCGGAATATGGAACTCATCACAGAATAACTGCAAATGAGCGGCGATCGATACCTGTGTTGGCGGACACATGTCAAGCATAGCCAGCAAAGTGTCGTGGTAAAACCCTGCGGTAAGAGTTTGATCAGCCAAAGCAACGATGTCTGCAGTCGAAACGTCCGAGAGGGTCTTTTTAGCCGCAAGAAACCGAAATCGATTTAAAACCTCAACAGGAATTCGGTCAATCAAGAACCTGTCTCCATAACTGCAATCATGAACAGTATGTGAATAGGAATGGAATCGCTCGGAACGTGGGTAAAAGATCGGCCCGCAAGTGCACCTTCACTCTGCCATGAAAACCTCTGCGATCTGCCAATCGCGAAGGGTGACAAAATAGCAACGGAACTCCGGATCGCCTTCAACGCGGTACGTGATCTCGATCGTGTTGGAATCATCATACAAATTGATGCCAACGTGAGGTACTAGCCGAGATGTCAATTCGCGCGAAGTTTTAATCTCGGGGTGACACCTGGCCAAGGCCGTGCAGATTTCAGGCCATAACTGAGAGTGTCGAGCCCGCAGTTCAACAATCACGTCACGCTGGAATTGTGAAGGGCCGGAATCATCAGCCCGCAAGTGGATGTGCGCGGATTCAATCGGGGCAGAATCAAAGGGGATGTCGGCATCCCATGCGTCGACGTAGTAATTCATTTGGCCAAAATCTGGATCGTCGACTGTTTGCTTCGGACTGCCGGTCATGCCATGGGGTTCGTCGTAATCGCCAGCGGGGAGAATACGAATCGTGATTTCATCACCTGTTGTAACCTCAGGTGATGGCCATCCTGCGTGATATTGCCGATCTTGAGATCCGTCGAACATTCCGAGGCCACTGATCTGGAGATCGTGGGAGTGGTCTTGGCCTGGATGTTTCACGTATGTGAGGCCGACCGAGAGTACCCCGTTCCCTTTGATTCCACAGATGCAGACACGTTTTCCGTTCTTAAGTATCTCGAATCGAGTTGACATACAGTGAGGGTTTACCTTCGGGGCTGATAGGCTGTTTCGGTCTTGCGATTCTGCATCGTAATACAGAACGAGTGTAGCGGTGTGGGTAGGGTGCCCGGGGAAGGGATCCTTACCTAATTGCGTCCGAGTTTTCGCGTTTCATGGGTTTGATCGCAACAACGCAATTACCAGAAGCGACTCTCATAATCATCGATAGCATTCGGCTTTGATGACCGTAGGTTAATCCAGAAATAGTAAAAGAACTCGATTGCGGGAAAGAAGAATAATAGTATCTGGATTGAAAGCCGCAATCCATCGCGCCCCCAACTCTGCGTAACGGCACACGCGATTGCCGCAATGGCCGTAACAGCGAATAGTGAGCGGAGATGAAATTGAAATGGAGGATGTTTTAGTTGCGACAAGCGAACGCGATCATCGACTTTCTTCCTGTGTCTTGGATAGAGACACTTGTCACAGGATGCATCAGGTCCATTTCGAAGTTGAGCGCAATTTGGGCAAGGATGTCGTGGTGCCATGGCGATTCACTCAATTGAAAGAATTCGAGGCTTCACCCAGTGGGAGGTGTAAGCATATGCACCGACCAATCCTCTCCTTGCTAACATGAATTCGCACACATAGAGAGCCATCGTTTGAGTGTGCCAGCAGTTTCGCTTGGTTTCTCGTCATGCTTGAAATGTTGAACACCTTTCCTTTGATTCGACGAACGCGGGGGGGACGAGCCCAAGCAGTTGAATCAACGCAAGTCAAAACGCTGATCGAGGGCTTAGCGTGCATTGCTTGCTTTTACTGATTTTAACCTCAAGTAAAGTGGATCGCTAGCTACTTGTAAACTCGATGTGATCCGTGTTTTCCTTGAGATGCGTTAGTGATGGTGTTGGGAAATGAAAAAGCCCGATCAACCCGATTGCCGTCAAAATGATTCCAGAAACAACGCACAAACCAGCCCATCGACGTGCGTTTGTCTCAATGCTAACCGGACCGAAACAGACAGTAGATGAAAAACAGATCGGGTCGTTGTTTTCCTGCTGTTCAAATGTCGCCGCGTAAGTAGACGCCCCTATCGCTGCGGTCGCAATCAGCACGAGAGGGAATGCCAATACAGTCATGAAGATCCAGAAGAGTAGCATGGTTGGGACTTTCATGTTCCAGAATCCTAAGGACGAACGTCGCCATTCACTGAGTGACGGCGAGTTAAGTTTCTAAAATTCAAGGTGGCCGACTAGCCACTTTGATTCAATGTTTTTCATACGGCCATCATGGGCTTTGAGTTATTGGGGCGCCGTCCAGACAGGCGGTTCCGGTACGGAATGAGTAGCAAGAGTCCTTGGCAAGTGGCCATGACGATTGCTTGGTTATCAAGGCTACATTTACCAGAAGCCCCACCAGTTTTCTTTAAGCCATTCAATAAATCCTGTACCGAGGAAGTAGCCGAGTGCGCCGCATAAAACCGCGCCAATGAGTATGGTGTCACCCGTGAAAAATGGCGGATCGTCGAAAATGAACATGCACGCGCCGAGACCAAGCCCACCTCCGCACAAGCCACCTAGAAGTATTCCGGCGATGATGTTATGAGCATGGCTTTCTTCTTCTGTCATTGCGGCATCACGGGGCATTTAGAGAGAATTGGATTGATGCAATCTGTTCGTGCAGGATACACCGTTCTTGGAAATTTTCTGCTGAGAAAGTGGTTCTTCAGGAACAATCGTGGCGGGGAATTTATGCCAATGACTCGATTCGTACTTGTACTGATTGAATAAGTCCGAGTACTCGAAGGGACTTATTGAGGGAGTCGTTGAAATACGGGCCGAATACAAGGGTTCGAGCTTCACGAAGGTCGAGGGATTCGTAGTTGCCCGATTTTTCTTGAGCTGTGAGCGATCCTCGACGAAGCCTTCGAGATCTTTGGAGGCAAAGCGAGTACTTGGTCGACACAAAGCAGTACCGCGCCGCAGCCAACACGGCGATGGGTTGGAAGAATGCTAACCTACGCAGGGAGATGACGCTACTGTTGCGACGCGTTAGAGTCTCGGGTTGGCCGCGATTGTTCTATTCTGTAAAGCTTGAATAGGGGCGGGCCAGCCGGCAGACCGAGCTCCAACGAGAGTTTCCGCTACACGTGATGTGCGCGTGGCTTGGCAACTCGCCATGAATCGCGCAGCAGATTTATTTGCCGCTTACTGGGGATGATTTTGCTAGGGCGGCAGGGGTGAAGAAGGTGATGGTTCCTGCGATCATTCATCGCGCAGCATTAGCTTCGGAGCGTGAATAGTATTTCAGAAGTGACCAAAACGCAGTCCCAGATAGCAATACAGGCGGAATGACGCCAAAGCCGAAGTATCCGAGGGCCAAGGGGAGTTCGCTCCAATTCTCTCCAACCATGACAACTGCGCAACCAACTGTAAACAAAACAGCCCAACATAGTGCAGCGCTGTGAATCGAGTAAGCATTCAAAGCGTTTACGCGACGGAGATAAAAAGCTATTGGCATTCCAATCATCCCCGCTACGACATAGCAACTTACGACGCCGATCGTTAATGCTATGACCGGCAATATAAGCATGCTTGCCGGGTTGACTTCAAATCCGAACACTTCACCCACAATTCCGATCAACAGAACCAGTGCCACAAAGGCAATCGGAGCGACGGACGGTGACCAGAGATAAGCCTTCCACATCGCTCGATTAGATGGCCGTAGGCTCCAGATGGTGGTGCTATCATGCTGGATCGTAGGTTCATATGGATTGTCGTCGGCCATTTCTTATTCAACTATTCGAGTTAGTGAAAAAAATTCGATTTGGAAATGGCGGAGCCTTCTCCATGTTTCGCGAATCAAGTCTCTTAGCGGGGAGAGATAGAATCGCCCGAAGTGCAATGATATATGCCACTTGCGAACCGATCAATCAATGGATCGAACGGTAGGAGCCATGCCTTGGTTCCAAGAGATCACACAGATAGTTCGAATCCTACACCCTCTATCGGCATGGATTGGGGCTATCGGCATGGATTAGGGCGGTACCGGCATATTCAAAACCCGAACATTTTAACGACTCGTGCGACTCGAAAAACGACTCGATTTGGGCAGCGCGACGCGAAATGCGACGCGCGCAGTTACACCTCTTGGTTCCGAAATTGTATCCCGAAGAAATGCGGCTTTCCCGTGTTGCCGAACGAACAAGCATAACGTAGAGTGGTAGTACATTGTACTAACCACGGAGAAGTCGACATGCAGAAGACTCTGACCAAACACGGAAACAGTTACGCCCTAGTCATCGATAAGCCCATTATGGACTTGTTGCGAATTACGCCCGAAACCCCTTTCGAAATCATGAGCGATGGACAGTGCCTCGTCCTGACGCCCGTTCGTGATCCAAAGGAAGAAAAGAAGTTTCAGAAAGCCCTGGAAACACTCCACGGCCGATTTGGGCGTGCGATGAAGAAACTCGCCGAGTGAGGGACTCATGTTGCAACCATGGTTCCTAGACATCGATCATACGATGCGACTTCATCGCAGCTTGATCGAAACCTACGGTGGAAGTGAAGGTATTCGAGAAGTGGGGCTCCTACACTCCGCGCTTGCAATGCCTCAATCCTCTTTTGGTGGCGAATTTCTGCACCGAGATCTATTTGAGATGGCGGCTGCCTATCTCTACCACATTGTTCAAAACCATCCGTTCATCGATGGAAACTAACGCACCGGCGCGGCTGCTGCAATCATTTTTCTTTCCATGAATGATATGGAGCTCATCGTTGAGGAAGAAACCCTTGTCGATTTGGTTTTACAGGTTGCCTGCGGCGCGGTCGGCAAACAGGAAGTCGCATCGTTTATGAGAACTCACGTACAGCCAGGTCGCTCTGCCGAGGATTCTTGATTGCTCGAACGAGTTTCACGAGAAGCTCAAGGCCAAAGGGATGGCCACGACAACGATCCACAAGCGGATCCAATTCGCGAGGCAGTTCATGCACGATGCAGTCGACTGGAAGATCATCGACGAAAACCCGTTCTGCAAAGTAAAGACGCAGAAGAGTTCGGTGAAGGTCAACGAGTTTGTGCCACGCGAAGTGGTCGACAAGCTGATGAAGAAGGCAAACCCGGTCTGGCAAGTGATCTTGGGGCTGAGTCGCTACGGTGGGCTGCGGACACCCTCGGAAACGTTGTCGCTGAGATGGGAGGACATCGATTGGGAGATGAACCGGATGAGTATCCCGGAGCCAAAGGTCGAGCACCACGAAGGCCGTGGCATTCGGAGTTGTCCGATTTTTGCTGAGCTGCGACCGATCTTGGACGAAGCCTTCGAGATCTTTGGAGACAAGAGCGACTATGTGGTCGTAGCTCCCCAGTACCGCGCCGCAGCCAACACGGCGATGGGTTGGAAGAACGCCAACCTACGAAGTGAGATGACACGTTTGTTGCGCCGCGCCGGCGTCTCAGGTTGGCCACGATTGTTCCACTCGATGCGGGCCAGCAGACAAACGGAACTGCAACGCGAGTTCCCGCTGCATGTGGTATGCTCTTGGCTGGGCAACTCGCCTCGCATCGCCCAGCAGAGTTACTTGCTGGTGACCGAGGATGATTTTGCCAAGGCGGCTGGGGCGAAGAAGGTGTTGGTGGAGGGGTGAGAGAATCGGTGTTGTGGGGAGGGTGCCAGGAAACGGTCATCCTTACCCGATTTCTGCCTTCCGCTTTCCAGGTCAATCAGGCGAATCTGCGAATGTCATGTTGGCGCGACATTGTGTCTGGTATAGATTACACTTAACTGCGTTCAAATCCGTTGCTCGAAAGGTAATTCACATGAGTTTTCACGAGAAAAGCGCGTGGGCATGTCTGGTTGGGATTGGTGTTGTTTACGTTCCTTACTTCACTTTCGTGCTTCGCTTTCCAATTGCCGCCCTAGGACTCTTTGGGCTTTCTGCGATTGCGTTGGTAGCAATCCTTGTTGTGTTTCACACCGTGAACGCGATCGCAACAAAGTCGATTCGTTCCCACGGCGAGGCTCCGCCTGTTGATGAGCTTGACCAACGTATTGAACTCAAGGCGGCGAAGTGGGCCGGATTCGTTCTTTCGATCGCCGTGCTCTCATGGATTATCATCGCCATGTATTCAGCACCGGTGATCGGCGCCAGTGCTGCGGAACAGGGAAAGTTGGCCGGAAATGAAATTTCCGGCTTGGATTTCGCCATACCTGTGTTTTCTGCGATGGTCGCTGTCCACTGGTTGTTCGCTGGATTCGTCATTGCAAACATGGCCTACTATGGAGGCATAGTCTTGGGATATCGGAGAATCGCCGGTGCCTAAGATTCAGATTTCGAATCGCATTCGCGAGTTACGATTCACGGCCGGCGAGTTGACACAGCAAACGCTAGCCGATCGAGTTGGAATTACGCGGCAAACCGTCGTCGCATTGGAACAGGGTAAATACTACCCGTCGCTTGAGTTAGCGTTCCGGATCGCAGAGACGTTTGGCGTCGGTGTTGAGGAAGTTTTCCAACTGCAGAGCAATTCGAGTCAGTCGAAACGCTCGACAAAGGCTTCGTGACTGCCCTCACCACGTTGCTGTCAGAACGCTCAGCATGTGCGGCAGCGCAAAGCGCCGTCCGTTGCATGCTGTTCTTAGGCTCGCCACTCCCATACCTCACCCGCGTCGGCATCTTCCGCGACGCCAATGATCGAAAAGCCAAGACCCTTTAGAATCCTTGTGGATGGATTCTCCTCCTTCAGAGTGAATGCCTTCAGTCCAACGCGCGGGTCTGCGGCGCGAGCAAGTTCCATAAGCGACCTCGCCGTTCGTGTCGCGTACCCCTGACCCTGTTCGTGCTCAAGGGTGAAATAAGCAATCTCCACAAAGCCCTCCTTGGGCGCGCCAACGAATGCTCCGCCCCCAACTCCTCGCCCGTTCACTACGGCAACGTAGCCGATCCACGGCGGCACAAAACCGATACGTCGATAGAGATCGGCAGTGGCGAGACAATTCGCAGCGAGTGCCTCCGGCATCTCCGAAACAGGCTGGACGGGGACACCGTCCTGATCACAAGGAATGAGGGCAAGTTTCATAGTGCCTAACTTGTTCCTATCACGGATTAGTTTAACCCCTGTAGACCACACAAAGGCAGCTTATCACGCAAGGTAGCCTCGGTCCAACGTCCAATGATATCCCAACTCGCGAGCCCATCAATCAAAGGATTGAGCGGTAGTCACCATCCCTGTGTTTCACGAAATCACACAGATAGTTCGAATCCTACCCCCTCCACCACAAAACAGCATGTTTTCCCTGGAAAACCGAGGGTTCGGAGGCGACTCTGGCGACTCACAGGACGACTCACCAGGGTCCAAGGCAGCGCACGAGACGACGCAGCACCTGCAGGCATGGACGTGCATGGATAGGCAGGAAGGCTAAAGGAACTGGCCAAAAAATGCTAAAAACCCTGGGGAAACCAGTGTTTTTAGCGGAGAGGACAGGACTCGAACTTTTCGATGTTTTCCCAGTGTTTTTGGAGAGCTCGAAGGCATTCATCGATTACACAAAAACTAGGCAGTTTGTCCATTCGGAAGATTCGCGTATACTGAGGG
>Ga0255126_1000521_pt1 | contig 16792 bp, 1 predicted proteins | sample Law_Miss_RepA_8d_FD_188556 | JGI IMG/M metagenome (GOLD analysis project Ga0255126, IMG submission 188556) | Freshwater microbial communities from St. Lawrence River, New York, United States - Law_Miss_RepA_8d | ecosystem: Environmental > Aquatic > Freshwater > River | place: USA: New York... | reverse complement strand
ACGATGGTGTGAGCGGATCTGAGGTTTGGGTCTCGAACGGAACGGCCGTGGGGACCACGTTGTTGAAGGACATCGTGACGAGTACCAAAGATTCGTTGGTTGCGAACGTGACGGTTGTTGGATCGAACGTGTTTTTCACAGCTGACAATGGCGTCAATGGTGTAGAACTATGGGTCACAGACGGCTCTGCTGCTGGAACTCGAATGGTTGCGGACATCGCGACAGGTGAGTTTTCTAGTACCCCCTCGAATCTCACAAACGTTAATGGCACTTTGTATTTCTCTGCCGACGACGGATCAAGCGGTGTTGAGCTTTGGAAAACCGATGGGACTGTGGCTGGCACGGTAATGGTTTCCGATTTGTGGGCTGGTGGATACAGTTCGCTTCCAACGAACCTCGTCAATGTTGGTGGAGTATTGTACTTTGCAGCGGATAACGGTACGGACGGGCTTGAGCTTTGGAAGTCTGATGGCAGTGCACTCGGTACGGTCTTAGTAAGAGACATTCAGGTGGGAACTTTTGGTTCCTATCCATCTGAATTGACTAACGTTAACGGCACTTTGTTTTTCTCGGCCTATGACGGAGTAACCGGGGTTGAGCTTTGGAAGTCCGACGGTACGGATATTGGTACTGTGTTGGTCGAAGATATTCAGCCAGGTACAACTGCCGCTTCGTCGAATCCGTCTGGATTGGTCAACGTCGGTGGCGTGTTGTATTTTGCAGCAAGCGACCTTGTTGAGGGTGCTGAGCTGTGGAAATCGGACGGAACTCTTGCGGGAACCCAGTTGGTCAGCGGAATCGTTGCAGGCGCGGTTGGGGCCTATCCGACCAAGCTGACGAATGTGGCTGGAACACTTTATTTCGCCGCAGATAACGGAACCACAGGTGTAGAGCTTTGGAAGTCCGATGGCACGGCCGCGGGGACCCAGTTGGTTCGAGATGTCCGCACAGGATTGGATTCTTCTGGGATCACCGGTTTGACGGCGGTTGGAAGCACGGTGTACTTCCAAGCGACAGACGGGGTAAGCGGTGCGGAACTGTGGAAATCGGACGGAACAACCGCTGGAACAGTGCTTGTTAAGGATGCATGGGCTGGGGCTGCAGGATCGAGTCCAGCGGGAATAACGGAAGTTGCTGGCAAGGTTTATTTCAGCGCTGACAATGGTGTGCAAGGTCGCGAGTTGTGGGTGTCCGACGGAACAAATGCTGGGACGGTGCGTGCTGCGAGCCTGACCGCGACCGTGCTTGGTATCGATCCATTGGGCATGACCAATGTCAATGGACAGGTATATTTCTCGGCTGTTACCGCAACCTCTGGACGGGAAATGTGGCGTGAGTTGGTAGCAGGCAATGCTCCGACCGATATCGCCTTATCCTCGAGCGTTGTGGCCGAGAACGCAGGTGCCAACGCAGTCGTTGGAGCTTTGAGCACTACTGATCCTGATGTCGGCGATACCTTCGTTTACAGCTTAGTCGCAGGGGTTGGTGGAGCGGACAACGCTGCTTTCAACATCGCCGGCAATTCGCTTCGGGCAACGACAAGTTTGAATTTCGAAGCTAAGGCGAGTTACACGGTTCGAGTTCGATCGACCGATCAGACAGGACTATTTACTGAGAAGGCGTTTGTCGTCAGTGTTACCGACGTGAACGAAGCTCCAACCGACATTGCAATATCTGCAACTACGCTTGCTGAGAACGCAGGTGCGAACGCAACCGTCGGGTCGCTTAGCACGACCGATGCGGATGCGGGGAACACCTTCACATACACTTTGGTAGCCGGTACCGGGGATACCGATAACGCGGCGTTTAGCATCAGCGCCGGAGCATTGGTCGCAAACAGCAGCTTCGATTTCGAAACAAAATCGAGTTATACGGTTCGCGTGCGAACCACGGACCAAGGTGGGTTGTTTGTTGAGAAGGCTTTTGTAATCAGCGTTACCAACGTCAATGAAGCTCCGACCGATATCGCCATATCGGCAAGCACCATTGCGGAAAATTCTGGCGCCAATGCTACGGTTGGTACGTTAGCAACAACCGATGTCGATGCAGGCAATACGTTCACGTATACCTTGGTGGCTGGAACCGGAGATGCTGACAATGCTGCTTTCAATATCAGCGGCGCTCTGTTGCGAGCAACAAGCAGCTTGGATTTTGAGACCAAGTCGAGCTATACGGTTCGTGTTCGCTCGACGGACCAAGGGGGCTTGGTCACCGAGAAGTCATTTATCATCAGCGTGACCAACGTCAACGAGACACCGACCGACATCGGTTTGTCTTCGACCTCGATCCCTGAGAACTCGGGTGCCAATGCAACGGTTGGGACGTTGAGCACGGTCGATGTGGATGCGGGTAACACTTTCGTTTATTCGTTAGTTGCAGGGACTGGCAGTACCGATAACGCAGCCTTTAATATTTCTGGAACAGCGCTTCGTGCCACATCGAACTTGCTTGCCGCATCGCAAGGTAGCTATTCCGTGCGTGTTCGGTCGACTGACCAAGGTGGATTGTTCACGGAAAAAGTCTTCACAATCGCTGTGACAGCAGGGAATGGAGCACCGACAGATATCGCGTTGCCAACACCATTCATTTTTGAAAATGCGGGAGTGAATGCAGCGGTCGGAACGTTAAGTACCACTGATCCGAATGCAACTGATACCTTTACCTACACACTGGTTTCGGGTTTGGGGGATGCGGATAACGCAGCGTTCAACGTCAATGGAGCCACATTGAGGGCTTCTAATAGCTTCGACTATGAAACCCGTTCGAGTTATTCCGTACGGTTGCGATCGACAGATCAAGGTGGGTTGTTCACCGAGAAGGTGTTCATCATCAGTGTGATCAATACCAACGAAGCACCAACGGATGTCGTGTTGTCGTCGAATCAGATCGCAGAGCATTCCGCGGCAAACACTACTGTTGGATTGCTCAGTACGATCGATGCAGATGCAGCGAACTCGTTCTCCTACACCTTAGTAGCTGGTGCAGGCGATGCGGACAACGCGGTGTTCAACATCAGCGGGAATGCGTTGCGAGCGACTAATACCCTGGATTTTGAGTCCAAACCGACCTATACAGTGCGAGTTCGGACGACCGATCAAGGTGGTCTGTTCACCGAGAAGGCCTTCGTTATCAACGTCACGAATGTCAATGAAAATCCTACAGATATCGCATTGTCGTCTACCACTATCGCTGAAAATGCGGGCGCGAACGCAACAGTCGGAAATCTCAGTACAACTGATGTCGATGCAGGGAATACCTTTACTTACACACTGGTAGCCGGTACGGGGGATGCCGACAACGCCTCGTTCAACCTCAATGGTAGTGCGTTGCGGGCGACTAGCAGTTTGGACTTCGAGATCAAGTCGAGTTACACAGTGCGTGTTCGCTCGACCGATCAAGGAGGATTGTTTACTGAAAAAGCTTTTGTAATCACGGTTACCAATGCAAATGAGGCACCGACCGATATCGCCTTGTCTTCCTCAGTAATCGCTGAGAACTCAGGAGCGAACGCAACGGTTGGTACGCTCACGACGACCGATCCGGATGCAAGCAATACGTTTGTCTACACGTTGGTTGCTGGAACGGGCGACGCGGACAACGCAGCGTTCAACATCAATGCTGGCAACTTGCGAGCAACCAGTAACTTGGATTTTGAGACCAAGTCGAGTTATACGGTCCGCGTTCGGTCGACTGATCAGGGTGGATTGTTTACCGAGAAGGTGTTCGTTATCTCTGTTAGCGACATAAACGAGGTCCCGACTGATTTGGGGATTTCGTCGACTTCGATCCCTGAGAATGCTGGCGCGAATGCGACGATCGGTACGCTTGGCACCACCGATCCAGATGCGGGCAACACGTTTACATATAGCTTGGTGGCTGGAACGGGTGATGCGGATAACGCAGCATTCAACCTCAGTGGCAATGTACTTCGAGCTACGAGCAGCTTGGATTTTGAGGCCAAGTCAAGTTACACCGTTCGCTTGCGATCATCCGATCAAGGTGGGTTATTTACCGAGAAGGCATTTGTGATCTCGGTTACCGACGTAAACGAATCCCCAACCGATTTGGCGATCTCTTCGACATCGATACCAGAGAATTCTGGTGCGAATGCTACGGTCGGAACCCTCAGTTCGACCGACCCGGATGCTGGTAACACCTTCACCTATTCGTTGGTGGCCGGAACTGGCGACGTTGACAACGCTGCTTTCAACATCAGTGGCACTGCACTGCGAGCAACCAACAACTTGGTGTTTGCGACCAAGTCGAGTTACACCGTTCGCGTTCGAACGACCGATCAAGGTGGTTTGTTTGCAGAGCGTTCATTCGTGATCAATGTGACGAGTGGTAACACAGCTCCGAGCGACATCGCCCTTTCGTCGAGTTCGATCGCCGAGAATTTGGGAGCCAACGCGACCGTAGGTGCCTTGAGCACGACTGACAGCAACGCAAGTGATACATTCACCTACACGTTGGTGGCAGGAACCGGTGACACGGATAACGCTGCTTTCAACCTCAGTGGCAATGTACTTCGAGCTTCGAGTAGTTTGGATTTTGAAGCGAAATCCAGTTACACGGTTCGAGTGCGATCGACCGATCAAGGTGGGTTGTTTACTGAGAAGGCATTTGTGATCTCGGTCACCAACGCTAACGAATCCCCGACCGATTTGGCGATCTCTTCGACCTCGATACCTGAGAATTCCGGAGCGAATGCTACGGTTGGAACCCTCAGTTCGACCGACCCAGATGCTGGTAACACCTTCACCTATTCGTTGGTGGCCGGAACTGGCGACGTTGACAATGCTGCATTCAACATCAGTGGCACTGCTCTGCGAGCTACCAACAATTTGGTGTTTGCGACCAAGTCGAGTTACACCGTTCGCGTTCGAACAACAGATCAAGGTGGTTTGTTTGCAGAGCGTTCATTCGTGATCAATGTGACGAGTGGTAACACAGCTCCAAGCGACATCGCCCTTTCGTCGAGTTCGATCGCCGAAAATTTGGGAGCCAACGCGACGGTAGGTGCTTTGAGCACGACTGACAGCAACGCTGGTGATACGTTCACCTATACGCTGGTAGCAGGAACTGGCGACACGGATAACGCTGCGTTCAACATTAGTGGAAACGCGTTGCGTGCAACCAATAGTTTGGATTTTGAGACCAAATCGAGTTACACGGTTCGTGTGCGATCGACCGACCAAGGTGGTTTGTTCACTGAAAAATCTTTTGCGATTACCGTGATAGATGGTCCGGAAGATGTGCAAGTTTTAGGAACGGCTGCGAACGATACGTTTGTCGCGAATTACACCGGCGATGGAGTTGTCGGACAGTGGATCGTGACTCGCAACGGAAGCATCGTTTTCAATGGTGCTGTCCCAGCGGGTGGAGCAATATTGTTCGATGGCCTCGCGGGAACGGATAGTTTGCTTGTCAACGGAAGCTCGCTTGACGACACGTTTAGCTTGGATGGACAGAACCTCTTAACGAACGGTTCGCGAACTCGGTCGGCGAATATTGAATCGCTCCGAATTGCTGCTGGAAATGGAAACGATGCCCTGACGGTAGTCAGCGGAGCAGTGGCTTTCGACGGCGGTCTTGGATCTGACCGATTAGCGGCTGCTGCTGGAACGAATACTTTCTCCGTCACCGGAAATGGGGTTGGTACGTTGAACACTGTGGTGAGCTTCACAGCACTGGAATCACTTCAAGGTGGTACAGGAGCGGATAGCTTCGTTCTGGGAGCGAGTGGTCGGCTGACAGGATTGGTTATCGGTGGAGACGGAGTCGATACTGTGGATTTATCTGCCAAGACAACCACACACACGGCTAATTTGCTAACAAACACGTTGACTTCGACCGGAGGGATTTCGGGACTTGAAGTCTTTGTTGGCGGTCGCGCTACAACGGATGTGTTCATCGGTGCGAATGTTCCAAATGCTTGGAATATCACTGGTCAGAACGCTGGAACTCTTAATGCAACCACTAGCTTTAGCGGTTTTGAAAGTTTAACTGGTGGAACCGATGTCGATAGTTTTGTGTTTGGCTCCGCAGGTCAAATTACCGGTACCCTCAATGCAGGGACAGGTGCGGACGTTGCGAACTTCGCGGCGGTGACCACACCACTGCAAGTGCAACTCGGCACCACTACATTGATCACTGGTCTTGTAGGACGGTACACTGCGTTGGAACGGATCGAAGGGAATGCAGTAGCGGGAAGCCGGATTGTTGGGACGAATGCTACAACGGCTTGGGTCGTTAACACGGCTGGAGAAGTAGTCGTCAGTGGTGGAACATACGCGGGCATCCCATCGATCGTGGGCGGTACATTAGCTGACACGATCACCGGACCGGCTGTTGCCACACGTTGGGCGCTCAGTGGTGCAAACGCTGGCTCGGTTAGCGTGGGCGCTACGTCGGTAGCGTTCTCTGGGGTTGAGAATCTCACTGGTTCGACTGCGAGCGATGAGTTCATCATCTCGCCGACCGGGACGCTCAGCGGGAACCTCAATGGTGGAACGGGCACGGGCATCAACTCGGTCGATTATTCCGCTTGGACCACTGCGGTCTTGGTAAACCTAGGAACCACAGCGGCAGGAAATGCCACTGCGGTCACGGGTGCGATGACATCGATTGCCATGGTCACCGGCGGGGCGGGTAATGATACGCTTACAGGGCGCGCGTCTCTCTCGACGATTCTCATCGGTCTCGGTGGGAACGACGTCTTGACTGGAGGAAGTCAGCGTGACTTGCTCTTTGGTGGAACCGGTGCGGACGTCTTGCAAGGTGCTGGCGGCGATGACTTGCTCATCGCAGGTACGACCTCGTTCGATCGTGATCGTGCCGCTTTGTTGCTGATTCACTCTGAGTGGATTTCAACTCGTACCTTTGCGCAGCGAACAGCGAATATCTGGGGTAACGGTACTGGTACCCGAGCCAATGGCACCACATATCTGAACAGCGGCTTGGCTGATGGAATCACCGATTCGGTGTTTGCAGATGCTGACAACGACATTCTTATCGGTGGAACAAACCAAGACTGGTTCTTCGCTAACGTGTTAGAAGTCAACGACTTGGTGACCACGGGAGCGACACCAGATCGTCGTGACACTCCGGCATAGTTTTTGTAATTGAAAATTTAAACACAACAGCCATCGCGAGATGGCTGTTGTTTCGTTGTTTGTGTTCAACTAACTTTTCGTGTATTGGAAATAGATATGAAGCGGTTTTTGGGTCGTCGTTTGGGTGGTAAGGGTGGATTGAATCAACGTCGATTAAGAAAACCATTGATTGAATCGCTTCATGAGCGTGTGGTGTATGCAGCGGACATGCAGTTCGTCAAAGATATCAACACCTTGCCGGATCTGGTGGGTTCATCTCCATCGGAGTTTGTCCAGGTTGGAACGACGATGTACTTCTCGGCGACGAGTGCCGCGACCGGGCTAGAGCTTTGGAAGACCGACGGCACGGCGGCAGGAACGGTATTGGTCAAGGATATTCAGGCTGGAGCGTATGGGTCGGGTGTTCGCAATTTGACGAACGTCAACGGTACGTTGTTCTTTAGCGCAAACGATGGGGTGGGGGGATATGAGCTTTGGAAGTCCGATGGGACATCTGCTGGAACGGTGTTAGTAAGTGACATACAAGACGGGCGCGACAGTTCATCTCCGTCGAATTTCGCTGTGCTTGGCAGCACGTTGATTTTTAGTGCGAATGATGGAAGAAGCGGTGTCGAGTTGTGGCAGTCGAATGGAACGGCTGCGGGTACGAGTTTGGTTCGAAACATCCGTACAGGAAACACCGGATCGAATCCTGGAAATCTCACAACGGTCGCAGGATCGGTGTATTTCACTGCGAACGATGGTACAAATGGCGTTGAGTTATGGAAGTCGGATGGAACAAATGCTGGGACAGTTCTTGTTCGCAATATTCGAGCGGGTGTAGCAAGTTCGACTCCGAGCAGTTTGGTCAATGTTAATGGGACTTTGTACTTCTCTGCAAACGACGGTACGAACGGAGTGGAGCTGTGGAAATCATCGGGTACCGCAGCTACGACTGTTTTGGTTCGTTCGATTTTTGCTGGGTTGTCATCGGCTAATCCGAGTCAACTTACGAACGTCGGTGGAACCCTTTACTTTGCTGCGAATGATGGCACGAGTGGTATCGAGTTGTGGAAGTCCGATGGTACGGATGCGGGAACAGTACGCGTATCGGACATTCAAGCGGGGGCGGTGGGAAGTAATCCAAGTCAGTTTTTAAGTGTTGGAACTACCCTTTATTTTGCAGCTCAAACGAGTACAGGGGTGGAGCTTTGGAAGTCGACCGGAACAGCGGCCGGAACGACGTTAGTGAAGGATATCCAGGTAGGTGCTGGGAGCTCCTCGCCGACTGGATTGAAGAATCTCAATGGGACGGTTTTCTTTGCAGCCAACGACGGCGTCAATGGCGTGGAGCTTTGGAAATCCGATGGTACTGACGCCGGGACTGTGTTGGTTCGAGACATCAATGTGACAGCCGGAGTTGGCTCGAACCCAAGTCAATTAGCGGTATTGAATGGTAAATTGTTGTTTCAAGCGAACGATGGATTGACCGGAAGTGAGCTTTGGCACTCGGATGGAACGACACTTGGGACAACGCAGTTAAAGGACGTTCTAGCTGGGAACCTTGGATCTCAGATAGGATTGGAAATGACGACAGTAGGAGGAAATTTCTATTTCTCCGCCAATGATGGGGTGACAGGTTCGGAGCTTTGGAAATCCGATGGGACAGCGGCTGGGACTGTATTGGTCAAGGATATATCGTTAGGTGACTTGGGATCTACACCTACATTCCTTACAGATGTAGGCGGAGTTCTTTATTTCTCGGCGGACGATGGTGTTACCGGCGCTGAGTTGTGGAAATCGGATGGCACAGAAGCTGGCACGGTGTTGGTCAAGGACATTTCCCTGGGGTTGACCGCTTCGAGTCCTGCTTATTTTACCGATGTGAATGGAACATTGTTCTTCACCGCGACGAACGGCACGAATGGAATTGAATTGTGGAAGTCGGATGGGACGGACCTCGGGACAGTGATGGTAAGGGACATTTATTCAGGAGGTGTTGGATCGATACCGACGTTTTTGACGAATCTAAACGGCACATTGTTTTTCGCGGCAGCCGACTTAGCGGGTGGAATGGAGTTATGGAAGTCGGATGGAACGACCGCGGGGACCGTTCGTGTTAAGGATATTCGGGCTGGATTAGCATCGGGTTTGGATGACCATGCGGCACTTGTAAATGTTGCAGGGAACTTGTTTTTCACCGCAGATAATGGCACGAACGGTTTTGAACTTTGGAAATCGGATGGAACGGAAACCGGTACGGTTTTGGTTAGTGACATATTACCCGGCGCAGGTAGTTCCTATTTGGAAGAATTAGTAAACGTAGGTGGAGTGCTGTATTTTTCCGGGACGGACGGAGTGACTGGCTACGAGTTGTGGAAGTCCGATGGGACGACGGCTGGTACGGTTCTTGTGGCTGACGGCGTTCCAGGTGCGGGGAGTCTTTATCCGCACTATCTTACCGAGGTGAATGGGTCGATCTTCTTCCAAGCTGACGACGGGATTAATGGAATTGAGTTATGGAAGTCTGACGGGACGGCCGAAGGGACTGTTATGGTCCGCGACATAGCTCCTGGTTTAGCAAGTTCTGTACCTTCATCGTTGGTTGGAGTGCGGGGGGTTGTTTACTTTAACGCGAACGATGGTGTAAACGGCTCGGAGCTTTGGCAATCCGATGGAACCGCAGAGGGTACCGTCCGGACCACGACGGTAACTTCAGCCCCGATTGGGGTTGCGCCGAGTGTTCTGGCGAACTTCAATAATCGCCTTGTGTTTGCCGCCGTGGATGATGTTCATGGCAGTGAATTGTGGGCTCAGGTTCCTAACGTAGCACCTACGGATATCCAGATATCCTCGAATGCTATCGCTGAGAACTCGGTGGCACCGACAGCAATTGGTGATTTTACCTCGACGGATCCCGATGTAGGTGATTTGTTCACTTATACGATCGTCGCTGGTCTTGGAGACACGGACAACGCCTCGTTTGAAATCGTCGGTGCGACGTTAAGGGCAACGAGTAGTTTTGATTTTGAAACCAAGCCGAGTTACACGGTGCGGGTTCGCTCGACGGATCAAGGTGGATTGTTCGTTGAGAAGGCATTTGTGATCAATGTCACAAACGTCGACGAGTCTCCATCCGATATTGCTTTGAGTTCATCACTGATAGCTGAAAACTCGGGAGCGAATTCACCAATTGCGACGATCAGCACGATCGATAGTGATGCTTCCGACACGTTTACCTATACCTTCGTTGAAGGTGCTGGGGATGTCGACAATGCTGCTTTCGCAATCGCCGGTGATTCCCTCTCCGCCATCAGTGACTTTGATTACGAAGCAAAGGCTAGCTACTCGGTCCGGATTCGTTCGACGGATTCAGCGGGTTTGTTTACCGAAAAATCCTTCGTGATCAGCGTTACGAATGTGAATGAGGCTCCGATCGATATTGCTTTGACCGTATCGACGATTCCGGAGAATGCTGGGGCGAATACCACTATCGGGACTTTAAGTACAATCGACGTCGACGCAAGTAATACATTCACCTACTCGTTGGTAGCGGGGGCGGGTGACTTTGACAATGATTCGTTCAGTATCAATGGTGATCTGTTACAGGCGACGAGCAGCTTCGATTTTGAAACCAAGTCGAGTTACACGGTACGGGTACGCTCGACTGACCAAGGTGGGCTGTCTACTGAAAAAGTATTTGTGATCGACGTCACGGATATCAACGAGGCACCAACCGATATCGGATTGTCTTCTGCATCGATTTTGGAAAATTTAGGTGCTAATGCAACGGTAGGCGCACTGAGCACTGTTGATGTTGATGCGTCGAATACGTTTAGTTACGAGTTGATTGATGGAGAGGGAGGTGTTGACAATGCCGAGTTCAACATCAGCGAGAACATCTTGCGAGCAACGAGCAACTTGAGCTTTGCAACGAAGTCGAGTTATTCGATTCGGGTGCGATCTACCGATCAAGGTGGTTTGAGTTTGGATAAGACTTTTACCATTCAGGTGTTGCAAAACAATTCAGCTCCAACGGACGTAAATCTTTTCCCCGGATTTGTCTTCGAGAATGCCGGAGCTAACGCTTCTGTTGGGGCGTTGAGTACAACGGATCCAAATGCCGGCAACACCTTTACTTACAGCTTGGTCGCGGGGCTTGGGGACGGCGATAATGCCGCCTTCAACGTATTGGGTTCGACTTTACTTGCAAATGCCAGTTTTGATTATGAGTCCCGCTCGAGTTATGCCGTTCGGGTTCGCTCGACGGATCAAGGTGGGCTCTTTACGGAAAAGGCATTCATCGTAAATGTTCTCAATACGAATGAAGCGCCAACGGATATTGTATTGTCGGCGAACCAGATCGCCGAAGGTGCGATAGTGAATACAACGGTGGGGCTGTTGAGCACCTCGGATGTCGATGCTTCAAACTCCTTCACTTACGCTCTTGTTGCAGGTGCAGGTGACGCCGACAACGCCGCGTTTAACATTAGTGGAAACGCGCTGCGAGCGACAAGTAGTTTTGATTTTGAGACGAAGTCAAGTTACACGGTGCGAGTACGGACGACAGATCAAGGTGGATTGTTCACCGAAAAGGTGTTCGTTATTACGGTTAGCGATGTGAACGAAGCGCCAACCGATCTTGAATTATCTTCGACTACGATTCCTGAGGGTTCTGGAGCGAATGCGCCGGTTGGAACGCTCAGTTCGACCGATCCAGATGTAGGTAATACCTTTACGTATGCCTTGGTGGCTGGAACTGGAGACGCTGATAACACTGCGTTTAACATCAGCGGCAACGTTCTGCTAGCTACCGACAACTTGGTTTTCGCGACGAAGTCGGTTTATACCGTTCGAATTCGCTCGACGGATCAAGGCGGTTTGTTTGCTGAGCGAGCATTTGTGATCAACGTTTTGAGTGTTAACTCGGCACCAAACGATATCACGCTCTCGTTGAGTTCTATCGCCGAGAATTCGGGCGCGAACGCGACTGTAGGTAGTTTATCTTCGATCGATGCGAATGCGGGTGATACTTTCACTTACACATTGGTTGATGGCACTGGTGACACTGACAACACCTCGTTCAACATCAATGGCGACTCGGTCCGAGCCACCAGTAATTTGGATTTCGAGACCAAGTCGAGTTACACGGTCCGAGTACGTTCGACCGATCAAGGTGGATTGTTCACCGAGAAGGCTTTTGTGATTACGGTCAGCGATGCGAACGAATCCCCAACTGACCTGTCTCTGTCATCATCGTTGATTCCTGAGAACGCTGGCGCGAATGCGACTGTAGGAGCTTTTAGTTCTACCGATCCGGATGCAGGCGATACGTTTACCTACTCATTGGTCGCCGGTACCGGCGACGCAGATAACTCGGCTTTTGCGATCACCGGTGATTCGCTATCAGCGGTCGGCAGTTTTGATTACGAGACAAAGGAAAGTTATACCGTTCGGGTGCGCTCCACCGATTCAACTGGATTATTCACCGAGAAGGTTTTTGTGATCAACGTCACGAATGTGAACGAAGGTCCGACGGATATTGGGTTGTCATCGAGTTTTGTAGAGGAGAATGCTGGGGGCAATGCAATTGTCGGTACGCTCAGTACGACCGATGTAGATGCTGGCAACACGTTTACTTATTCGTTGGTCGCCGGGAGTGGCGATGCTGACAACGCAGCATTTGACATCAGTGGCGATGCATTGCGAGCGACGAATAGTTTTGACTTCGAAACCAAGGCTAGCTACACGGTTCGTGTCCGATCGGTAGATCAAGGTGGATTGTTCACCGAGAAAGTCCTAGTGATCAATGTTACGAACCTCAATGAGGCGCCGACAGATATCGGATTGTCGTCGACGAGCATATTGGAGAACTCCGGCGCGAATGCGACAGTGGGTGTGTTGAGCACGGTAGATGCAGATGCTTCAAGCACCTTTACCTATTCGTTCATCGCAGGTGCTGGAGATGCCGACAATGCGGCATTCAATATCAGTGGGGACGTTCTGCGGGCGACGAATAATTTAAGTTTTTCTGCCAAGTCGAGTTACACGATACGGGTTCGAACGACTGATCAAGGTGGATTGAGTTTTGATAAATCGTTTACGATTTCAGTTATGCAGAGCAATGTTGCTCCGACGGATTTGAATCTCTTCCCAGGATTTGTCTTTGAGAATGCAGGTGTCGATGCATCGCTTGGGGCGTTGAGCACGACAGATGCGAATGCAGGAGACACGTTTACGTACACGTTGGTCGCCGGGCTTGGGGACGGAGATAATGCCGCGTTTAACGTACTCGGTTCGAGCCTTCGAGCAAATTCGAGTTTTGATTATGAAACACGGTCGAGTTATTCGGTTCGTATCCGGACGACGGACCTCGGTGGGCTCTTTACGGAGAAGGCCTTTATCGTAAGTGTTCTCAATACGAATGAAGCTCCATCGGATATTGCTTTGACATCGAGTCAGATTGCCGAAAATTCGGTAGCGAACACTACAGTTGGGGTGTTGAGCACCATCGATGTCGATGCTGCGAATTCTTTCGCTTACACGCTTGTAGCGGGTGCGGGCGACACGGACAACGCAGCCTTTAATATCAGCGGAAATGCTCTTCGGGCAACGAACAGTTTGGATTTCGAGACCAAGTCGAGTTACACGGTGCGAGTACGGTCGACCGATCAAGGTGGATTATTCACTGAGAAGGTTTTCGTGATTTCCGTTGTAGATATCAATGAAACTCCGACTGCTCTAGACATTTCTTCGACTTCGATCCTTGAAAACTCCGGGGCGAATGCGACGGTTGGGACGCTCAGTTCGACCGATCCTGATGCAAGCAATACGTTTGTTTACACGTTGGTTGCGGGCGCGGGTGATGTTGATAATGCATCGTTTAACGTCAGCGGCTCTGCTTTGCGAGCGACGAACAACTTGGTCTTCGCCACGAAGTCCAGTTACACCGTTCGCGTCCGAACTACGGATCAAGGTGGACTGTTTGCTGAAAGATCCTTCGTGATCAATGTGACTAGCCAGAATGCAGCACCAAGCGATATTGCCCTATCCTCGAGTTCGATATCTGAGAACTTGGGTGCAAATGCAACGGTGGGTAGTCTAAACACCACTGACAGCAATGTCGGAGATACCTTCACTTACACCTTGGTTGCTGGTTTGGGGGATGTGGACAATGCTGCATTTAACATCAGTGGCAACGTGTTGCGAGCCACGAACAATTTAGATTTTGAGACCAAGTCGAGCTACACGGTTCGTGTTCGATCGACCGATCAAGGGGGATTGTTTACCGAGAAGGCGTTTGCGATAAGCGTCCTGGATGCCGCAGAGGATATCCTTATTTCTGGTACGGCAGGCAATGATACGATTATTGCAAACTACACCGGTGACGGTGTCGTTGCACAGTGGCTTGTCACTCGCAACGGCGGAGTTGTCTTTAGTGGCGTTGTGCCAGCAGGCCAGAACCTTTGGTTCGATGGGCTGGGTGGTACAGATTCGCTTCAAGTGGTAGGTCGTTCGGTGGATGATACGTTTACCCTCGATGGTTTGCGAATTGCAGCGAATGGTGCTTGGACACGAAGTAGCAATGTTGAGTCGGTTCGCATTTTAGGCGGTAATGGAAACGATCTGTTACGGGTTGTATCTGGGACGGCTAGTTTCGATGGGGGGGCAGGTGCGGACCGCGTCGAAGCGACTGCGGGGGCCAATACTTTTACTCTCACCGGCAACGGAACGGGGAATTTGAATACGACTTTGGCGTTTACTACGATCGAGTCCGTTCAGGGTGGGATCGATTCCGATCGATTTGTGTTCGGAGCAAGCGGGTCTTTGACCGGCCAAGTCATAGGTGGACTGGGAATCGATACTATCGATCAGTCTGCTAAGACGGGAACAACCACTCTGAATTTGTCTACCGGTATGCTGACTTCAACTGGTGGGTTTGTTGGTATTGAGTCGTTCGTATCCGGCAGCAGCACGGTTGACTCGGTGATTGGGCCTAACGCAGCTAACCTCTGGAATGTCACAGGCCCAAGCGCTTGGAATCTCAACGGACAGATCTCTTTCAATGGATTTGAAAACCTGACTGGCGGGACCGGGGCTGATCTTTTCGAGTTTTTACCAACGGGCCGTGTGATTGGTACCCTTAATGGAGGTACAGGGGCAGACGTCGCAAGTTTCGCTGCTTTGGCTACTCCAGTCCAAGTTCAGCTGGGAACCACTCCTTCCGTCACGGGATTGATCGGTCGCTACACCGCCGTGGAGCGAATTGATGGGAACGGTTTAGCTGGTAGTCGGCTTGTTGGAGCAAACGCCACCACGGCTTGGGTCGTCAATGCGGCAGGGGAAGTCGTCGTTAGCAACGTGACTTATTCAGCGATACCAGCGATAGCCGGTGGCACGGCAACAGACACCGTTACAGGGCCTGCTGTTGCAACACAATGGACTTTGAACGGTGCGAATGCAGGTTCGGTGCGAGTTGGTGCAGTTGCATTAGCCTTTACAGGTGTTGAGAACCTCACCGGATCGACCGCAAGCGATGAATTCATTGTGATGCCAACCGGTACTCTCAGTGGCAATATCAATGGTGGAACTGGAACCGGTATTAATTCCGTCGACTATTCCGCGTGGAGCACGAACGTTGTCGTGAATCTGGGTGTTACGACAGCAGGAAATGCGACTGCTGTTACCGGCTCGATGACGGGTATAGGGATGGTAACGGGAGGGGCAGGCAATGATTCGTTAACCGGTCGTGCTACGCTTGCAACCATTCTGATCGGTCTTGGTGGAAGCGACGTCTTGATCGGCGGCAGCCAGCGTGATTTGCTCATCGGTGGAACCGGTGCAGATATTTTGCAAGGTGCCGCTGGCGATGACTTGCTAATCTCTGGAACGACATTGCACGATCGGGATCGGGCGGCTTTGTTGTTGATCTTCTCGGAATGGACTTCAACGAGGACCTTTGCTCAGAGAACCGCTAACATCTGGGGTAACGGGGTTGGTACGCGTGCAAACGGTACGACGTACTTGAACAACGGTGCTGCTGATGGAATTACCGACTCGGTCTTTGCTGACACAGAAACGGATTTATTGACGGGCGGAACGAACCAAGATTGGTTCTTTGCGGCACCCGGAGAAATATCCGACTTGGTCACTGCGGGGGCAACCCAGGACCGCAGAGATTGATGATCGGACGTAATTGACATTTCTACATGGGTGGGAGCGTAAATGCACCATCCATGGAGATAGTTGTTGATTAGTCAGGTAAGTTAATCGCGGGATCGCGCGGGTTGGTGGGTTTCGCGGTGATGGGATTTGCCGCGATGAGATGATGATGGTGGATGCGTTGTTGAGGGGCGTTGAGTATTGATTGGCGGACCGCTGCACCGCACCCTACGGCGCGCGGGATGGTGGGTTTCGCGGTCGTGGGATTTGCCGCGCTGAGATGATGATGGTGGATGAGCGATTGGCGGTTGTTGGGTAGTGATTGGCGGACCGCTTCACCTCACCCTACGGAGCGTGGGATTGGTGGGTTTCGCGGTCGTGAGATTGACCGCGATGAGATGATGATGGTGGATGAGTTATTGGCGGTTGTTGGGTAGTGATTGGCGGACCGCTGCACCGCACCCTACGGCGCGTGGTTTGGTGGGTTTCGCGGTGATGGGATTGGCCGCGATGAGATGATGATGGTGGATGCGTTG
>Ga0255126_1000516_pt1 | contig 16853 bp, 18 predicted proteins | sample Law_Miss_RepA_8d_FD_188556 | JGI IMG/M metagenome (GOLD analysis project Ga0255126, IMG submission 188556) | Freshwater microbial communities from St. Lawrence River, New York, United States - Law_Miss_RepA_8d | ecosystem: Environmental > Aquatic > Freshwater > River | place: USA: New York... | reverse complement strand
CAACAAACGACCTCACGCATCACCGCTTTGCAAATGGAATGGCTCTCGGCCACCGCCATGCGCGAGCTGGACGACGAAGCGCTGGGTTGGTTTCGCCGCCGCCTGCCGTGGGGCAGTTACGGGATGTTGGTGCGCGCCTCTCTGACCGCCCCCACCCTGGGTGTGGCGCTGGCCCGCTGGTGCCGCCACCACAACCTATTGACGGACGACATCCGCCTGAACCTGAACACATCCGATGGCTTGGCACACATCGAGCTGCACGAAGCGCACGACCTGAAAGACCTGCGCGAGTTTTGCACCGTGTCGGTGCTGCGCAACGCGCTGGGCGTGGCCTGCTGGCTGACGGATTCGCGCATCCCGCTGAGCGCCACCCAACTGCACTTTGCGCCGCCACCCCACGCCGAGAGCTACCGCGTGCTGTTTGATGGGCCCTGCCAATTCAAGGCGCCGCACAGTCGCCTGAGCTTTGACGCGGGCTACTTGCAGCTGCCCCTGCGCCGCGACGAGGCTGCTCTGCAGCACATGCTGCAACGCGCCCTGCTGCTGACAGTGCGGCCCTACCGACGCGACCGACTGCTGGTCGAAAAAGTGCGCCAAACCCTGGCCGAACACCCCGAACACAGCCGCAACGCCGATGACCTGGCCGCTTGGCTCAACCTGTCACCCCGCACCCTGCACCGACAACTCAAAGAAGAAGGTGCGAGCTTGCAGCAACTCAAAGACAGCGTGCGCCGCGAAATGGCCGCCGATTTGCTGCTGCGCACGCAGCGCCCCATCAAACAGATCGCGGCCGAGGTGGGTTTTCAGAACGAGAAGAGTTTCATGCGGGCCTTCAAAGGCTGGACCGGCCGAACGCCCGAAGAATTCAGGCTGGCCAAGCCCACTTAAAGGGCATCGGCCGATACCGGATTCACGCCAGCCGCAAGTCGTGCATGCCGGTGAACACCCGCTGCGCACCTGCCTGCAAAAGCGGAGCATGCTCGGCTGGCGGCGCGGCATAAGCCCACACCGTGGCCCCGGCAGCCACGCCCGCCGTGATGCCCACCGTGGTGTCTTCCACCACCAGGCAGCGGGCTGGGTCGATTTGCAGATGGGCCGCAGCGGCCAAGTACACATCGGGGTGCGGCTTGCTGCGCGGCATTTCGTGGCCGCTGAAAATCCGGCCTTCAAAAAAGTGCATCAAGCCCACTTGCTTGAGCATCATCTCGACCTTGAAGCGGTCTGCGCCCGAGGCCACAGCGATGCGGCCCTGGCAATGGTCATACAGGTGCGCCACCGCCTCGTGCACGCCTTCGATGGCCGTGATGCTTTGCGTGAGGCGCTCATTGCGCCGAGCAAAAAACTCTTCGAGCCACGCATCGGTCAGCGGCTGGCCGGTGTGCGCCTCGATGGTGGTGCGTTGGCTTTTGACGGTGTGGCCCACAAAGCGCTGCATGCACTCGGCCAGCGTCATGCGCCAGCCCTGCTCTTCAAACATGTCACGCAGCACGCCGCAGGTGATGGCTTCGCTGTCCACCAGCACGCCGTCACAGTCAAACAAAATGGCTTCAAAGTTCATGCGGCAGATCATAAAGCCATCGCATCAAGGCACACTACAAACTCACAGCCACTGTCCAAACGCACCATGCCCGACCTGCTCCGCATCCACCACGCGGCCATCATCTGTTCAGACTACGCCCGCGCCAAACACTTCTACACCCAGGTACTGGGCCTGCGTGTTGTAGCCGAAAACTTTCGAGCCGCTCGCCAATCATGGAAGCTGGATTTGGCCCTGCCCGATGGCGGTCAAGTCGAGTTGTTTTCGTTTGAGGGGGCACCGCCACGCCCCAGTTATCCCGAGGCGCGAGGCTTGCGCCACTTGGCCTTTGCGGTGAAAGATGTGCAGGCCTGGGTCACGCACCTGCAAACCCAAGGGGTTGAGGTCGAGGACGTGCGCACCGACGAGTACACCGGACAACGCTTTGTGTTTTTTGCCGACCCGGATGGTCTGCCGCTGGAGCTGTACGAAGTGCCCGCTCAGAGCACGTCGCCGTCCACATAAAACCAGCGCCCGCATTCGCGCACAAAGCGGCTGCGTTCGTGCTGGCGCACCGCTTTGCCGCCCACCCGAAAACGCGCCACAAATTCGACCTCGGCGGTGTCAACCCCGGTGACGCGATAGTGCTTGATCTCCAAGCCCAACCATTTGCCACCGGATTCCAGCTTTAACTCGGCAGGGCGCTGGCTGCTGTGCCAAGTCGCCAACAAATAAGGGACGTCGCCCAGCACAAAGGCGCTGTAGCGCGAGCGCATGAGGCGCTCGGCGTCGGGGGCGTCCTGGTTGGCGTGATAGGGGCCGCAGCAAGTCTCCAAGCTCAGTGCATGGCCTTTGGGACCAGTGCGCCCGCAGGGGCATGGCACCGCCATCAAGCGCCTTTGCGCGCCGCGCTTTCGGCCTTGTGTTGCTCCATGGTGACGATGGGTGCCGCTGCTTTTTTCCAGGCCGCAAAACCGCCATCGATGTGGGCCACATTGGTCATGCCCATGTCTTGCAGTGTTTTGGTGGCCAGGGCGCTACGCCAGCCTGCGCCGCAAAACAAGATGAACTGTTTGCTCTCGTCTGCGAACACTGGCTTGAAGTAGGGCGAGGCTGGGTCCACCCAGAATTCGAGCATTCCCCGGGGCGCGAGCAAAGCGCCGGGCAAGGTGCCTTCGCGCTCGAGCTCACGCGGGTCGCGGATGTCGACAATTTGCACAGCCGAGTCGGCCAGGCGTGCCTGCACCTCAGCAACGCTGTGCGTCGTGACCTGGGCCATGGCCTCGTCGACGAGGACTTGAAAACCTTTGGTGATGGGCATGTGTGTCTCCTTGTTTTGACGTGAAAAAAGCCAGTTTTATTTGCGCCAGAAGTGCGAGCTGAACAAGACCAGCACCGACAGCAGTTCCAGTCGGCCCAGCAGCATGGCAAAGCTCAAAACACCCAGCTGAAAGGGGTTCAAGCCACCAAAGTTGCCCGAAGGGCCGACCTGGCCCAAGCCTGGGCCGATGTTGTTGACGGTGGCAATGACGGCCGAAAACGCGGTCACGATGTCCATGCCGCTGAGCAAGAGCAACATGCTCAAACCCATGGTGGCCCCACCATAAATCAGCATGAAGCCCAGCACCGCCGTCATGACCGACATGGGAATCACGGCGCCGCCCAGCGTGACCGGGTTGATGACACGGGGATGGATGATGCGCACCAGCTCTCTTCGGGCTTGCTTGACCAGCAACACCATCCGCACCATCTTGATGCCACCGCCTGTTGAGCCCGCACAAGAGGCAAAGCAGCCCAGAAACATCAACAGAATGGGGGCAAACACCGGCCACTGCGCGTAATCGGTGGCGGCATAACCGGTGGTGGTGGCCAAGGACACCACATGGAAAGCACTGATGCGCAAAGCCTCCAGCCCGTCGTCATAGACGCCATGGGCCAACAACAGAGCCATCACCAACAATGTGGCAGCCAACAAGACTCCCAAGTACGTGCGGATCTCGCGATCGTTGGTGATGGGCAAAATAGAGCGGCTGCGCAGCACCACAAAGTAGCGCACAAAGCTGATGCCCGCCAAGGTCATGAACACGATGGCGACCCACTCGATCGTGGGTGAGTTGAAGTGGCCAAAACTGGCGTCGTACGACGAAAAACCACCCAAACCCATGGTGGTGCACATGTGCATGAAGGCATCGGCCCAGCTCATTCCGGCCCAGCGGTAAGCCAAAAGGCACGCGCCCGAAAACAAAAAGTAAACGCCCCACAATCCGCGCGCTGTCTCGGCAATGCGAGGCGTGAACTTGGTGTCTTTCATGGGGCCCGGCGTTTCGGTTTTATAGAGCTGCATGCCACCCAAGCCCAACATGGGCAACACCGCCACCACCAACAGCATGATGCCCAGGCCACCAATGAGCTGCAAAAAGCAACGCCAGATGTTGACCGAGACCGGCAAATGATCAAGACCCGACAAAGCCGTGGCCCCAGTGGCGGTCAAGGCGCTCATGGCTTCAAAGTAGGCTTTGAACCAGGTAATTTCGGGCACCAAAAACATGAGGGGCAAAGCCGAATAGGCCGGCAAGACCAGCCACACCATGTTGACAAGCAAGAAGCCGTCTTTGGTCTTTAATTCACGCCTATGCTTTTGAGTGAGTGCCGCCAGCACAAAGCCACTGACAGCCGTCAAACCAAAACCGGCCAACCAGATCCACTGCAAATCGCGGTGGTCTTCAAACCAGGCCCAGATGCCAGGCACCAAAAACGTCACCGAAAACGCAATCAGGATGCGTGCCATCAAAGACAACACGGGAGCGAAAAAGGTGAACATCAACCAAAGAAGGTCGCGCTGACCTGAAAAAGTTTTTCCACGGCACGCACATCACGCTTGTTGGGGATGAACAAGATGATGTGGTCATTGGCTTCGATCAGGGTGTCGTGGTGCGGCATCAACACTTCGGATTTTTTGCCCTCACCACGCACTATGGCCCCCATGCTCACGCCTTGCGGCAACTTGATTTCTTCAACGCGTCGCCCCACCAGCTTGGAGGTCTTGATGTCGCCACGCGCGATACCCTCCAAGGCCTCGGCCGCCCCCCGCCGCAGGCTGTGGACTGCCGCCACATCGCCCCGGCGCAAATGCGCCAGCAACTCGCCGATCACGGTTTGCGCAGGCGAAATCGCGATGTCGATGGTGCTGCCCTGCATCATGTCTGCATAAGCGCGGCGATTGATCAGGGCCATCACGCGTCGCGCACCCATGCGCTTGGCCAGCATGGCCGACATGATGTTGTCTTCATCGTCGCTGGTCAGGGCCAAAAACAAGTCCATATTGCCCACGTTTTCTTCGTGCAACAGGTCTTCGTCTGCGCCATCACCGTTGAGAATGAGCATGCTCGAAGGCAACTGGCTGGCCAGATATTCACAGCGTTTTTTGTCGCGCTCGATCAGCTTGACGTCGTATTGACCGGCCAGAATGCGCGCCAAGCGCAAGCCAACTTTGCCGCCACCGGCCAGCATCAACCGCTGCACGGGTTGATCGGTTTTATGGATGCCGGACAACACAACGGGGATCTTGCGGGTATCGGCCAGCACAAAGACCTCGTCACCGGGCAGGATGCGGGTCTCGGGTGAGGCGTCGACCAGCGCGTCCTGCCGGTACAGAGCCACCACGCGCATCTCGGCATCGGGCAAGCGGTCACGAAACTCGGCAATGGTGTGGTTCACCAACAGACTGTCGGCCGCCGCACGCACCACGATCAGGCTGACGCGGCCCTCGGCAAATTCGAGCACCTGCAGGGCCTCTGGGTACTGGATCAGCTGCTCGATGTAGCGCATCACCGACTCTTCGGGGCAAATCACATGGTCGACTGCAAAACCGGATTTGCCCAGCAACTCATCGCCCTCGTTGAACTCGGGCGAACGCAGGCGGGCGATGGTGGTGGGCACATTGAAGACATCGTGGGCGATCTTGCAGACCACCAGATTCGACTCGTCGGCCGCCGCACAGGCGATCAACATGTCGGCATCTTGTGCCCCGGCTTCGCGCAGCACCGAAGGCTGAATGCCGTTGCCCACCACGCCGCGCAGGTCCAAGCGCTCTTCGAGCAGCCGCAGGCGGGCCGGATCCTGGTCGATGACGGTGATGTCGTTTTGCTCGGAAACCAAGCTTTCAGCGACGCTTTCGCCCACACGGCCCGCACCCAGGATGATGATGTTCATAGGCCGAAATCATACGTGAATGGCCAGCAACAACCGGCCATTCAGGCCCTCAAAGCCGCCGTTGGATGATGATTTCCTGAACGTCACTGGTGCCTTCATAAATCTGGCACACACGCACATCGCGGTAGATGCGCTCGACTGGAAAATCGCTCACATAGCCATAGCCGCCCAGGGTGTGGATGGCCGCGGAACACACTTTTTCGGCCGCTTCGCTGGCAAACAGCACGGCTGAAGCTGAACTTGGCAGCATGCTCTTGGCCAATCGCGCTCATGCGGTGGCCGTGTCACCGGGAACTTGCAGCGTGTGGTCAACCGTGGGGCAAAGATGCGCCGGATCTCGACAACCCACACCGAAAAAAGGCCAATTAAATTGTTTAAAAACTTACATATTTGAGTATTTATGATACTTTAGAAATCAAATTGCGTAGATAATTCGTGTATGAATTCCTGTCGTTTTTGTTTGTTTGTTGTTATCTTTTTCGGTTTTTCCCCTGCTTGGGCGCAACCCTCGTCACAACAAACCACCACCATCCCTGCTGGCGCCAGTGCTCAAAAAATCAATGATTTTTTGAGCACATTGCGACCGCCAACCTCCTTTTCTGCGCTTGAAAATGGCAATGAACTTCAATTGAGCGTTCCGGACATTTCCGCTCAAGGCTACATTGATTTGGGCATCAAAAGCGCCATCCCTCGCACCGATGCCATGTGGGTCATGACGATGGACAACCAACCCGAATCTGGCAATGCATTGTTGAGCGCCGTCACCTTGGATACGGCAACTGCGGCCGACATCAAGCTCAAAGTAGCACTCTATAAAACGCAATACATTTTGCTGATCGCGCGTGCGAGTGGAAAGTATTACGGCGTCTACAAACAAGTCAAATTAGGCCCCAGTCCAGCCTCTTTCAAAAAGAGCCAAACCAAATGATGAATCAGCAGACTAATTTCGCTGACCATCTTTTCGCCGAAGGACACCTCAGCGATACCGCATCTTTGCAACTCAAAAGCCTGGCACTTGAGAAGAAAACCAGCATGCTCAGCATTGCCATGCGCACAGGCCTGCTGCCAGAAAACACATTGCTGACATCTTTTTCAAGCTTCAGCGGGTGGCCACTCATTTCACGAACAGATCTAGAAACCTGGGCTCCGAAAGTCTTGGGCAGCCTCAGTACGCTGAACATTGAGAAAACCTGGAGCAAAGGAGAGGGACTTGCTCTCAAGGAAGAGTCCGACTCGCTGCATTGCGTGACACGCGATCAAATCTCAACCGCGGCGTCTGAGGTGTTGAGGATCAAATCAAACCTCTACCAAAAGCCAGTCATCTTCCATATATGCAACCCAACTGACTTGGACGTTCTATTTAGCCTACTAGACGATTCCGTAGCCAACAACGTCGTAAGTACCGGGGATCTGGCCCACCTTCGCGAACTAGCCGAGGAAGGACCTATCGTAGAGCTGGTCAACAGTTTGCTAAGCCAATCGGTGACGCGAAAAGCGTCCGACATTCACATCGAACCTGAAGAAAAAAGCTTTGTCACGCGAATTCGGGTCGACGGCATCATGCGTGAACTCCAAACGCACAGCAAAGACAAATTCGATGCGACGGTGTGCCGGATCAAAATCTTAAGTCAACTGGACATTGCAGAACGGCGACTACCTCAAGATGGACGTCTTACCGCCAGGGTTCACGGCGAAACGTTTGACGTACGTGTATCCATTTTGCCCGGGGCCCAAGGAGAATCAGTGGTCCTACGCTTGTTGCGGCAAGATCGACCCGACTACAACCTCACTGACTTAGGGATGCTGGACGATCATGCACAACAGTTCCTCAGCTGGATTCAAGCCCCCAATGGAATTGTTCTGGTCACAGGACCTACAGGCTCTGGCAAAACAACCACCCTCTACACGGCACTGAATCTGGGCAACGATGGTTTGAAGAAAATCATCACTGTTGAAGATCCGGTCGAATACAAACTTCCAGGCATCACTCAGCTGCAAGTCAATGCGGACATTGGGTACACATTTGCATCGGCCCTTCGTTCGATTTTGCGACATGACCCCGATATCATTTTGATTGGTGAAATCCGCGACCAAGAAACTGCAGGCATCGCGGTTCAATCCGCGCTGACCGGTCACTTGGTGTTTTCAACGCTCCACACCAACAGTGCCGCAGGGGCCATCACGCGGCTTTCGGATATGGGCATTGAACGATTCCTGTTGTCCTCAAGCCTTCGCGGCATCATGGCCCAACGTTTGGTGCGGCGCCTCTGTCCACACTGCAGCGCACCGCACACCAGCGCAAGCACAAGCAATACAGAACTTCAAGTTGTGCAACAAGCTTATGAGAAGTTCTCACACAAAAACGGCCTGAACAAACAACCCAACTTCAAAGAAGCCGTGGGCTGTGACGAGTGCCTGCACACTGGCTACTCGGGCCGAATTGCGGTGTACGAATTGTTTGATGTCGATGACAACATCAGGCAACAAATCATTCAAATGACACCAGAGGTAGAGATCGTTCGTCAATTACGCACTCGCGGCGTTCGATCAATGTCAGAAGATGGATTGGTAAAAGTTTGGCAAGGCATCACCACCGTGGCCGAAGTCATGACGCTGGACAGTTGAGTCACATCATGTCAATTTTTCAGTACAAGGCCATGCTACATGGCCAGCGCAATCAAGGCGAAATTGAAGCTGCATCAACCGACGCAGCATTGAGGACCCTTTCACAACGCGGCATGACCGTCTATGAAATCAAGCGCGATCGAAGCTTAGGCAGCAACGTCTCTTTAGGCTCCTGGAAGAAAGACAAAATCAAAGACGAAGAGATACTCTTGGCCATACAAGAGTTATCGACACTGCTCAATGCAGGTATTCCATTGGCCGACTCATTGCACAACATTGCAAGGGGCCATGAAGGAAAAGCGCTGGGCATCGCACTGCGCAAGGCTTACAACACACTGCGCGAAGGGGCAACACTTGCAAAAGCACTGAATGCAAGCGGACTGACCTTACCCGACTACGTGCATGAACTCGTTCGCGCGGGAGAAGAAACTGGAAAACTTGGCGCATCACTGAAATCGGCTGCAACACAAATGGAAGCCGATGCAAGCTTCCGTCGCGAAACACGCAATGCACTGACTTACCCAATGGTGTTGATCGTCAGCGGCTTACTCGCCACATTGGTCGTGTTCATTTTTGTGGTTCCAAAGTTTGCCAATATTCTGACCAACCCCAAGGCAGACATACCCGCCATGTCGCGATGGGTTCTCGAAAGTGGTCTTTGGTTGGTGCAAAACAAATTGTTGGCGGCATTGGCATTCACCGGCCTCATGGTTGGCCTGGCATCTTTGTTTTCACAGCCTGCAGTACGCATGAAAATTTGGGAAAGTGCAGGCCAGTGGCCCATCACAGGCCCATGGCTCAGGCACATCGAAGTGACTCGTTGGGCCAGTATGTTTGCGGTTTTGCTAGAACACCACGTCCCAATTCTGGATGCGCTCACACACTCACGCAATTCACTCACAGGTGAACGCTGGCGCAACAAAGCAGACATGCTGATCAAAGACCTCAAGTCCGGAAAATCCCTGGCTACCGCCATGAGTGCCCATCAATTTTTAGACCCCATGGGGATCAATCTGATCAGGGTCGGCGAGCAATCCGGACGACTCCCCCAAACCACAGCATCTCTTGCACAAATGCACCGCACACACGCCGAGCAGAGCATGAAGCAGTTCCTTGTTCTGCTAGAGCCCATCACCATCCTTCTCGTATCAACCCTCTTGGGCGGAATCATGATCAGCGTCATGCTCGCCATCACCAGTCTTACCAACGTCATATGAAGCACCTCACAAAAACAATGCGTTCTTGTCATTCAATGCTCAAAGCAAGCCGTCTCAGAACGCAAATTCAGAATGGCTTCACCCTGCTTGAAATGTTGGTCGTCATGGTCATCATTGGATTGCTCGCTGGCCTGATCGGGCCTCGCATTTTCGGGAAAGTTGACAGCAGCAAAGTACAAACCGCCTACGCGCAAATCAAAATGATCGAGGGTGGGTTACAAATCATGCGCCTGGACATCGGGCAACTACCCGCCGGAGAAACAGCACTCCAATGGCTGGTCCAAACACCCAACGACCCTGCGGTTGCAGCCACATGGAAAGGTCCCTACATGGAGGGACAGCTCCCCATGGATCCGTGGAACAACCCTTACCAAATTATCAGCCCAGGTCCCAATGGGAAAATTTTTGCGGTGATCTCTTACGGTGCCGATGGCAAAGCCGGAGGAGAAGGTCTGAACGCCGACATACAGGTCAAGTAAATGACCATTCGACCCGGCAACAGCATTCGGCAACAGCGAGGCTTCACCCTCATTGAAATGCTGGCTTCCATCACCCTCATGGGCTTGATGGCAGGACTTTTATTGCCGAATTTTCAGAAATGGGCGCAACGGACTCAGCAAAAAGTAGACGCCAGCGCCATCTTGATGCAATTGCAAAAACTTCAAGTTCGTGCTGCGTTGCTTGGCCAAGACATAGACCTCGATGAAAAAACGGCATCCCTGCTATTGGCTGATGGACAACCCGTCTTGCAACTCCCGCAAGGCTGGCGCCTCATGCCCAACCAGTCACCCTGGCGAATGCACGCGTCCGGCAGTTGCGCCAACGCCCAGATCCGTGTCGCCAATGCAGATCAGCACCTCGAGTTTGAATCGAGCCAAGACAACTGCGACATCCAATACAAACCGCTTGCAGTGCAGCAACCATGAAACGCCGCCACCAACGCGCTCACGATTGCCAAGGTATGAGCCTGCTTGAAATGTTGGCCGCGCTCGTCATCCTCAGCGCAGGGACGGCCGTTGCTTTCACCTGGTTCAATCAAAGTGCCAACGCCCTGTCCAAAGTCAAAGAACAAGAGGCCCTTCTTTTCGCCACACAAGAGTGCATCGAACAACTGCAACACATCAATCCCCAAAAACAACCGAATGGCACGCTACAGATGCCTGGCTACGTCATTGAATGGCAAAGCCAATCGATCGCCCCAGAAGTCAACAGCCTCACGGACCTCGGAATGCCCTCTCGGTATCGGGTTGGGTTGTACAGCGTCAACGTCACACTGTTCAAAGATGGCCAAAAAGACAAGCCATGGACACAACTGAGCCTGCAACTGGCCAGCTACAACAGCAGCGACACAAGCAGCACCAATGCGTTCGGAGGTTTGTTTTGAAAAAATACAAGTCCCAAACGCAAAAGCAACAAGGCTTAACACTCATCGAGTTACTGGTCACCATGGTCATACTGGGCATGGTCATCTCAACACTGTCTGGGGCTCTTAGCCAAATTTCTGGAATGATCCGAATCAGCAGTGAGCAATCAGCGGGCTTCCTCACTCGCTGGACACAGCAACGTGCGCTCTATGACATTTTGACCAATATGGTGCTGGACCCTACCCAAGTCCCACCGTTCCAAGGCAGTCCAAACCAACTGCAACTGACCAGCCTCAACACACCAAAACAGACCACATCAGCCCCGAAACGCCTGAAAGTGGAGTTGCAACTCAACCCGCAAAACAACACTCAAACCCTGTTGACTTGGCAAGATGTGTCTGACAAAGAGCGACTCACGAACAAGCAACAAACGTCTGCCATAGCGATCTTTAACGCAGGCGCTGAATTTCGCTACCTTGATCAGAATCAGATTCAGCACCAGCAATGGCCTCCACTGTCACAAGGCAAAGTCAACCAACTCCCCCATGCGGTGCTCATCATTGATCCCAAACAACGCACGGCCTTGATCCGAATTGCGGCGCACATGGGGGTGGTCAATCCTGAATCCAACGCAGGCACCCTGCTGCGAGGCATGCAATGAGCGCACGCCAAGAGCGAGGTTACGCACTTGCCGCTGTGCTTTGGTTATTGGCAGGTCTGAGCCTTGTTGTTGCACTGGTCAATGAATCGGCGGTCACCGCCAAAGAGCGCGTCGCCATGCTGCGTGACCGCATCAACTTCATGCAATCGAGCATCAACGCACGAGCCCAAATTCAATACCGTCTGTCAGCCAGCATGGCCACGCCTGGCGGACTCCATGACGGCGCGTCCATCATCTCGACAGACCGCACGCTCTACCAAATCGGCGAAAACCACTGGGTCACACTGCAAGACAGCGGGGGCTTGCTCAATCTCAACAACTATGACCCCGATCTGCTGTCTCGGCATTTGCAAAACTGTGGCGTTCCACAAGAACAAACTCCCGCCCTCTTGGATGCACTCCAAGATTACACCGACTCCGACAACCTCTCGCGCATCAATGGCGCCGAAAGCGACGTTTACACATGGAACAAGCGGCTGCCCCCCCGCAACAGCCCCCTGCTCTCGACCGCTGAAATCTGGAACATCTGGGGATGGTCCAATTTTCGAGCGGCCATAGAAAAACCAACATGTTTCGACAGTTTCACCACATGGGGACAAAGTGGCTTTGCGGGCCCACGGCTGAATCTCGCCACCGCGACACCTGCGCTGCTCAAAGCCAGCGGCCTCCATGATCAAGTCATTCAAGACCTTGAAAATTCTCGAACAAATCCGGACCAGCTCGCCACCCGGGCTGCCCAAAACAGCAACAACGGCATTTTCGGTGGCAGCATTTTCTCGACCAAAACGCTACACATTCAGCACAAGCACCCGAGCGCACCTTGGTCATTGAATTACATCCTCGCCATCCAATCCGACAACCCCGATCGCCCCTGGACCGTCTCTCACATTCGCTTTTCGAGCCAAGCCCCCCAGAACCCAATCGTTCACCCCGGGCCTCCATCGTCAAAGCCAGGCCAGTCTCAGCAAACCAACACGGCACCCACAGCACTGCCCTGGCCACAAAACACGCCTGCAGCGCCCACTCAGCATGTCAACCCATTTTCTTTATAACCCCTTCTCGCCAAACAGTGCGTTCAACAAAGCGCCGATCCAGTGGTGGCGTACAACCCGTTATGCCGCTATTCCACGCGCACTCACCAGCTACCACCAAGTGGACTGCACAGGCGTGCCTTTTCACAAGCTCGCGCAATTCGCCAAACTTCAGGCACAAGCACATTCCCCCTTTATTCAGTTCGACTGCAGTGCTGCAAAGCAGGGGCGCAAACTCCACATCTGGATCTGGGAAGCACGTCACAGCCAAACAGTATCAGAGACTCACGGCACCAAATACAAACCCATTGCTCAAAGCCTCATGGTCAAACCCGTTAGCGACGGCATGATCTGGAACACGCACTCTGACCATGCCCAACTCGGACATGAGGCTCAACTGTGGGTCAACCGAAAACTTCAACACAGCCTTTGGTTTCAAGCTCGTCCCACAGCCGATGCGTGGCATGCACGCATCGTCAACGACCCGACACTACAGGCCCTCGGTTGGCCACTTCACTTACCTCATGCCGTGTTGGCCAACACTTTGCACCGACCCTGGTCGCGCAACCTCAACCCGGCTCAAACACCCCCGGTCAACTGGCTCCGCTTGTCCCAAGGCGCTGCATTGCTCTGTGCCACGGTCATGTCACTTTGGGCGGGTTGGCTCTATGGACAAACCCAAGGGTTCAAATCTCGCATCCAGTCCAATGCGGCCACGCAAGAAAAGCAACTCGCAGACAACACCCCCCAAGTCATGGCCAAGGCCAAGACATCGGTCCACGTTCAACGCATTCGCCAATACCAACAACTGCAAAGCCAACCCCGCATCACCGAGATCCTTGACACCCTGAGCACCCAACTCAATCGCCAAGGCCTCTGGGTCAGAGACCTGGACATCACGCCCCCCACGGTGGAAGCCACCATCGCTACCCCCCCGGGGTTTACCCCCAAACTCACCGCCATCATCGGCACGCTGGAAAGCAGCGACATCTTCTACGACGCCCGATTTGTTGATGTCAGCGGCGGTAACGGTTTCAAATTCACCTGGCGCCTCGCCGCGACAGAATCTGCGACCCACAGTGCATCGGATCAAGGTCAAAAACCATGAGCGCCACACTCAAAACACTGCTGGCTTGGTCCCTGCTGCTTGCCCTTGTTCCCCTGACCTTGGACTTGCATGACAACCTGGCTCAAGTTCGCGAACAAGCGGCACAAAGCGACCGCATGCTTGAACTCATTCAATCACGCACGACCACCACCGACTGGCTTGAGCAAGCGCACAAAGCCTCGCAAGCTGAATTGGCATGGGCTGAAAAACTCATGCCCGTCACCAGCCCCGGCGTCTTTCGCGCCCAAGCCATCGAGCACATGGCGGACCTTTGCAAGAACGCCAACATTCAATGTCAAATTTCTGCACAAGGTGAAAAGACCAACCCCACATCAGCCACAGCCTCGCCGAATGCCAACACGCCTCAAACCCTGAGCGGACTCGTCGGTGCCAACGTACGCATCAAGGCACCCGCCAACAGCCACCAATTGGAATCGCTCATGGACCAAATTGAGAGTGGCAAGTACCTGATCAAGATCGAAAAATTCACGCTCCGCTCGGGGCTGGTCGAACTCACTGTCCAACTCTACGGGCAATTGACGCGCAACGAGGCCATCAAGCCATGACACCTATCACGCCCTCCAAACTGTTGAAGGTCAGCCTCTTGGCCAGCCCGGTCATTGCCGGTCTTGTCGGCTTCTTGGCTGGGTACACAGCAAGCACCCAGCCCACAAACGCCACTGTCCCTGCACATCAAGCGCATGCAAGTGGTTCTGCTGAGCCACCCCAAACTGCGCTCACCATCATCTTGCCGCCAGAGGGTACAAGCGCAAGCTCTCATGATGCCGCTCCCACCGTGTCTGCCTGGGTCACCATGTTGGAAGGGGCCGCCCAACTCAACCGCCCACCACGAACAGAGCCACTCACCTCACCCAACTGGAGCTTTCGCGGCACCCTACAGAACGGCAATGACTCTCAAGTCATGATTCAAATTGACCGTGATCCTCAACTGCGGTTCATACGCAAGGGTGAAAAATTACCCGGGGGTAGCCAACTCTTATGGGCGAGACCCGATGCCATCGGTGTGCGAACTCCGCAAAACAAAACCATTCAAATCGCCCTCCACGACAGCCCCACCGGGCCTGTTCAAGCGACTCCGCCATCAGGCACAAGTCAGCGCCGCCCCTGAACGCCACAACACACACCAAACATTTATGAAAAGCCATCGCCCGACCACTCGCCTTTGCCTTTTAGTCTCTGTCATCGGCAGCCTGAACTTGACAGCCTGTGCACTCAGGCCCTCATATGAGACGCCATTTCCAGCCCCTCTGACCTTCAAACAAAATGGGCCCGACTTCAACAACACACCACAGGCCCTTCCCACTGCTGTGCCCAACGCACCCACCGCTGCTGCCCAAGCGACAGCATCAGGACCCCGCATCGTCCCTGGGCCAAAGCTTCCTCCCGGGGTGGCAGGCAACTTACGCCCTTCAGCCGCCCCGACACCCAACAGTGATGCAGGCACACTCACCGTCAATTTTGAGCAGGTGACCCTGCCCGCCTTCATACAGGCCGTCTACGGCGGCATCCTCAAACTCAACCACTCCGTCGACACCGCCGTCAATGCACGCACCGAACTCATCACCTTCCGCACCCCGCAACCCTTGAGCCCTGAAAAGCTGCGCGAGCTTTCAATTCAGTTGCTTAAAAGCTATGGCATCGCAGTGCAAGACCTCGGTGGCACCATTCGCATCGTCCCCGACAACAACCTTGCCAGCACCCTGCCACTCATCCGTAGAGGTCGCGCCCATCCCACCGTCCCCACATCTCTGCGCCCTGTATTTCACTATGTTGAGACCGAATCCGTACGGCCTCAAACCTTTCTGGTCGCCCTGCGTGCCATGCTCAAGGACAAAGTCACCATCGAGCCCGATCCCAATGGCGTAGGCTTGTTACTCAGCGGCCAACCCGACAACGTCCAAGTTGCACTGGAACTGATTCAGGTCTTTGACCAACCCTCACTGCGCGGCACCAACAACGCACGCATCATTCCGCGTTATTGGGGCGCAGACGAGTTCGCCCGAAGGTTGGCTGAAATTCTTCGCTCCGAAGGCTACAACGTCGGCACAACCGCCGGTGCGGACCCCATCACCATCTTGCCCATTCCGCCGGTCAACAGCGTCATGGTCTTCACGGCCAATGCGGACATCATGCAGCACATCCTGACCTGGAGTCGCGAACTCGACCAAATCAACAACATCCAAGCTGGCTCTGCTTTTTTCACCTATGCAGCACGTCATGCCGACGCACAAGAGCTGGCCACGACCACAACGGCTGCTGCCAGCACGCGGCAAAAGCGCATCGTGGTCAACAACGCCACCAACTCCCTCATCTTCCAGGGGGGAAGCCAAGAAGACTATCGCCAATGGCTCACACTGCTGACCGATCTTGATAAACCAGTGAAGTCCGCGCTCATTGACGTCTTGGTGGCCGAAGTCGCACTCACCAACAGCAACAACCTCGGCTTCACATGGCAACTGGACAAACTCGGCTCAGGAGCCACTGCTGTCAAACTCTCTGGCACTACATACAAAGCGGGCATCAGCGGATCGGGACTCAATGTCAACGCACTCCTGGGTGGTGACCTGCTGCGCCAACTGGCCATCTCGGCGCTGGCCAGCAACAGCGACTCACGGGTTATTTCCAATCCGAAAGTCATGACACGCAATGGCGAATCGGCCAGCATCAACGTCGGTCAAGAGGTGCCGACCGTCACCAGCCAAGGCAGCAGCTCCAGCACAGGCACCTTCACCACCACCACCAACGTCATTCCACAGACCATTCAATACCGCAACACGGGTGTGTTGCTGCGCGTGCGTCCCGTCATCCATGCTGGCGACCGGATTGACCTTGACATCAGCCAAGAAGTCAGCAGTGCCGAGCCCACCACAACGGGCGTCACCAGCTCGCCCACGATTCGCAAGCGCTCCATTGACACCAAACTCAGTTTGCGCGACGGTGCAACCGTCATGCTGGGCGGTCTGATTTCCGAAACCAACACCGACAGCGACAGCGGAGTCCCGCTGATCAAAGACATCCCTGGCTTGGGCAATCTGTTCAAAAACGCCAACAAATCGCGCAACAGAACCGAACTTGTGGTCATGATCACGCCCTACATC
>Ga0255126_1000514_pt1 | contig 16889 bp, 11 predicted proteins | sample Law_Miss_RepA_8d_FD_188556 | JGI IMG/M metagenome (GOLD analysis project Ga0255126, IMG submission 188556) | Freshwater microbial communities from St. Lawrence River, New York, United States - Law_Miss_RepA_8d | ecosystem: Environmental > Aquatic > Freshwater > River | place: USA: New York... | reverse complement strand
CCACGATTCCCTCTGTCGCCATCACCAGCAGCAAGACGGCCCTGGCGTCGGGCGAGTCGGCCTCGGTGGCGTTCACCCTGAGCGAAAGCAGCAGCGACTTCACGGCCAGTGACGTCGTGGTCACCGGGGGCACGCTTGCCAACTTCAGTGGCAGCGGCACCAGCTACACCGCCACCTTCCTGCCCACGCCAATGCGCGTGGGCGAGGCCAGCCTCAGCGTGGCCGCCGGCGCCTTCACCGATGCGGCGGGCAACGCCAATGCCGATGGACTCCCGCTGACCTGGTCCGTGGACACGCGTCTGCCGGCCATCGAGCTGTCCGCCATTGCCGCGGGCAGCGGCGGGTTCGGCATCAACGGGGTCAGCCAGAACTTGGGCCTGGGGGCCAGTGTCACCTCGGCCGGCGATGTGAACGGGGATGGGCTGGACGATCTGCTCGTGTCCGACCTGGGCTCTGCATCGGCACAGACCAGCTATGTGGTCTTTGGCAGCACCGCGCCCGGTGCCGTCACCTTGTCCACCCTGGGCGCACAGGGCAAGGGCTTTGCCATCAAGGGCGAGGCGTTCAACGCCACCGCAGTCAAGACCGTGGCCTCGGCGGGCGACGTCAACGGCGACGGGCTCGATGACCTGCTGGTGGGTTTCTCGTTTTATGACGAAACGCCGGCTTTGCTGGCCCTGGCCACAAACCATGGCCGCAGTTATGTGGTGTTCGGCAAGACCTCGGGCGCCGATGTCCAGCTGTCTGCTGTCGCAGCCGGTACGGGCGGCTTTGCCTTGAAGGGCAGTGAAGGGGACAGCTTCAGCGGCTCCAGCTTTGCCGCGCTGGGCGATATCAATGGTGATGGTCTGGCCGACTTCGCGGTGGGCGCGCCGCAGGCCAATGCCAACGGTACGGACTCAGGTCTCACCTACGTTGTCTATGGCAAGAGCAGTGGTGCGGCCATCAATCTCTCGGCGGTTGAGGCGGGCTCGGGTGGCTTCGTCATTGCGGGTCATACCAACGGTGACCTCAGTGCCACCAGCATCGCCAACGTGGGCGATATCAATGGAGATGGGCTGGCCGATTTGCTGATAGGAGCACCCAACGGGGATGGAAACGCCCTGGCCAACAGTGGTCGCAGTTATGTGGTGTTTGGGCAAACCAACTCGGTCGCTGTGCAGCTGTCTTCGTTGCCCGGATCCTCTGCCGGTTTTGTCATCAATGGGCAATCGGCCAACGATGTCAGTGGCACTTCGGTGGCCGCCTTGGGTGACGTCAACGGCGATGGCCTGGCAGACTTTGCCATTGGCGCACCTGAAGCAGATCGCAACGGTACGGCTTCTGGTCACACCTATGTGGTGTTTGGCAAGACCGGCAGCGCAGGCATCAACCTTTCGGCGGTGGCCGCGGGTTCAGGTGGCTTTGTCATCAATGGGCAGGCGGCCAGCGACCGCAGCGGCGCCTCGGTGATCGGGGCCGGTGATCTCAATGCCGACGGCCTGGCCGATCTGATCATTGGCGCCCCGGGCGCCGATGTGAATGGCACCGACTCGGGCTGCGCGTACGTCGTCTTTGGACGCACTTCGACCACGGTGGTCGAACTGTCGGCCATCGCCGCCGGACAGGGCGGTTTCGCCATCAACGGCCAATCCGCCGGCGACGCCGTGGGCAGCAGCCTGGCCGTGGCCGGCGATCTGGACGGTGATGGCATGTCCGATATCCTTGTCGGCAGTAGCACTCAGGACGGCACAGCATCCAATGCCGGTCGGGTGTACGTGATCGATGGCAGCCACCCCAGCATTCTGGCGGCCGGCAACGTCAACCCCTTGCGAGCGGCCACCCTTGGGACCGACTCGCTGAGTGACGGTGGGCAGTCCAGTGGCCTGGTGTCTGGCGCAGGCCCCGACACCCTGACGGCCACTGGCGCCAGCGTGCTGTACGCCGGTCTGGGCGTCGATCGCATCGTGGTGGGCGCAGGCATGTTGCGCGCGCTGGAAAGCCCCATGGGCAGTGGCGGCAACATCGACCGCCTGGCCCGAGTGGATGGCGGCGAGGATGAGGATACGCTCGCACTGGCGGGTGACTCCCTGCACCTCAATCTGACGCGGATCCAACTGACCGGTGATCAGCCCCGTATTGCCAACATCGAAGTGCTGGACCTGAGCGGAACGGGTGACAACACCTTCAGCCCCACGGCGCAGGGCGTGGCCGCCATGGGCGTGGCTGGCGCTTTCAGCTGGACAGGGTTGCTCGCTGGTTCGGATGTTCGCCAACTGCGGGTGGAAGGCAATGCGGGTGACCTCATCAACCTGCCCGCGGGCTGGACGCAGGCCGGCAACGCCACCTGGAACAACCAGAGCTACACCATCTACAACGCCAGCAACGGTTTGGCACAGCTGGTGGTCAACAGCGCGGTGACGGTGGCGCCCGATCTCGCCCCCAGTGTCACCGATATGGCCCTGACCGCCGCCACCGACACACGCGACGGCTGGCTGGTGGCGCAGTCGACAGTGACGGCGACCATCACCTTCAGCGAGGCGGTTTACCTGAGTGGTCCCGACCAGGCGGTGCCCACCTTGGCACTGCAATTGGGTGACACCACGGTACAGGCCGTCTACGCAGGTGGTAGTGGCACGCAGACGTTGACCTTCACCACCGCCGTGGTGGCCGGCCAGGCCGATGACGACGGCATTTCGATCGCCGCCGATGCGCTGGCGCTCAATGGTGCTCGTTTGGTGGACGCCACCGGCAACGCCGCCGTGCTCACCCACACCGCAGTGGCAGCCAACGCAGACTTCCGGGTCGACGCGCTGGCGCTGGCGCCCAACGCCAGCGTCGTGGATGGGGTGCTGGTGGCCCCCACCAACGCCGAGGCAGGTGCCACGGTGGAGTACCGCATCGCCTTGGGCAATGGCAGCTTCAGCGAATGGAGCAGCACCTTCACCCAGCCAGCCACCGACGGCACTGCCGACGGTCGCTACCGCGTGGAGGTGAGGCAGACCGATGCCCTGGGCAACGTCTCGCCGGTGAAGCCGCTGTTGCTGGATGTGGGACAGTTCTACTTGCCCATTGAGCTGAGTGAAGTGGCAGCGGGTCTGGGTGGCTTCGTCATCAATGGCCAGTACGAGTCGGGCGCCATCGGCAACATCGTGTCCGGGGCGGGCGACGTCAATGGTGACGGGCTGGACGATCTGATCGTGAGTGCCTCTTCCTTGAATAGTCCGGGAGGCGCCGCCAGCGGGCTTACCTACGTGGTGTTCGGTCGGAGTGACGGCTCAACGATTGAGCTCTCGGCTATTGCAGAGGGTTCGGGTGGCTTTGTCATCAACGGGCAGTATCCTGCCGACTACAGTGGCAGCAGTGTGTCAGGCGCAGGGGATGTCAACGGTGATGGCCTTGCTGACCTGCTGGTAGGGGCCTCACGTGCCGATCCGGCAGGTGTCATTTCTGCTGGGCGCAGTTATGTGGTCTTCGGGCAGAGCAGCACAGCAGCCATTCATCTTGCTGACGTCGCTCAGGGCTCGGGTGGTTTTGTCATCAACGGTCAGTGCCAAGGCGAGGCCAGCGGTTTTAGCATCTCCAGTGCGGGCGATGTCAACGGCGACGGCATGGTTGATCTAATCGTCGGCGCCCCTACAGATCACGGCGGACCGGGCCGCAGTTTTGTGGTGTTTGGTCGAAGCGGTACCGCGCCGATCGAATTGGCTGCCGTCGCCACGGGGTCGGGTGGCTTTGCTATCGATACGTACGCCGCTAACCGCCTGGGCCTCAGCGTATCGGGTGCTGGTGACGTCAATGGTGACGGTCTGGCCGATTTGCTCGTTGGCGCTCCTGATAGGGACAATCAGAAAGGCGCCAGCTTTGTGGTTTTCGGCAAGACCAGCTTTGAGACCGTTAATTTGGCTGCCATCGAAGCGGGTTCGGGCGGTTTTGCCATCAAAAATGCATCCTGGAACGGCGTTTATCCTGCTCCAGCTCTTGGCTCAAGCGTGTCCAGTGCGGGGGATGTCAACGGCGACGGTCTGGCAGATTTGATCGTCGGTGCGCATGGGGTCGATTTCGGTACTGGGCGCAGCTACGTGGTTTTCGGCAAGAGCGACACGACAGCCGTCGACGTCTCGGTTATCAACGCGGGCACGGGTGGCTTTGCTATTGGGGGGTATGTTCCTGGCGGAACCATCGGCTACAGCGTCTCCGGCGCCGGTGACGTCAATGGTGACGGTCTTGCCGATTTGCTGGTGGGCGCCCCGAATGCGCGGGTCGGGAATGTAATGACTGGCCTGAGTTATGTGGTTTTCGGGCAGACCGGGACCACGACCATTGATCTCCTGTCCCTCACGGACGGCGTCAGGGGGTTTGCGGTGCACGGGCAGTCTGTCTCCGACCTTAGCGGCAGCAGCGTCTCAGCCGCGGGTGACGTCAATGGCGACGGTTTGGCCGATCTCATCGTGGGTGCGCCATATGCGGATCCTTCGGCCGAGTTGCCTTCCGCCGGTCGCAGCTACGTGATCTTTGGCGGTACCAACGGTGCCTTTGTTCAGAGCGCGGTGGACTGGCTGGGTACCGATGGGGCTGACAGCCACAGCGACGGCGGGGTCGCCCAGACCCTGGTGGCGGGCGCCGGTGACGATGCCCTTGCCGCTACCGCCGCCAGCGTGCTGTACGGTGGCGCCGGCCACGACAGCTTCACCATTGACCAGACTATGCTTACCGCCCTGCAAAACCCAATGGGCAGCGATGGCAACGTCGATCGCCTGGCCCGCATCGACGGTGGTAGCGGCATGGACACCTTGGCGCTGGCCGGCAGTGGCCTGACCCTGGACCTGACGCTGGTCGCCAACCAGAGCGCCAGCAACCCGGACGGTGGCAGCCGCATCGACAGCGTGGAGATCATCGACGTTACCGGCACGGGCGACAACACGCTCAAGCTCAACCTGTTCGATGTGCTCGATCTCGGGTCGGCCAACCTGTTCGAGACCTCCGGGCGCCAGCAGCTCATGGTCAAGGGCGATGCCGGTGATCAGCTGGACCTGAGCGATGGGGCGGGCACCAGTGGCTGGACCCAGGGTGCGGCGGCCACCGTGGATGGTCTCAGCTACGCGGTCTGGAACCACGACACCAGCCTGGCCACGCTCTACGTGAGCGACGCCGTGCTAGTGGCTTGAAGGCCGTGGAATGAATGGGGCAGAAGCGTTCAACGCGGGCAACGCCGCCTGGCGCCGGGACGACTGGGCGCGAGCCCTGGCCGCCTACAGCGAGGCTGCGTCGCTGGCGCCTGATCTGGCGCCTGCCCAACTGGGCCAGGCACGCTGCCTGGTGAAGCTGGGGCAGGCCATGGCGGCTCGCGAGGCCTTCGCGGCCTGCCTTCGCCTGGAGCCCGCCAACTACAGCGCGTGGCTGGAAGCGGGGCACCTGTGTCGCCAGATGGGTGAGTTGCAGCAGGCGGCGGCCGCTTACCAGCGGGCCATCCATGCACAGCCGCAGCGCCACGAGGCCTACCTGGCCATGGCGCGGGTGCTGCCCCAGCTCGGCGACCCTGGCCTGGGTGAGCAGGCTTTCAACGACGCCATGGACCGCCTGTTCCGAGCGGTACCAGACGTTGAGCGGCCCGCCCGCCTGGCCAGCGCGGCGCAGCGCATGGGCCAGTACCGACTGGAGCAAGGCGATGCCCCTGGCGCTGTGCGCGCCCTGCAAATGGGCTTGCAGGCCCTGCGCGATGCCGGCTCAGGCCCTGAGGCTGACCTGCAAGCCAATCTGCAGATCGACCTGGGCGAGGCCCTGTGGCGCCTGGGCCAGCGCGAGCCCGCCATGGCCGCCCTCACGGCGGCGTCCGGCGCCACCGCCGAGGCCACGCTGGCGCGACTGGGGGCCTTGAGCTTCCGGCTCAATTTGTGGCGTGAAGCCGTTGCGGTGCTGCGCAACGCCGTGCAATTGCACCCCAAAAGCCCGACCGCCCACTGGAACCTGGCGCATCTGCTGGCCGAGTGCTGGCAAATGGAGGAAGCCGAGCAGGTTCTGCGGCAAGCCGAGGCCCTGGCCCCCATGCCGGGTGCGAAAAGCATGAGGGCCTCCATGGCCGGACGGCGTGGCGATGCCGATACCGCCCTGGCGATCTACCGAGAGCTGGCCAAGGGACCCGATGGCCACGGCTACGCGTCCAGTGCCGCCATGAGCGCGCTCTACAGCGACCGGCTCTCGGCCCGCGAGGTGGCCGACCTGCACCGTGAGCTGTTTGCTCCGCTGGGGCAGGGCGCGCGTTCGCGCGAGAGTTTCGTGCGGGCCCCGCTGGCAGGCCGACGTTTGCGTGTGGGTCTGGTCTCGGCGGACTTTCATCACCAGCACCCGGTGAACATCTTCATGCAGCCTGTGCTGCGCGAGATCGACCGCAGCCGCTTCGAGGTGTTTGTCTATTTCACCGGCACCAGCCATGACGAACAGACCCGGCTCGCTCAGCAGCGGGCCGAGCACTGGGCAGAGGCCAGCGCACTCAACGATGTGCAGTTGGCCCGGCAAATCGACCAGGACCAAATCGACGTGCTGGTGGACCTGGCCGGCCACACGGCCCAGCAACGCATGCGTCTGTTCGCTCAGCGTGCGGCGCCGGTGCAGGTGACCTACCTGGGCTACCCCGGATCGACCGGCGTGCCCAACATGGACGGGTTGTTGGGCGATGCGGTGGTGACCCCGCCCGAGCGGGACGGCTTGTGCAGCGAAAAAGTGTGGCGCTTGCCGAACCTGGTGTTTTGCTATGCACCGGAGACCGAGTACCGCGAGCCTGACTGGGACGATGCCGCCTTTTTGCAGCGCCCGCTGACCTTCGGCTCGTTCAACAACGTGCCCAAACTCACGCCACGCACATTGGCCTTGTGGGCGCGTGTGCTGGCCCTGCTGCCCGATGCGCGGCTGGTGCTCAAGGCGCCCAGCTTCGGCGATGCCAGTGCCGTGGCAGCTTTCAGTGAGCGCCTGGTCTCGTTGGGGGTGGACCTGCGCCGCGTGGCGTTTCGAGGGCCGGTGGGGCTGGACCTGATGATGGCCGAGTACGCGGACATTGACATTGCCCTGGATCCGGTGCCGTACAACGGGGGCACCACCAGCCTTCAGGCCATGTGGATGGGCGTGCCGGTCATTGCCTTGCGGGGCGAGCACTTTGTCTCTCGCATGGGCGCCAGCTTCATGACGGCCGCCGGCCTGCCCGAGTGGGTGGCCGACGATGAGGCGGGCTATGTAGCCATCGCCCAGCGGATGGCCTCGAATCGGCCGGGGCTGCTGCAACTCAAGAGAAGCCTGCGCCAACGCTTGCGCTCGCTCCCGGCATGGGATGCCAAGGCCCACACCCGCTCGATGGAGGACGCCTTTGTTCGCATGGCCGCTGGCTCGGCGCACCGCTCACGCGTGCCCAGGCAGTAAAGTGACCACCTTGGCTGGGTCGGCCAGGCTGGCGGCCAATGTTTGTGAAGGCTTTTTGTGTTGCGATTCGCCAGGAAATTCGGTTTGGTCAATGCGAAAGAACGCCTGCCTGGCGCAGCGCCGTCGGATGCCGCAACTGGCTCGAAAGCAGCGTGTGGCGGGCACAAGCGCTCAAATCGCTTGGCGCGGTGGATGGCGCTGTTGGGATGGTGCCTGTGTATCGCATTCATGCCTGCGAATGCATTGGCCAACCACCATCCCTGGCTTGAAGTTCGCGGCCTTGACGGCCTACGGACGGCCGTGGCGATATTGCTGGATCCAAAAGAATCCATTGAATGGGAACAAGCCAGAGACAGCGACCTGTTCCAGCCTGCTTTGGTGAAGGGCAGTGCGCTGGCCAGCAGCACTTGGTATCGAATCGATATTGAGGTACCGAACGATTTAATCGGTTCAACTGCCTGGTTGAGAGTGACCCCTGCGTTGATCTGGAATCTTCAATGGCACGATTCCAGCGGAAGGAGTGGTGCCTCGGGGATGTCGGTGCCGATGTCGCAGCAAGACCATCCCAGTGCGCCGAGCGTTGTGGAAATTCAGCTCGACAGGCCTTCGATCCGGTTTTATGTCCGCGTGATGTCGGCGGCACCGCGGCTCACGCATCTTGCGCTGCTGTCGGATACCTCGCTCCAGCGGGAGGTCAGGCTGGGCACGATGGTGCAGGCCCTCTATCTCGGGGCCGTCGGTCTGATGCTGCTGCTGACATTGCTCAGCTGGATTTACACGCGCTCCGCGCTCTATTGGGTCTTTTCCTTGTACCTGGCGACCACCGCACTGTTTGTGCTGTGCGTCGATGGCGGTATCAACACACTTCTGTTGACGGACAGCCCTGACTGGATGGCCCGACTGAGTTTCGCCAGTTTCATGTGGGTTATTTCCGCCACCATCGTGTTCTCGCTGTTCGCGCTGAACATTCCCCAGAATTTGCCCAGGCTGGACAAGCCACTGAAGATGCTGGCGCTGGCCATTTTCTTGGGCAGTGCCCTGGGCTTCAACCCCGATTGGATCACTCCCGTCTCGGCGGTCATGTGGCCCTTTCACCTGGTTTTCGGCTTGGCCCTGCTGGGTGTCAGCATCCACCAGGCCATCCGGTGGAGGTCTGCCCAGAGCATGGTGGTGTGTGCGGCCTACTTGTGCTTCAACCTGTTTGAAAAATACCCCTTGATGGCCATGCTGGGCTGGTTTCCCGTGGACGCGTGGACGACCGATGTGGCGAAGATCGGCCTGATCAGCCAGATGCTGCTGACGCAATTGCAATGGGCATTGCGATTGCGCGAGCAGCAGGCCCTGGAGCAACGGGCGCTCGCAGCCAGCCTGGAAGCCGATGCCGAGCGCACCCAGCGGCGGGATTTGCTGCAGTTTCTGGGCATGTTCGGCCACGAGGTGCGCACACCACTGGCCATCATTCACGCCGCCACCGAAAGCCTGGAAATGTTGCCGGGCGCGGAAAACGAGGCCAATCGCTCCCGGCACCAGCGCATAAGGTCTGCGGTGGAGCGCATGAGCATCCTGTCGCGTGAGGCGCTGTCGAGAGAGCGCATCGAGGCCAGCGGGTGGAAGCCGCAGTTCTCCAGCGTCAACATGGCCGTGCTCATCGAGGACGTGCTGTGGTGGCAGCAGCTTGAGCCGCCCAGCCAGGCGGATGGTGCGGGCCATTACCGCTACCGCCTGCCTTTCGCTGTCGGGGGGCAGCCCGGCGGCCAACTCTGTGTGGAGCTTGACCCGTCGATGCCCTCCATTCAGGCCGACCCTGACATGTTGCACATGGCCATCGGCAATCTGGTGGACAACGTGCGCAAGTACGGCTTTCCGTCCACCGACGCCCATTTGCGCGTCTGGTCTCGGCCCGCCTCCAGCGAAGCGGCGCGCCGCTGTGTGATTGATGTGACCAGCGAGGGCGTTCAACTCACCGAGTCGGAACGCGCGCGGGTGTTCGACAAGTATTGGCGACGCGCCGAGCATCGCAACATTCCGGGGGCGGGAATGGGGCTGCACATCGTCAAAACGGTGGTGCAGGCGCACAACGCCAGCATCTGCATCGACAGCCTGGCCAATGGCCAGACCCGCTTTCGAATGGAATTTCCGTTGCAGCAAGATCAAAGGCATCAGAAATGACCAAACCCATCCGCGTCATCGTGGTTGAAGACAATGAGCTTCTTCTCGACGAACTGCTTTTTCAACTGAACGCTCAGGGCTTTTGGGTCAGGGGGGTTGGCGACGGGCCTTCACTGGAAATCGCCCTCGCCGACAGTCCAGCCGATATTCTGGTCCTGGATATCAATCTGCCAGGCGAAGATGGTTTTTCGTTGGCCCGGCGTCTGCATGATCCAGCGAAATTTGGGATCATCATGTTGACCGCAAGAGACGCGATTGATGACAAGTTGCACGCGCTTGAGGGAGGGGCCGATCTTTACTTGGTCAAGCCAGTCGATCGTCGGGAGCTTGCGGCCTCGATCAGGGCTGTCTACCGGAGATTGCCCTTTGCCGAGCCGAGCAATGAGGCTGACTGGCGTCTTCTGCGTGAATGCCGGTTATTGGTCGCACCAGATAGGCGGGAGCTGGCCCTCACGCCAACAGAATTGAAAGTACTGGAGTGGCTGCTCGTTGACCAAGGCAGTATGCGCAGCCGACAGGAACTTTTGCTATTGCTTGGAATTGATGGACTGGTGGGTGCGGATGGAAGGGCAAACACTCGAATGAGCAGACTGCGTCAGAAGCTATCAGATTTCGACCAGAGCTTGCAGTTGCTTTCGTGGCGGAATCAGGGGTATTCCTATGTGGGTCCACCATTGAGGGTTGAATAGCTTGAGACGCTTAACATGCTGATCTGGCGAAGTGGACGAACCATTCTTGGCCCGTCCACCCGGATGGATGAAAAAGCAGCCCCAGGGATTCCCCGGCGACTGCCATCTCCATCAATTCGCCAAAACGCGCAACACCACCATATCGGTGGAATCACCATTCACACGGTCACCGACGACCACAATCTTGCCGTCCTTTTGCAGCGCCAGGCCAGCGGCCACATCGTCGCCTTCACCCAGCGAGACCGACACCACGCCATCGGGCGTGCCATCCTTGCCGCCATCTGCACCAAAGGTCTTGTCCAGCTGCCCCGCAGCCGTCAGACGGGCCAGCACGATGTTGCTTGACTTGGCCTTGCTGTTGCCGGCCAGCACGATCTTGCCGTCGGCCTGCACCACCACCGCGACTGCCTGGTCGCTGCTATCACCCAAGTCCAGGCTCACCACGCCGTCGGGCGTGCCGTCCTGGCCACCGTCGGCGCCAAAGGATTTGTCCAGCACGCCCGCCGGCGTCAGGCGCGCAACAGCGATGTTGCTGGTCTTTCCCGTGCTGGTGGTGTGACCCACCACCACAATCTTGCCGTCCTTTTGCAGCGCCACGGCAGTGCCACGGTCGTTGCCTGCACCCAGCGAAAAGCTGGCGACACCATCGGGCGTGCCGTCATTGGCCCGACCAAAATGGGCATCCAGTCGCCCGGCGCCTGCAGCTGAAGCACCAAAAGACAGGAGAGCGAGAGAACTTGCCAGTACAAGGCACTTGAGCTGGCTCCCGACGTAACGGACTTTGGAAGGCATTGCTGTGTAGTGTTCCATGAAGATGTTCAGAGAAAAACGCAAAAATTGCGAACCGAACTTAAAACTTCTAAAACCAAGTTCACGTTACAGTGAATTACAAACTGGGCTTAAAAACTCTGTAAACCAGATCAGATCAGTGACCATGAGGCCGGAGCCCGGCAGGTCACCATGGTCGTCGGCTCATGGCGGCGCACTGGTTTGTGCGTCTGGCTGTTGATTGACTGGGCGCGGGTCTCGCGAGCCTTTGACCGTTTTAGGCTCCTCTGCGCGGTCCACTAAGGGGACTGAAACGATCAACTAACAGGTACAGAAGGCACCCGCCGCCGGTCTCTTGAAGCCCAGGGCGAGTGGTTCGTCGGACGCCCGATCATGGTCACCTGAAATGGCAAACCCTTGGGTGCTTTTAATTGCGATGTTGGCGTGCTCCTGCCAGCCCTTGGGCAGGGTCAGGCGCTCGGGGCGTACTGTATGGATGGGGATGAGTTGCGTCGGTATCGGCCAGCTGGTGACCCTGTCCTGGCATTTCGAACCGTTCAGCAGCAGAACGACCGGCGTGATGGACACGGGTGTCTCGTAGAAGTCCGCTACGCGCGCGTGCGGCGCTGGGCCTGTGGCATCGGTGATTGCCTGGTCATCAACCGCGGCCGACCCGGTGCAGGAACGGCCTTGAACGCTCGAACTGCGGTCAGGCCTGCGCAGGGCCGGCCGCAACGGCTTGCCGGGCACGTGCGGCACAAACCAGGAAGGAGCGCAGGTCGCTCCACAGTGACTGTGCCAGCTGCACCCGCGCACCTGCGTCGAACAGAAAATCCGGCGACAGATTGCGCACCACGTACAGCTCCAGGTGGTCGCGCGCGGGCTGGTCGTCAAAACGGTGGGGCACCAGGCCAAAGCAGGTCACTTCGAGCCCCCTGCGCGCGAAGCCGGCCAGCGTGGCGCCGTACACCTGCTCATACCTCGCTGCGTGCTCACCCGGCAGCATGAAGACGCAGGCGAACTCGCTCACATTCAGGTTGCACCACAGGTGCATTCGGTCGCCCTCGGCATTCTGTACCTCGTAAGTGACTGAGGTGCGCTCGGCCGAGATCTGCCGCATTTTCATGGGGGCCGAGGCTTCCAGTTCCCGCAGGGCAATGCCGTCGATCTGTGCTAGCGGCCGCCCGGGGCGACAAAGGTCGCGTGTGAGGAAGCGCACCGTTTCCTTCTCGATGCGCTCGAATGAGTTGGATGACGCGTACAACAGCACCAGTACCCAGGCCGCGGCGGCCGTCAGCAGCAGCTTGAGCAGTTCCAGGCTTGCCGTGCCCAAGTCGGGCAGGGCGGGAAATCGCGGCGCCAGGAAAAAGCCCGCCAGCGACAGCGCCACCAGACTCAGCAGGCCGAGCGATATCGCCCAGCGTTGGACAGAACTGAGGAACAGGAATTTTTTGGCATCCATGCGGTACGAACCGGTATGGTCATCTGCCACTTTTGTACGGCGGCAGGCGATTCTGGATTGGGGAGGTTTTCCCGTGGGTAATCGACCACGGGAGCCATTATCGAACGTCCCCTTCCGCGTTGGCGCAAGAGCCGCTTCGGGTCGAGATGCGTCTTTTGGCCCGAAAGACAGGATCAGAAAGATGCGGAATATTTCGGTTGGCGGACCGGGGAGGGCAGAGGGATGCATCTTTCAGCAGCTCTCCGCAGGCTCACCGCGGGTGTTAGCAGGTGTCTATCTGCACGGCATTGAACCCGGGTCCGCTGCCACCACCAATACCCTGCACAAAGGCCGCTAGGAATGACCACCTAGCGGCCTTTTTCATGCCGGCTTCGCCCATCGAGGTGGTGTTTTGGGGCGCTCAGTCCACCATCCGTTGCGCCACGAACTCGCGCAGCAATGACATTACCGGTGCCTCGCTGCGCCCCGCCAGGGAGACGTAGGCGTAGCGAGCGGTGGTTCGCAGGGCGGGTCTTGTCTGCAGTTCGCACAGGCTGCCTGCCTCGATGCCCTCGCGCGCGGCGGCGCGTACCCCCAGAAAGATGGCGTTGGTGCGGCTGACCACGTCGATGAGTCCGCCCACGTCGTCGCATTGCAGGGTGGCGATTCGGGTGGGGTTGGCTTCTGGGCCGTAGCGCTCGACGAGCAGGCGCACCACTTCGTCGGAGAGTGGGGTGGTGGCAATGGGGTAGTCGAGCAGGTTGGCCAGGGTCACCGCCGCTTGATGGGCCAGGGGATGGCTGGCGCGTGCGATCCAGGCGGCGGCCATTTCGGCCACGGGTTCGATGTGCAAATCGTCGTTGGGCGCCACCCGGCGTTCGTCCACCACCAGTGCATCGAGTTGCCTGGCCCGCAGTTGCACCAACTGCAGCTCGGTCGGGCCACGGGTGATGTTCACGCGCACCCGTGGGTGGTTCTGCGCCATGTGGCACATGAGCGGGGTCATCAGGATGGCCCCTGGGCCCGACCCCAGGCCGATGCGCATGACGCCGCCATCGGCTTTTCGCAGCAATTCCGCCGATCGCCGCACTTCCGATGCCTCCAGCACGATGCGGCGCGCCCGCTCGACCACGTGGCGTCCCAGTGGGGTGAGTTCGTTGCGCTTGCCCACGCGGTCGAGCAGGCGGCCGTCCACCTCGGTTTCGAGCGCCTGAATGCTGCGGCTCAGGGCCGACTGCGTGAGGTGAAGGCGTTCGGCGGCGCGGCTGAAGGAGCCTGTTTCGGCCACGGCCAGGAAGTGCTCGAGATGGCGGATGTTCATCGGGTTGGTGGGCTCTGAGGATGAGGTTTGTGAATGATTATCCAGAAAATAATGCATTGGACACATCAAAAACGGGCTCCTAGCATTCACTTGCCTGCCTGTTGTTGGCCGCGCGGCCCGAGCAGGCACCCTCACCACATTGGAGACACGTTCATGACCGCTAGCACCCACTTCTTCCTGCGCCGCGTGGCGGCGACCCTTGCCGGTTTGGCGCTGGCAGGCTCTGCGATGGCGCAGGCCTTTCCGACCAAGCCCGTGACCTTGATGGTTCCTTACCCGGCGGGCGGGCCGTCGGATTCCGTGGCCCGGAGCCTGAACAACACGCTGGGCAAGCACCTCGGGCAGTCGGTGGTGGTGGAGAACCTGGGGGGTGCCACCGGCGGGATTGCCGCGCAGAAGGTGCTGGCCGCGCCCAGCGATGGCTACATGGTGTTCCAGGGCTCGCCCAATGAGCTGATCCTGTCGCCCCTGGCCAACCTGGCGGTGAAGTTCAAGAGCGAAGACTTCCGCCTGGTGCAGATGATCGAGTCAACCCACATTGCCTTGGTGACGCGCCCGGATTTGCCGGCCAACAACGCCGATGAGCTGTTGGCGTATGCGCGCAAGCAGGCCGCCGCGGGCAAGCCCATCACCTACGCCAGCGTGGGGCCCGGTTCGTTCTACCACCTGCTGGGTGAGCACCTTTCCAAGGTGACGGGCATTCCGATGGTCCACGTGCCCTACAAAGGGGCCGCACCGGCCAACCAAGACCTGCTGGGCAGCCGGGTGGACATCTTCCTGGCGCCCTATGGCAAGAATTACGAAGAGTTTCACAAGCAGGGCAAGCTCAAGGTGCTGGCCATGCTCAACCGCGAGCGCATGGAGGGGGTGAAAGAGTACCCGGCCATCAGCGAGAGCCAGTCGCTCAAGGATTTCACCTTCAACACCTGGTCGGGCCTGTTCGTGAAGAAGGACACCCCTGAGCCGGTGGTGCAGGCCTTGCACAAGGCCATGAGCGAAACCCTGGGCGACGCTCAGGTGCGCGCGAACCTGGAGGCCAACAGCCGCGTGCCGGCCAAGCCTCAGAGCCTGGCCGCCGTGTCCAAGGTGTACACCGATGGCACGGCACAGTACCGCGCCATCGCGAAGTCGATTGACCTGAAGCCTCAGTGAGCGGCGGGAGAGGCGAGCATGAACGATGTGACTGACGGCTTGAGCGTGGTCGAGGCCTTGCGCGCGGGGGCGGGCGAGTTCGTGGCCCTGCGCCGGGACATTCACCGCCACCCGGAACTGGGTTTCCAGGAATTCCGCACCAGCGACCTGGTGGCCGAACGCCTGCAGGCCTGGGGTTATGAGGTCACCCGTGGCCTGGGCGGCACCGGGGTGGTGGGCCAGTTGCGCCGGGGCACGGGCAAGCGCCGTCTTGGCCTGCGCGCCGACATGGACGCCTTGCCGATCCACGAGGCCACTGGCCTGCCGCACGCCAGCGTTCACGCGGGCCTCATGCACGCCTGCGGCCATGACGGTCACACGGCCATGCTGCTGGCGGCGGCGCGGCACCTGGCGGAGCACGGTGACTTCAGCGGCACGCTGAACCTGATCTTCCAGCCTGCGGAAGAGGGCCTGGGCGGCGCCAAGAAGATGATGGCCGATGGCTTGTTCGACCGGTTTCCTTGCGATGCCATCTTCGCCATGCACAACATGCCGGGCTTCCCGCGCGGCACCCTGCTGCTGCGCGACGGGCCCACCATGGCCGCCAGCGAAAACATCACCATCACCGTGCAGGGCAACGGTGGCCACGGGGCCATGCCGCACCAGGCGGCCGACCCGGTGGTGGCGGGGGCGGCCATCGTCATGGGCTTGCAGACCATCGTGTCGCGCAATGTGGCGCCGCTGCAGATGTCGGTCATCACCGTGGGTTCGTTCCAGGCCGGGGTGGCCAACAACGTGATCCCTAACGAGGCGGTGCTCAAGCTCAGCGTGCGTTCGCTGGACCGGGAGGTGCACAAGATGCTGCTGCGCCGCATCGATGAGCTGGTGACGCTGCAGGCCCGCAGCCTGGGCGTGCAGGCCACGGTGGATTTCCAGGGCGGTTACCCGGTGCTGGTCAACACCCAGGCAGAGACCGACTTCGCGCGCCAGGTGGCCCTGGAGCTGCTGGGGCCTGATGCGGTGACCTTGCAGACCCAGCCGTTGACGGGCAGCGAAGACTTCGCCTTCATGCTGGAGCAGGTGCCGGGGTGCTACCTCTACATCGGCAACGGCGACGAGGCCTCTGGCGGGCATGGTGCCTGCATGGTGCACAACCCGAACTACGACTTTGACGACGCCAACATCCCCGTGGGCGCCGCCTACTGGGCCTTGCTGGTCAAGCGCTTCCTGGTGGACTGATCCACCTCACCCAGTGCCCCGCATGCCCAGGCCCGCCAGGCCCGCCAGACCCAGTGGCAGGCGGGTGAGGGCGCTGGTCAGGATGAGCGCCACCACCGCGAGGGCGGCCACTAAGAACAGCAGCCGCTGAACGCGCGTGCGCCCGCGCTTGAGGGCGAAAGAGCCGAGCACGATGTAGACCACCAGCAGCACCAGCTTGGCCCCCAGCCAGGCCTGCTGCAGCGGGTGATAAGCAAGCAAGGCCCACAGGCCGATGCCGGCCAGCAGCAGGGGCGTGTCGATGGCCACGCTGAGGCGCCGCCAGAAGGGCCGCATGGGCCAGGCCTGCAGAGCCGTGACGCCCAGGCCGCGCGCCACGAACAGCGTGATGCTGGCGCTCACGCAGGCCAGGTGCAGTTGCCGCAGGGCAGGGTAGAGCCAGGGGTGTTGGGCCAGCAGGTCGTTCATGCGGGCGACGGTATCACCGTCGGGGCCGGTGTCAGCAGGTGGCGCACCAGGTCGGCCACGCCGCGAATCTGTTCACCAAAGGGCAGGCGACCGGCGCCGCGAAAGAACAGGCCGCGCTCGGCGTCGCCGTCCATGGCGTGGCCCAGTTGCTGGTCGATGCAGAACTGGCCGATGCCCGCGTCGCCGTCGCGCAAGCCGCAATGCTGCAGGCAGTCAAACGACAGGTTGCACTTGGCCTTGGGGTGGGCGCGCTCTTGCAGGATGGGCAGGATGCGCAGGTATTTGTCGAGCCAGG
>Ga0255126_1000508_pt1 | contig 16977 bp, 14 predicted proteins | sample Law_Miss_RepA_8d_FD_188556 | JGI IMG/M metagenome (GOLD analysis project Ga0255126, IMG submission 188556) | Freshwater microbial communities from St. Lawrence River, New York, United States - Law_Miss_RepA_8d | ecosystem: Environmental > Aquatic > Freshwater > River | place: USA: New York... | reverse complement strand
GAGTTTGGTTGGATTTATGTTTAAGCAAAGTCGGATATTCAACATCCCCATCCCCCTCATGGGCACTTTTGAAGAAATCAACCTGCGCTTTTACGTCAAACGAAAAACGGCTAAAGAATACCGGAGAGGGGTTGTCTTCATCAATGAAACTGTGCCTTACAAACCCGTAGCGTGGCTGGCAAACAAGTTATATAAAGAGCATTACATCGCCATCCCTACCAATCACAACATTGTCATTGGCGAAGACACCAAGCTGATTCAATACGATTGGAAAATGGGACAAACATGGAATCACATGAAGGTAAAGGCAAGTACATCGCAACGCGAAATGGATCGTGGCAGCTTGGAAGAATTCATTTTTGAACACTACTTCGGTTATACCCGCATCGATGAAAATCGCTCGCAAGAATACCGCATCAATCACCCCAGATGGATGGTTAACGATGTTTTAAAGGCCTCCGTCGATTGTGACTTTGCCGCGATGTACGGCGAGACTTTCGCCCAATTGAGTACGACAATACCCAAATCGGTGATCATCGCCGAAGGATCTGCCATTAGCGTTGACTGGAAGAGGTTACCCTTTTAATCCAGTCAACATGAAGACAAAAATCTGTGCCCATTGCAACGTGGAACACACCACATTGTATCGCATCCAAGTGGTCAAAGGGAAAATCTGGATCTTCGTTTGTGAAACCTGCTGTGTCAAGGCGAAGTCGAACCCCCAATACCGCTATGGCGGCACTTGGAAGGGATCTCGACATTGATTTAATTCTTATATCTTGCAGAAAATTAAATCCATGCAAGTGAGAAATTCGCTAATAATTTTCATGATTTCCGTCGGATCTCTGTTGATTACGAGCTGTAATCAGGTCGATCAAAATCAATCTCAATTTGATTCTGCTGCGCAACTTCAGTTACCCAAGTATTCCAACCTTTCCGTGGTTCGATTGTATACAGGACATGGAAAGTGCGGTGATGTGTTGATTCCATCAATTACGAGGGTGGTAACAGCACAAGACCGAGAGACATTGTTACGCAACATCATGAAAAAGGAGGGATGGGTGATCATTTCGGCGTTTTCAACCAAAGAAGCATTTGACCAACGTACCTGCGATTCTTTTCCCGATCGCGCTCCGGCCTTCAAAACTGGCTACATCGGCAAAATTGACGAAGACGGAAAATTTTACGATTGATTGGAATGGGTTTGCCGCGCTGCGCGCGGCTTTCCCTACTGTTTAGTCCTGCAATACCAAAGCCCAACGCTGCGCGTTGGCTTTTTTTATGCTCTTCCGTCGCTAGCATTCTCTGAATGCCGACTCCATTAGAGCATAAAAAAAGGCCTCAACTTTCGTTGAGGCCTTCGCTCTTAATCGTGCACGCGTAGGGATTCGAACCCCAAACCTTCTCATCCGTAGTGAGATGCTCTATCCAATTGAGCTACGCATGCATTACTCTCCAAAGCTGCAAGGGTTGGGAACAACCTTGGAAAGGGGTGCAAATATAATCATTGTTGGAGAATTTTCAAATGAAATTCAGAAAAAACGAATACCAACGTTTTGTGTTAAATTGCAACACCATTTTATGAAGAAAATCAGTTTACCCATCTTGGCATTCGCCCTCCTCAGCGCCAATGCCTATGGCAATAAGCCACCAAAAAAACAAAAAGGCGCCGCACCCGCAGCTCCCACCGAAGCCGCAGCAGCAGCCGCCGCTGAAAAACCCAAAGACAAAACAGCCACCATCGAATCCAAAACCAAAAATGCCAAACGCATCGATGGCCTGTTCCCTCTTTTCCTCGACTCCACCGATGGCAAACTCTACATACAAATCAATGCCGCACAACTCAATACCGAATTCATTCACTTCGCCTACACAGAAAATGGCGTTGTAGCCGGCGGTCATCATCGTGGACAGTTTCGCGGGTCGCGCATCTTCACCATCCGCAAATCGTATAGCAACTTGGAATTCACACAAGTCAATACAAACTTCTACTTTGACCCCAACTCCGCCTTGGCAAAAAGTAAAAACGCCAACATCTCCGATGCACCCCTGGCCTTCGAAAAAATCATTGCCGAAAACAAAAAAACCGGCGACTTCCTCATCGATGCCGATGAACTCTTCCTCACCGAAAAACTCCACCAAATCAAAGAAGGTGGCAGACCCGGCGCCGAAGGCTTCAAATTGGGCATGCTCGCCAAAGGCAAAACCCAATACATCAACATCCGCAATTTTCCGCAAAATACAGATCTCGTGGTTCGATACGTGTACGACAACCCAGCCCCTACCGCCGGTGGTGAAGACGTAGCCGATGCCCGCGCCGTGAACGTGGAACTCCAACACTCCATCATCCAAGTACCAAAAAACAATTTCCAACCCCGTTTCGATGACGCCCGCGTGGGATTCTTTACCGAGCAAGTCAACGATATGACTACCCCCAACGTCACCAACTATCGCGATGTGATCCATCGCTGGGACCTTCAAAAGAAAGACCCAACAGCCCTTTTATCAGAACCCGTAAAACCCATCGTGTGGTGGATCGAAAATACCACCCCCGTTGAATACCGCGAAACCATCAAAAAGGCCGCCCTCCAATGGAACAAAGCCTTCGAACCCATCGGTTTCCAAAATGCCGTACAAGTCTTTGAACAGCCCGATACCGCTTCTTGGGATGCTGGCGATATCCGCTACAACGTTCTCCGTTGGACATCATCGCCCAACCCCCCTTTCGGTGGATACGGCCCAAGCTTTACCAACCCCCGCACAGGTGAAATCCTCGGTGCAGACATCATGTTTGAATACGTGTTCCTCACCAACCGATTCCGTGCCCAAAAATTGTTCAAAACCGATGGTGGCGAAATCCTCACCCCCGCAGAACTCATCGAAGCCCTGCGCAACGAAGAATCTCACGCCAACCTCCACAGCTTCCAAGGTTGCTACGCCGCCGATTGCATGCACAACGAACACATGTTCGCTCAATCACTATTGGATGCTCAAAACGCCACAGCCGCTGAGAAATCACGCCTGATCAACGAATCTATTTACTACCTCGTGCTCCACGAAATGGGACATACCCTCGGACTCATGCACAACATGAAAGCTTCTCAGCTTCATACCCCCGCAGAATTGGCAGACCCCAACCTCACCTACAAAACAGGCCTCATCGGCTCGGTGATGGACTACCCCGCCATCAACCTGCACAAAACCAAAACCAATGTGCAATACTGTCAAACCGAACCCGGTCCGTACGACCTCTGGGCCATCGAATACGGGTACAGTCAGGCCGTTCAAGACCCCGCCGCAGAAACCGCACGTTTGAAAGCCATCACCGAGCGCAGCATCGAACCCAAACTCACTTTTGGCAACGACGCCGACGATATGCGTTCGCCCGGAAAAGGCATCGACCCCCGCGTGATGGTCAACGACTTGAGCTCAGACGCAGTGGGCTACGGCATCGACCGCATCGAAATGACGCAAGAGTTGATGAAAAATCTGAAAGCCACCCACACCCAAGACGAAAGCAGCTACCAAGCGATGGTGGGTGCCTATAGTTCTTTGAGTGGCGCATACTCTACCATGGTGGGTGTGATGAGCAGATACATCGGTGGCATCTATGTGAACCGTCCGATCCCCGGCCAAGCCAACGCACCATTCCCTTACGAACCCATTCCTTATTTCCAGCAAAAACGCGCGATGGAAGCGATCAACAAGTTTGCTTTCGCGCCCAATGCGATGGAAGTTCCTAGCGATTTGATTCCCTTCTTGCAACAACAGCGCAGGGGATTCGGATTCTTCGGCAAAGAGGAAGACCCAAAATTGCACAACCGCGTAGCGCGTATGCAAGCCGAAGTTTTGGCCCATTTACTGAACCCAAAAACCTTGTTGCGCATCAACGATACCCGCGAATACGGCAACCGCTATACCTTGTTGGAAATGATGACCGCCATGAGCAATGGCATCTTCATGGAAGACCTCAAAGGCATGGTTAATACCCATCGCATGGTATTGCAAGAAATGTATTTGGAAAGTCTATTGGCTGGCGCCTTGGGTTCAAACCGCAACCCTTACGACGCCGCTTCCAAAGCAGTCATGTACAGCGAAGTGCTACGCATTCAGGAATTGCTCAAAGCCAACCCAGGCTCCGGCGAAACCAAAGCCCACCGCGCGTTGTTGCTGAAAGCCATCGAGAAGGCACAAAACAACTAAAAGTGAAAACATTGAATTTCAATATCTTCAAAAAGGGCGCAGTCATCTGCGCCCTTTTTTGCGCTAGCCCCAGCATCGCCCAAACCGTAGAACCCATCATGGGCGCCGAAATCAAAGCCGGCAAACTCAACATCGCCGCAGACGACCTTGGCAGCAACATCACCATCCTTTCACGAAAAGACATCGCCAACATCCCCGTGCAAACCACTGCAGAATTGCTCGGCTACATCGAAGGCGTGGATCTGAGGCAAAGAGGTCCGAACGGCGTGCAGGCCGACATCCAAATTCAAGGGGGCACGTTTGACCAAGTACTTGTGTTGATCGATGGCGTGCGTTTAACAGACCCCCAAACCGGACACCACATGCTCAACCTCATGGTGCCCCCCGAGGCCATCGAACGCATCGAAATCATCAAAGGCGCTGCTGCCCGCAGATACGGCATGAATGCGCTGAGCGGCGTGGTGAACATCGTTACACTCAAAACAGCCAACCCAGGTGTGTACGCCACAGGCTATACGGGCAGCGGATTCAACAAAGACACCACCACCCAAAACACCTACAACAACAAAGGACTGCGATTGATGGCCGGCTTGCAAGGCAACGGCATTCAGGGATGGGTGAGCGCGGGCTACGATCAAGGCAACGGGTACCGACACAATACCGATTTTCGCACCTTCCGCAGCAGCGTGAAACTGAGCTCAATCCCCACAAAAGAAACGGATGTGCAACTCTATTTCTTGGGGGGCATCATCCACAACGCCTTTGGTGCCAATGGATTTTACGCCGCGCCGGCCGATAAAAACTCCTTTGAAACCGTGAACACGCAACTGGGTTCTGTTGGGGCGATAAAAAAGTTAAAAACCGGTCAGCTCGAAGCCAAAATCAACGCGAGATACAACAACGACCACTATGTTTTTGTGCGTACCAACCCCGCTTTATACCAGAATTTCCACAACAGCACCACCTTCATGCCCGAGATTACCTACAACGTTTCTGGCGAATTTTTGCAAATGGCGCTCGGCGTTGAAGCGCGGAAAGAATGGATGGAAAGCAGCAATTTGGGCAACCACGATCGCACATTTTATGGCAACTACGTCGATATAGCAACCACCCCACTTCGCGGTGTGAAAGTAAACTTTGGCATGTATCGCCTATACAGCAAGGAAACGGGGCAGATATTTTACCCAGGTGCGGATATACTGGTGGCTTTGCTCCGTCATAAACAATTGGGCCGACCCAAATTCAATTTTTTTGCCTCATGGGGCACCGGACAGCGACTGCCGACCTTCACAGACTTGTACTACAGCGGTCCTTCCAATTTGGGCAATCCGAACTTGTTGCCAGAATCGGCGCGCACCATTGAAATGGGATTGCGCAAAACGGGTCGGAAAATCCATGCACAAGCGGGCATATTTCGCAGAACGCAGCAGCAGATGATCGATAGGATCAAAGATTCGTTAACCTCACCTTGGCAGCCAGTCAATTTGATGGGCGATAATTTCCTGATCGAAGGGTTTGAATGCAGGGTGATGGGCAGCAAAAACATCAATTATGCTTCACCGTTTGAAAAACTGGGATTGCTTTCGGTTCGATGGACCATCGGCGCAACGCAGTTACGACAGTTGAGTTTCGATGCGCAAAGGCAGGGATATTCACAGTATGCCGTCAATTTCTTGCCCAAGCAATATATCGCATCGCTCCATCTGCAAACCAAATATGGCGTGCAATTGACCACGCAGTATCGTTACTCTCAGCGCAGTGCAACCGGTTTTGATGCCGGCAGTGGCTATTCGATGTTGGATATGCGTTTGGTTTATGGGATCAAACGAAAAATACACCTCGCGCCGATGACCTACTTACCAGACGAGACCCCAGCGCCCATCAAATGGCCGTATCAGTATTCGATTTGGGTGAATGCGCAGAATTTGCTAAACACCCAATACAAAGAAATTGCGAGTGTGCCATTGATGCCACGATGGATTACCTTTGGTATCACGGTAACGCCGCCGCCTGCAGCAACAACCCCTCGCGAAGTACAAATCATCTCAAAATAAACACCATGAAAACACACCAACTCATTGGACTCGGCTGTTTGATGATGGCCATATCCATTGCCCTCGGCGCCATGGGTGCTCACACCTTGGAAAACGCCATTTCCCCGCGCTATCTCGATGTTTGGAAAACCGCATCACTGTATTTCGCACTCAACGGTCTTGGATTCATGGCCATTTCAGGGAGTGCCCCCTGCACCAAAGGGATGTACATCAAAATCACCATCCTGGGCGCTTTCATCTTCAGCGTTTCCTTGTGGTTTTTGGCCCTCAACGAACTCATTTCGCCCGCATTGCGCAAACTCGGTGCCGTTACCCCCATCGGTGGGGTGTTGATGATCATCGGGTGGACATTAATCGGAATTCATCAACTGCGTAGGTAATCACACTACACAGAGTTCTCATTGTCAACGCGTCGCCATCAATAGTATTGAGGAAGCGGCATGAACACGATGGACGAAGTGCCCAATAACAAAACGGGGGCGGCCAATGGCCGCCCCCGTTTTGTTTATACACTTCCGAAATCCCGGAAATTATTTTGCTGGTGGTGGGATATAATCCAATGGAGGCTCGTTGCTTGGCTTCTTGCCAGGAACAACACTCAACATCTCAACCTCTATGACGGTAACACCATACATATCGTCGAAACTACCTGCCATTCTAGCCAAATTTGGGAACTCCACGTTCGACAAATAGATAGCAAAAGATCCACCCGCCGATGTCTTCTGGAATGCCTCTTCAAGTGGCGCCAAATTCAAACTGGCAACATTACCAATGGCTGGCTTACCCTCCTTGCTGTTGTCCTGAATCACCTTTCCCTTCGCATTTTTGAACTTAAAGAAGAAAGAAACCGTATCGTAGATGCCTGGAATCGCTCCGTTGCCTTTTTTCAGCTCTTTGTAATAGCCCTTACTAGCCAAAGGACTCACACCCGCTTCTTTGCTTACTTTGGCCATGAAATCATTGGTCTCTTTTTGCAACACCTTGATTTTCTTGTCCTGAACACCCTGAACATACCCTTGGTACACTTTGCCCATGACATCCTGCTTGATTGCATAGCCACTGTCTTTCGCCATTCCGTCCTTCACACCGCGAAGGAAGCTACCAAAATCAATGCCATCGATACCTTGCTGCTTCATGCGCTGCGCGGTTTCGTAGCCGTAAACGTAACTGAATGAATCTTCTGAAGTCTTCAATTCCTTGCTCGTGTCGATTGATTCGCCACATCCGGCCAACAAGCCCAAGGCCATAACCGGTAAGTATATGATTTGCTTTTTCATTGTTTTCTGTTCGATTTTAAACGCCGTAAAGTTCTGCTTTTCTCTCTTTAATCTGCGCATCCTCCGCAAATTCTTCATACGACATATACTTGTCGATGATGCCATTGGGTGTAATTTCGATGATGCGATTGGCGATAGAGTTGATAAACTCTTGGTCATGTGAGTGGAACATTACCACACCCGCATAATCCACCAACCCGTTGTTCAAGGCCTGAATGCTCTCCAAATCCAAGTGGTTCGTGGGTTCATCCAACAGCAACACATTGGGGTTTTCCAACATCAATTTGCTCAACATACAACGAACTTTTTCACCCCCGCTCAACACCGTACACATCTTTTGGGTTTCCTCTCCACTGAACAACATTCTGCCCAAAAAGCCACGCACGTAGGTCTCATCCTTTTCAGTTGAATACTGACGTAACCAATCTACCAAGTTGATTTTATCCGTGAAATAATGCGCATTCTCGTTCGGCAAATTGCTCATGGTCACCGTTACACCCCAGTTAAAATTGCCTGTGGCTGGTTTCACTTCGCCCCACAACGTTTTAAAGAATTGGTTCAACGCCAATGTGTTACGCGATATGAAAGCAATTTTATCGCCCTTGCTCACGGTGAAATTCATGTTGCTGAACAGCACATCTCCCGATTCTGCCTTGGCACTCAAATTCTCAACAGTCAATATCTGGTCTCCCACTTCCCGGCCCTGCTTCACAATGATGCCAGGGTACTTTCTTGTGCTCGGCTGAATCTCCTCGATGTTCAACTTCTCCAACATCTTCTTCCGCGATGTCGCCTGCTTGCTCTTGGCCACGTTGGCACTGAAACGAGCGATGAACTCCTGCAATTCTTTCTTCTTCTCCTCTGCCTTCTTGTTTTGGTCCGAACGCTGACGCAACGCCAACTGCGAACTCTGGTACCAAAACGTATAGTTTCCACTAAAAATCTGAATCTTACCAAAATCAATGTCGCACACATGCGTACAAACATTGTCCAAAAAGTGACGGTCATGGCTCACAACCAAAACGGTATTGTCGAAATTGGCCAAAAACATCTCCAGCCAACGAATGGTATCCACATCCAAATCGTTTGTAGGTTCATCCATCAACAACACATCTGGATTGCCAAACAATGCCTGCGCCAACAACACCCGAACCTTTTGGTTACCGTTCAAATCCTTCACCAAATATTCATGGTACTGCTCTGTAATACCCAAGCTGCTTAACAAGGTAGCCGCATCGCTCTCCGCATTCCAACCATCCATCTCCGCAAACTCACCCTCCAACTCACTCGCACGCATCCCATCGTCCTCAGAAAAATCCTCTTTTGCATACAATGCATCCTTCTCTTCCATGATCTCCCACAACTTTTGATGCCCGCGAATCACCGTTTGCAATACCGGAAAATCATCGAACGCAAAGTGGTTCTGACTCAATACCGCCATCCGTTTGCCGGGATCGATGTCCACCGAGCCCGTGTTGGGTTCGATTTCACCCGACAAAATTTTCAAAAATGTTGATTTACCCGCGCCATTGGCACCAATGATACCATAGCAATTGCCATTGGTGAATTTTAGGTTGACCTCTTCAAAAAGGACGCGTTTACCGAAACGCAAAGAAAGATTGGAAACTGATAGCATGTCTGCGAAAAATGAGCCGCAAAGTTACGGCATATCAACGAATTTCGGGACCCCCTTAGCTAAACATGGTGAAAGAACCTTCCATTTTCAGGTTCACAAACCCCAAACCGCCGTTTTCTACCAAATTGCGGTTGAAAACATAGTAACGTGCAGGCTTATTACTCACTCCATGTTGCTTCTCCGGCAAGGCTGTAATAACCCCTGAATTGAGCATTTTTCTTCTAAAATTGCGCTTGTCCAAATCACGCTCCAAAATGGTCTCGTACAATGTCTGCAAATCGCTCATGGTGAACTTTTCTGGCAACAATTCAAAAGCGATGGGCTGAATTTGTACCTTTTCACGCAACGCCATCAATGCACCCTCAGAAATATCATTGTGGTCAAACCCCAATTCCGGAACCTCCGAAATAGGCAACCAAACCGCCTCCTTACTAAAACTACCCGGCTCAATCTGCACTTTATTGCTATCGATCAACGCCATGTACGCCACCGTGATTACCCGCGCATCCGGATCTTGTCTCACCCCCTGTAACCAAGCCCTGTCTTTTGCTTTTGTGATACGCATTGGATCGCCAAAGGCCTGAAATTGCTGTAAAAAAATGCCCGACAACCCTGTTAATTCTTTCAATACGCGCGCCGCAGCCTCATCCAAATTTTCATTGTCGCGAACCAAATCACCTGGCAAAGCATAGTAACTATCATCCAGTTCGGTCAATGAATTGGGCACGGTACGCTTGATCAAAAGCAAGCGTAAGGTCTCTTTGCTAAAACCAAAAATAACACAATCAACCGATACGTGGGGGTTTAAGGATGGACTAACCGACATTCTACAAAGGGTATTGTCAGCAAAATAACCCAATTAAACAATAATAAACAAACATTGTTTTTTAAGTGTGTAATTGACACTAAGTGTTTTTTTATTATCTTGCACCCACTTTACATTATGATCTTAGTAGCAGACAGCGGTAGCACCAAGTGCGATTGGGTATTTACAGACGGCGATTCACAGCGTCTTTCCTTCCATACAATGGGTTTCAACCCTTTCTTTCATCCCACAGATTTGATTGAAAGTGAGATTAGAAAAAACACAGAACTCTGTGCGGTAGCACCGATGGTTGAGCATGTATTTTTCTACGGTGCCGGTGCTAGTCACCCCGCCCGAAATATCATTGTTGAAAATGCCTTGCGCGCAGTCTTCACCAAAGCAAACGTAGTGGTTGATCACGATCTTACTGGTGCTGTTTATGCCACTTGCGGTGATGAACCCGGTATCTCTTGCATCTTAGGCACTGGATCGAACAGCTGTTACTTTGATGGCAAAGAAATCCACGAGGAGGTACCTGCTTTGGGTTACGTATTGGGCGATGAAGCTGGTGGAACCTTTTATGGCAAAGACTTACTGCGCATGTTCCTTTACCACGAACTCCCCGAAAAAATCCACAATGGCTTAATCGAGCGATTCAACCTCACCAAAGAGAGCATTTTTGAAGCGGTATACAACAAACCCAATCCCAACGTTTACCTCGCCTCTTTCATGCGTTTCCTGAGCGATAACCGCGATGAAAAATGGGTGCGCGATTTCATCTACAATGGTTTTAGCAAATTCATCAATATCCATATCTGGAAATACGAAAACCACAAAGAAGTACCCGTACACTTCGTGGGTTCCGTAGCCTACCATTTCAGCGACTTACTAAAAGAGGCGTGCAAAATTCACCGACTCCATGTAGGTGTCATCACCAGCGAACCTGTAGTGAACTTGGTTGAATATCACCTGAGAAAACTGCAAGTGTCGGCATGAAATCCGCCATCATCCTCGATCTCGACGGGGTAATTTGCGATACTGCCCATTTTCATTTTTTGGCTTGGCACCGTTTGGCTGCCGAGTATGGATACGAACTTACCCAGGCCGATAACGAACAACTCAAAGGCGTTAGCAGGGCTGATTCTCTCACCTTCATCTTGGGCCTGGCCAACAAAACCCTTAGCACAGAACAATTCAACGAGGACCTCCGTCGCAAAAACGAATGGTATCTTGATCTTGTGAAAGACATGGGACCGCTTGATGTATTGCCTGGTGTGCCTTCCTTCTTTGCAGAAGTGGCCGCCCGTAAAATCCCTTTGGCCCTCGGATCCGCCAGCAAAAATGCCAACATGGTGCTTACCCGCGTGGGCTTAATCCAAGCCTTCGATGCCATCGTAGATGCCTCACAAGTATCGCAGGGAAAGCCCCACCCCGAAACCTTTATCAAAGCCGCAGAATTATTGGGAATCGCCCCAGAAAACTGCCTCGTTTTTGAAGATAGTGCCGCAGGTGTTCAAGCCGCCATCTCAGGGGGCATGAAAGCCGTAGGCATTGGCAGCGCAGAAGATCTTCCAGGCGCAGCAATTCATCTGGCTAATCTCGGAGAATTCGATTTCACCAACTTTTCTTAATACCTTTCTGCTCCAACAAACGCAGCGAAACCAAAATAAACCATCGTACAATAGGCTTCAACCACAAAGCACAACAATACCCAATACCATGATCGACTATTTCAAAGCCCACCCATGGAAAGTCATTGAAGAAGGCTTCAACCCCGCCATGAACGAAATTGCAGAAAGCATATTTTCACTGGGAAATGGCATGATGGGACAGCGAGGCAATCTCGAAGAAACCTACAGCGGACACTCCCTCCAAGGAACCTACGTAGGTGGTGTGTACTACCCCGATAAAACCCGTGTGGGATGGTGGAAAAATGGCTACCCCGAATACTTTGCCAAAGTACTCAACGCCACCTATTGGAGCGGTCTTAGAATTTGGATAAACAACGAACTGCTCGATTTGGCTTCATGCAACGTAAAATCGTTTAACCGTGAACTCGACATGCATCAAGGTGTGCTCAACCGACATTGCGTAGTTACCTTGAACAACGGCATCGAACTAACCATTGATTCACATCGCTTTTACTCACTTATCAACAAGGAGTACAGCGCCCTACAATACAATATCACCGCAAACCGTAATTGCATCATCAAAGTAGAAAACTACCTCGATGGTGATGTGGTCAATAAAGATTCCAACTACGATGAAAAATTTTGGGATGAAGTAAAACAGGAAGTGCACAACCATGATCTGTTTGTCACAGTCAAAACCAAAAAATTGGGCTGGGTAGTCACCAATGCCCTCTCCTTCGAAATTTGGAAGAACGCGGTAAAACAAAATGAAATTGCCAAAGCCAACACCCGCAGTAAATACGCCAGCAACACCTATGAAATCTCCCTCGCTGCTGCCGAAAAACTCACGTTGGTAAAACATTGCATCACCGGCAGCAGCTTCCACCACGCCCCAGAAGCACTGGAACTGCACACCAAAAAAGCCCTCGACAAAATGAGCGCCTCCAGTTTTGAAGCCCACCTGCAAATGAGCGCAGCCGCTTGGGCCAAAAAATGGGAAACCACAGACGTTCGCATCGATGGCGATGTAAAAGCACAACAAGCCGTTCGCTTCAACATCTACCACCTCAACCAAACCTATTGTGGCGACGACGCCCGACTAAACATCGGCCCCAAAGGCTTCACCGGCGAAAAGTACGGTGGAAGCACCTATTGGGATACCGAAGCATATTGCCTGCCCTTCTTCTTGGTATCCGCCGATTCCGCCATCTCCCGCCAACTGCTGGTATATCGCTACAAACAACTCAACAAAGCCATTGAAAATGCGGCCAAACTTGGCTTCACCGGTGGTGCAGCGCTGTATCCAATGGTAACCATGAATGGCGAAGAATGTCACAACGAATGGGAAATCACCTTCGAAGAAATTCACCGCAACGGCGCCATTGCCTATGCCATCTACAACTACATTCAACATACCGGCGATCAGCAATACCTGCTCGAAGGTGGTTTTGAAGTGCTATTAGGCATCGCACGATTCTGGAAACAACGCGTTCACTGGAGCACCCACAAACTACGCTACGAAATGCACGGCGTTACAGGCCCCAACGAATACGAAAACAACGTCAACAACAACTGGTACACCAGCTATATCGCCAATTGGTGTATGCAGTACACCGCAGAATGCGCCCAGTGGATTTCGCAAAATCACCCCGTCGAATTCCAAGGCCTCTGCAACAAAACCCAATTCCAACATGAGCAAGAAATCGCTGCTTGGAACCACATTCATGAAAATCTGTACCTGCCTCAAGACCCTACCCACGGCGTATTTGTGCAGCACGATGGATTCCTAGAAAAAGAACTCATCCCCGTACAAGACCTATCGCCCGCCCAACGACCCATCAACCAAAAATGGAGTTGGGACCGCATCCTGCGCAGTGTTTACATCAAGCAAGCAGATGTATTGCAAGGGCTCTATTTCTTTGAAGACAACTTCGACTACGATACCCATGTGAAAAATTTCAAGTTCTACGAACAGTTCACCGTGCATGAGAGCTCACTGAGTCCCTGCGTTCACAGCATCCTCGCAGCGAAAATTGGCGAGACCGAGAAGGCCTACGAAATGTACCTCCGTACCGCGCGATTAGACCTCGACAATTATAACAATGATACCGAAGATGGGTTGCACATCACTTCCATGGCCGGCTCATACCTCAGCATTGTTCAAGGCTTTGGTGGTTTGCGCATCAAAAATCAAACCCTTCACCTCAATCCCCACTGTCCATCACAATGGGAAGGATACGGATTCCAAATCTTACTGAACAACGAACCGGTAAAAATCGAAGTGAATAAAGAAGGACATCTGATTTCTAACCTCGGTAATTGTGCGATTGCCATTGAATTGGGGAACACCACCCTACATCTGCAAGCGGGTGAAGAAAAATTCACTGCGAAAGCCAGCTAACTGCGAAAAAGTTGTTCATACTTCCTTAACGCAGACGACCAAAATCAATGCGTTTGAAGTATTTTTGCGCCACTTTGTCGGACAAAGACCCTAACATAACTCCCAATAGCCCTGTGTCGTCGTCCACGAAGTCCAATCCCATTTCTTCTGAAGACCTAAAAACACAAGGCGAATCTGCCAAGGTTGATACTTCACAAGGCAAATCCTCTCCTTGGTTAATTGTATGGGCCGGCTTGAGTATTTCATTGCCATTGCTATTGTTGTACATCTACAGTTGCAGTCCCCAAACCCTACAAATTGGACAATTCGAATTCAAACAGATTTTGGGCAACCAAGACATCGATGCCATGTTGGCATCATTGGACGAACCCGAACCGATACCCGCAATCATTACCAGCGACAGTATCCCAACCATTTCTTTAGACTCCAATGGCAATGCCATTGAGAGAGATACCACCATTCCATTCCTCTCAAAAAACTATAACAAACCCTTCTCGTTACCCGCCTACGAATTGCCCGTTTTTGCCGACACCACCAAACACCGCATTCTACTGATCGGCGATTCTGAAAGTGGTGGATTGCGTTATCCGTTGAACGATTACTGTCAGGCTAACGGACACAAACTCATTTTATCATTGGAGTGGTATTCGGCCACGACGTTTAATTTCGGCAGGTCAGACACTATTCAAAAAATCATCGCACGATACAAACCCACCTACATTTTTTTGGTTTTTGGCTTGAACGAGCTCTATGCGCGTGATTTGAAAGCACGCAAAATTGCCGCCAACCAATTGGCCAAAAAGCTTAGAGGCATTCCCTATGCTTGGATTGGTCCTGCCAATTGGGAAGAGGATCATGGCATCAACAAAGTGTTTCAATCCTCCGCGGATTCTGCAACCTTCTTCCTCACCAAAAAACTCACCCTCACCCGCGCCGGAGACGGCCGTCACCCCGATGTTCAAGGGTACAGGGTTTGGATGGACAGCATTGCCGGTTGGTTACAGACCTCGGCCCGATACAAAATGGCCATGAAGCCGCCGCGCAAGCGCGGCCGGCCTTTCCGTGCACCCATTATCACCATTAACGCAGCAAAATACCGTGGATACTAATTGGATCAATCAAATATTCGCCCCGCTGCGCGATCCCAAAACTTGGGAATCTGTTTTTGGTTACTCCACCAAAGAGCCTTGGTTTTTTACCGAGTTCTCCTTCCTCGCAGTCTTCGGCGTATTCCTCATCTTCTACGCCGCCCTCGTCCAAAAAAATACCTGGCGCAAAATCTACCTCATCACTTTCTCACTGTTCTTCTATTACAAATCCAGCGGACCTTTCCTGGGTCTCTTCGCCCTGATGATCGTTTCCGATTACCTCTTCGCGCTGGCAATAGAAAAAAGTAACGGCACCAAAAAGAAAGTCCTATTGTGGCTTTCCCTCAGTTATAGCCTGAGTTTCCTTCTATACTTTAAATACGCCAATTTCTTCATTCAAAATTGCAACCAACTCCTTCATACACACTTCACCGATCACGACCTTTTCCTTCCCATTGGCATATCCTTCTACACCTTCCAATCAATTAGTTATTTGATGGATGTGTACCGCAAGGAAATTCCCGCCACCACAAACGTGAGCGATTATGCGTTTTACATGACCTTCTTCCCCCACCTGGTTGCCGGTCCGATTGTTCGCGCCAAAGATTTCCTTCCCCAAATCTTTACACCCCAAATCATCAATGCAGCCTTATACAAGGAAAGCCTTTTCCGCATCCTTACAGGCCTCTTAAAAAAGCTTTTCATCGCCGATTACTTGGGCAAATACGTGGATATCGTTCACGAACTGCCCTCCAATTTCTCCGGCGCCGAAAACCTATTGGGCATGTATGCCTACAGCTTTCAGATTTACTTCGACTTCTCAGGTTACTCTGATATTGCCATTGGTATTGCGCTGATGCTTGGCTACCGCCTCAAAGAGAACTTCGATAATCCCTATGCAGCCAGTAACATCACCGTCTTTTGGCGCAAATGGCATATTTCACTCAGCAGCTGGCTCCGTGACTATATCTATATCCCCTTGGGTGGCAACCGAAAAGGCGAATTCAACACCTACCTGTTCCTTCTCATTACCATGCTCGTCGGTGGATTCTGGCACGGCGCAGATTGGCGATTTGTATTCTGGGGATTGGCACACGGATTGGCCCTCGCATTTCACAAAGCCTGGTTACAACTCTTCCCGAGTAAATCAAACCCCTGGTATTCGCGCATTTTCAGCACAATCCTCACATTCCACTTCGTGGGTTTCTGTTGGATATTTTTCCGAGCATCCTCCTTTGGCTCAGCATTTGCTAGCATAGAACAAATTGCCTTTCATACGCAATGGAAAGACTTTGTAGGATTTTGGACTTCACGACAGGAAATGGGCATCATGATCATGACAGCCGCTTTCATCGCATTCTTTCCTCCCAACCTCAAAGAACGAATCTTCCAAAAAATCCAATGGCTTCCCACATTCACATGGATCCTTTGGGTGCTCATTTCATTGCAAATCATCATCCAATTCAAGGACGATGTGGTTCAGCCCTTCATCTACTTCCAGTTTTGATGAATCAGAACCAAAACGCCTCCACTATCAGCCAACCACTCAGCCTTTCACTTTCTTTAAAATGGCTGTGTATCGTCATTCTTTCTTTCACACAAATACTCGCAGCACAGCAAAACCCCAATCGCCCGAGTACAACAGCCACAACCCAATCCCTTACCAATAACCCATCCAACAACAACGCAACCAATCCTTCACACGAAGATAGTTCGATCATTTGTCTTACCTGTAACGAGTTGCAAGAATCGCCAAAGCTAAAAAAAGCGTTGCAAAAATTGCACAATGTGCGGGTTAACAACCTCAATTACATTACGCAAGAATACCCAAACCAACCGGCCAACCAACCCACAAATGCTGCCAAAAGAGGTAACCTACCTC
>Ga0255126_1000506_pt1 | contig 16981 bp, 12 predicted proteins | sample Law_Miss_RepA_8d_FD_188556 | JGI IMG/M metagenome (GOLD analysis project Ga0255126, IMG submission 188556) | Freshwater microbial communities from St. Lawrence River, New York, United States - Law_Miss_RepA_8d | ecosystem: Environmental > Aquatic > Freshwater > River | place: USA: New York... | reverse complement strand
GTGATGTTTACTTTCCGCCATTTTGTCTGCGTGGCCAGTATCGAAAGTGACGGCACGTCCCGGTGCCGCACGGCAGACGCTACATTTCGCCGCGCTGCTTCGAGCGCGTAATGCCCGCAAAGCGCGGGCAGGTGATTACAATCCCGGCATGACTCTACAAACCTCTCCTTTGCCGGCGACAGATGGCGCCGCACCCGCCGTGTCGCTCATCGCGCCGGTCTACAACGAACGCGACAATCTGCTGGATTTGGTCACGCAGGTTGCCGCCGCCATGGCCTCTGCCGGCATCAGCTTTGAGCTGCTATGCGTTGACGATGGTTCTCGCGATGGCAGCGATCGCGTGCTGGCGGAGTTGGCGCAAACGCGAGACTGGCTGCGGCCGCTGTTTCTGAATCGTAACTACGGGCAGTCGACCGCCATGCAGGCGGGTTTTGATGCCGCGCGCGGGGCGGTGCTGATTACGCTGGATGCCGACTTGCAAAACGATCCGGCCGATATCCCGCGCCTGCTGGAAGTGCTCGAGGCCAGACCCGAAATTGACATCCTGTCCGGCTGGCGGCGCGACCGTCAGGATCGGGCGCTCTCGCGCAAGCTGCCCTCGCGGTTGGCTAACCGCCTCATTTCCGCAGTCACCGGCGTGCGTCTTCACGATTACGGCTGTTCGCTCAAGCTTTACCGTCGCGAAGCGCTGGAGCACGTCAAGATTTACGGGGAGTTGCACCGGTTTATTCCGGCGCTCGCCGGCCAGTTCGGGGCGCGCGTGATGGAAGTGGCGGTGAATCACCGGGCACGGACTCGCGGACAATCCAAATACGGCATCGACCGCACGATTCGTGTGCTGCTGGATTTGCTGTGGGTGAAGTTTCTGCTGCGCTATCGCCACCGTCCCATGCACGCCTTTGGCGGCGCGGGCGCGTTGATGTCGGTGGCGGGCTTCGGGCTCCTCGGCTACCTCAGCTTGCTCAAGCTGTTCACCGGCGCCGACATCGGGCAACGGCCCTTGCTGCTGCTGGGGATCATGCTGACGCTGATGGGCGTGCAGTTTCTGGGCTTGGGGCTGTTGGGCGAGATGCTGACCCGCATCTACCACGAGCCGCTCGGGGGTAAGCAGTATGTGCTCCGGGAGCAGCCTCGTCCGGAAGGTCTTGCCGCATCGTGAGGACGCCCTTGGCGGCCTCTGACTGGCGCACGCTGGCGGTCTTGCTGCCCTTGTTGGCGCTCCCGCTGATGGGGCTCGGCATGGCGCCACTGTTCGATCTGGATGAGGGCGCGTTTACGGCGTCCACCACCGAAATGTTCCTGCGCCAGGATTTCCTCTCCACTTGGCTGATGGGTGTCCCACGCTACGACAAACCCGTGTTGTCCTACTGGTTTCAAGCGGGCTCGGTGGCGCTGCTAGGACCTTCGGCCTGGGCGTTCAGGCTACCGTCGGCGCTGGCGTCCAGCGCATGGATTGCGCTGACCTGGGCCTTCGCGCGCCGCGTCGCGGCCACCCGCCTGCCGCCCATCGCGGCGAACGATTTCGCGTTGGCGGCGGCGCTGCTGGTGGCGACGACGCTGGGTCCGGGCATTATCGAGCGCGCGGCCACCGCCGACGCCTGGCTCAATCTCTTTGTGGCCGCCGCCGGCTACGCGCATTGGCTGTGGTTTACCGAGCAACGTCCGCGCTGGCATTACCTGGGATTCGCCGCGATGGGGCTGGGGTTTCTGACCAAAGGCCCGGTGGCGGTCGTCGTGCCGGCGGGGGCGTTCTGTTTGTTTTTGCTCTCGCGTGGCGATTGGCGCACGTTCTGGCGCTGGGCTTTCGCGCCGAAGCCTATCGCCCTGTTTCTGTTGATTGCCGCCCCTTGGTTTATCGTTCAGGCCTGGCTGGAAGGGCCGGGCTTTCTGCTCAATTTTTTCTTCAAGCACAATCTGGGGCGCTATGCCTCGGCGATGGAAGGGCATCGCGGCAACCTGTGGTTCTATCTGCCCGTGCTGGTGTTGTCGCTGCTGCCGCATACGGGCTTGCTGATGCGTGCACTGCGCACGCCGCGCGCCCTCTGGCGGGACGATTTGTCGCGCTATGGCTTGCTGTGGTTCGGACTGGTGCTGGTGCTGTTTTCTACCGCCGGCACCAAGCTTCCGCATTACCTGTACTACGGCTATGGCGGCCTGTTTCTGGTGCTGGCCGGGCAACTGGCGGCACCCTGCGACCGCCGCTGGTTGTTGGTCCCGATGGGGCTGCTTTTCAGCCTTGCCCTGGTGGGGCCGTCGTTGGTGAGCGGGCAGGTGCCGCAGATGAAGCCGGACGATCGCCTGCTGTTTGCCCAGCTGGAGGCGTCTTTTGCCTGGGACTATTACCTGTGGTTCGGAGGCGCGCTCGGCGCCACGGCGATCTGGTTCTGGCTCAGACGCTACCGCGCCCTGACTGTCGCTTATGCCGGCGGCATCGCGGCGGCGCTGGGGGTGAGTTTGTGTCTGGCGCCGGCGCTCGGCGAGATTCTGCAGGGCCCCATTTATCGGGCAGGACTGGTGGCGGCCGGTCGGACCGAACCGTTGGTGATGGCGAACATGAATAAACCGAGTTTCCAAACCTACGCGCAACGCGCGGTAGAGCGGCGAACACCTGCGGCCGGCGATGTGGCGCTGGTGCGCGAATCCCGCGTGGGAGAATGGGCCGGGGCCGAAGTGCTGTTCCGCGAGCGGGGCTACGTGCTGCTTAAGCTGCGCTAGGGGCGGTCAGGTTCAAGCTTGAGGTCGACCCAGACCGCGCGATGGTCGGAGATGAAGTTGCCGGCCGGGCCGAGCCGGCGCAGGTCGATGGTGTAGGCAGGGACTTCCCATGTTGAGCGCTGGTCGAGCAGGACCAGATCGATGCGGCAACCCGGAAAGGGACTGGCAATTAAGTCCTTGCACGCCCGGTCGAGTTCGCCTTGCGGCACACCCGGGGTATGAAATGCCTGCGCGCGCGCGTAGCTGTCGACCAGCGCGGGTGACTTCGCGCCGGTGAGTTCGGTCATGAGGCTGGCCCCGGCCTGAATATTGAAATCGCCAAGGACCAGCAGGGGCGTGTCGCCCAGTTGCGCCAGTCGCTCGCGGAGCAGCGCCATCCCCGGCGCTTTGTTGCCCCGGTTGTTGTCCATGTGGGTCGCGACCACCGTCAGGGCCTGCCCGCTGTCGCGTTCTTTCAGTCGCAGCCAGACAACGGCGCGGGGGATGGACCACACCCAGCCGAAGCCGACGCGGGCTTCCGGCGTTGGGCTCACCCAGAAACCGCCTGCTGCTTCCACGCTGAAGCGCTCGCGGTTCACCCATAGCACGCTGTCCAGCCAGGGCAGGCCGCGGTCGAGGTAGTGAGGCTCAAGCCGGGGCAAACTCTGGCGCACGAGTTCGAGATTGCTGCTGAACATCAGCTCTTGCGTGGCAAGGATGTCGGGGCTGGCCCCTGCGAGGGTGTTGCTGAGTCCGCGCTGACGCTCCCCCCAACTGCCGTACTCACTGCCGCCACACCACGGGCAGCTGAGGTTGAATGTCATCGCCCGGAACGTGATGGGGGTAGCGTGGCCGAGGCCAACCCAGCACAGCAAAATCCAGCCGAGGGCGCGGTGTCGCCAGCGCATTACCTGCCCCGAAGATTGCGCCGTCCCGCCATGATCAGCACCACGAGGGCGACGCCGATACACAGCATGCCGGCGAGCTCAGTGGGCGCCGCGCGCTCACCTAACTGCCAGTGTGCGCTCAGGATCGCAATCACCGGCACCGCCAGCGTACTCATGCTGGCCACCGTGGTAGAGAGCTTGCGCAACACATACAGCCACAAGACCCAGCACAGGGCGGTCGCGACACACGACAGCATGAGCAGAATAAGCACGAGATCCAGCGTCCAGACCGGCGTGGGTTCGCCGGAAAAAACGCCGACGCCAATCAGAGGAACGGCGCCGAACACCATTTGCCAGGTCGTGAGCCCGAGCAAATCGAGCGGGGCCTTACGCTGCATACGCTTCACTTCCACGGAGCCCGCGGCCCATGCCAGCCCCGATGCTACGGCGAGTAGTTTGCTGAACAGCGAGCCCTGCGGGTCCCAGGGGCGAATCAACAACACGAGCCCGGCCAAGGCTAGGCCCACGGCCAGCCACTGCCAGCGACGAATCGGTTCGCCAAGCAGCGGCCAAGCCAATGCCACCGTCCAGAAGGGCATGGTGAAGACCAGGATGGAGGTACGCCCGACGCTGCCCTCGACCAGCGCCCACATGCTGAGTCCGATGAAACAACTGGTTTGAATCAGGCCGAGACGCAGCATCTCTGGCCAGCGCGTGGGTTTGAGTGAGCGCCCTGTCAGCGCCATCGTCGCCAACAGGCAGGCAGAGGCCAGCACCATCCGATAGGCGCTGAAGGTGAAGGGCCCGATCGCCGTGATCGCTATTTTGTTGAGAATCCAGCTGTAGCCCCAAACCAGGGACACCACCGCCATTGCGGCAACGGAAAAAATGGAAGGCACGGTGGACTCTGCTCGGGAACAGCCCGCACTCTAGGGGGGGCAGCGCTCGCGCGCAAACCGCAGCGCCTTGATGGGCGTCGAGTCTTATTGCTTAGCCGGTGGCGCGGGAGTGTCGTCCAGCCCCGCTTTGGCGGCAGGGGTGGGAATCGAGGGATCGGCAGGCGGCGCTTCGGCGGCGCTGTCCTGTTCGGTGGCGCCTTCGCCTTGGGTGACCGCCTGCTCAGCGGCCTTGTTCATGACGATGATGCTGATGCGTCGATTGATCGGACTAAAGGGATTTTGTTTGTCGAACAAGACCGACGAACTTAGCCCCACGACGCGGCCAATTTTGTCTTCGTTGAGGCCGCCAGCGATGAGTTCGCGCCGCGCGGCGTTAGCGCGATCCGCCGAGAGCTCCCAGTTGCTGTAGCCGTTGCTGCTGGAGTAGGGCGTTTTATCGGTATGGCCAGAAATGCTGATGTGGTTCTGGACGGTTTTGATGACCTTCACAATCTCGTGAAGGATCTCGCGGGTATAGCTCTGCAGCACCGGGCTGCCCTGGGCGAACATCGGCCGGTTTTCCTTGTCCACGATCTGAATGCGCAGGCCCTCGCTGGTAATGTCCAGCAGGAGCTGATCTTTGAAAGGTTTCAGCGCCTGCGCTTCGAGGGCAGCTTTGAGTTCCTCCATCAGCGATTCCAGCCTTCGCTGCTCGGCTTCCTCGGCCATCTTTTCAGCCTCGTCAAAGGACGGTGGCTGATACTCACTCATGGGATCTGATGCTGCGCTGGGCTGATCTTCCTGCCCCGGTGCGTTTTGCGGCATGGGCGATGGCCCTTTGCCGTCATTGATCCCCGAACCGCCGTCAAACACGGGACTCTTACCTGAGCCGCCGGGACCACTGCTGGCCGTGGGGTCGTTCATGTAGTCGGCAATCGCCGATTTCTGCTCCGGCGTGGTGGAACCCAACAGCCACATGAGCATAAAGAAAGCCATCATCGCGGTGACGAAGTCGGCAAACGCGACTTTCCAGGCGCCGCCATGATGACCATGGCCGCCTTTCTTAATCTTCTTGATGATGATAGGCGGTGATTCAACAGCCATGAGGGGTGCCTACCGCTTCGCCTACTTACGCTTCACGTGTTCTTCCAGTTCCCGGAAGCTGGGGCGATCGACCGAGAAAATCGCCTTGCGCCCGAATTCCACGGCAATCTGCGGCGAGTAGCCCTGCTGGGCGGCGATGAGCACCGTTTTAAGCACCTTGTAAAACTGCGACTCGTCGCGCGAGATGTGCTCCACCAGGGTGGCCATTGGGCCGACGAACCCATAGGCCAGCAGGATACCGAGGAAGGTACCGACCAGTGCAGCGGCCACGTGATGGCCAATTTCGGCCGCCGGCCCGCCAAGTGCGCCCATGGTGATCACGATGCCGAGCACCGCGGCCACGATGCCGAAGCCGGGCAGGCCGTCGGAGACGCGGGTCAGCGCCGCTGAGGCCTGATGCGCTTCGTCGTGGTGGGTCTCGAGCTCGATGTCCAGCAGGTTCTCGAGTTCGAAAGAATTTTTGATGCTGCCGCCAACCATCAGTCGGAGGTAGTCGGTAAGAAAGTCGACCGCGTGGTGGTCGTGCTGAATCTTGGGATATTTGCTGAAAATGGCACTCTTCTCGGGCTCTTCGACATCTGCCTCCAGCGACATCATGCCCTCCTTGCGCGCCTTGGTTAGGAGGTCGTACATGAGCGCCAGCGCATCCATGTAAAAGCCTTTTTTGAATTTCGAGCCCTTGAGCATCAAGGGAATACTACCGAGCGCAGCCTTGATGACCCAGGGCGGATTGGCAATCACAAAAGCGCCAAGCGCGGCGCCCCCGATCACTAACAATTCGTAGGGTTGCCACAACGCGGCGAGATGCCCATGCGACAGCACGAAGCCGCCTGCGACACAACCAAGTACGAGCACGATGCCGACAATTACATTCATACCGGGTGGCCATTTCTAAAGCAGGGATGAAACTGCCTTATCGGCGAAGACCCAAGCCGCTTGAGATGAAAGTTGAACTTTCATGGTTAAAGTTTGCCCCTGCATAGGCCGCTTGCGCAGATATGGGAATGTGTGAGTGGTTCACCTTCCGGAGTGACGATTGATGTCCAAGGTCCAGTCAGCGCAGGGAGTTAACGTGCAACTCATGCCCGAGTTGCGTGTGCTGCTGCTCGAACCGGACGATGTCGCCGCGACTGCGCTGATGGCACTAGTGCAGGGCGCCACCGCAAGACCAATCCAGACGACCGTTGCCAAGACCCTGAGTCAGGCCTTGGCCTGTCTGCATGACCAGACGGTAGACGCCATCATTGCCGAACTGAATCTGCCAGATTCGACGCCAGAGGCGGGCCTGAAACAGCTGGTGGCGACCGCGCCTCACACGCCGGTCGTGGTGCTGGTCAACAACGATAACGATGCATTCGCCCTGGAGTTGTTAAAACTCGGCGCTCAGGATTCCCTCGCGAAGGGGCGCGTCGACGGTGCATTGGTGCTTAAAACCCTGCGCTATGCAATCGAGCGCAAGGAATCTGACCAGCACCTCACCTATCTCTCTCACTACGACCGCCTCACCGGTCTCGCGAACCGCGAACTGTTCAGGGACCGCCTGCATCAGGCCATGACCCGCGCCGAGCGCAGTGGGCAAGTCATCGCCTTGCTGTTTCTGGATCTGGACCGGTTCAAGGCCGTCAACGACACACTCGGCCATCTGGCGGGCGATGAATTACTGATCGAGGTGGCGGGGCGGCTCAAAAAATCCGTGCGTCGCAGCGACACCATCGCGCGCCTGGGCGGCGATGAATTCACCGTCATTCTGGAAGGGCTGGAGGATCCGATCGATGCGGAAGTCGTTTGCGCCAAGATTCTCAAATCCTTGTCGGAGCCGGTGCAGATCCGTAATCAGGAGATTTACGTCACCACCAGCATCGGGGTGACTTTCTTTCCCGCCGACGATGTGGACATCAACGGCCTGTTACGCAACGCCGACGCGGCCATGTACCGCGCCAAGGAAGAAGGCAGAAACCGCTATAACCTGTTCACGGCGGATATCAATGCCAGAGCCGTGAACCGTATGGCGATCGAGTCGGCGCTACGGCATGCGCTTGAGCGACAGGAGTTCCATCTTTGCTATCAGCCGAAGGTCTGCGTGCAGACCGGCGTAGTGCTGGGGGCGGAGGCGCTGATTCGCTGGGACAATCCGCAACGCGGTCTGGTGTCGCCGCTGGAGTTTATTCCGGTGGCCGAGGACACCGGGCTCATCGTCCCGATCGGCGAGTGGGTCTTGCGGCGGGCCTGCGCTGATATGCGCAAATGGCATGCGGCGGGTTTTGAGCACGTGAGCGTTGCGGTCAATCTTTCGGCCCGCCAGTTCCGTCACGGCGAACTGGTAAGCGCCGTCGCCAATATCCTCGTCGATACGGGAATTTCACCCCGCCAGTTGGAACTCGAAATTACCGAGAGCTTGTTGATGGACGATACGGAGGCCAGTCAGCTGGCGCTGCGCGCCTTGAAGGCGCTTGGCACTTCTATTTATCTGGATGATTTCGGCACCGGCTACTCCTCGCTGGCCTATCTCAAGAAGTTTCCGCTGGATGGTCTGAAGATCGACCGTTCGTTCATCAACGACCTGCCCGGCGACACCGATGACGAAGCGATTACCAGCGCCATTCTGGCGCTAAGCAAGGCATTACGGCTGGGAGTTGTGGCTGAAGGTGTTGAAACCCGGGAGCAGTTCAACTTCCTCCGCGACGCAGGCTGTCAGGTCGCCCAAGGTTATTTGTTTAGCCGCCCTTTGGTGTTCACCGATTTTCTGAGTTGGTTGCAGCGCACTCGTCCGGGCTAGTCATGGACGGGTGAAGCACCGCCAGATTCCGTTGTCTGTCCGCAACAGAACTCACTGATCGCGCACGGTTCATGTGCTAAGTCTTTGCATATCAAGGCTCATCCCCTAGAATGCTGTTGCGTTTTGACACAAAAACAAACGCATTGAAGTGTTCGGCGGCAGCCTCCTCGTGGACTCAATTGCGGCGGTTGCGGCCACTGCGCGGGCAGTTCGGTCAACTGGGAACGAGTCTTGCGAGAAGGGAACGGACAACCTCAATCGGCAATATCACAAGCGGATTTGCACCGCTTTTGCGCAGCGGCTACCGATTGCCGATGGGTATGTGGGGTAAGGTTCCCCCAAAACGAGCGAAAGAATGAACGAAAGAATAGACGTCATCCCGCAGATTCTAGGCATTCACCGAACCGAATCCCTGCATCCGCCGATGGTCACGGCCAAGACGCCTACCGAGCCCGTGCAGCAAGCGCTCACGCGTGCCGCGCAGGCCATGTTGAGCCGGCAGGCAAACGACGGCCACTGGCGCTTCGACCTCGAGGCCGATGCCACCATCCCCTCGGAATATCTTCTCCTGCACTACTTCATGGGCACCGTGGACAGCGCGCGAGAGCAGCGCCTTGCGGTCTATCTGCGCGCTGGTCAGCGGGTCAACGGCAGCTGGCCCTTGTACGAAGGCGGCCCCGGCGACCTCAGCGCCACGATCAAGGCTTATTTCGCGCTCAAGCTCGCGGGCGACGATGAAAACGCGCCGCACATGCAGCAGGCCCGCCAATGGGTGCGGGCGAACGGCGGCGCCGAGCAGTGCAATGTGTTTACGCGCATCACGCTCGCGATGTTCGGGCAAATGCCCTGGTCAACTGTCCCCGCGATGCCGGTTGAAATCATGTTCCTGCCCAAGTGGTGGTTCTTCAACCTGAGCAAGGTCTCGTACTGGTCGCGCTGCGTCATCGTGCCGCTGCTGATTATTTTCGCGAAACGCCCGGTGGTCAGCCTGAGTCCGCAACAGTCAATCCGCGAGCTGTTCGTCACGCCGCCGGAGCGGCTGCGCAATCTGGACAAGTTCAAACCCGGCAAGGTGACGGCCAACGTTTTCCTGCTGATTGACCGTGTGCTGAAGGTGGTGGATCCGCTGGTGCCCAACTTCATCCGCCAGCCGGCGGTGAAGCGTGCAGAGAAGTGGATGCGGGCCCACACCAAGGGCGTCGGCGGCATCGGTGCCATCTATCCGGCGATGGCCAATGCCGCGACCGCGCTCCGGTTGCTCGGCGCGCCAGCCGACGATCCGGACTTCGTGCGCACCATGCGCGCGATTGAAGACCTGGTGGTGGAAGAGGGCGACCGCACCTGGGTCCAGCCCTGTGTCTCTCCGATTTGGGACACCTGCCTCACGCTCTCTGCGTTGACGGAAGCCGGCGCGAGTGCGTTCAACCCGGCGGTGACTCAGGCGGTCGACTGGTTGTTCGACCAGCAAATTATGGTGCCCGGCGACTGGTGCGATCAGGCGAAGGGTCTCGCGTCGGGCGGCTGGGCCTTCCAGTACGAAAACGACAAATACCCCGATGTCGACGACACCGCGATGGTGCTGATGGCCTTGTTGCGCGCCGGTGCCCAGTACAACCCGCACAAGATCAAGCGGCTTAATCAGGCGGTGAACTGGCTGCTGGGCATGCAGAACAAGGACGGCAGCTGGGGCGCCTTCGACATCGGCAACAACTACGAATATCTCAACAACATCCCTTTTGCGGACCACGGTGCGCTCGTCGACCCGGGCACCGCCGACCTCACCGCCCGGTCAATGGAAGTGCTGGCGATGCTGGGCTACGACCGGACCTTCCCGCCTGCCGCCCGCGCGGTGGAATGGCTGAAAGGCGACCAGCATGAAAGCGGCGCCTGGTACGGCCGCTGGGGCGTCAACTACATTTACGGCACCTGGAGCGTGCTGGCTGGCCTCGGCGCCATCGGCGAGGACCCGGCCCAGCCCTACATCCGCAAGGCCATCGACTGGTTTAAACGCATCCAGAACGAAGACGGTGGCTGGGGTGAGAGCTGCAATACCTACGATGACCCCATGCTGATGGGCCGCGGCGTCAGCACGCCTTCGCAAACGGCCTGGGCCTTGCTCGGCCTGCTGGCGGTGGGCGAAGTCGAGTCGCCGCAGGTAAAAGCCGGCGTGGACTACCTGTTGCGGATGCAGAATGACGAAGGTGAGTGGACCGAGGACGAATACACTGGTACCGGTTTCGCGCGGGTGTTCTATCTGCGCTACCACGGCTACAGCAGGTTCTTCCCGCTGTGGGCGCTGGGTACCTACACCCGGCTGCGCCGTGGCCTGCCCACTCGCCAGCAGGAAGTGATGGCGGAAGGCGCCATCGACCTCGGACCGCTGCCGGTGCTGGAAGACTTCTAGCAACCATGGCGTGATGGCGCCGGCTCGACGGCGCCGCCCAAACCTTAGCGCCGGGTGAGCGGTTTTTACCCTCCCGGCGTAACAGTTCCGATTCACAGTTGAGCTTAGACGCGGCTGCGCCTGTTGCCTGCCGCCAATCCGGAGTGTCGAGATGACTGATTACGTCGCCCCCCTTCAGGACATGCGCTTTGTGATTGAGCGCCTCGCCCCGCTTTCGGCAGTGAACAGCCTGCCCGGTTTTAATGACGCCACCCTCGATCTGGTCGACGCCGTGCTCGAAGGCGCCAACACCTTCGCCAGCGAGGTGCTCTCGCCGCTGAACTGGACCGGCGACCAGGTGGGTGCCGTGCACACGGGCGACGGAGTCAAGACCGCGCCGGGTTGGCAGGAAGCGTATCAACAGTTCGTCGAAGCCGGCTGGAACGGTCTCGTTTGCGCGCCGGAGTTTGGCGGGCAGGGCCTGCCTAAAGTGGTCGCGACCGCGGTCAGCGAGATGTGGAACTCGGCCAATTTGTCCTTTGCGCTGTGCCCGATGCTGACGCAGGGCGCGATCGAAGCCATTGAAGTTCACGGCAACGACGACCAGCGCGCGCGCTATCTGCCCCGCATGGTCTCGGGCGAGTGGACCGGCACCATGAACCTCACCGAACCTCAGGCGGGCTCTGACTTGAGCGCAGTGCGCGCCCGCGCCGAGCGCGACGGCGCCCATCAGTTCCGGATTTTTGGCCAGAAGATTTACATCACCTACGGCGAGCACGATCTCACCAGCAACATCGTGCATCTGGTGCTGGCCCGCATCACCGGCGCGCCCGCCGGCGTGCGCGGTCTGTCGCTGTTCATCGTGCCGAAATTCCTGCTCGACGCCGAGGGCAATCCGGGCGCGCGCAACGACCTGCGATGTGCCTCGATCGAACACAAGCTTGGCATTCACGCGAGCCCGACGGCCGTCATGCTGTATGGCGAAAACGAAGGCGCGGTGGGCTACCTCATCGGCGAAGAAAATCGCGGCCTCGAATACATGTTCACCATGATGAACAACGCCCGCCACGCGGTGGGCCTCGAAGGCGTCGCCATCGCCGAGAGGGCGTACCAGAAAGCGCTGAGCTTCGCGCGCGATCGCGTGCAGGGTAAACCCACCGGCTTCACCGGCCAGAGCGTGCCCACGATCATCGAGCACCCGGACGTGAAGCGCATGCTGTTGACCATGAAGTCCAGCGTGGAAGCGATGCGCGCGCTGGCCTATGTCTGCGGCGCGGCCTACGACCGCGGTGGACTGGAAGCCGATCCGGCGACCGCCGCATGGTTCCGCCGGCGCGGCGATTTGCTCACCCCTATCGTGAAGGGCTGGTGCACCGAGACGGGACTTGAGCTGGCGTCCGTTGGCGTGCAGGTGCACGGCGGGATGGGTTTCATCGAGGAAACCGGGGCTGCGCAATATCTGCGCGACGCCCGCATTACCACCATCTACGAAGGCACGACCGGCGTTCAGGCGGGCGATTTGGTGGGCCGCAAAACCCTGCGCGACGGCGGGCAGGCGGCTCGCGAGCTCCTGCAGGAAATGAGCGATGACGTGAAGTCTCTGGCGCACTCTGCAGACGCTCGCGCCGCCGACATAGCGGGCGCCATGACCGACGCCCTCGACGCGCTCACGCGCACGCTCGACTGGCTGCTGGCGAACGGCGGCGTTGATCCACGCCTGCCCGCCGCAGGCTCTGCGCACTACCTCAAGCTCTGGGGCATTGTCACCGGTGGCTGGCAGCTCGCACGCGCCGCGCAGATTTGTCTTACCGATGGCAGCGTGGATGCCGCATTCGCCGCCACCAAAATCGGCACGGCGCATTTCTTCGCGATGCAAATCCTGCCGGAAGCATCGGCACTCGAGCGCAAGATCACGCGCGGATCGGCCAGCGTTATCGAGTTCGATACGCTCGCGCTGTAGGCGTTAACGGTCGCGGCGCCCAAGCGCGTCGCGACTGTCCCAGTTCGCCTTCTATCTGCTATCGTTCGGCGGCTTTTTCCTCGCGGAGGTCCTATGGCTGCGCCCCTCGTCAAGCAACTCGATGAGCAGGTTTCGCGCTTCCTGCTCGCCCGCTGCCACAACATTGCCGATTTACGCCGCGTCGCCCGCTGGCGTGTGCCGTCGCCGATGTTTCATTACATGGACGGCGCGGCGGACGACGAAGTCACCATGGGCCGCAATGAATCGGCGTTTGACGAGCTCGAACTGCTGCCGCGGAACCTGATCGATATCACCAAAATCGATACGTCCACCACGGTTCTCGGCCAGAAAATCGACTTCCCGCTGATGCTGGCGCCCACCGGCATGTCGCGCCTGTTTCACTGGGAAGGCGAACTGGCGGTCGCCCGCGCCGCCGCCCGCGCCGGCACCTTCTATTCGCTCTCCACCGTTGGCACACACTCGATTGAAGAAGTGGCCGCGGTGAATAGCGGGCCAAAGTGTTTTCAGATTTACGTGTTCAAGGATCGGGGACTCACCGCCGAGTTCATCGACCGCAGCCGAGAGGCCCACTTTCACGCGCTCTGCCTCACCATCGATCTACCGCTCACCGGCAACCGCGAGCGGGATCTGCGTACCGGCATGACCGTGCCGCCAAAGCTGTCGCTCCGGAGCTGGATGGACTTTGCCTTCCGCCCCCTCTGGTCGGCCGCGCATCTCAGTTCAGATCCGTTCACGCTGGCCAATGTGGCGCATCGCGTGCCGGCCGCCCGGCCCGGAGACGTGAACACCCTGCAGGCCTACATCGGCGAGCAGTTTGACCGCAGCGTCACCTGGGCCGATGCCGAGGTCATGGTCAAGCAGTGGAACGGGCCTTTCGCCGTGAAGGGAATCCTCACCGTGGACGACGCCAAGCGCGCCGTCGACATTGGTGCCACTGCGGTCATCGTTTCCAACCACGGCGGACGCCAGCTCGACCATGTGCCGGCGCCGATCGAAGTGCTGCCGGAAATTGTGGAAGCGGTTGGCGATCGGGTGGAGGTAATTCTGGATGGCGGCGTGCGCCGGGGCACCGATGTCATCAAGGCGCTCGCGCTCGGCGCGAAGGCCTGCATGACCGGCCGCTGCTATCTCTTTGGCTTGGGGGCCGGCGGCGAGGCGGGCGTTGACCGCGCGCTGCAGCTGCTCAAGGCTGAAATCAATCGCGATATGGCCTTGCTCGGCACGCGCAACGTCAATGAAATAGGGCGACACCATGTCCGCTATCGACGCCGAATTCGAGACTGATATTCCCACCCTGCGGCGGGTGCTGGGCGAGGCGAAGACTGTCGCGGTCGTCGGCCTGTCCGCGCACTGGCATCGGCCGAGTAATTTCGCCGCGAAGTACATGCAGGAGCACGGCTATCGCGTGATTCCGGTGAATCCGGCTTACACCGAAGTGCTGGGCGAAGTGTGCTACCCCAGCCTGCTCGATATCCCGGAGCCCATCGACATCGTTGACTGCTTTCGCGCCAGCCCGGAAATTCCGGCGATTGCGCGGGACGCCATCGCGATCAAAGCCCGCGTGCTGTGGATGCAGTTGGGCGTCATCAACATGGACGCCGCGCGCACCGCCCGCGACGCCGGGCTTGAGGTCGTGATCGACCGCTGCGTCAAAATTGAACACGCGCGACTGTTCGGCGGGCTCAATTTTGTAGGCGTGAATACCAAAGTCATTTCCTCCCGACGGCCACGGCACGTCGCCAACTGAGTATTCCCATGGCTGATCGCGAATTCGGTTTCGAGACCCTCTGCCTGCACGCAGGCCAAATCCCCGACGCCGCCACCGGCTCGCGCGTCGGGCCGATTTACCAAACCACCTCTTACGTCTTTGACAGCGCGGACCACGCGGCGAGCCTGTTCAATCTGCAGACCTTCGGTAACGTCTACAGCCGGCTGTCCAATCCCACCAACGCGGTGTTTGAAGAACGCATGGCGGCGCTGGAAGGCGGGCGGGCCGGCTTGGCGGTGAGTTCCGGGATGTCGGCACAAATGGTCACGCTGCTGACCCTGCTGCAGGCCGGTGACAACCTCGTGTCGTCCAAAACGCTCTACGGCGGCACCTACTCGCAGTTCGACGTGAATTTCCGGCGCATGGGCATTGAAACCACCTTCGTCGACATCGACGACATGGACGCCATTGCGGCCGCCATCGGCCCGAAGACCAAGGCGGTCTACGCCGAAACCGTCGGCAATCCGCAGGTCAACGTGCTGGACATCGAAGCCGTCTCGGCGGTCACCCGCGCGGCCGGCGTGCCGCTGGTGGTCGACAACACGTTCCCCACGCCGTACCTGTGCCGGCCCTTTGAATGGGGCGCTGATCTGGTGGTGCATTCGGCCACCAAGTTCATCGGCGGGCACGGCACCTCGATCGGCGGCGTGCTGGTCGAGTCCGGCAAATTTCCCTGGGACAACGGCCGTTTCCCGGACATGATTGAACCCTCGCGCGGCTATCACGGCGTGAAGTTCTACGAAACCTTTGGTGACTTCGGCTTCACCATGAAAGCCCGCATGGAAGCCCTCCGCACGCTGGGCCCAGCCCTGAGTCCGTTCAACGCTTTCCTGCTGTTGCAGGGCCTGGAGACCTTGCCCCTGCGCATGGACAGGCACGTGCAGAACGCGGCGCGCGTCGCCGAGTTTTTGAAGGACCACCCGCAGGTCAGCTGGGTGCGCTACCCGAGCCTGAAAGGCGATCGCTACTACGAGCGGGCACAGAAATACCTGCCCAAAGGGGCCAGCGCGGTGATGTCCTTCGGCATCAAGGGCGGTCAGGCGGCGGGTGTGAAGTTCATCGAAAACGTGCAGTTTCTCAGTCACCTCGCCAACGTGGGCGACGCCAAGACTCTGGTGATCCATCCGGCCTCTACCACGCACCGGCAGCTGTCTGAAGAGCAGCAGATTTCCGCTGGCGTGGGGCCGGACATGATTCGAATTTCAGTGGGCCTTGAGACCTGTGACGACATTCTCTGGGATCTCGATCAGGCGCTGGCCAAATCCCGTCTTTGAGCATCGCGGCGGCCGCCGCCGAGGAGCATTGAGCATGAGCGATATCGTCCAACAGTTGCGCGAGCTTCTCGGCCCTACCGGTGTGTTGACCGGCGAGGATGTGAGCAATCGCATGATTCACGTTTGGCGCCAGGAGCCCATCGTCGCCAAATGCATCGCGCGGCCGGCCACCACCGAAGAGGTCTCGGCGGTACTCAAACTCTGCAACGAACTTGGTCAAACCGTAGTCCCGCACGGCGGCCTCACCGGTCTCGTGCAGGGCTGCAACGGCGGCACGACCGATGTGGTGCTGTCGCTGGAACGTATGAACCGTATCGAAGAAGTAGACCCCGTGGGCCGCACGATGACCGTGCAGGCCGGCGTGCCGCTGGAAAAACTCCAGCAGGAAGCCGAGAAAATCGGCCTCATGTTCCCCATGGACCTCGGCGCCCGCGGCACCTGCCAGATTGGTGGCAACGTTTCCACCAACGCCGGCGGCAACCGCGTGATTCGCTTCGGCATGACGCGCGAGAACGTGCTGGGGCTTGAAGCGGTACTTGCCGACGGCACGGTCATCACCTCGCTCAACAAGATGATCAAGAACAACGCCGGCTACGATTTGAAGCACCTCTTCATTGGCTCTGAAGGCACGCTGGGCTTGGTCACCCGCGTGGTGATTCGGCTGCGCGAAATGGCGCAGGGCGTACAAACTGCCTTTGCGGCGTTTGACGACTTTGCCAGCGTGGCGGCGTTCCTGCGTCATATCGATCGCTCCATGGGCGGCGCGCTGTGCTCGTTTGAAGTGATGTGGCGCGACTACTACGAACTCGTCACCACCGCGCCCGCCACCAATACCCGTCCGGTGCCGGTCGAGCACACACATTTCGTGCTGTGCGAAGCGCTCGGGACCGGCCACGCCAACGACGTCGAGCGCTTCGAAGCCGTGATGATGGAAGCGCTCGAACAAGGCCTCGTGGTCGACGCCGCAGTGGCCAAATCCGAAAACGAACGTCGCGCGATGTGGCGCATTCGGGACTCCGTTGACAACTTCTTCCGCTACGGCCCGGCGTTTTTGTACGACGTGAGCCTCGCGATTGGCGACATGGACGCCTATGTGACCGAAGTGAAGCGGCGCCTGCATGAAGCCTATCCCGACCACCACTGCTTCACGCTGGGCCACATCGGCGACGGCAACATCCACTTCGCGATCGCGGTGGGCTCGGCCGCGCCTGAGCACCACAAGCGTGTGAACGCCTG
>Ga0255126_1000495_pt1 | contig 17284 bp, 17 predicted proteins | sample Law_Miss_RepA_8d_FD_188556 | JGI IMG/M metagenome (GOLD analysis project Ga0255126, IMG submission 188556) | Freshwater microbial communities from St. Lawrence River, New York, United States - Law_Miss_RepA_8d | ecosystem: Environmental > Aquatic > Freshwater > River | place: USA: New York... | reverse complement strand
GGCTTGGGTGGCGGCTTGCGCTCGGGTTCGGGTTCAGGCTCGGGTTCGGGCGGTGGCAGCGGCTCTTGCAGTCGTGGCGCCGCCGCTTGGGGCGTGGCAGACCACAGCTCGGCTTCAGCCTGCACCGTCTGGGGCTGGGTTTTCCAGGCGGTCGCCAGGCCCAGCGCCATGAAAAGCACCAAGTGCGCCAGCCCCGCGATCACCCAGGCGCGTTGCTGCCCCGGCGGGGCCGGCGGTGCAAACTCCAGGTGCGGTGCGGACTTGGTGTTCAAACCCGATCCTTCAGGGGGCCAGCTGAACCGACAGCCCGACACGGGCAATGCCTGCCCGCTGCAAGCTGTCCATGACCTTGACCACGGTTTCGTATTTCACACTGCGGTCGGCGCTGATCACGACAGCCGTGTTGGCTTCTTCGCCCACCAGGCGTTTGACACTGCTGGCCACGCTGCTCAAGGTGGCGCTGTCGGTTTTGCCGTCGCTGACCAGTTCCAGACGCTCGTCTTTCTGGATCACGACCTGAACGACTTTGTCCGGTTGTTTGGCCGCTTTGCCCACACTGGGCAGGTCGACCATGCTGGGCGTGATCATGGGTGCCGTGACCATGAAGATGATAAGCAGCACCAGCATCACGTCGATGAAGGGCACCATGTTGATCTCGGCGATGGTGCGGCGACCGCGACCCCGGGATGAAACAGCAGGCATGCCGTGCTCCTTCAGTGGCCAGAGGCCGAGCTGGCAGCGCTGGCCGAGCCCAGGCTGCGCTGCAGGATGTTGGAGAATTCTTCGATGAAGGTTTCGAGCTTGATGGCGATGCGGTCCACGTCGTGCGAGAAGCGGTTGTAGGCGAGCACCGCCGGGATGGCCGCAAACAGGCCAATGGCGGTGGCCACCAGCGCTTCGGCAATGCCGGGGGCCACGGTGGCCAGCGTCACTTGCTGCAAGCTGGCCAGCCCGGTGAAGGCGTGCATGATGCCCCACACGGTGCCAAACAAGCCCACATAAGGCGAGATGGAGCCGACCGAGGCCAGGAACGCCAGCTGTGATTCGGCCACGTCCATTTCGCGCTGAAAGCTCGCCCGCATGGCGCGACGTGCACCATCGAGCAGCGTGCCCGGGTCGGTGATGCGGCGTTCGCGCAATTTTTGGTATTCACGCATGCCGCTGGCAAAAATGCGCTCCATCGGGCCAGAGAGTTTGGCGTTTTGGCTGGCGGCGTTGAACAGCTCGTTCAGGCTGGTGCCCGACCAGAAGACACGCTCGAACTCGTCATTGAGATTCTTGATGCGTTTGATGGCAGAGAGTTTGCGCACAATGGCCGCCCAACTGGCCACCGAAATGCTCAGCAAAATCAGCACCACCAGCTGGACCACGAAGCTGGCATGCAGCAGCAGCGAGACGATGGACATGTCTTGGTTCATTTCAGGGCTTCCAGAACGGGGGCCGGGATGCGGCCAGGTTTCAAGGTGTGGCTGTCGACCCAACCGAGGCGTATGGTGCCTTCGGCCAGGAGTCGATCGGCTTGGCCCGCTGTACGCAGGTAGGCACGCTGGGCAATGGTCAGGCTGGCTTTGCCGCCGCTTTGCAGCTCGGCGGTCACCACCAGGGTGTCGTCCAGGCGGGCAGGGGAATGGTATTTGACGGCGGTTTCACTCACGACAAACATGCCACCCGATTGGTCGCGCAACACCTGCTGGCCAAAGCCCAAAGCGCGCAGCCACTCGGTGCGGGCGCGCTCAAAAAACTTGAGGTAGTTGGCATAAAACACGATGCCACCCGCGTCGGTGTCTTCCCAATAGATGCGGATAGGGTGCTCAAAAACGCTGGGGCTCACGTTGCTGCTGTTCATGGCTGCAACCAGGCTTTGAGGCGGGCGATGGCGGTTTGCAGCTCGGCCATCGAGTTGGCGGTGGAAAAGCGCACAAAGCGGCCAGTCTGGTCTGTGCCAAAGTCGCGCCCGGGCGTGATGGCCACATGGGCGTGTTCCAGCGCGGCAAAGGCAAAATCCCAACTGTCTTTCAGGCCCAGTTTTTGGCAGGCCGCTGTGCAGTCGGCCCAAGCGTAAAACGCGCCATCGGGGGCCACGGGCACGGTCAGGCCCAGCGCGTTGAGGGCCGGGATGAAGTAGTCGCGCCGCGCCTTGAACTCGGCACGGCGGCGTTCGTATTCGGCCAGGCTCTCAGCCTCAAAGCAGGCCAAGGCAGCTTGCTGCGCCACGGTGCTGGCACAGATGAACAGGTTTTGTGCCAGGCGCTCCAGCACGGGCGTGAGCTGCTCGGGCACCACCAGCCAGCCCAAGCGCCAGCCGGTCATGTTGAAGTATTTGCTGAAGCTGTTGATGCTGATGACGTCGTCACCCAGGGCCAGAGCGCTTTGGCCGAACTGGTCGTCGTGGCTCAGACCGAGATAAATCTCGTCGATCAGGGTGATGCCGCTTTTGGAACGAACAACTTCCAGGATGCGGGCCAGTTCGGCCGGGTCAATGGACGTACCGGTGGGGTTGGAAGGTGAGGCCAGCAAGACACCACGGGTTTTGGGGCCCCAAGCAGCGGCCACTTTGGCGGCGCTCAATTGAAAGCGCTCTTCGGCCGTGGTGGGCAGCAAGACCGCCGTGCCCTCGGCCGCGCTCACAAAGTGGCGGTTGCAGGGGTAGCTGGGGTCGGGCATGAGGATTTCATCGCCCCGGTCAATCAGTGCCAGGCAGGCCAATTGCAAAGCTGCCGACGCACCCGCGGTGACCACGATGCGGCCGGCTGGCACCTGCACGCCAAAGCGCTGCGCGTACCAGCGGCTGATGGCCTGGCGCAGGGCGTCGAGGCCGAGCGCAGGGGTGTATTGGGTGTGGCCGGAGGCGATGACGGCCTGCGCAGCGGCTTGCACGCGGGGTGGGGCGGTGAAGTCGGGCTCGCCAATGTTCAGGAACACCACGGGCCGGTCGGTGTGCGCGACCTCGCGGGCTTTTTGCGAAGCGGCCTTGGCCACCTCCATCACCCAAAAGGGCTCGATCCGATCGGCTCGCTCAGAGATGCGCATGGGGTTCTGGGGTTCTTGGGGTTTGCTTCTGGGATATGGGGTTTATTTGGCGCGGCCGGATTGGCGGTCGGCCTGCACTTCGGCGCTGCGCAGCTCGGGCGCCAGGCCGTTCAGCACGGCGTTCACATATTTGTGGCCGTCGGTGCCGCCAAAGTCCTTGGCCAGCTCGATGCATTCGTTGAGCACCACGCGCCAGGGCACGTCAAGGCAGTGCTGCATTTCGTACACGCCGATCCACATGATGGCCCGCTCGACGGGGGAGATTTCGGCAAAGCTGCGGTCCAGCTTGGGCGCGATCAAGGCATCCAGTGCCTGGGCCTGTTCGACACAGCCGTACAGCAAGGCGTCGTAGTGGGCCGAATCGGCTTTGTGAAAACCCGACAGGTCGCGTGTGAAGACATCGATGTCGGACGCTTCGTTTTTACCCACCAGGTGCTGGTACAGCGCTTGCAGCGCAAATTCGCGCGAGCGGCTGCGGGCGGGCTTGGCCGAGGATTTGCGCGTACCAGCAGCAGGCTTTTGGCCTGCGTCGGTGTTGCCCGGTGTGGGGGTGGCTTCGGTCATCAGGTGTTCTCTTCGTCGTCCAACTCGTCGGCCAGCTCGGCCATGTCGGCCGACAGGTCGTCCATGATGCAGGCCATCTCGACCGCCACGCGCGCTGCGTCACGGCCTTTTTCGGTCTGGCGCACGATGGCTTGTTCCAGGTTTTCGGTGGTCAGGATGGCGTTGGCGATCGGCAGGTTGTAGTCGAGCGACACGCGGCTCACGCCCGCGCCGGATTCGTTGGCCACCAGCTCGAAGTGGTAAGTCTCGCCACGGATGATGCAGCCCAGCGCGATCAAGGCGTCGTACTCGGCCCGCTCGGCCATGGCCTGCAGGGCCACGGGCACTTCCAAAGCGCCGGGCACCATGACGTGGTCGATGCTGGTCACGCCCAGGGCTTCGAGTTCTTCGATGCAGGCTTTGGCCAGGGCATTGGTGATGTCTTCGTTGAAGCGGGCCTGCACGATGCCGATGTGCAGAAATTGGCCGTCGAGTTCTTCGGCTTGGCCTTTGTTGGCTTCGAGCATGGTTATTCCTTGGGGATGTAAGCGGTGATTTCGAGGCCGTAGCCGGTCATGCTGGGCATGCGGCGGGGCTGGCCCATGAGGCGCATTTTGTGCACGCCGCATTCGCGCAAAATTTGCGCGCCCACGCCATAGGTGCGCAGGTCCATCTTGCCGCGCTCGGGCGCCTGGGCCGAACGGGCGCGGCCTTCAAACTGGGCGAGCAATTGGTCTGCCGATTCGCCGCAGTTGAGCAGCACCGCCACGCCGCAGCCTTGGGCGTTGATGTAGCTCAGGCTGGCGTCCAGACTCCAGGAGTGCATGGCGCGGTTGACTTCGAGGGCGTCGAGCACCGACAGCGGCTCGTGCACGCGCACGGCCACTTCTGCGTCGGCTGACCATTGGCCTTTGACCAGGGCCAGGTGCACGGTCTGGCTGGGCTGGTCGCGAAAGGCGTGGGCGGTGAATTCGCCATGCGCGGTTTGCAGCGTGCGGCTGCCGATGCGCTCGACCAAAGACTCGTTGCGGCTGCGGTACTCGATCAGGTCGGCGATGGTGCCGATTTTCAGGCCGTGTTCGGCCGCGAAGATTTGCAGATCGGGCAGGCGGGCCATGGTGCCGTCGTCTTTCATGATCTCGCAGATCACGGAGGAGGGGCTGCATCCGGCCATCGCGGCCAGGTCGCAACCGGCTTCGGTGTGGCCCGCGCGCATGAGCACGCCGCCGTCCACCGCTTGCAGCGGGAAGATATGACCGGGCTGCACCAGGTCGGTCGGCTGGCTGGTCTTGGCCACGGCCACTTGCACCGTGCGGGCACGGTCAGCGGCCGAGATGCCGGTGGTCACGCCTTCGGCGGCCTCAATCGACACGGTGAACGCCGTGCTGTAGACGGTGCCGTTGCGCGCGGCCATGGGCGGCAGCTTCAAGAATTCGCAGCGCTCACGGGTGAGCGTGAGGCAAATCAGGCCCCGGCCAAATCGGGCCATGAAGTTGATGGCTTCGGGTGTGACGTGGTCAGAGGCCAGCACCAAGTCGCCTTCGTTTTCGCGGTCTTCTTCGTCGACCAGGATCACGATGCGACCGGCTTTCATCTCGGCCACGATCTCTTCGACGGGCGAAATCGCCACGGGGGTCAGTTGTGCGGGCGCGTTCATGCGGTGTCTTTCTGGACCAGGCCTGCGCTGAGCATGCGCTCCACGTAGCGGGCCACGGTGTCGATTTCGAGGTTGACCCGGCTGCCCGCTTTGAGGCTGCCGAGGGCGGTGTTGTCCACGGTGTGGGGGATCAGGTTGATGCTGATCTCGCAGCCCTCAGCCAGATCGGCCACGCGGTTGACAGTGAGGCTGACGCCATTGACGGTGATCGAGCCTTTGTAGGCGAGGTATTTGGCCAGGGTGTGCGGCGCCAGGATGCGCAGTTCCCAGCTTTCACCGATCTGCTCGAAATGGCTGATTTGGCCCACACCGTCGACATGGCCGGACACGATGTGCCCGCCCAGGCGGTCGTGGGCGCGCAGCGCTTTTTCGAGGTTGACGGTGCCTTCTTGGTCCAAGCCGCTGGTTTTGTCCAGCGATTCGGCCGAGATGTCGATGGTGAACTGACGGCTCTCGGGGTTGAAGGTGGTGACGGTCATGCAAGCGCCATTGAGGGCGATGCTGTCGCCCAGGCCCACATCGTCAAGGTACCCGGCGGGGGCCTCGATGGTGAGGCGCTTGCCGTGGTGTAAAGAGCGACCCAGGTCGTGGATGGCGACGATTCGCCCCACGCCGGTGATGATTCCGGTGAACATAGCCGTGTATTTTCGCAGGTAAAGAGGGTGAATCGGGACGGTTGGCAACAAAAAAGCCCACAGGCGCTCGGCTGCCGGCCGCCAAGCCGGGATCAGGGTAAACCAAGGCACGAAGGCCACAAGGCTGTGCCTAGAATGTTGCATTGCAGCAGATTTTTCAATTGCGGTGTCCCCGCAGGAGTTTTCATTGCCGGTCAAGCCCCAAGCCAAGTCGACCCCGTCAGCCCCAAGCGCCAGCGCCTCGGTGCCCAACGCTGTGCGCACCATCAAGAAGTACCCCAACAGGCGCTTGTACGACACGCAAACCTCCACTTATGTGACTTTGGCCGAGATCAAGAAGCTGGTCATGGCGGCAGCCCCCATGGTGGTGGTGGACGCCAAAACCGGTGAAGATCTGACGCGTTCCATCCTGCTGCAGATCATTCTGGAAGAGGAATCCGCAGGCGTGCCCATGTTCAGTGAGGCGGTCTTGTCCAACATCATCCGCTTTTATGGCCATGCCATGCAGGGCCACATGGGCTCTTATCTGGAAAGCCACGTCCAGTCCTTCATGGACTGGCAAAGCAAGCTCGGCGAGTCCAGCCCGGCGCTCAGCCCGGAGGTGTGGGCGCAGTTCATGCAGTGGCAAACGCCATTGATGCAGAACATGTTTTCCGGCCTGGCCAATCCCTCACAAAACGTCATGGCGCAGATGCAGGAGCAGATGCAAAAGCAGATCCAGAAGAACACCGAACAGATCCTGGGCGTGATGGGTTTGAGGACTTGATGGGCGCTGCATGCCCTTTTGTCACAGGCCGGTCGTTTTTGCGGGGACAATGCGGGCATGAGTGAAATGACCGCCACCCCCCCTGTTCTCGCCCCCAAAGTGGGCTTTGTCAGCCTGGGCTGCCCCAAAGCGCTGACCGATTCCGAGCTGATACTGACCCAATTGAGCGCCGAGGGCTACCAGACCTCCAAGACGTTTGAGGGCGCTGACCTGGTCATCGTCAACACCTGTGGCTTCATCGACGAAGCGATTCAGGAAAGTCTGGACACGATTGCCGAGGCCTTGAACGAGAACGGCAAGGTGATCGTGACCGGTTGCCTGGGTGCCAAAACGGGCGAGGGCGGCGGCAACATGGTGCGCGAAATGCACCCCAGCGTGCTGGCCGTGACTGGGCCGCACGCCACACAAGAGGTGATGGACGCAGTGCACACCCACCTGCCCAAGCCGCACGACCCGTTTCTGGACCTGGTGCCCGGTGGCTTTGGCGAAGCGGGCCTCAAGCTCACGCCGCGCCACTATGCGTATTTGAAGATCAGCGAAGGCTGCAACCACCGCTGCACCTTTTGCATCATCCCGTCCATGCGGGGCGACCTGGTCTCGCGCCCGATTGGCGATGTGCTCAAAGAAGCCAAAGCGCTGTTTGAGGGCGGCGTGAAAGAGCTTTTGGTCATCAGCCAGGACACTTCGGCTTATGGCGTGGATGTGAAATACCGCACCGGTTTTTGGGACGGCAAGCCGGTCAAGACCCGCATGCTGGAGTTGGTGCAGACCCTGGGCGAGATGGCCCGCGAGCACGGGGCCTGGGTGCGATTGCACTACGTCTACCCCTATCCGAGCGTGGACGACATCATCCCCTTGATGGCCGAGGGCCTGGTCTTGCCTTATTTGGATGTGCCTTTTCAGCACAGCCACCCCGATGTGCTGCGCCGCATGAAGCGCCCGGCCAGCGGCGAGAAAAATCTGGAACGCATCCAGCGCTGGCGGGAGTTGTGCCCTGAGCTGGTCATCCGCAGCACCTTCATCGCGGGTTTTCCGGGTGAGACCGAAGAAGAGTTTGAGCACCTGTTGGGCTTTTTGCGCGAAGCGCAGATTGACCGCGCGGGGTGTTTTGCCTACAGCCCGGTCAAGGGTGCCACAGCCAACGATTTGCCCGGCATGCTGCCCGAGGCTTTGCGCGAAGAGCGCCGCGCCCGCTTCATGGCGGTGGCCGAAGAGGTGTCGATTGCCCGCTTGCACCAGCGCGTGGGCGCGACCATGCAGGTGTTGGTGGACAGCGCCCCGGCCATGGGCCGCCGCGGCGGGGTGGGGCGCAGTTTTGGCGATGCGCCTGAAATCGATGGTGTGGTGCGTTTGTTGCCTCCCGAGAAGCTGAGCAAAACCCTCAAAGTGGGTGAATTCACCCGCGCCCGCATCGTTCGCGTGGAAGGCCACGACCTGGTGGGGGTGCCGGTTTGAGGGTGTGCGGTGCGCTGCGCGCCAGCCTTCGGGCGGCCCGGTTGCGCCGCGTGCTGCCCGGCTGGCGTGTTCCTGGTTTTCAGGCCATGGAAAGTGCAGCCAGCAACAAAAAAGCCGTTGATCGGAAATCAACGGCTTGTTGTGTATTTGGCTTGTCTGCTTTGACAAGCTTGGTGCCCAGAAGAGGACTCGAACCTCCACGATGTTACTCGCTAGTACCTGAAACTAGTGCGTCTACCAATTCCGCCATCTGGGCATCTCAGGAAGCCTTTGATTATAGGCCATCGAATGCGCGTCTTTGTGCAAGACGGGTTAAAAGTGTGAAATTTTTCGAGCGCCCAGGTGAAGACCAAAAAAAAGCCGAGGACATGAGGTCATCGGCTTTTTCAGGTTTTTGTTTGTTTAAGATGGTGCCCAGAAGAGGACTCGAACCTCCACGATGTTACTCGCTAGTACCTGAAACTAGTGCGTCTACCAATTCCGCCATCTGGGCATCTCAGGAATTCAAGGATTGTATATTAAAAAAGTAGCTCCAACCAGCGGGATGCTGGACGAAATTGAAGGTCAGGTGCAAGGTCACCGCGATGGCCATGGCTTTCTGATTCGCGAAGATGGCGAGTCGGACATTTACCTCTCGCCCAACGAGATGCGTGCCGTGTTGCACAAGGACCGGGTCAAGGTGCGCATCGTGCGCCAGGACCGCAAGGGCCGCCCCGAAGGCCGCATCGTCGAGATTGTCGAGCGGCCCGAGCAGCCCATCATCGGCCGCTTGTTGCATGAAGGCGGCTTGTGGCTGGTAGCGCCTGAGGACAAGCGCTATGGTCAGGACGTGATGATCCCCAAAGGGGCGACGGGCACAGCCAAGCCGGGCCAGGTGGTGGTGGTCGAGTTGACCGAGCCGCCAGCCTTGTTTGGGCAACCGGTGGGCCGCGTGAAAGAAGTGCTGGGCGAGATCGACGACCCGGGCATGGAGATCGAGATTGCCGTGCGCAAATACAGCGTGCCGCACGAATTTTCTGCGGCCTGTCTGGAGCAGGCCAAGGGCTTGCCCGACAAGGTGCTGGCCAAGGACCGCAAGGACCGGGTCGATTTGCGCGATGTGCCCTTGGTCACGATTGACGGTGAAGACGCCCGCGATTTTGACGACGCGGTGTATTGCGAACCGGCCAAAGTGGGCCGTGGCAAAGGCTGGCGTTTGCTGGTCGCCATTGCCGACGTGAGCCACTATGTGCAAACCGGCAGCGCGATCGACATCGATGCCTACGACCGCGCCACCAGCGTGTATTTCCCGCGCCGCGTGATTCCCATGCTGCCCGAGAAATTGTCCAACGGCCTGTGTTCGCTCAACCCGGATGTGGACCGTTTGTGCATGGTGTGCGACATGCTGGTCAATGCCAAGGGCGATGTGCACGCCTACCAGTTTTACCCGGCGGTGATGCACAGCCATGCACGCTTTACTTACACCGAAGTCGCGGCTATTTTGGCCAACACCCGCGGACCGGAAGCGGCCAAACGCAAAGAGCGCGTGACCGATCTGATGAACCTGCAGGACGTGTACAAAGCCTTGCTGGCTTCGCGGGCGGTGCGCGGTGCGGTGGACTTTGAAACCACCGAAACGCAAATCGTGTGCGACGAAAGCGGCCGGATCGAAAAGATCGTGCCGCGCGTGCGCAACGAAGCGCACCGTTTGATTGAGGAGGCCATGCTGGCAGCCAACGTCTGCAGCGCTAACTTCATCCAGCAGGGCAAGCACCCCGGCCTGTTCCGGGTGCACGAAGGCCCTACGGCCGAGAAAAAAGACATCCTGCGCAATTACCTCAAGGCGCTGGGCTTGGGCATCAGCATCAGCGACGAGCCGCACACCAGCGAGTTCCAGAAAATCGCGCTCGCGACCAAGGACCGTCCGGACGCGCAGCAGATCCACACCATGCTGCTGCGCTCGATGCAGCAGGCCATCTACACCCCGGTCAACAGCGGGCACTTTGGGCTGGCCTATGAGGCCTACACCCACTTCACCAGCCCGATCCGGCGCTACCCGGATTTGCTGGTGCACCGGGTCATCAAGGCGATTTTGCTGGACCGCAAATACACACTACCCAGCTTGCCCGTGCCGGGCGAGGCGCATGCCAAGCTGAGCAAACGGCTGGAGAAAAGCCGCGCGGCCAAGGGCGATGCGCCCGAGTCGTCTGCACCGCGCGTGCGCATGTCGGCCGCCGACCAGCGTGCATGGGAGGCTGCGGGCCTGCACTGCAGCGCCAACGAACGCCGCGCCGACGAGGCCAGCCGCGATGTGGAAGCCTGGCTCAAGTGCAAGTACATGCGCGAGCATTTGGGCGAGGAATACAGCGGCGTGGTGTCTGCGGCCACCAGCTTCGGCATCTTCGTGACACTGGACACTTTGTATGTGGAAGGGCTGGTGCACATCACCGAGCTGGGAGGGGAATATTTCCGCTTCGACGAGTTGCGCCAGGAGTTGCGCGGCGAGCGCACGGGCATCCGTTACGCCATTGGCAGCCGGGTGCAGGTTCAAGTCAGCCGGGTGGACCTGGACGGCCGCAAGATCGACTTCCGGCTGGTGACAGCGGGCGACGATTTGGTGCCGCGTGCGATGCGCGACAAGGGCTTGTCGGCACCGAATGAAGGCGGGCGAGACAAAAAGCGGGGCGCCCAGGACCGCCGCTTGGCCGATGCCGAGCGCAACCGCTCGCCCATCCAGGCGCTCAAGGCTTCGGTGAAAAAAGCGGCCGCCAAGAAGAAGGGTGCCAGAACCACCAAGTCGCGGCGCTGAGGCGGTTCAGGCCAGGCTCTGTGTTGAGGCCCTTCAGACCAGGCGCTGAGCCAGTCGGCTGGCGGTGAGGGCCTCGCCGGGTGGCCAGGCGTCGGCCACTTGGCCGTGCTGCGCCACCGCTGCGCAGGCTGACTCGAAGGCGGCATCGAAGAGGTTTTGGCCTTGCGCCATGCGGGCCCCCACGAGTCCAGCCAGCACATCGCCCGTGCCGCCGATGGCCAGTCGGCCGTTGCCCGTGATGTTGATGCGTGGCGTGAGTCCGGGCGCGGCGATCACGGTGCCCGAACCCTTCAGGACGACGCTGCATTGGAAACGCTCGGCCAGCTCTTGCGCTGCTTTCAAGCGGTCGTTTTGCACCTGGGCCGTGTTGCAGCCCAACAGTCGGGCAGCCTCCAGCGGGTGGGGTGTGATCACGGTGGATTGTCGTGAGCCCCGTTGGCGCAACGCGTTTTGCAGTGCGCGGTCTTGCGCCACGCCGTTGAGGCCGTCGGCGTCCAGCACCAGACAGGCGCTGCGCTGCAGCACCTCGGGCAAGACCGCCTCCACAGCGGTGCCGCCGCCGCAGCCGCACACCACATGCAGTTTTTCCAGCGCCAGCCGCTTGAATTCGCGTTGCATCACATCGGGCGGTGCGCTGTCGCTGGCGTGGCCGGACAACAGGCTCAAGATGACGCGCCCGGCACCTGCGTGCAAGGCGGCTGTGGCCGCCAAAACGGCTGCGCCGCGCATGTCAATGCCGTGTGGGGCCATGCCTTCGCCGCCGATCACGGCCACATCGCCGTGGCTGCCTTTGTGGCTGGCGTGGGGCTTGGGTGTTGCTGCGCAGGGGGCATTGAGCCAAGCCAGTGGCGGCACACGGTGCTGGCTGGCTTGGTAGCCCAGGTTTTCGAGCCAGATTTGGCCACTGGCATCGCGCCCATGCCCCATGAGCAGACCGGGCTGCACCGCAATGAGGCTCAAGGTGTGGTCGGCCCGCACGGCCAAGGTGTGGCCGGTTTCACAACCCAGCCACTGGCCCGATTGCGGGTTCAGCCCGGTGGGCACGTCGATCGCCAGCACCCGGGCCGCGCCCTGCTGCATGGCCAGCACGCAGGCCTGCAAGTCAGCACTCAAGGGCCTTGAGGCACCGATGCCCAACAGGGCGTCGATGCACAAATCTTCCGCAGCCATTTTCTGCAACCATTCCTTGGGCAAGTCAGGCTGAATGCGCACGCCCGCTTGTTGCGCCCGTTGCAAGGCCGCTTGTGCATCGGTTGGGCCGGGTCCGGTTGAGGCCACCAGGCTGACCACCACTTCTTTGCCCCATCGGTGCAGGTGCAAAGCGGCTTCCAGACCGTCGCCCCCATTGTTGCCCGGGCCAGCCGCGACCCAAACGCGCCGGGCATGGGGCGCCACGGCCAGGGCCAGTCGGGCGCAGGCCAGGCCCGCGCTTTGCATCAAAGGCGTGGGGCTGAGGGCTTGCAGCGCAGGTTCGAGCTGCCGCACCTGTGCGGGCCCCAGGATGGGCCAGGCGTGTGAGCGGCTCAGGATGTGCATGGCGTCAGTGCTGTTGCAGCAAGGGCTCGAGCAGCAAGGCCAGCTGCAAAATGGTGTCGTCGTGCATGGCCGCGTGCCAGGCCATCAAGCCCACGGGCAGCTCGTCCGGCGCATGACAGGGCAGGGAGATGCCGCAGCCATCGAGCGTGTTCACGGCGCTGGTGTTGCGCAGCAGCAGGCCATTGATCCGGAAAAACTCGGCATCGCGCTCGGCACCCGGGGCCACGGCGCTGATTTGTGGGCCTGTGATGGGTGTGGTGGGCGAGAGCACGGCGTCGTAACCCACCAGTGCCATTTCCACGCGGCCTATCCATTGCCGACGGGCCTGCACCAAATCGATGTACTCGTGGGCTTTCATGCCCGCGCCGCGCATCAAGCGTTGCAGGACGCGCGGGTCGTAGCGTTCGGCTTCGCGCTCGATCAGTGCACGGTGCCAGGCATAACCCTCGGCCGGGCTGAAGCCGCCCGTGCTCATCATGGGGGCCAGCTCGTTCAACTCGGTCAGCGCGATCTCGTCGATGCGCGCCCCGGCAGCTCTCAGTGCGTTGAGGCTGCGCTCAAAGGCCCGCGTCACCGTGGCATCCATGCTGTCTTGCATCAGGCTCTTGACGACCGCCAGGCGGTAGCCGCAGAGAGGACGCCGCCCTTGCGGCACACGCCTGGCCGAGAGCACTTCGTGGGCCAAAATCGCGTCGCGCACCGTGCGTGTCATGGCGCACACGGTGTCGAGCGTGGTGGACAGGGGTAGGGCGCCTGTGGTGGGCACCAGGCGGGCGGTGTTTTTGAAGCCCACGATGCCGTTCAAGGCGGCGGGCACCCGGATGGAGCCGCCCGTGTCCGAGCCCAGACCGATGAAGGCGGCACCCGTGGCCACCGACACGGCCGCGCCCGAGCTGGATCCACCAGGCACATGGGGCTGCCCGGGGGCACCGACTGGCTGGTCATGAAGCCCGTCCCAGGCGGCAGGCGTGCCGTGGTGGGGGTTGGTGCCCACGCCCGAAAAGGCAAACTCAACCATGTTCGTGCGCCCGATCAGGCCCGCGCCTGCAGCCCGCAAACGTGCCACGGCTGCACAATCTTCGGCCGCAGGGGGCTGATTTTTCAGAACGACCGAGCCTGCCTGGGTGATCTGCCCTTGAACGTCAAACAGGTCTTTGATGGATACCGCCAGGCCCGCGAGCGGGCTATGGGCCACTTGGGGCTGCTGGGCTGTTTGTTGCAGTGCCTCGGGGGTCAGTTGGATGAAGGCATGCTGGCAGGCGGTGCTTTGAGCCGCAGCCAAACAAGCTTCTGCAACGGCCTGGGGGTGGGTGGAGCCAGCCCGGATGGCTTGCCGGGTGGCGATCAGGTCAGCTTTCATGGGAGAGGGCGCTTTCGGGTGGGTCAGGATGCTATAATCCTAAGGCTTTGCGGAGCTCGGGCGCTGTCTTGTGAGTGTCATGTCGAACATGACACTTGAGCAATGACCTGAATTCGGCAAAGTCCATCCGCGAACCCGTCCCGTCAAGGTGTTGCGCCCAGTCTTTTACAGGCTGTGCGCGATCAGTGGACCGGGTTTTAGACCTAACCTTTGGAGTATTTTCATGTCCGTTACCATGCGCGAAATGCTGGAAGCCGGTGTCCACTTCGGTCACCAAACCCGCTTCTGGAACCCCAAGATGGCCCCGTTCATCTTCGGCCACCGCAACAAAATCCACATCATCAACCTGGAAAAATCGCTGCCGATGTTCCAGGACGCGATCAAGTTCGCCAAGCAGCTGTCTGCCAACCGCGGCACCATCCTGATGGTGGGCACCAAGCGCCAGGCCCGTGAGCTGGTGGCTGCTGAAGCCCAGCGCGCTGGCGTGCCTTTCGTCGACCAGCGCTGGTTGGGCGGCATGCTGACCAACTTCAAAACCGTCAAGACCTCGATCAAGCGTCTGAAGGACATGAAGGCTCAGCAGGAAGTCGGCCTCGACAGCCTGAGCAAAAAAGAACAGCTGATGTTCAAGCGCGAGATGGAAAAGCTCGAAAAAGACATCGGCGGCATCCAGGACATGGCGGCATTGCCTGATGCGATTTTCGTGATCGACGTCGGCTACCACAAGATTGCCATCTCGGAAGCCAAGAAACTGGGCATCCCATTGATCGGTGTGGTGGACTCCAACCACTCGCCCGAAGGCATCGACTACATCATCCCCGGCAACGACGACTCGGCCAAGGCCGTGGCTTTGTACGCCCGTGGCATCGCCGACGCGATCATCGAAGGCCGCGCCAATGCGGTCAACGACGTGGTCAAGGCCGTGACCGAAGGCTCTGACGAATTCGTCGAAGAAGCCAACGCTTCTGCCTGAGTTCCCAACACTCGATGAAAGGGGCTTTGTGGCCCCTTTTTTTTAATCTGACTTTTAGACTGAATACGGAGAAATCAAATGGCTGCAATTACCGCAAGCATGGTCGCTGAACTGCGCGCAAAAACCGATGCCCCCATGATGGAGTGCAAAAAAGCCCTGACCGAAGCCGAAGGCGACATGGCCAAAGCCGAAGAGTTGCTGCGTGTCAAGCTGGGCACCAAGGCTGGCAAGGCCGCTTCGCGTGTGACCGCCGAAGGCGTGGTGACCAGTTTCGTGAGCGGCACCACAGGCGCCATGATCGAAGTCAACTGCGAAACCGATTTCGTGACCAAGAACGACAGCTTCCTGGCTTTGGCCAACGCCGCTGCCAAGCTGGTGGCCGAGCACAACCCTGCTGACATCGCTGCTTTGGGCGCTCTGCCTTACAGCCAGGACGGCTTTGGCCCCACCCTGGAAGAAGTGCGCAAAGGCCTGATCGGCAAGATCGGCGAGAACATGAGCTTCCGCCGCTTCAAGCGTGCTGCGGGCGGCGCCAAGATCGCCAATTACTTGCACGGCACCCGCATCGGCGTGTTGGTCGAGTACGAAGGTGACGAAACTGCCGCTAAAGATGTGGCCATGCACGTGGCTGCGATGAAGCCTGTGTCCTTGACCAGCGCCGAAGTGCCTGCCGAGTTGATCGAAAAAGAGCGCTCGGTCGCTGCCGCCAAGGCAGCCGAGTCCGGCAAGCCTGCCGACATCGCCACCAAGATGGTCGAAGGCTCGGTGCAAAAGTACCTCAAAGAAGTGTCTTTGTTCAACCAGTCCTTCGTCAAGAACGACAAGCAGACCGTCGAGCAGATGCTCAAGGCCGCTGGCACCACTGTCAAGGCATTCACCTTGTACGTGGTGGGTGAGGGCATTGAGAAGAAGGTCGACGACTTCGCGGCCGAAGTGGCCGCGCAAGTGGCTGCGGCCCAAGGCGCAGCCTGAGTTCACACACCTGCTGTTCTGCCCACCCATCGTCCACATTGAACCCCAAGGAGCCCATCATGTCTTCAGCCAAGCCAGCCTATAAGCGCATTTTGCTCAAGCTGTCGGGCGAAGCCCTGATGGGGGACGATGCCTTTGGCATCAACCGCGCCACCATCGTGCGCATGGCCGAAGAGATCGCCGAGATCAACCGGCTGGGCGTGCAGGTGGCCGTGGTCATCGGTGGCGGCAACATCTTCCGCGGTGTGGCCGGAGGGGCTGTGGGCATGGACCGCGCCACAGCCGATTACATGGGCATGCTGGCGACCGTCATGAACTCCCTGGCCTTGGCCGATGCCTTGGACAAGGCGGGATTGACAGCACGCGTCATGTCTGCCATCGGCATTGACCAGGTGGTGGAGCCTTATGTGCGGCCCAAGGCTTTGCAATACCTCGAAGAGGGCAAGGTGGTGGTGTTCGCTGCGGGTACCGGCAACCCCTTTTTCACCACCGACACCGCTGCTGCACTGCGCGGTGCAGAGATCGGGGCCGAGATGGTGCTCAAAGCCACCAAGGTGGATGGCGTGTATTCTGCGGATCCCAAGAAAGACCCGTCTGCCACGCGTTACAGCGAAATCAGTTTCGATGAAGCGATTTCACGCAATCTGGGCATCATGGATGCCACGGCCTTTGCCCTTTGCCGTGACCAGAAGCTGCCGATCAAGGTTTTTTCGATCATCAAAAATGGGGCTTTGAAGCGCGTGGTTCTGGGCGAAGACGAAGGCACTTTGGTTTACGCTTGATCCCTGTTCTGTTGAGGAGAACTTCATGACGATTGCAGACATCAAAAAAACAGTTGAAACCAAAATGGACCAGTCCATTGCGGCGTTCAAGAACAACCTGACCAAGATCCGAACCGGCAGAGCCAATCCCGCCTTGCTGGACACCATTCAGGTGGACTACTACGGCTCCATGGTGCCGCTGTCGCAAGTGGCCAACGTGTCCTTGATGGACGCGCGCACCATCAGCGTGCAGCCTTGGGAAAAAGGCATGGGTGCCAAGATCGAAAAAGCCATTCGCGAAAGCGATCTGGGCCTGAACCCCGCTTCCATGGGCGATTTGATCCGTGTGCCCATGCCGCCCATGAGCGAAGAGCGCCGCAAGGAAATGACCAAATTGGCCCGCACCGAGGGCGAAAACGCCAAGATCGCTGTGCGCAACTTGCGCCGCGATGCCAACGAGTCGGTGAAAAAACTGGTCAAGGACAAACTGGCGTCCGAGGACGACCAAAAACGTGCTGAAACCGATGTGCAAAAATCCACCGACAAGCGGATGCTTGAAATTGACCAATTGGTGAGCGCCAAGGAACAAGAGATCATGGCGGTCTGAGCACCGTTCGAAGCCGTGGCTTTTCCCACGGTCTGAATGGCCGCCCGTTTGGCGGCCTTTTTTTTGGAGTCAGCATGCTCAAGCAAAGAGTCATCACCGCACTGGTTTTGTTGGCCTTGTTGTTGCCTGCCTTGTTTGCCCCTGTGTCCTGGCCGTTTCTGGCCTTGACCCTGGTGTTGATCACGGCGGGGGCTTGGGAAT
>Ga0255126_1000487_pt1 | contig 17472 bp, 9 predicted proteins | sample Law_Miss_RepA_8d_FD_188556 | JGI IMG/M metagenome (GOLD analysis project Ga0255126, IMG submission 188556) | Freshwater microbial communities from St. Lawrence River, New York, United States - Law_Miss_RepA_8d | ecosystem: Environmental > Aquatic > Freshwater > River | place: USA: New York... | reverse complement strand
CCGGTGGCCCCTCGACGCGTTGGACGAAGAAGGGTTTCTGACCCAGCTCCGGGTAATCGAGGTGGCGTTCGCCCGTCATGGAATTCCGGCAGCCCTCAAGCCAATGGTCATTGAAAAACTGGGTCGCCAGTTCCCAGCCTCAACCTGGCCTCTTAACCGCGAGTTGTCGCAGTTGCTCGTTGCCCTGGGCGATGGAGAGGTTGTGCCCAAGATTCTTGAGCTGCGGGATGCCTCGAAGACCTGGCAGGAACGGATGCACTACACGGCAGCCTTACACGGGATGACCCAAGGGTGGACTCCGGCTTTGCGTCAGCGCTACTTCGCTGGGTTTCGGCAAATCCCCTCGGGGTGGGGCCACATTCCGGCCACCTATAATCAATGGTTCCTAGATGTGGACCAGAAGCCCAACCCCGGGGCTGGATTTGATCCGTTGATCAAACGCCTCGAGCAGAAGGCCTTCGCGTTAATTCCCGACGCGGAAAAAGGCCCGATTGCCGAGCTGATGAAGGCCCCGCCATCCGCCGTTCCCGCTCCCACGGTTCTCGCAGCGACACCCAGCCGCTCCAACGGAAATCGAGCATGGAAGTTTGACGACTTGGCCGATGTCTTGAGCACGCCCCTGTCGGGCCGAAATTATGCGCGAGGTCAGCAAGTTTATCAGCTCTCTCAATGCGGGGTCTGCCACCGCTTTCAGGGGGCGGGAGGCGCAACGGGACCTGAGCTGACCGGGGTGTCTATCCGTTACTCCCGGGCGGACTTGTGGCGTTCCATTGTCGATCCCAACGCGGTCATCTCCGAGCAGTACCAGTCCATGGTCCTGACTCTGAAAGATGGGAAGGAGATCACGGGTCGGGTTTTGGAAGATTCTCCGACCCAGATCGTGGTTGGGGTTGATGCCCTGACCGACCGAAAAGTGACCGTGCAACCCAGTGAGGTGCGTCACCGCGTCGTCTCCAAGGTGTCGTCCATGCCAGAAGGATTGCTCTCGGCTTGGGGGCGGGAAGACATCCTCGACTTGCTGGGTTACTTGGAGTCCAACGGGCAGGAAGAGTCTCCGATCTTCAAGCGGCGTTGAGCGCTTTCCACAGCACGTGGACGACCCAGAGGAGGATCATGCCGCTGGCGCTGGCCACCTTGACAGCGGTCCCGGCGATGAGGCCGAGTGCCGCCCCAACGCCCGCGCTACCCGCCTCGCTCCAGGGGCGTCCTCCGATCCATTCGCCAAGAATGGCGCCCAGTAACGGGCCAGCGATCCATCCCAACGGAGGCCACCACAACCCCAGCAAACCGCCGATGGCCGCTCCCACCATACCGCGCCAGGTGGCTCCGAGTCGTTGGGCACCATAGCTGGCCGCCGCGAAGTCTAAGACGGCCGAGAACACTGCGACGACGATGAGTGTGAGCAGAACCCATGTGGCTGCCCCGTGATCCCCGAGGATCCATCGGTGCCCCAGGGCTGCGAGGGCAATTAACGGAGTGCCGGGGAGTCCGGGTAGGAGCGCGCCCGCCAAGCCGACGAGCATGATGAGGAGGGTTAGGGCGAAGGTGGTGATTTCGGAGGGGCTCACGGTCGTAGTTGGGATGAACGGTCCGCAGAGTGTCGGATCTGGAAATGAGGATGGCAGTTTTTTCGTTAGACAGAGCCTCGATGCAGATGTTTTTGACCAGGATCTGTGTTTGGGCCTTGGGTTCAGCGGCCCGCGCAGCGATCCGGCAGCGGTAACGTTATAAAGTCTCACGCTCACTTTCTTCTGCAAGATTCGTAAAAAGCCTGAAAACAGAACTGCTTCTCAGCACCCATCTAAACGAATCCCATCGGATCGAAAAGCGTGTCCGTCGGGGTTGGATGTCTTGGTCCGTCGCCGAAGACGTTGGACAAGTTATCAGAGTCTCCGATCCTCCCGCTGCCAGTTCCAGCCCTCGCTCGGATAGTTGAGAATGTTATTTTGAGCCAGTTGGCGGTTGACGCATCAAAAATCCCTGCTAGGTTGGTCTCGTTCTTTCGCAGCAGAGTTATAAAAGCGCGTTGGTTTGCTTCCCTTGATTTTTCACTGGAGCGAGTTAATGGGACTTTTAATCGTAGGACTGAAGTTTTGGTGCCTGACGTTTATCGGGGTTTTAAAGAGAGTTTTTTTAGGGAGTGGTTTTGAACCGTTCAAGGTTTGTTGGTTAGATTGTTCGTTGAAGTTTTCGATTTCAGAAAACAAAGCGTTCAAATCTTGTTCAACAAGGCGTTTAACAGAGCAAGACTAGTTTAACTAAACAAGCGTCCTAAACCTCGTCTGTCAGTTGCACTGTTCGTTTTCTGAGGCGTCGTTGTTCAACTCCTCAGGATCTCCACTAAGTCCTACAGAACTGATTCTGATTATTCCCCGGGGCGTATGGTCATCCTCTGACTGGCGCCCCGGTTTTTCTTTGGGCCTCCGTCGGAACGACGGGGGCCTTTTTTTTGGTGCGCCCGCCAGAGCGCACTCTTCAACGGGTTAAAGTCCCGAGCAGGCCCGACAAGGGACAGGGACCGACAAGGGACAGGGACAGGCTGCCCCACCTCACAGGAGGTCCTCGGGCCACATCCAGTGGTCCTCCCAAAACCCACCTCACCCAAGCACTTCCGAGGTAGGGCGATTTCTCCGAAAGCGCCACGTCCGCAGACACGGACCACCGCAGGGACAGGCTGTTTACAGGGACAGGCTCCAACGGGTTAAAGTGCGTCTCAGAGGCCCGGCAAGGCAAGGGACAGGCTGCCTAACCTCACAGAGGCCCGGCAAGGCAAGGGACAGGCTGCCTAACCTCACAGGAGGTCCTCGGGCCACATCCAGTGGTCCTCCCAAAACCCACCTCACCCAAGCACTTCCGAGGTAGGGCGATTTCTCCGAAAGCGCCATGTCCGCAGACACGGACCACCGCAGGGACAGGCTCCTCACAAGGGACAGGCTCCTCACAAGGGACAGGCTCCTCACAAGGGACAGGCTCCTCACAAGGGACAGGCTCCTCACAAGGGACAGGCTCCTCACAAGGGACAGGCTCCTCACAAGGGACAGGCGTTTCTTCGTAGGGATTCAGAATGCTATCGTTGTTTTGCCTAAGGCCGGAAGAGTTGGCATTCTCGTCGCCACAGATGCGTCACATTATTTACATCTGGGTGTTGGTGTGGTTGGAAGCTGGGTTGCACCGATCAGCGGTGCTGGTTGCAGCAACCACTAAGGCTACCAATGATTCAATCCAAGCCCCAGCCAAGGCCCGGATTCATGCCATCTCGGATCCTAGGGCGACCTCTGCATTCATTCCGGATTCGGAAGTGGTTCGGAAGCTAGTGGACCGGGGGCTGTTGGCCCTGTCCGGCAAGACCAACACGGCCACAGCCTGGAAGGTGTGGGTCAAACCGGCCGATGTGGTGGGCTTTAAAGTGATCTCGGCCCCAGGAACGCTGACGGGTACCCGACCTGCCGTGGTCGAGGCTTTGGTCGAGTCACTCATCCAGTCCGGGCATCCTGCTCAGCGGATTGTGATTTGGGATCGTCAGGCTCGTGATCTTAAGACCGCCGGTTTCCAGGAACTGGCCCGCCGATTGGGCGTCCGCTGTGTGGCGACAACCGATGCGGGATGGGATGGGAATCAATTTTACGAGGCGGCGGCGCAGGGAAAACTCGTCTACGGCGATCTGGAGTTTGGGAAGGGCGACCGCTTTGCCGTTGGACGCCGCTCCCATGTCTCAAAACTCCTGACTCAGGAAGTGACCCGAATCATCCCTGTGACCCCCATTTTGACTCACCACTCTGGGGGGATCTACGGCCACCTGCTGTCGCTGGCCTTTGGTTCCGTAGACAACATGTACCGGTTTGAAACCGACTCCAGCCGGACCGAGGAGTCGGTGCCGGAACTTTGTGCGCTGGATGACTTAATGCCCAAGGTGGCCTTTGGTGTCACCGATGCGCTGGTGGGCCAGGTTCGGGGCGATGACAAGGCTCGGTTGCATGACACGATCGCTCTCAATGAATTGCGCTTCGGAACCGATCTGGTGGCTTTGGACGTGGTCTCGATGTCCGACGTGGTGGGCGCGCGCAGGGCCTATCCCATCGAAGGGGAAAAACCTATGCGTACCGACCTCTTCTTCAATGCAGAGTTGCTGGAACTCGGAATCGCCAACACCAACCGGATCGAGCTTCTTCGGGCTCCGTGATGAATCCGTTGGAGGCCGAGGTCTGGATTGAGCCCGTGGGTGAGGCAGATTTGCCGAAAGTCCGCGACCTGGCCGAACGCATCTGGCGCTCTTCCTATGGCGAGCTGCTGTCGCCAGGACAAATCGAGTACATGCTGGACTGGATGTATAGCCTCGAACGCCTCCAGCGTGACCGGACGTCTGGGGTCGTGTTCGAATGGCCCATCGTGAACCAAATCCCGGTGGGCTACATGGCTACCCAGACCGACCCGTCTACCGAGGTCCTATACGTACACAAGCTGTACGTATTGCCGCAGTTTCAGGGAAAGGGCCTTGGTGGCCGACTTCTTGAGCATGCTTTCCAAGCGGCCACTCAGGCCGGGTGTCGGAGTGTCCGACTTCATGTGAACAAAGGGAACCACCGGGCCATCGCCTGCTACCATCGACATGGGTTTCTTCAGGAAGCCTCGGTGGTGAACAACATCGGCGGCGGATATGTTATGGACGACTACGTGATGGTCCGTCCATTGGACCCGAACAAAGCTTAGTCGGGATCGAGTCCTGGTCTGTCGCGGTGAGGAACCGCAGGAAACCCGGTCCAGACTTGGACGCTGTTCGATCCGGCCCGAGCCACCGACGACGAAACCAGACAAAACGCGATGGGATTCCACAGAATCCGACCAGGCTTAGCTGGCCAGGTGTCCCAGACGCTCTTGCAGTTGCGAGGTCCAGCGACTGACATAGCTCATGGCACGGGCCGCGTCCTCCAGGGATTCTAGCGGCAGGTGAGTCTTTCGATCGGGCGCTGAGGGCGAGGGAGCCGATTCCCAAGCCGCATTGAGGCTTCGTAACGTGGTTTCCAACGCTTCCCGCCGCACGTTCACTTGACGTTGAAGGACCATTAATCGGTCGCTCCATTCGAGCGCCTGTCGCATTCGCTGGAGTTTAAGCATGGGAGACTCCGAGTTCGGATTCGACGCCAAGAAGGTGTCGGCATCGCGGCAGCACTGACCAATCTCGACGAAAAGATCCATCGTCCCGGGAGGAATGCGCTGAATGTCCCGGGATGGAGTGCCTCGTTCTAGCTCCAGCAAGTGGAACAGCCGGTCGCGGGTTTCTCGCAACGTATTGTAGGCAGCGTTGAGTTCGGCGGAGCGGTCATTGGCTTGGGCCCGCTCGGATTCCGTACCGCCATGGAAACGGTCCGGGTGTGCGGCCGCGGACAATTTCAGAAAACGAGCCTTCAGGGCGTCGGCATCGAGCCAGGGGCGACGCGGTTCTTGGAGTAACTCGAAACAATCGGTCATGAACAGGGAGACCGTGGCCCCGGAAGGCTCCGGCTTCAAATGCTACGTCAAACCATCGCCCGGGTTGTTCCGAGGAAGGGTTGGGCAAGAGAATGGGGTGAGAACGGTGTCAGAAGCTGGGATGTAGCCATGGATTTTCGCTGAATGAGCCGTTTAGCGTCATCCTGGCATCGGACGGTTCCTGTCGTATGAAAGGGCTTTATCATCCACCCCGGTGGGGCACTGGTGCATCGCTGACATTCCAGCGTGCCATCTGCGCATAGCACTCCTCGCAGGATACGGTACTGTTTGACTCACAGCGCATCCATGGACTGCCCGGGTTCTCCCTTGCCGTCGTGCGTTCCGGGAGGATCAATCCTTTCCTGAATGCGCGCGTCGGCGACGGCGTCCGCGATTTGCGTTGTTTGACTCAAGCCATGAAACAGTTCCTTAGATCCTTCCTGCCGATGTGGGCCTTGTTGGCGCTCACCGTCGGACTTCACGCCGCTCCGCTCCGCGTCTTCATCCGCGGTGGCGTCAAAACCCACGGCCCCAACCAGCATGATCACCCGCGTTTTCTGGGTGAATGGGCCAAGCTCCTCACCGAGCGAGGAATCACCGCCAGCGGCGCTATGGAATTTCCGACAGCGTCCCAGTTAGAGGCGACCGATGTGCTGGTGATTTACGCGGCTGACGGTATGAAAATCATCGGCGACGAACGTGCACGCTTCGAGCACTTCCTGTCCCGCGGTGGTGGCGTGGTGGTGCTCCATGACGGCGTGGTCAGCGGTGATCAGCACGAGTGGTGCAAAAAGATCATCGGTGGAGCCTGGCGCTGGGATGGCGACAAGAAGACTCAGTGGCACGAAGGGAATGTCGGGGTCTATTTCGTCAATCCCGAGCATCCGATCGTGAAGGGCGTGTCCAACTTCGACTGGAAAGACGAGGTCTACAACCGCCTCGACATGGCCGAGGACGTCAACGTGTTGGCCCAGAGTTTTGTCGATGTCTTCAACATCTGGCCCCAGCTGTGGACTTATGAAAAGACCTTGCCCGAGGCCAAGTCTCCCTACCGGGCCTTTGTAAGCATCCCCGGTCACGAGTACGACTCATTCAACACTCCCCATTACCGGGCCATTTTGCTGCGCGGCATCGCCTGGGCCGGCAAGCGCGCCAACGCCGATGAGTTCTGCAAGCCCGAGGAATTGGCCTCGCTTACATACCCGGCCGGGGGGCCGAAGCCCGCCGCCGAGGCGCTCAAGACCTTCCAGACCCATCCGGAGTTCAAGGTGTCCCTCACGGCCGACGAGAACGTGGCCGAGAAGATCATGTCCATGGACTGGGACGAGAAGGGTCGCCTTTGGGTGGTTGAGACGCCCGAGTACCCGGGAGGTCGCGACGTGAATAAGAACGACTTCAAGGCTTACTGGAACCGCGCCCAAGACCCCAAAACTTTCCCTGTTGGCGGCAAGCAACCTCGCAAGCCGCTCGACCGTATCTCCCTTCTGGAAGACACCAACGGCGACGGCGTGGCCGACAAGCGCACCCTTTTTGCCGACGGATTGGAACTGCCCACCTCGCTGGTGTTCTGGAAAGACGGCGTCATCGTGGCTCAGGCTCCCGACATCTTGTGGATTCGGGACACCAATGGAGACGGTCGGGCGGACAAGGTCGAAACCCTCTACACCGGCTGGGGCACCTTCGACACCCATGCGGTTATTAGCAATTTCCGCTGGGGCATGGATGGCTGGATTTATGGATCGGTGGGTTACACCCGCGGACGCGTGAAGTCTGGCGACGGATCCAAGGACTTCGGCGACATCGCCGCGGGCATTTACCGCTTCAAACCCGATGGCTCTGCGGTGGAGCAAATCGCCGCCGGCGGTTGCAACACCTGGGGCTGCGAGATCGCGCCCGACAACGAAATCCTCTTCACGACGGCCACCTGCGGCGAGCCCATCTGCCACGTGGTCATTCCCGAAAAGATTTTGGCCCGCGGACAGGTGGGCGGCATGAAGTCGTTCTTCAATGTCATTGAGGAAAACAAGATCTACCCGGCCTTCGATGAGAAGCGTCAGCCGTACGTGCAAATCGACTGGGTGGGCGCTTGGACCGCAGCCGCGGGCGCGACAATTTATGACGGCGGCGCTTGGCCGGCCAAGTGGGCGGCCACCGAGCGGTATTCGTTCTTCATGGGCGAGGCCACCCGCCAGCTCTTCCATCATGAGTTTCTGGATCCGAAGGGCGCGACCTACCAGGGCCGCAAAGAAGACGGCCGCAAGCAGACCGAGTTCCTTGCCAGCACTGATTATTGGTTCCGACCCATTCACAGCCGCGTGGGCCCAGACGGGGCCATCTACGTGGTTGATCTCTACAATCAGATCGCCGTTCACAACGACACCCGGGGTCCGGGTCACGGAGCCCGCAATGCGGCTGCCCGCCCGGATCGGGATCACCACTTCACCCGCATTTGGCGCATCCAGCACAAGGATGCTAAGACGCTGCCGACCGCGAAGTTCGACCGCAACGACGCGGAGACGCTGGTCACCGCCCTCAACCATCCGAATGGTTGGGTTCGTTCTACGGCCAATCGCCTCCTGATTGAGCAGCCCGCCGTGTTGGAATCGGCATTGCCTGGTTTAGGTCAGCTCATTGGCGACACTGCCGCCCCGGCTGAATCCCGCATCCAAGCCTTGTGGCTTTACCGTGTGGCCGCCTCCAACGGGCCCGTGCCCTGGGACGATGCGGCCGCCGCTTCGGTCATGAACGATTCGTCCGCCTGGGTTCGCAAGAATGCCCTTCGGGTAGCTACCGAATTGGTGGCTAACACAGCCAATCTCCGCTCCAAAGATTCCGATCCGCTGAAGACGACGGAGAAAGCCGTCATTGAGCGCCTGAGCGACCCCGATGGCCGCGTACGCATTAACGCCCTGATGGCCGCGGGTTCCTTGCCGGCGTCTCGTGCCTTGGCCAATGCCGTGGTGGCCGCCTGGCCCAACCTCAAGGACCGTTGGCTGGAGTCCGCCGCGGTTGGTGCCGCCGACAAGGATCCGCTGCTTTTCCTCGAGGCGGTCTTCGCTGCTCAAGATCCTGCGTTCGTCGTTGGATATGTGCCGCACTTGGCTCGGATGGTCGCCAACCGTCGTGATGCCGCGCTGGCCGGACGCATGGTGCAATTGCTCGCGCGTCAACCGGCCGCCACCGACGGTCTCAAGGCGGCCGCTCTCGAAGCGTTGTCGGCCGCGCTCGACGCCCGCCTGCAACCCGAACTCGATGCGGCCAATTTGGGCGCCTTAAAGTCGCTACTGGCTTCGGGTCGCACCGCCGGTTCGGTGTTGCCCTTGGTGGCCCGCTGGAAGGCGGCTTCGGCCTTGGCTGCCGAACTCAAGCCCGCCATTCAGGCCGCCTCGGCCCAGATCGGGGACGCCGCGTTGTCGGACGCCTCCCGCGGCCAGATCGCCGCCAATTTAATTGGTGTCCGCAACATCGATCCGTCGGTGATCCCGGCCGTAGCCGGCTTGGTCACCCCGAGCATCAGCCCAGCGCTCCAGAAGTCTCTCATCGAGGCCCTGGGCTCTGCCCCCGAAGGTGGGATGGCTTTGGTCGAACGGTTCGCCCAGTTGCCCACCGGTCAATTGGAGACGGCGTTTGCTCAGGTACTTAAGCGGGCCGACTCCTCGGCCGCTTTCATCGAGGCGCTCGCTACTCACAAGATCGACGTGGTGCTGCTCGGACCTGCACGCTTGCACCGTCTCCGTACCCACGGTGACGCCAAAATTGCGGCCCGCGCCACCCAGGTTATCGACGACCTGAAGGGGCCGGAGGCCAAGGAGAAGGACGCCCTCATCGCCAAGTTACAGCCGGAAGTGGAGAAGCCGGGCGATGTAGCCAACGGTAAGAAGGTCTACACCGCCAACTGCGCCGGCTGCCACATTTACAAGGGTGAGGGCCGTAACTTGGCTCCCAACCTCAACGGCATGGGAGCCCACGGCGCGGCCGACTTGCTCATTCACATCGTGGACCCGAACCGCGTGGTTGAACCGAACTTCATCAGCGTCAGCATCGAGACCAAGTCAGGGGATCAGTTCGATGGCATCGTCGAGCGTGAGAATGCCTCGGAAGTGGTCCTGCGCGACGCGACGTCCGACCACACCTTGCGTGTCTCCGACATCGCCAACCGCAAGTCTACGGGGCGCTCGCTCATGCCCGAGGGCTTTGATGCGTTGGGCGCGGCCGCTCTGCGGGATTTGCTGGCCTACATGACCGTCGATGACAATCGCTTCCGCATCATTGATTTGGGCGGGGCCTTCACGGCCAACAGCGGTCGTGGCCTGTACATCACGCCGGAGCAGGAGGACGACACCGTCACCTTCCGCAGCTACGGCCTCAAGCGCGTCGAAGACATTCCTTTCGACGTGATTAGCCCAGAGAAGGCGGTCGCCAACGTCGTCGTTCTCAAGGGGGGAGCTTCGGACTCCTGGTCGCGCAAGAGTCTGCCTAAGCGGGTTGAGGTGAAGGTGGGTGTGGCAGCCTCCAAACTGCACATCCTGGGCGGCGTGGCGGGCTGGGGTTATCCCGCGGTGGGCGAGAAGGTCAATGCCCTAAAAATGACGGCCGTTTTTGAAGGCGGCGCGACGCAGGAGATCCTCCTGAAGAACGGCGTGGAAATCGCCGACTACCGCGGTCGTGCGGATGTGACGGGTTCCAAGGGGTTGCCGAGCTGGACCAAGGGGCCTGGCCAGATTCGTTGGCTAACCAAGAACATTACCAAGCCCGGTGTGATCCAGAAATTGGTGCTGGAGAGCTACGACAATGAAGTGGCGCCGACCCTCTTCGCCATCACGGCCGAGTTGGGTGCGCCGGCGGGACCTGAGCAGGCGCAGGCCAATCCGGTGGCTGCACCGCTGAAGTGGGGCAATGGGCTCAAGACACTGCTCATTGGCGGTGGTGCTTCGCACGACTACAACCGCTGGTTCAACCTAGCGGACGTGGCGATGCTCAATGACTCCGGGCACATTTCGGCCAACTACCGCGAGTCACAGGACGTGACCATCGAGGCTGTGAAGTCCGCGGACATTTTGCTCATCAGCGCCAATAAGGCCTTTCCCGACGCGGCGGTGCGCGAGGCCATCGCAGCCCATGCTGCGGCTGGCAAAGGTCTGGTTCTGCTGCACCCGGGCCTGTGGTACAACTGGGCCAACTGGCCCGCTTACAACCGGGAATTGGCCGGCGGCGGTTCCCGCGGCCATGACTCTTACGGGGAGTTCGAAGTCACCGTTTCCGGCGTGAAGCATCCCTTGCTTCAGGGCGTTCCGGAGCACTTTAAGCTGAGTGACGAGCTCTACTACTACGAGGCCGATCCGGCTGGAACGCCCATCCAGGTGCTGGCCACCGCCCACTCCAAGTCCAAGAACAAGGACTTCCCGCAGGTCTTCGTGGTGAACCACCCCAAGGCCCGCATCGCCGGCATCACGCTGGGTCACGACGGTATCGCTCACGGGCTTATCGCCTATCAACAGTTGCTCAAGAATTCGGTGCTGTGGACGGCTCACAAGGAGGCCTGGATCACCACCAACGCGAAGTAAGCTTCAAGGAGTGTGTAATTTGCAGCGCGGCGGGTGTGTTCTTCACCCCGCCGCGCTTTTTGCTGTGTGGTGACCATTGAAAGTCTCTGACGGTGGCTTCAATGTAGTAAATCAACGGTCTGACACGGTGCATTCGCCTCCCATGAGTCGTTTTCAAGATACTTGGCCCCGCTTCCGAAGCCGGTGCGCACTGACCCTCATCGGGGTGCTGTTCACAGTCCTAGCCCGCGCTGTCAGCTTGGATTTGGTTTTTCGCCCTACCTGGGATGGTAAGCCTCTGGAGATCGAGGCACTGCGCCATGAGACCGGGGCCGGCGAGTTGCTAGCGGTGACTCGCCTGAGCGCCCTGTTATCGGGAGCAGCGCTGGAGACCGCCGACGGGAAGTGGGTGGAACTGAGTCCGGCCCACGCGTGGATCGACGTCGCGTCCGGCCGTCTGCGTTGGACCTTGAATCCGGTCCCGCCGGAACACTACCGGGCGCTGCGTTTTTGGATCGGGCCAGACCCGGTCGAGAACCACGCCGATCCGGCCAAACGGTTGCCCGACGATCCGTTGTCACCTGGGCTCAATGGCCTGCATTGGGATTGGCAGGGTGGGTACATCTTTATGGCGCTGGAGGGGCGCTACCGTTCGGGAACCGGGCCCATCGCCGGCTATTCGCTGCACTTCGCCCGGGATCCCCGCCGCACCCAAGTCTCATTGGCCACCTCGCTAGACTTGCGACAAGACCGCATCCTCCGGTTGGACTGGGATCTGGCATCGCTCTTCCGCTTGCCTAGGCCAATTTCATTGGCGCGGGATGGGCATTCCACCCATTCGCGCGAAGAGGATTCATTGGCCGATGCCCTGGGCCGAAATCTGCCCTTGTCGTTTCGCGCAGGAGAATTGCTCGATAGCCCAGGGGTCGCCGAGAAGGCGACGGTTCCTCCCGTCGTTCCCAAAGACTTGCCCCCAAAATACACGCCCCATCGATTCGCGATGGCGGGAACCTTTCCCATGCCGGCGCTCCCGCGGGACAACCCGTTGATCGAGGAACGAATCGCGCTGGGACGCCGGTTGTTTCAAGAGACCGCCTTGTCGGCCGATCGATCGATCTCGTGCGCCTCCTGCCACGCGGCGGCCTCGGGGTTTTCGGATTCGCGTCGTTTCAGTCCGGGCTTGCGCGGCCAGTTGGGAACTCGGCAGTCCATGGCCTTGATTAATTTGGCCTGGAAGCGGGAGTTTTTCTGGGACGGTCGAGCCCGATCGTTGCGGGAGCAGGTATTAATGCCCATTCAAGATCCGACGGAGATGGCCGAGACCTTGGAGTCGGTGGTCAGCAAACTGTCGGGAATGCCGGAGTATACGGCATTGTTCGAAAAAGCGTTTGGGACTCCACGCATCGACGCCGAACGCATCGCGTTGGCGTTGGAACAGTTTGTCCTGACCCTCACCGGGTTCCGGTCCCGGTTTGATTTGTCGATTCAAGGAAAGGCCACCCTCAGCGATCAGGAACGCCGGGGGTTAGAACTCTTCATGACCGAGAACGAACCGCGTATGGGGCAGCGCGGGGCGGACTGTTTTCACTGCCACGGCGGGATGCTCTTCACCGATCACCAATTTCACGACAATGGATTGGACCTCGCGCCCAGCGATCCAGGTCGGGCCGGCGTCACCCAGCGTAATTCCGATCGGGGCAAGTTCGTGACGCCGACCTTGCGCAACATCGCGCGGACTGCTCCCTACATGCATGACGGCCGGTTCCAGACGCTGGAGGAGGTGGTGCGCCATTACTCGGAAGGCGTTCAGGCGAGCCCTAATCTGGACCCCAACTTGGCCAAACACACCGCCGTTGGTCTTCACCTCAGCCCCGACGATCAATCTGCCCTGGTGGCTTTCCTGAAAACCTTGAGTGAACCGGTTCCGGAGTCTTCCATGCCCCTATCGGGTCGACCCAATCCCTGATCAATTCTTGATTGACCCAAGATTGCGCCCGAATTGCTCTGTGTAACCCCGACGAGTCCCCGACGTCTTTTTTTCGAAGCCATGACCAACCGTCCTTTCAAAATCACGACCCTGTCCCTCTGCCTTTGGATCGCTTGGGCTCCGCTTCAGGCAGCCGCGCCGGCGAATTGGCCTGGCTGGCGGGGCCCACAGGCCAACGGAGTGGCTACCGATGCCCACCCACCGACCCAATGGAGCGAGACCAATCATGTGCAATGGAAGGTGGCTATCCCGGGGCGAGGGAGCTCCACACCGATCCTCTGGGACGATCAGGTCTTCATTCTCACAGCCATCCCCACCGGGCCTGAAGCTGCTGCGGAGACTGCCGACGCGAGCGGTCAACCACCCGATCGGTCCGAGCGCCCTCGGAGAGGCGGTGGAGGAGGAGGCGGGGGAGGCATGGTGGATCGTCCGACCCGGGCTCAGCAGTTCACGGTGCTGAGCTTCGATCGCAAGACGGGCAAGCAGCGTTGGACCCAATCCCCGCGCACCCAATTGCCGCATGAGGGACACCACAAAGATCACGGGTTTGCTTCGGCCTCTCCGGTCACCGATGGCAAGCACCTGATTGTCTCGTTCGGATCGTTTGGCCTCTACGGGTACGACCTCAAAGGCAAGCTCCTCTGGGAAAAGGACCTCGGCGACATGCGCACCCGAAACAGCTTCGGCGAGGGCAGTTCGCCGGCCCTCGACGGCAACACGGTGGTCGTGCTCTGGGATCATGAGGGAGACGACTTCATCGTGGCGCTCGACAAGCGTGACGGTCGGGAACTGTGGCGGCAGACGCGCGATGAGCCCACCGGTTGGTGTACCCCGTTGATCGTCAGCCACGGCGGTCGCAAACAGGTGATCGTCAACGGCACCAACAAGATCCGCAGCTACGACCTCAAGGACGGCAAATTGCTCTGGGAGTGTGCCGGGCAAACAGTCAATGCCATCCCCTCGGCGGTCGCCTCCCAAGATCGTGTTTTTGTCATGAGTGGTTATCGGGGCAATGCGCTTCAGGCCCTTCGTCTAGATCGTTCCGGTGATCTCACCGGCACCGACGGCATTGTCTGGTCGCACGCCAAGAGCACCCCGTACGTCCCGTCGCCCTTGCTGGCGAGTGACACACTGTACTTTATTTCAAACAACAGCGCCCTGCTCTCGGCCTTTGATGCCGTCTCAGGCAAGGCCCATTTCGAAGCGGAGCGTTTGGACGGGCTCAATGGTGTTTACGCCTCCCCGGTGGCCGCCGATGGGCGAATTTACGTGGTCGGGCGAGATGGCAACACGGCGGTCTTGAGGCAAGGCCCCCGATTGGAAATTTTGGCCAAGAACCACCTCGATGACGGATTCGATGCCTCGCCGGCGATTGTGGGTCGGCAGATTTTCTTGCGCGGCCGCCAGAGCCTCTACTGCATCAGCGAAAGGTGATGCGGCAGGCGGTAGCTCTGCTTGGCCTTCGGTTTGCCTCCAATGGCTAATTAACCGAGCACCGCCGAAAGCACCGCCCCATGGACATCGGTCAGACGGTAATTCCGGCCCTGATGGCGGAAGGTCAGTCGTTCGTGATCGATGCCTAGGCAATGCAGCAGGGTCGCGTTCATGTCATGGATGTGCACCGGATCGCGGACCACATTGTAAGCGAAGTCATCGGTCTCGCCGTAGGACATTCCTCCTCGGATACCGCCGCCTGCCATCCAGACGCTGTAGCAACGAGGGTGGTGGTCGCGGCCAAAGTTGGTGGCCGTCAGCGTTCCCTGGCTGAAGACGGTGCGTCCGAACTCACCGGCCCAGACAACGAGCGTGTCTTCCAGGAGGCCGCGTTGGCGCAGGTCGGTGATCAGGGCCGCGGACGGTTGGTCGGTGTCGTAGGCTTGGTGCCGGATTCCGGAAGGCAGGTTGTCATGTTGGTCCCAGCCCCGGTGGTAGAGTTGGACGAAGCGGACACCGCGTTCGGAGAGTCGCCGTGCCAAGACGCAGTTGGCGGCGAAGCTTCCTGGTTTGCGTGACTCAGGACCATAAAGCTCGAAGGTCGAGGCGGGTTCACTGGAAAGGTCGGTCAGTTCGGGTACCGAGGCCTGCATTCGAAAGGCCAATTCGTAGTGGTTGATCCGGGTCTGGATCTCCGGGTCTTGATACTCTTCGAAGTTCAGTCGGTTCAGTTGACCGATATCGTCCAGCATTCCCCGGCGCATTCCCCGATTCACTCCGGCGGGATCGCTGAGGAAGAGCACCGGGTCTTTGCCTGGGCTAAATCGAACCCCCTGGTGATGGGACGGAAGGAAGCCTGCGCCCCACATCCGCTCGTGCAGCGGTTGGGCGTTGGTCGGGCCGCTGGGGCGGGAGATCATCACCACGAAGGTGGGAAGGTCCCGGTTTTCACTTCCCAGTCCGTAGGAGAGCCAGGATCCCATCGACGGCCGTCCGGCCTGCTGGTGCCCCGTCTGGAGGAGGGTCATGGCCGGATCGTGGTTGATGGCCTCGGTGTGCATCGAGCGGATGAGACACAACTCGTCGGCCACACGGGCGGTGTGTGGCAGCAGTTCGCTGAGCAGGAGGCCTGATTGACCGGCGGGCCTAAAAGCGAACGGACTCGGGGCGATGGGAAAGGACTTTTGCCCCGAGGTCATCCCGGTGAGCCGCTGGGAGCCGCGGATGGAATCGGGTAATTCTTCCCTGAACCGAGCCTTCAGGCCGGGCTTCGGATCGAAGAGGTCGAGGTGCGAGGGGGCTCCGGCTTGAGTTAGATAGATGATCCGACGGGCTCGGGGAATGAGGCTCCCCTTCGCGACCTGAGCTCCAGAAGTCGCCCCGGCGAGCGGGTTCAGCAGCGAGGCCAAAGCGGCCGCCCCGAGCGTGGCGCCCGCCTGCCCGAGGAATTGCCGACGCGAGGCTTGAAGTGGGGGAGTGTTCGGGAACATGGGCTATTGTCGGGTCAGGGTCTCCTCGAGATTGAGAATGGAGCCCGCTGTGAGGGTCCATGAGGCCAGTTCGATCGGATCCAGCGTGGCGTCTGCCTTGGACTCTCCCACGGTCAGCAGTTGGGAGGCCGCCGAGGGGTTTTGTGTAAAGTGCTCCTGCGTTCGTTTCAGACCTAGGCTGAGGATAAGGTGTTCGCGATCTGAAGGATGGCGACCCAGGATGCTCAGAAAGGCGGAGCGGATCCGGCTGTCAGCATCGGGACTCTCGCGTATCAGTCTTTGAGCCAGGAATCGGGCGGCTTCGACATAGGTGGGGTCGTTGAGCAGGTTCAACGCCTGCAGCGGTGTGCTGGTCCGCGAGCGCCGGGTTACGCAAGTTTCCCGGAACGGGCGGTCGAAGAGCAGCAGGGCCGGATTGGGGACAGACCGCTTCCAGTAGGTGTACAGGGTCCTCCTGTAGAGAGCCGTTCCGTGATCCTGCTCGTAGGTGTTGGCCGAGGAGCCGGCCACGACTTGTTCGTACAAACCGGGAGGGTGGTACGGTTTAACCGAGGCTCCCCCTTGGGTCTCGATCAGGAGCCCCGATGAGGCCAGAGCACTGTCACGAATGATCTCTGCGGACCATCGGAAACGGGGTCCGCGCGACAGGAGGCGGTTGTCCGGGTCCTTGGTGAGGGTCTCGGGTCGAACGTGGGAAGCCTGACGGTAGGTGGCGCTGGTGACCAGGAGTCGGACCATGTGTTTCTGGTCCCAGCCCGAATCCACGAACTCACGGGCTAGCCAGTCCAACAGTTCGGGATGACTGGGGGGTTCCCCCTGCGATCCGAAATCCTCGGTTGTTCGCACGAGTCCCGTGCCCAGAAGCGTTAGCCACCAGCGGTTCATGATCACCCGCGCCGGCAATGGGTTCTCAGGGCTCACTAGCCATCGGGCTAGGGCAAGTCGATCAGTCCGGCCGCTCTTGGGCATCGGTGGCAGAAGGCGGGGGGACGCAGGTTCCACACGTTCTCCCTTCTGATCATAGGCTCCCCGGAGCAACACGTGAGTGGGTCGAGGCTCCTTGGTTTCCTCCATCACCAGCGTTACGGGAATTGATAGGTCCAAGGCATCTAGATCGCGCTGGCGTTGCTGGACACTCTTCTGGAGCTGCCGAAACCCGGCCTCGGAATCGAGGCGAAAACCCTCGATTTGCCGGCGATGATCGGGTGTCCAGTTGGTGCTCGGTTTAGAGAGGAGGTCGGCAATGGGCGGGGTGGGAATCCGATCGACCGGTTCCCGGGTGGTGTCGACGCGCAGCTCGATGTCCGAGGATCCGGCCACGTCTCGGTAAATAATCTCTAGTTCCAAGGGGGACGCCTTGGGCTCTTTGGCTCCCCCCTGAGGAATGGATTCAGGCAGCAACACGATGCGGACTTCAGGTTGGGTGGTCCAATCCAGGGAGAAGGCGGTGTCGAGTTTATCGTCGAGCGCAGGCGCCACGGACTCGGCGGCGCGGGAGTCCAGTGTGCTGCGGGCTCGAAGCGTGATGGCGCGATCCTGACCAACCTTGCGG